>Ga0187893_10002093_pt1 | contig 45171 bp, 39 predicted proteins | sample MA1701074metaG_FD_139574 | JGI IMG/M metagenome (GOLD analysis project Ga0187893, IMG submission 139574) | White microbial mat communities from a basaltic lava cave in the Kipuka Kanohina Cave System on the Island of Hawaii, USA - MA170107-4 metaG ... | reverse complement strand
GCTCGATGCCCGCGGCCACGGCAAGAGCGGCAAGCCGCATGAGGCCAGCGCCTACGGCCGCGAGATGGGCCTCGACGTCATCCGGTTGCTCGATCACCTCAACCTGCGCCGCGCGCACATCGTTGGCTACTCGATGGGTGCCTCGATTACCGCGACGCTTTTGACCACACATCCCGAGCGCTTCCTGACCGCCACGCTGGGCGGCGCACCAGGACGCTTCAACTGGACTGACGCCGACACGGCCCGCGCGGAGAAGGAGGCGTCGGAGAAGGAAAGGGAGTGTGTGAGCCGGACGCAAATGACGCGGCTCGCGCCGCCGAATCAGCCGCCGGTTTCCGAAGCCGAGTTCCTTAAGCGATCACAAGCGTGCATGGCCGATCCGAATCAGGATCGATTCGCGCTGGCGGCCGTTCACCGGGGAATAAAAGATCAAGTCGTCACACCCGCGCAGGTGAAGGCGATCCGGGTGCCCACGCTCGGCGCAGTCGGCAGCCTCGACCCGTACCTGGCGGGGTTCCAGGAACTCCACAAACTGCGGCCGGCGATGAAACTCGTGGTGATCGACGGAGCGACGCACGGGACGGCCATGCGCACGCCTGAGTTTCTGGCGGCGGTTCGTGAGTTGCTGAAGGTGAAAGTGCCCGAAACGCGCTTGCAGTAACTACATACCGAAGAATTCTTTGGCGGCGTCGAGGATCTTCTCGTCCACTTCGACGGCGCCTCTTTCCTGAGCGAATTTCTCGATGCCGGTTTTTGCCATCGGGCGCACGAACTCGGGGATGTTCGCCAGCCTGGCTTCCGCGGCGGCGGTCCAGCGGACGATCGGCTCCGCAGGTCGAGCGTCACCGGCTCCCGGAATCATCCCCGTGAAGGGGCATCCGCCACCGGACGCGTTTGCGGCTTTGCCATCACCTTCGGGTCCGATCCGCACGCCGAGCGACTGGACGATCTGCGTTTCGTAGGCGTTGGTGAGCATCGCCATCTCGTAGCCGCACTCCGGGCACAGGTAGACGACGGAGAGCGAGCCGCGTTCGGGGGGCACGACGGTTTGCAGCTTCATCGGGGTGTCGCACGGGACACAGAGGAACTTCATCGGCGAGGCTCCTTAGACGATTCGAGGCGGTCCAGAAGTCGACGCACGACTTGCTCCACCGCCAGGCTCACCGGCGTGTCATCCGTCGGCGCGAACGGTGTTCCCGAATCGCATCGCCGTGCGACCTCGGGATCGAAGGGCACCGTGCCGAGGCAGGGAATCGACAGCGTCGACGGCCCCGGCGAGTCGAACAGCGGCTTGACGGCGTTGCAGTCGCGGCAATAGTAGCCGCTCATGTTCTCGACGTAGCCGAGCAGGCGGCTGGGGCCCTTCGACCCGCCTTCGGGACTCCGGCGGGCAAGTATCGCCGCTACCGACCGCGCCACCACGCCTCTCGAGACTTCGGACGGGATCGTCACGAGCAGGAACGAGACTTGCGGCTGGCCCTGAGCGGAGTGGAACGGCTCGAGAAAATCGGCGTACTGGACGGTGCGTTCGGCGCCCGGCGGCAGGTCGAACAACAGCAGATCGAGCGTGCCCCAGTCGAAGGCGCCGAGGATCTCGCCGAGCAGCGAGAATTCCTTCGTCGATCGCCAGGTGTGCGATTCGTTCGGGGCGGTGCTCTCGAACTCGAGCGCGGAGGTCTCCGGGATCAGCGAGCCCATCGAAAACACTCCGATCCCGTCCCTGGTGCGCGGCAGCGCGACTTTGCTGGCGCCGGGAACGAACAGCGATCCCTGCACGCCCGTCATGCGCGCCTGCGAGGGGCCGTTGAAGTCGGCGTCGAGAATCGCGATGCGCAGGCCGCGGGCGCGCAACGCGGCCGCCAGGACCAGGGTCAGCGTGCTCTTGCCGACGCCGCCCTTGCCGGAGCCGACCGCCACGATGTGACGCACGCCCGCCAGCCCGTCGGTGATGCGGGCGCGCTGCTCGATCACCTGCTCCAGAATCCTGGAGCCGCCGTCGCCGACGATGTCGTGGTAGCGCTTCATGCTGCCGTCAGACGGAACAGATAGCTTACCTCGGCTGGCGGCTCACTTGAACGGCTGCAGTCGTTCCGGGTCTGGGCGCAGAATCAGGTATTTGATGTCGCCGTCCAGCTCGCTCCACCAGTGGGGCACGCGCCCCGGGATGATGACGACGTCGCCGGGCACGACCCGGCGGCTGACGCCGCCCTCGATGCGCGAGCCGCGGAAGTTCGGACGCTTCGTGTTCGGGCTGTCGCCGGCGGCGCGCTCGTCGGCGATGCGTCCCCCGGTGACCAGCGTGGCAGACCCTTCGAGCATGTAATAGATCTCGCTCACCGACGTCTCGTGCCGAATGGCTTCCTGGACGGACGATTTCGGGCGGAAGACGCCGTACACACCCACCGTATGGCTGCCGACGTCCACGACGCGAATCGGCAGGTCGCTGACGCGGGTCTTGGGCAGGGCGTCGATGAACGCCTTGATCGAGGCATTGCTGACGTCCACCGCCGGCGGCGGCGACGACTGGGCGTTCGCGGTCTCGACACTCATCAATAGGATGAGCACAGCCATCACGGCATGCATGATTACCTCCTCAGACGGCGACGGGTCACGGCGCCGGACTTTGAGCGGCACGAGGCGAAGAGCTTACCCCGGAACGCGGCTTACACCTGGTTCACGTGGTGGAAACCCCGTGGCCATTCGGACATTGGATCGGACCTTGGCGGTCCGCGGCCGACTCGACCCGGCGCAGACGATGCGCGCGGGGCGCGCTACTGACGGATCAGGCAGATCGCGCTCTAGCGCCATAGAGCACGTGTACTCCTCCAGGACTGAAACCAAGACTCTCGAGGAGCTCCTTCGCGATCTCGCCTGGATGGACCTTCGAGATTGTGACAGTCCGCACGCCACGGGTGCGAAGGTGTGAGAGCAGATGCTGTAACCGCGTTCCGCCATCGTCGATGAACGAGCGCAGCGACAGGATCTCCCCGCCCTTCACATTCAGCACGACCGCCTCGATGCTTTCGTCGGAGGCCACTGCGAGTCCTTCGATCTCATCTTTCCGGGCCGTGAGGGTTTCGACGGAGCGTGCCCAGGGCGTCGCGGGATGATCTTCAAGCAAGCCGTTGGCAACGAGATCGTCGATCGTCACCGGGATGACGAGATGTCCTCCGGGCTCCGCCGGTGTTTCACGCGCGAGCGTGTAGTCGGTCAGCCGCGCTTCCTCCACATAGTCGCAAGCGCTGAAGAGCGCGCAGGCAGCATCGGATGTGTCAGGAACTTCGGCGACCATTCGGGGCGGGCCGAGAATCGCCAGCTTGGATGAGAGCGACGTGAGCAGGTGCCGGCCATGACCCTGCCGGCGATGATCGGGATGAACGGCGATCTTGTGGATGAGCGTACTGCCTGATCGTTTCGCGCCGATCAGGACCGCTATCGGATCGGCGCCGGCGAAGGCGACCATGCAGCTGCTGCACCAGATCTGCAGATCGCGGATCGATCGCTTGAATGCCTCCGGCGTCATCGCCGGTTCTTCAGGAAAATACGGCGACCAGCAGCGATTCAGCGCATCGACGAGAAGCGAGACGTCGTCCGTGCGGCAGAAGCGGTACGACGACACGAACGAGTTTCAGTGCTCCCGTTCGCCGCCGGGCTTGCTCGGTACGGTCAGCGAGCTCACCTCGTTGAGGTAACCGCTGCCGACGGCCGGGACCACCTGAGCGTTGCTTTGAGCCTCAACGATGTTCTTGGTCTGGGCTTCCGCAACCTTCTCAGCGTGCGAGGGGCCGTGACCCAATTGGGCTGGCGCGGTCGCACTCGCGGGCTTCTGAGCGTTGTAGGCGGCGATCGTTTCGGCCATGATCTTCTTGCCGATCTCGATGCCTTCCTCGACGATGACCAGATCGATCGTTGCGGCTGAGCGTTCCCGCGCAATCTGTTCGACCCGTTCCTGCGTCTTGTTACGCATGAACCCGGCGGGCACGCGCAGGATTCGCTGCGTGGCGTCCGCGGTCCATTCGAACGAGGAAATCAGCGGATTCTTCTTGTCGTCGCGCGCAATCAGCCTGGGCCCTGCCGGAGCACCTTCCGCGGAGACGGGCGCGGGGGCGGACTGGATTTCGAGCGGCGTCCCCGTTTCCTCTTCGATGACCTGCCGGGCGAAATCGAGCGTGATGGTGTCGAGCTTCATCATGCGCGCACGCTTTTCAACGCGCGCTTTCACCCGCCGCCGCTGATACGCGTTCTTCATGGTCCACAGGCCTTTTCTCGAGTCCTCCGACCAGCGCAGCTTGCGGCCGTCGTAGGTGGTCTCTTCCTCGAGGCCGCCCTCCACTTCGGCGATCTTTTCGATCATGTCCTGCGAGATGACCTCGAAGTCGGTGGAGCCGCAGACCGTGCATTTCACAGCGCCGCTCTGCGTGGCGGCGACGCCGCACGACTTGCACATCGACACCGGGCCGGACTTCGCCCGTTCGAGCGCCACCGCCTCAGCCAGGGCCTTCGTGGCGGCTGAGGCGCTCTTGGGCATGAACCGATCCATCGCTTCGTCTATCACCGCGTTGGTGATGACCGAGTGACCCTTCTCGAGCGCCAGGCGAAGGACGCCGGTTCGCGCGATGCCCTTGACCTGTTCCGGCACGTTCTTCATTCGTGCCTCGGCTTCGGGCGTCCAGCGAATGGTCTCTTCGGCGCGCACGTCGAGCGTGGGCACTTCGAGGCGAGTGGAGAGGAGGACATCGCACGGGGCGGTGCGGAGAATATTCTCCACGTTGCTGCCCAGCGCGGTCTCGTCTTTCGGGCTGTGGACGCCTATGCGACCCAGGACGATCAGGAAGGGATTCGTCTTGCGCGCGTGGTCGACGATCTTCTGGAAGGGCTTGCCGTCGAGGAGCGTCTTCTTGATCTCGACGCCCGCCTCGATGGCCATCTTCTCGGCCACTTCGAGATGCGACTGATAGATCTGGGCGAGGCCGGTGTCGATGATCTCCTCGTGCAGCTGATTCTGCTCTTCGAAGCGGAACACCTTCGCGGCCTGTTCGGTGAGGACGTTGACGATGCCGTTGAAGACGGAGTAGTGCAGATAGGGATCGTAGACGGCGATCGCCTCGACCTTCTTGCCGAACTTGCCGGCCAGGTCGATCGCGGTCATGAGCGCGCCGAACGACTGGGGGCTGCCGTCCATGCCCACCAGGATGGTGTCGCGCTCCGGCTCGTCTGCGTCGGGAACGTGCTTCACCACCCAGACATCACGATTGGCCTGGCGGGCCACGCGTTCGCAGACCGAGCCGATGACGCTATCGCGCGCGCGCCCGATTCCGAGCGCGCCAATGACGACCAGATCGTACTGTGAGCCTTCGAGGTCCCTGAGGATCTCGGCGTGATGCTTGCCGTCCATCATCCGCGGCTCGAACTCGAGGCTCGATTCCTTGCAGAGCTTCGACATGCCATCGAGGTAGCTGTCGGAGATGAGCTTGAGGCCCATCGTGATCAAGCTGTCGTGGATCTTGCGCTGCCGCTCCAGTTCCACCTCGTCGATGTACTCCTCGGGCAGCGTGTATTCCATCTGTCTGAAGCGATAGTCGTGCAGCTTCGCCGCGTAGACGTGGCAGCCGACCAGCTTCGCCGAGTAGGCCTTCCCCAATGCCAGGCTGCACGCGACAGCGCGGTTGGAGTGGTCCGAGTTGTCGACGGGAACGTAGATGCTTTTGTACATTGGATTCTCCGAAACGCCTTACACGCTGGTGGCCGGCTGTTGACCGTGCTCACCGAGTTCTTCACGCCGCCGGGACGAGTAGCGCCGGCGCACCCATGCGATCACCGCCACCTCGACGAGGAGGATGATGAGCGCCGTGCGAATCATCGGGCCGGCGGTGGACGGAACATTTTCTGGCTCGAGATAAACCGCGTACCACGGTGTCAGCCCTCGCCGGTTGCCGCGCTCGCGCGAGAACCCGTCCCACACCGAAAAGGCGACCGGCAGGAAGGTGCCGGTCGTGAACGCGGCGCCGGCGCTCGGGCGAAGAGGCCGTCTGAAAATCACCGACCATTCGCCCTGGTCGTAATTCGCCACGCCGGTCACCTCGCCGGTGTCGTTGGCGGTGACGTCGGCGCTGCCGCGCCCGGTGAACTGCAGCGGCTCCTGGCGGCCGAGGTCGAAGAACCACAGGTCGACCGCGTTGGTGGCGTCGCCGAAGATGAAGTACGGCTTGCGCGCGCCCGTCGGCACCTGCGATGGAATCTGAATCGACACCGCGTCGGAGAACTCCGACGGCCCCACGGCTGCGGCAGCCGTCGGATCGGCAAACGGATCATCCGCCGCCGCCGCGGGCGCCGCCGCCGGTTTCTGCAGCGCTTCGTCATCGACGGTCACGGGAAGCGACGGGTCGTTCTTCGCCTCGCGATCCGGCATCATGTCGTTCCAGCGAACCAGGAACGCAATCGATTCCGTGTCGTAGATCGCCTGGACGAAGATGCTGGTCGCGGCCGGACTGAACTGACGTCCTGGCTCGGTAATTTGTCCAATGATCGGCAGGCGGGCGACCGGAGCCGACGCGAAACTCGCGGCGCCCTTGGTCAGGTCGATCGCCTCCAGCACGTACTTCGCGACCACCAGATTGCTGTAGGCCGGCGTGGTGTTCCCGGCCAGCGAGAGGATGAAGTCGGTGATGGCCCATCGCTGCTCGACGGTGAGCGAGTCGGCAAACGACGGCATCGGCGTGCCGTTGAGTCCGGTGCTCATGGTGCGGAAGATGTCCTCTCGCGACGGCCCGCCACGGAAGGTCCAGGGCTGCGAAAGGTCGGCTGCCCGGATCGGGAAGTTCAATTCATCGACCAGCGTCGGTGCCGACGGTCCGTCGCCGCGACCGAGATTGCCATGGCACTTCAGGCAACCGGTCTCGGCGTACATTTTCTTGCCGAGCTCGATTGATTCGGGTGTGGTCGCGGGCCCGCTCGGCAGCTCCACCGGCTTGGGGACCAACTCGGCGTTCGCAAAGTCGGCCGAGAAGCTCTTGATGTAGTAGGCGAGATCGGAGACTTCCTGATCGGAAAGCGCCGGCCACGCCGGCATCGACGTGTACGGCATGCCGCGCCGGATGATGCTGACGAGATCCTGATGTGTCGGCAGCGCGCCGTTGGGAGTCGTTCGAACCTTGAACTTGCCGGTGGTGAAGTCTCGAGGCCTCGGGAACACGTGAGAGGTGGCGTAGCCGTTGCCGTCGCCTTTCTCGCCGTGGCACTGCGCGCAGTTCTTGTCGTAGAGAACCTTGCCCGCCTCGCGCTGAGCATCGGTCCCGAGGTCGGTGCCTTGCGCTTGCAGCGGAATCTCGAGTTGGTGCCCCGACGCGCCGTAGAGCGACACCAACCACACCGCGAGCGCGCACCAGCCAATTCGCCGGAAGGTCATCAGTGGACCTCCTCCCTGGCGCGCGGCCGGTCGCCGGTGAAGTCGTAGATGAAGAGGACCACGTCCCACATGTCATCTTCTTTCAGGAACCTCTCCCATGCGGGCATCGCGGTGTCCCAGGGTCCGCCCTCTTCAGGCAACCCTGGCCCGCCCTTGGCGATTCTCCAGAACAAGAACGTCTCGCGAAGATTCGCGATGGTGGCGCCGTCGGCGAAGTTGGTCGGGATGGGGTCCAACCCGTGGACGAACATCCCGTTGCCGGCCAGGTTGTCGCCGTGGCAGAAGACGCAGTTTTCGTAATAGACGCGGCGTCCGTTCTCGATGTGTTTCCGAAACTCCGTCGGGTTCGACGTTTCGAGCTGCCGGAACGGGTTGTCTCCGGTTTCGATGTTGATTCTCTTGTCGTGAACCGTGATCTGGGGCGGCGATGCGGGATGGACCGTTCGTGCGAAGAAGGGCGGCTCGAGCGGAACGTTCATCTGCACGTACACATTCGCGGCGGCGAGCGCGGGAATGGCGATGACCGTGCCGACGAGAAGCGGCTGCATCCGCCTCTCCGTCATGAGCCGGATGAGCGGGCCGGAAACTTCTTCGCGTCGCTGCTGGCTCGATGAGACGAACGCCAGGATCGCGATTGAGATGATTCCCATGTAGATCGCGATGACCGAGGCGGGAATCGGCGCGGCGAATCCGAATCGGAACAGGACGTAGCAGCCCACCCACCAGGCGAGGGCCCACGCGAGCAGGTTCGCACGGCGGAACAGCAGCAACCCAAAGACGACGAGCACCGCGAGGACAACGGGAATGTTCATCGCGTCATGCCCCTTTCTTCGCGGGAGGCGCGGGCGGCTTCGCGACGCCTGGCGTGGTGTTGGTGGCTTCGAGCGGCAGCTTCTGGCCTGGTTCGGTCGGCGGCGCCGCGGCGCCGCCCGCGGGCGCGCCCGGCGCGGTGTAGTAGGTGTGACTCGTCTGCAGCGTGATCGTCGGTGTGCCGCCAAGGGACTGCAGCGCGGCCATGACGCACAGGATCTCTTGATCCGTCAGACCAATCGGCGCCCTGTTGATCGCCGGCATTCCCGGATTGAAGCCCGGCACGATGAAGCTGTCGGGCGCGTACATCGATTGTGCGAAGTACTCCACATCGTTCATGCCGGCAACCCGGGTGGACGCGCGCGATGCGATGCCATCGAGGTCGGGGAAGCGGAGCGCTCCGCTCCTGCCAATGGTGTGGCAGGTCATGCAGAGCCCTTTGCCTTCCATGATCTCGCGGCCCACGGTGGCCATTTCCGTCGTCGACAGGTCAGCCCTGATCGCAGTCTCTGTCGGCGGCAGCACTTCCTTCTGCGGCACCATCTGGCCGACGTACGCGTAGAACGCGGTCGAGGCGAGGACCAGCCCGCCGATGCGGGCAGTGTGCGGGATCATCACGACTCTTTCCCCTGCGCGGGGCCGGCCACGCCCGGCACGGCCATCGCGCCGCCGCCGTGCGGCAGCCTCTCCGGCGCGTGCGCGGCAACCCGATCGGGCCGATCGTGCAGGCTCGTGATCCAGAACACGAAGCCGATCAGCGCGAAGAACGCCAGGACGGTCCACGACACGACCTGTGTCGCAAAGCCGAGCGTCGGCGTAAAGGCATCGACCGAGTTGTCGCGGATGATGCCGTAGACGTGCCAGTGCTGGCGGAGACCGGATCGCACGTAGCCCATGAGTCCCATCAGCCAGGTGAACGTGACGGCGATAAAGATCAGGACGTACTGCGAGATTGCCGGGATGCGGCCCCAGTGAATCACCGTCTTCTTGGCGCCGCGGAAGAGGAAGATGTCGATGATCGTGATCGACACCATTGCGAAGAGGACCGAGAGCACCTGCGGCACGGAGAGGCCGATTCGCACCACCGCCTCGACGAAGTAGCCGTAAATGCCGAGGAAGATGACGAAGATCGCGGCGCCGCCAAAGATCACGAGCTGGGCCGTGTGGCCGGCCTTGGCCCACGACACCACGGCTTCCTTCCCTGTGCGGCGGTACAGCAGGAAGCTCATGAACGTCGTGAGGATGAGGATATTCACCGCGGTGTTCTTCGCGGACATCACGCCGAGGAAGCCCAGAATCGGGTGCGTGGATCCTCCCATCGCCCGAATCTCTGAAACGGTGGCGATGATCGAGCGCGGCGTCGCCCAGACCATGAAGCACAACGCGATGGCGATGAGCAGGTACTTGATGAACTTCTGCAGCTGCTGCCCGCCTTCGATGCGGCCCATCCCGAGCCACAGATAGTAGTTAGCGGCGAGGAACAGGTTTCCGATCAAGACGGCCTGAATGATGAACAGCCACGAGAACGCGCCGCCCATCATCGTCAACCCGAGCGTCTGCGAGAACGCGTAGATCTCCGCGGCGAGCCAGTAGCCGGCGAAGGGCAGCGGCAGGAACGCGAGGATGGCGATGAAGTTGCCGATGTATCCCATCCAGTCGTAGTGCGCGCGGTCCTCGTCGTTGTCGGCCTGCAGGAACTTGAACGCGGCGTACGCCGCGGCGACCGATCCGCCGAATGCGACGTTGGCGATGACGCGGTGGATGTTGATCGGCATCCACGTGTAGTTCCAGACCGCGTCCATGACGGAGATGACCGCCCCCGTGTCGGACACTCCGTTGGGCGACATCATGAACGTCAGCCACGCGTTGGCGATGAACATGATCGCCGTGCCGACCAGGTTGAGGCCGAGCCCGAGGCCGAGATGGACGAGCGGATGGAATTTTCCCCAGCCGTAGTAGTAGGTGTAGAGGAAAGCAGCCTCGAAGAAGAACAGCAGCACGTACGGAAGGAACGTGGGGGAGAACACCGCCATCAGGTAGTTCGTGAACTTCGGGTAGAGCGCGATCAACATGAACGTCAGGAACGCGCCAAAGGTCGCGGTCAGCGAGAACGAGACCGACAGCAGTTTCGTGAACTCGTGCGCCAGCCGGTCGTAGCGCATGTCGCCGGTCTTGTAGCCGATCGCCTCGATGATGAACGCAAACAGCGGAACGGCGAGGACGAAGGCCGCGAACAGCAGGTGGAGCTGCGCGATCGCCCAGATGGCCACGCGACTGCCAACGATCGGGAACTGCCGGTACTCCGCCTCCACGTACGGGGTTGCACGAGCCGTTGCTTCCGCCGCGGCTCTCTCCTCTTCCAGACCCTGGACGCGCGGCGTCGGGTCAACGACCGCGGCAGGTGCCCGGTACGGCTCCCGGTATTCGCGGTTGGTGAGGAACGTGGCGATCATCACGACGGCGACGAACATCGCCACACCCGTGACGGGACCGAGCACGAACAGCAGTTTGCGCTTCGTGGCGCTGTTCATCCCGATGCCTCCTCAGTCCTGCTTGGCCGGTGGCTTGGCCGCCGTAGCCTCGGCGGCGGCGGCCGGCGGCGCCGGGGCAGTCGCCGGCGCGGCCGCGGCGCGTGCCTGCCGTTCGCGCTGGAGTCCGCGCACGTACGCGACGATCGCCCACCGGTCGGCGGGAGGGATCGGCCAGCGGTAACCGGCCATCAGCCCTGACCCATTGGTGATGACGTCGAAGATCTGCCCGTCCGAGTACTTCAGCACCTTCTCCTGATGAAAGGTCGCGGTCGGGATGTTGCCGCGCTGGAACAGGATCCCTTTGCCGTCGCCGCGCGCGTCGTGGCACGGCTGGCAATAGATCGCGTAACGCTGACGGCCGCGCTCGACCAACGCCTCGTCCACCGCATGAGGGATCGTTGCCACGAACTGTCCGTCCGCGCCCTTGCCCGTGAAGAAGGGCCCGTCCTCCTTCAACCCGCCGATCGGGATCGTTCCGGGAACCGGCGGGCGCATGGCCGCGCCGTTGAAGAAAAACGCGCTCGACGCCTGCGGGCGGACCTTCGGCTGATCGTCCATGCTCGGGTTGAGATGGATCGGGGGACGGCTCGACGTGCACCCACGCACGCACCCTGCGAGCGGTAGAAAAGAGGTGAGCACAATCACGCTCAACACCCGTCGTCTCGAAGCGATCATGAAACGAGACTCTCGATCTCAGGATTCGGGTTGCGCACCTTGCTCAGGTACGTCGTCCGCGGCTTGGTGTTCAACTCGGCGAGCAGCTCGTAGTTGCGCGGGTCGGCCTTCGCTTTCACCACACGGCTCGCCTCATCCCGAATGTTGCCGAACTCGATCGCCGCGGCGGGGCACGCCTGCTGGCAGGCGGTCTTGACGTCGCCGTCACGCAACGCACGCCCCGCGAGCCGCGCATCGATCTTCGCGCGATTGATTCGCTGCGTGCAGTAGGTGCACTTCTCCATCACGCCTCTCGCGCGGACGGTGACGTCCGGATTCATCGCGAGCTTGAGGCTCTCGGGCGTGTCCTTGGTGAAGTTGAAGAAGTTGAAACGGCGGACCTTATAGGGACAGTTGTTCGAACAGTAGCGCGTGCCGATGCACCGGTTGTAGACCATCACGTTGAGGCCTTGCGCGTCGTGAACCGTCGCGGCCACGGGGCACACCTGTTCGCAGGGCGCATCTTCGCAATGCATGCAGGGAACCGGCTGGAACACGACTTCCGGGTTACCCGACGGGTCGCCGGAGAAATACCGGTCAAGCCGCAGCCAGTGCATCTCGCGTCCGTTCGACACCTGAACCTTGCCGACCACCGGGATATTGTTCTCGCTCTGGCACGCCGTCATGCACGCGTTGCAGCCGGTGCACGAATTGAGGTCGATCGTCATTCCCCACTGGGTGCCCTGGTCGTAGGCGTGCTCCTTCCACAGCGAGAAGTGATGCGCGCTCTCGGGGAAGACGCCGAGCGGGCTGGCCGTTCCGCCGCCCGCGGGCGCAGCCGGCACGCCATGCGCGGCGTCAGCAGGCGCAGGCTCGGCCTTGTCCGCCGTAGCCTTGGCGGAGGCGGATCGAAGCTCGGCGAGGGTGGACTCCTTGACGATGGGACGTCCCTCCATCGAGCCGTGGTTCTGAGTGGCCGACATCGGGAACGTGCGCGGCAACTTGGTGATGGTCACGCCGCTGTCGAACCCCGGCGCCTTGGCGCTTCGGAGCGTGTAGGGGTTGAACCCGACACCGTTGCCGATACGGCCGGACTGCGAGCGGCCGTAGCCGAGCGTCAACGCGACAACGTTGTCCGACATTCCAGGCAGCAGCCATACCGGGAGCTCGAGCGATCGACCGGCATAGTCGAGGCGAACCCAATCCTCGTTGGCCAGGCTGAGCGATTGCGCGGTCGTTGGGCTGATCAACGCCGGGTTGTCCCACGTCAGCTTGGTCATTGGATCGGGAAGCTCCTGCAGCCACCCGTCGTTCGCAAAGCGTCCGTCGTGAATCGCCGAAGACGGAAGGAAGACCACCTCGAGACCCGCGGGGCGAGCCGCAGCGCCTCCCGCCGCACTCGCAAGCGCCGTTGGCGCCACGCTCAGAGCGGGAGCGACCTCCGGCAATTCGCTGCCGGCCAGCAACCCATCGTGCAGGACGCGATTCCATTTCGTGTCGAAATCGGCTTCGCCCAGGATCGGCCGCCACGTGTCGCGCACAATGTCGTAGCCGGGACGATCCTTGCCTTCGAGCATCAGCCCCATGACTTCGACGACGCTGCGTCCGTCGTAGAGCGGGAGAATCAGCGGTTGAACCACACTGATTGGGCCGCCGAGCGCGCGCGCATCGCCCCACGATTCGAGATAGTGCGCGCGGGGAACGTGCCACGTCGCCTTGGCGGAGGTTTCATCGAGGTTGTGACCGAGCGCGATCGACTGCGAGACCTTCGCCATGGCCGCCGCGAAGTCGAGATCTGCCGGAGCATCGAACACCGGATTGCCGCCGAGGACGACCAGCGTCTTGATCGTGCCGGCGTTGATGGCGCCGATCAGCGAGGCGAGGGCGCCGGCGTTCGGAAGCGCCGCGTCCCTTGTCTCAAAGTAGCTGACCGTCTTCCCGGTGTTGCCGAGTTGCGTGTTGAGCGCGCACACCGCGGCGTGGACCGCGGCGGGCTGGCGTTCGCCGGCGACGATCACACTCGCGCCGCGGTTGGCCAGCAGATCCTTCGCGACGGCGTCGATCCAGCGCGGGTCGACACCGGTCAGATCTCCGGACGGAGGTGCGGTGCCGCCGGCGACGCGCGCGGCGAGCGCGGCGACAAAGGCGGCGATCTGCCGGCTCTCGAGACGCAGCCGATGATCCGCCATCGCTCCCGTCAGCGAGAAGATGCCTTCAACGGCATACAGCCGATTCATCGTCCCGCCGGCCGCTCCCGCACGCCTGCCGTCGGCGAAGCCGCGCGTGTGACGGATCATCTCGGGGTCGGTCAGCAGCGGATCGGCGTCGAGCGCGAGAATCACCGACGCTCGATCGAAGCGGAGCAGCGCGTCGAGACTGCGGCCGGTGGCCTGCTGAATCCCTGCGAGGCGGTTCTCGTCGCTGACGGCGTCGTAGGTCGCCCACTGCATCTTCGGGTAACGGGTACGAAGTTCAGCGGCCAGACGCGCCAGCGTGGGAGACGAGAAGGATTCCGACAGGATCGCGAGGCCGGCCCCGCCGTCGGCGGCGTGGACCTTCGCCAGCTCACCCCAAGCCGTGACGAAATCGCTCCAGGCCTTGCGTGTGCCGTGTTGCTGAACTGACTGCGAGCGATCGGGATCGTAGAGGCCGAGTATCGATGCCTGGACGCGCGTGCTCGAGGCCCCGAGTGTGGAAGGATGCGAGGGGTTCCCCTCGATCTTGGTCGGCCGTCCTTCGTGACTTTCTACGATCAGGCCGTACGCACTGCGGCGGAACGGCATGGTCGTCGCGTAGTAGCGCGGGATGCCGGGAACGATCTCTTCCGGGTTGGTGACGTAGGGAACGATTTCTTCGACCGGACGCCTGATGCAGCCCGCGAGCCCTGCGAGCGACAGCGACGCGCCCAGCAGCGAGATCATTTCGCGTCGAGTCACGCCGGCGGGCAGTTCGGATGCACCCTCCGGGAATTCGCGCTCGAGCGCGTCGCGGAATTCGGGCCGGCCTTCGATTTGCGCGAGACTTCGCCAGTAGGTTCGACTCACCGATGGCACCCCGAGCAGTCAGTCGGCGGACTGACGGGTCGCTCCTTATCGAGCTGGGCGGCGAGCGCCGTCAAATCGCGCGGAGGCGTCCACTTCATGTTGGTGACTTGCGACACCGGCCGACGGAACGGGGCCGGATCCCGGTGACAGTCGAGACACCAACTCATGCTGAGCGGCGTCATTTGCGTGACAATCGCCATTTCGTCGACGCGGCCGTGGCACGTCACGCAGCCGATGCCCGCTGCCACATGCGCGTTGTGCGTGAAGTAGGCGTAGTCGGGAAGATTGTGAACACGGATCCAGCGCATCGGCCGTCCGCTCTGGGCGCTATCGCGAATCGGCGCGAGCAACGCACTGTCGCGCTTGACCGTCTGGTGACAGTTCATGCACGTCTGCGTGGGCGGAAGGTTGGCGACGCTCGACATCTCGACCGACGCGTGACAGTACCGGCAATCGAGGCCGAGTTCGCCGACGTGGAGCTGGTGGCTGTAAGGAACCGGCTGAACGGGTCGGTAGCCCACGTCCGTGTACCACGGCGAAAAGTAGTACCAGACGCCCGCCGTTGCGAGAATGGGAACGACAACGCCTGCAACGGCGGCCACGAGCGGGAGCTTGTTCCACCACGGTGGAAAAATCTGGGCCAAGGCGAGGTCTCCGCAGCGCCGGAGGCCAGTTGCAAGAATTCGTCGCAGCAGCCGCCGAAATTCTGTTAATTACGCGGGGATAATATTCACAAACGCCAGAGGGGTCAAGCGAATCGGGCCATCGAAACATCGAGAACATCGTCGCGATAAATCAAACGTGTTCGCACGCGACGGCGTCGAGTCGATAGCGGTGGCGAGATGGCGTCTCGCTAGGGGGTCTTGATCGGGTCTGCCGAACTGGCTAAGACTCAATGCGTCGCGAAACTCGCGGGAAGCGCGTTCAGCATGCTCATCCACCGGATCGTCTGCGTCGGCGTGAACCACCGCACTGCCCCCCTCGAGCATCGAGAGAAGCTCGCCGCCAATCTACCGGCGCTGTGCGAGCAGGTGCGCGACCGCGCGAATGGCGCTGTGGACGGCAACGGCGCGTCGATACACGAAGTCGCGGCGCTCTCCACATGCAACCGCGTGGAACTTTACGCGCTCCTCGGTGGGCGCGCCGAGCGGGCCGAGCTGATTTCGTTCCTTGCCGGTGCCGGCGGCATGGATGCGCGCGACGTCGCAGAGCTTACATACCAGCACATCGGCAGCGAGGCGGTCCGACACCTGTGCCGCGTCGCCTCGGGCATGGACTCGATGGTACTCGGCGAGCCGCAGATTCTCGGTCAAGTGACCGAAGCGCTCAAGGAGGCGCAGTCCCAACACACGGCCGGCCCGGTTCTGACCCGCGTGTTCCGCTCCGCCGTCCGTGCGGGGCGGCGGGCGCGCAGCGAGACCTCGATTGCCACCAACCCCGCAAGCATGAGCTCCGTCGCCGTGACTGCGGCGCGCAACGTGCTGGGCTCACTGCGCGACCGGCGCGTGCTGGTCATCGGCCTTGGCGAGATCGGCTTGATTACGCTCAAGGCGCTCCGAGCGCGGCAGGTCCAGGAGATCGCGGTCGTCAACCGGACGCGCGTCCGAGCGGAGGAAGTATCGGCACGGTGGGGATTCCGCGCCTACTCGATGGACGAACTCGAGGCGGCGATGGACTGGGCCGACGTGGTGATCAGCGCCACGCGCTGCCCGTACGTGATCGTCGACGCGTCGGTGGTGCGGAGCGTGGTTGCGCGCCGCGGCGGCCGGCCGCTGGTGTGTGTCGACATCGCTGTCCCACGCGACATCGATCCGTCTGTTCGCGAGCTTCCTGGCGTCCACCTCTTCGACGCCGACGACCTGGGCGGGCACCTGGACGAAGGTCTGGCGGCTCGGCGAGAACAGATCCCCAGCGTGGAGCGCATCGTTGACGAAGAAGTCTCTTCCTTCGGAACCGAGCTGCGCGAGCTCGAGGTGGAACCGCTGATCGAGCACATGCGGCGTCAGGCCGAGGCCATCCGCCGGCAGGAGCTGGAGAGCGCGCTCGAGCTGATGGGTGAGATCGATCCGGCGACACGCGAGAGACTGCAGGCCCTGTCGCGCTCGATCGTCAACAAACTGCTGCGCGAGCCGACCTTGCGGCTGAAGCGCAGCGTGCAAGAGGATCACTGGGACGAGCACGCGCCGGCGATCCGCAGCCTCTTCGGACTCTGACGGTCAGCCGTCGCCCATGCCTCAGTTCCGGAGCAATCGTCTTCTGGTGGGCTCGCGCACGTCGCGGCTCGCCATGTGGCAGACGGAGCACGTGATCGATCGGATGCGGCGTGCCTGGCCGAGCCTCGTCCTGGAGGTGCGGACGTTCGTCACCGACGGGGACAGCGACCAGGACACGGCCCTGCCCGAGATTGGCGGCCAAGGCGTCTTCACCGCCCGCCTGGAGCAGGCCCTCGCCGCGGGGGATATCGACCTCGCCGTCCACTCGCTCAAGGACCTTCCTGTTCAGGCAGGCCCAGCCTTCACGATCGGTGCCGTCACCAGCCGAAGCGATCCGCGAGACTGCCTGGTCGCGCGCAACGGGTGGACGATCGCGACACTCCCGCGGGGCGCAGTGGTGGGGACGTGCAGCCTCCGCCGCCAGGCCCAGCTCCTCGCTCTACGGCCCGACCTGGCGGTGAAGTCCATCCGTGGCAACGTGGAGACCCGCGTGCGCAAAGTGTTCGACGGCGACTACGATGCGGCGCTGCTGGCGTCGGCTGGAGTGATCCGCCTCGGACTCAACGACCAGGTGACCGAGTGGATCCCGATCGACACCATTCTCCCCGCGCCGGGGCAGGGAGCGCTCGCCGTGCAATGCAGGAGTAACGATGAGGACACGCTCGATCGGCTGGCAGCGATAGACGAGCAGCAGGTGCGCGCGGCAGTGAGCGCCGAACGCGCGTTCCTCGAGCACCTTGGCGGCGGCTGCTCGGCGCCCATCGCCGCCTACGCGTGCGTTGAGGGACCGCTGGTAAGCATGAGCGGACTCGTCGGATCGCCCGACGGACGACGAATCGTCCGCGTGGAAGATGAAGGGAAAGACCCGGCCGAACTCGCTCGGCGGCTGGCCGCCGCCGCGCTCGAGGCGGGGGCGCGGCCAATCCTGGCTGAATTCCGCGCTCGGAGCTCCACGGCACCGCCGGCGCCGAACGCCGGGCTGCACGAACGGCGTGTCGTGGTCACACGCGCGCGAGCGCAGGCCGGAGCCCTGTGCGAGCGGCTCGTTGCGATGGGTGCCACGCCCATTTGCGCGGCTGCGATCCGGATCGAGCCAGTAGGCGAGCTGGGTCACCTCGACGCCGCGATCGAGCGGATCTCGTCGTTCGACTGGATCGTGTTCACGAGCACCAACGCGGTGGAGATTTTCTCCGACCGCTGGGCAAGAGCCGGCAAGACGCAAGCGGCTCTGCTCGGCGCCCGGTTCGCCGCCGTGGGTCCGGCGACGGCGCGGTCGCTCGCCGCTTGGGGTGTGGCCGCCGACTTCGTGCCGGACGAGTTTCGCGGCGAGGCGCTGGCCACAGGGCTCGCCATCGCTTCCAGCAGCCGGGTACTCCTGCTTGGTGCCGAAACCGGGCGACGGGATACGGCGGCGGCGCTCGAGCGGCGCGGGGCAGTGGTGGTGGACCTGCCGATCTACCGGACGGTGGCGGCCGACCTGGATCCGGAGGTGGTCGAGGACATTCGACGCGGCGTGGACGCGGTGCTCTTCACCAGCGGTTCGACCGTTCGGCACTTCATGGCGGCGATGCAACGGCACGCACCAGGGTTCGCGTTCCCCGCGCACGTGCGGATCGCGTGCATCGGGCCGGTGACCGCCGGCGAGGCGCGACAGATGGGGTTACAGGTCGACGTCGTCGCTCCGGCCAGCACGACCGACAGTCTGGTGGATGCGCTGGTGGCGTCCATGCACGCAAGGTAAGCTGACGTCATGGCGAATGAGGTGTGGCGCTCGACTCTTGTGCAGCCGCGCTCGCTGGCGCGGCGCGAGCGGCGGCTGCGGTCGACGCCGGCGCTACGCCGCATGGTTCGCGAGACGACGCTGGCGCCAGAAGACTTCGTCTACCCGCTGTTCGTGAGGCACGGGCGCGGTGTGCGCCGGCCGATCGCGTCGATGCCAGGCGTTTTTCAGCTCTCGGTCGACGAGGCCGTCGCCGAGGCCGAGCGCGCCGCCTCGCTGGGCATTCCGGCCGTGCTGCTCTTCGGGATCCCGGAATCAAAGGATCCGATCGGCCAGGAGAACTTCTCGCCGCGTGGCATCGTCGCGCAGGCGGTGCGCGCCATCAAGCAGGCGGTACAGGACCTGGTGGTGATCACCGACGTCTGCCTGTGCGAGTACACGGATCACGGCCACTGCGGCGTGCTGAATACCGGCGGCGAGGATCGTCCGCACCCGAACCTGGCGGAGGGCTACGTTCTAAACGACGAGACCCTCGAGGTGCTCGATCGCGTTGCCGTTGCGCATGGCGAGGCAGGTGCCGACGTGGTGGCGCCGAGCGGCATGATCGACGGCATGGTCGGAAGCATCCGGACGGCCCTCGACGCCGCGGGGCTGAACCACGTCGGCATTCTGTCGTACGCGGTCAAGTACGCGTCGGCATTCTACGGACCGTTCCGCGAGGCGGCCGAGGGTGCGCCGAAGTTCGGGGATCGCAAGACCCACCAGATGGACCCGTCGAACGCGCGCGAAGCGCTGCGCGAGGCGCAGCGAGACGTGGACGAGGGCGCCGACCTGCTGATGGTGAAACCGGCGCTCGCCTATCTCGACGTCATCCGCCAGCTGCGCGATCGCTTCGACGCGCCGCTCGCCGCCTACAACGTGAGTGGCGAATACGCGATGGTCAAAGCGGCAGCGGCCAACGGCTGGATCGATGAACGTTCCGCGGTGCTGGAGACGCTTACCGCCATCAAGCGCGCGGGGGCGGACGTGATCGTCACCTACCACGCCAAGGAAGCGGCACAATGGCTGAAATGACGCGCCCGCGGGCCGACGACCACACCGCGGCACCGGCGACGGCGGCGGCCGAGTTCGTCAACGCCGACATTCTCGAGCACGGCCGCGGCGCCGACGGGCGGCCGATCACCAGCAACCGGCGGCTGTTCTTTCAGCTCATCGCCTATGGTGGTTGCAAAGATACGGCGGCGGTGGCCGACGCGCTCGCCCGGAGCGGCATCCACGGCGTGCTCTACGAAGACGTCAACGATCCTTTCGGCGTTGGCCTGGTTACCTTCAGCGAGGAACCCGAGTACTTCGTCCGAGACGTCCGGCAGTTTCTGGGGCGGGCCCCGTTCGCCGACCTGGTGTGGAAGCCGGAATACTCGATGATGGGGCGAACCTACGCGTTGGGTTACGAAGCCGATCTCGAGGAGGCGTTGATCCGGCGCCCGACCCGGCACGTGCTGGATCCGAAACTCGCCTGGGCGGTGTGGTATCCGCTCCGGCGTGCCGGATCGTTCGAGCAGTTATCGTCCAAGGAGCAGACCACGATTCTGATGGAGCATGCCGGTCTCGGCCGCGCCTACGGCAAGGCCGGCTACGCCCACGACGTCCGTCTCGCGTGCCACGGGCTGGACAAGAACGACAACGACTTCGTGATCGGTCTGCTCGGACCCGAGCTCCACGCTCTGTCGACGCTGGTGCAGCGGATGCGACGGACGCAGCAGACCTCGCTGCACCTCGAGCGGCTGGGGCCGTTCTTCGTCGGACGCGTGCTGTGGCAGTCGATCGCGCCGGCGCCATGAGCGCCGCCGATCGGGCACGGGCGATGCCGGCCGCCGAGCCCGCGTCGCTGTTCCTGCGTGCTTGCCGCCGTCTTCCCGTCGATCGAACGCCGGTCTGGCTGATGCGGCAGGCGGGCCGTTACATGCCCGAGTACCAGGCGATCCGTCAGAAGCACGACATACTCGACGTCATCCGCACGCCGGAGCTCGCCGCGGAAGTGACGATGCAGCCAATCCGCGCGTTTGGGTTCGACGCGGCGATCATCTTCGCCGACATCCTGCCGCCGCTCGTCGGCATGGGACTGGAGCTCGAGTTTTCCGAGGGCGGCGGGCCGCGCATCAAGAACCGCATTGCCACGCCGAGCGACATCGATCGTCTGGGTACGCCGCCCGCCCAGGAGACGATGCCTCATACCCTGAGCGCGATCCGGATGGTCGTGGGGGAACTGGAAGCCAGCGGCACCCCGCTGATCGGTTTCGCCGGCGCACCGTTCACCCTGGCCTCATACGCGGTGGAAGGCGGGAGCTCGAAATCGTTCGCGAAGGTCAAGTCGCTGATGTACGGTGAGCCGGCCGCCTGGAAGCGGCTGATGATCAGGCTCGTCACCGTGCAGGCGGATTATCTCCGCGCGCAGGCGGCCGCCGGCGCTTCGGCGCTCCAGGTCTTCGACTCGTGGGCGGGGATCGCCCTTGGCCTCGAGGATTATCGGCGCTTCGTCCGGCCGTACAACGCGATGTTGTTTGCGGCTCTCGAGGACGCCGGGGTCCCGGTGATCCACTTCAGCATGGGGACCAGCTATTACATCAACGAAGTCGCCGGCGACGGCGGGGACGTGATGAGCGTGGATTGGCGGCGGCCCATAGACGATGCGTGGCAGGCCATTGGCTACGGGCGCGCGATCCAGGGCAACCTCGACCCGGTTGCCATGCTGGCGCCGTGGCGCGAGCTGCGCTCCCAGATCGACGCGGTGCTCGACCGCGCTGCCGGCCGCCCGGGACACATCTTCAACCTTGGGCACGGCGTCCTGCCCAACACCCCGCTCGACAACGTGCGGCGGCTGATCGAGCACGTCCGCGAGCGGACCGCGGTGCGGCGATGAGCGGGCCGATCGGGCTGCTGGTGATGGCCTACGGCGGGCCGCAGTCGCTCGACGATCTGCCCGGCTACCTCGCCGACATCCGCCGCGGCCGTCCTACCCCACGCGCGGTCCTCGACGAAATCGCGCACAACTACCGCTCGATCGGCGGCAAGTCGCCGCTGCTCGAGATCACCACGCGACAGGCGAATGCGCTCGCCGCCCGTCTCGGCGCGACGCGCTTCGCCTGCTACATCGGCATGCGCCATTCGGCGCCGTGGATCGAGGATGCCGTCGTGCGCATGGTGAACGAGGGCGTGACGCGGGCGGTGAGCCTGGTTCTCGCTCCTCACTACAGCCGCATGAGCGTCGGCGCCTACCAGCAGCGCGTGGCCGAGGGCCTCGACATGGCGCATGGCGGCATCGATTTCGTTCACGTTGCGAGCTATCACGACGCGCCACAGGTGATCGACGCGCTTGCGACCCGCGTGCGTGCCGGCCTGCAACTCTGGTCCGAGGCGGACCGCACCTCCGTTCACGTGGTGTTCAGCGCCCACAGTCTACCGGTGCGAATCCTCGCCCCGGGCGACCCCTACGACGCGCAGTGCCGCGAAACGGCGCGGTTGGTCGCAGCGCGTGCAGAAGTCGCAGACGACCGCTGGTCGTGGAGCTACCAGTCGGCAGGCCGCAGCCCGGAGCCGTGGCTGGGCCCGTCGCTCGACGCGCACCTCGAAGCGCTTGCGCGCCAGGGCGTGCGTCATGTGTTGAGCGTCCCCGTCGGGTTCGTCGCCGACCACGTGGAGGTGCTCTTCGACATCGACATCCAGGCGCGCGCGCGCGCCCGCTCGCTCGGCGTGCGGCTCGAGCGCGCCGCCATGCTCAACGACGATCCGCTGTTCATCGAGGCGCTCGCTGAAATCGTCGAGACGCATGCGGCCGGCTGGCTGCGTAGAACGGAGGAGGAGGGGGCATGCGCGTCGCAGTGGTCGGCGGCGGAGTCACGGGGCTGACCGCTGCGCTGCGAGTGGCGCGCCGCTCCGGCGACGCCGAGGTGACGCTGTTCGACAAGAACGCGCAGCTGGGCGGCGAGATCCTGACCGAACGCGTCAGCGGTTTCCTGATCGAGGCCGGGGCGGATTCGTTCCTCACGCGCAAGCCGCGAGGCATCGAGCTGTGCGAGGAGCTGGGTCTGGCCGGGCGGCTGATCGCGCGACGCGCGGAACATGCCGGGGCGTTCGTCAAGCACGGCGGCAGGCTCCACCCGCTGCCGGAAGGCCTGACCGGGATGATTCCTACTCGCGTTGACTCGCTGGCGGAAAGCACCCTGCTCTCGCCCGAAGGGCGTGCCGCGATCGCGCACGAGCGGACGGTCCCCGCGCCGACGGATCCAGCCGAGGAGTCGATCGCGGAGTTCGTGACGCGGCGCTTCGGCCGCGAGGTCTACGAGCGCATCGTCGAGCCGCTGATGGCCGGCATCTACGGCGGCGACGGCGAACGCTTGAGCGTGGATGCGACGTTCCCGCAGCTCAAGGAGTTCGAGAGCCGCTTCGGGAGCGTTGTGCGCGGTCTGGAAGCGTCGCGGAAAGGGACCGCCGTCGAGGACCCACCGCCGTTTGTCTCCTTCGCCGACGGAATGGGAGAGATGATCGAGCAACTGGCCTCCCGCCTGGGTGGCGGCGCGATTCGCCGCGGCGTGGAGGTGATCGCCGTAGAGCCGCGCGCGGGGGACGGGTTCACGCTGGTGCTCGACGCCGGCGCGACCATGACGGCCGACGCCGTGATCCTCGCCACGCCGGCATCAGCGACCGCGCGCATGGTGCAGGCACTCGACCGTGATCTGTCGGAGCTGCACGCGCAGATCGAGTACGCCTCGGCGGTCACCGTGAGTCTCGCTTTCCGCACGCGCGATCTCCCACGGCCGGTCAACGGCTACGGCTACGTCGTGCCGCGCATCGAGGGCTCGGACGTGGTCGCCTGCACCATCGTGTCCAACAAGTGGCCCGGCCGTGCGCCAGCGGGATACGCACTGTTTCGCACCTACTTCCGCGGCCGAGACGGGCGCAACATCACGGGCGAGGATGACGACGCACTGATTCGCGCCGCGAGCCGCGAGCTGGAATCTATCTATGGCGTCGCCGCCGCGCCGGCGCTGGTGCGGATCAAGCGGTGGCCGGCGGCCCTTCCCCAATACACCCGGGGGCATAGTGATCGCGTGGCGCGCATCCGCAACCGACTGCGGTTTCACCCGGGACTCTTCGTCGCGGGGGCGGCATACACGGGAGTCGGCATCCCCGACTGCATCGCCTCGGGTGAGGCCGCCGCCGAGGCGGCCGTGGCTCTCGGCGCCGGCCGCGAGCCATCGACCGGAAGAACGCCATGACCATCGATCGCTCCATCGAGCTCTTCGCCGCCGCCCAGCGCCTGCTGCCTGGCGGCGTCAATTCGCCCGTCCGCGCCTTCAAGGCCGTCGATGGGCAGCCGCTCTTCATGCAGCGCGGCGAAGGCGCATATCTCGTCGACGTCGATGGCCATCGCTACATCGACTACGTCCTCTCGTGGGGTCCGCTCATTCTCGGTCATGCGCATCCGCTGGTGGTGGCGGCCGTGCAGGACGCTGCGCAGCAGGGGACCAGCTTCGGTGCACCGAGCCCGCTCGAGGTCGAGCTCGCCGGCCGCGTGGCCACTCTGATGCCCGCGGTGGAAATGATGCGGTTCGTCAACTCCGGCACCGAGGCCACGATGTCGGCCATCCGCGTGGCCCGCGCCTTCACTCGGCGCCCCAAGATCGTCAAGTTCGAAGGCGCATACCACGGTCACGCCGACCTGTTTCTCGTCAAGGCCGGGTCCGGAGTGGCGACCCTCGGGCTTCCCGATTCTCACGGCGTCACCGGCGCGTCCGTCGCCGACACGCTCGTCGCGCGATACAACGACATCGCCTCCGTGCGCGCCCTCTTTGAGGCGCACGCCGAGCAGATCGCGGCCGTCATCGTCGAGCCCGTCGCGGGGAACATGGGACTGGTGTTGCCGGCTCCCGGGTTCCTGCAGGGACTTCGCGAGCTGACCCGCGACGCCGGTGCCCTGCTGCTATTCGACGAAGTGATGACCGGTTTCCGCGTGCACCTTGGCGGCGCCCAGGCGCTCTATGAGGTGAAGCCCGATCTCACCACTCTCGGCAAGGTGCTTGGCGGTGGACTCCCCGTAGGGGCGTTTGGAGGGCGGCGCGAAATCATGCAAGAGGTGGCGCCGTTGGGCCCCGTCTACCAGGCCGGAACGCTCTCTGGGAACCCCATCACGATGGCTGCGGGCCTGGCGACCCTCGACGCGCTGACGGATCCATCGGTCTGGCAACGCCTCGAGCGCACCGGCGCGCGGCTGGTGTCTGGCGTAGAGGCCGCGGCTCGCGATGCCGGTGTGCCGCTCCAGTGTGCGCGCGCGGGGACGATGTTCGGTTTCTTCTTCGCGAGCGGGAAAGTGGTTGACTGGGAGTCGGCGAAGCGATCCGATACGCGGCGCTTTGCGAGGTTCCATCGCGCGATGCTCGAGCGGGGCGTCTACCTGGCGCCGTCGCAGTTCGAGGCGGCGTTCCTATCGACGGCCCACGGCGACGCTGAGATCGAGGCGACGATCGAGGCGTTCCGTTCGGCACTTCCGGCTTGAACCGTTTTCCTGCTCTGTGATACAAATGAGCTTGAGAAATTTTTCACAAGAGCTCACGGACGGGCGCGTGAAATTTTTCACAATCGCCCCAGGGCTCAGCGCGTGGAATCGGAGTAAAGTGCAGGTTTGGGCAGATCGCTGAATAGCTGAGACGCCCGGCGCCGAGAGCCTCAGAAGGACCGCAATGCCGCAGGTATTCCCCAAGATCGCCAACTCCTGGTCGAAAGCCAGCATCATCACGTTGATTCTGCTGCTGCTTGGCCTGGGATGGACGATCCTCGCGCTGCAGCGATCCGATCTCGTGACCTCAGCGAACGAGTTCGTCGAGCAGCCTGTGCAGTTCAGCCACCAGCACCACGCCGGCGGGATCGGGATCGAGTGCCGGTATTGCCACACGGGTGTCGAAGTCTCGCCATCGGCGGGCATTCCTCCGACTAAAACCTGCATCAACTGCCACTCGCAGATCTGGAACCAGAGCCCCTACCTCGAACCGGTGCGGGCCAGCTACCGCGACGACAGGCCGCTCAACTGGATTCGCGTCCACGATCTGCCGGACTTCGTGTACTTCAACCACAGCATCCACGTCCGCAAGGGCGTGGGCTGTGAAACCTGTCACGGCCGCGTCGATCGCATGCCGCTGATGTACCAGGCGAAATCGCTGCAGATGGAATGGTGTCTCGATTGCCACCGCGATCCATCGCGCTACGTACGCCCGCTCGACCAGATCACGACGATGGGGTACCGGCCCGCTGAGTCGCAAGAGGTCCTGGGACCGCGCCTGGTGCGGGAGTACAAGATTGCCACGGTCGCGGCGTTGACCAACTGCTCGGTGTGCCACCGATGACCCCGCACCGATCAAAAGCCGCTCCGATCGACCTGCAGGCCGTGCGCGCAAAGCTGCAGCGGGGTGGTCCGCACGTGTGGCGCAGCCTTGAAGAAGTAGCCGACACGCCGCAGTTCCAGGAATACCTCCATCGCGAATTCCCAACCAACGCGTCGGAATGGCTCGACCCGGTCGGCCGCCGGGGCTTCCTGAAATTAATGAGCGCGTCGATGGCGCTCGCCGGCGTCACCGCCTGCACGGTGCAACCGCCGGAGTTGATCGTCCCGTATGTACGGCAGCCGGAAGAAGCTATTCCCGGCAAACCGCTGTTCTTTGCCACCACCATGACGCTCGGCGGCGTCGCGCAGGGCCTGCTCGTGGAGAGTCACGATGGCCGGCCTACCAAGATCGAGGGCAACCCCGATCATCCGGCCAACCGAGGCGCCACCGACATCTTTGCGCAGGGCTCGATCCTGACGCTCTACGATCCGGATCGCTCGAAAACGATCGTCCAGCAGACGGCGGGACAGGTCGGCGAGATTCGCCCGTGGAACTCGGTGATCGCCGCGGTGCGCGGCGGACTGTCGGCGCAGGCCGCCACCAAGGGCGCGGGCTTTCGCATCGTCACCGAGACGGTCGCTTCGCCGACCCTCGCAGCGCAGATTCAGCAGGTGCTCGCGCAATTTCCGGCCGCGAAGTGGATTCAGTGGGAGCCGATCAATCGCGACAACGCCCGGGCGGGCGCGCGGACGGCATTCGGCCAGTACGTCGCGCCGCTCTACGACCTGACGCAGGCCGACGTCATCCTCTCGCTCGACGCCGATTTCCTGTCATCGGATGGCGCCGAGAATCTCCACTACATGCGGCAATTCGCGTCGCGACGCCGCGTGGAAGGCAACGCCGACATCCTCAATCGCCTCTACGTGGTGGAGTCGAATCACACGGTGACCGGCGGCCGCGCCGACAACCGGTTGCCGCTGAAGTCGAGCCAGATCGAATCGTTCGCACGCGCGGTCGCGAGTTTGGCCGGCACGCCGGGCTTCACCGGCACCGCGCCGGCCGGCACCGAACAATTCGCCGAAGCCGTGGCGAAGGATCTCACCGCTCATCGCGGCCGTGCGGTGGTCATTTCCGGCGATGCGCAGCCGGCGTCGGTGCACGCGCTGGCGCACGCCATCAACACGGCCATCGGCGCGCCGGTCAGCTATCAGCCGCCGCCGGAAATAGTGCCCGGCGATCAGAACGCGGCGCTGCGCGAACTGGTTGGCGAGATCAACGCCGGTCAGGTGCAGATGCTCTTGATCATCGGCGAATCGAACCCGGCGATGAGCGCGCCGGCGGATCTCGACTTCGCGAATGCGATCCGATCGATCAGCCTGCGGATTCATTCCGGGTTGTTTTTCGACGAGACGGCGCGGCTGTGTCATTGGCACATTCCCGCGGCGCACTACCTCGAGGCCTGGAGTGATGGACGGTCTCTCAACACCACCGTCTCGATCGCGCAGCCACTGATTCAGCCGCTCTACGGCGGCAAGTCGGCGCACGAGATCGTCGCGACGCTGTCCGATCGTCCCGAGCGCAACGGCTACGATATTGTCAGGGAACACTACCAGTCCTGGTCGAGTTCGGGCGCCAGAGTGGGCACTGCCGTTGCCGTTCCGGTGGCACTTTCACCCACTGAGGCCGCCGACTTCGAGAAAGCCTGGCGCAAATGGCTGCACGACGGCTTCATCCCGGGGTTTGACCCCTCGGCCTCGGCGGTGATGAATCCGCCGCTCGCTCCGGATATTGCGACGCGTATCGCGCAGGCGGGAACGCCGATCGACGGCATCGAGATCAATTTCCGCCGCGACCCGACCATCTATGACGGCCGCTTTGCCAACAACGGCTGGATGCAGGAACTGCCCAAGCCGATGTCGAAGCTGACGTGGGACAACGCCGCGTTGATCGCGCCGGCGACGGCCGAGGCGCAGCGGCTGCACAACGGCGACGTCATCGCCATCAAGGTCGGCAATCGTGAGGCGCTGAACGTCCCGGTGTGGATCATCCCCGGCCACGCCAGGGACTCGATCACGGTGTTCGTCGGCTACGGCCGGAGGTTTGCCGGCCGCGTCGGCAACGGCACCGGCTTCAACACCTACGCGCTGCGCGAGTCGGCGAATCCCTACATTGCGGCGGCGACCTTCAGCGCGACCGGCGATCGCTACGAGCTGGTCGGCACGCAGGACCACTGGTCGATCGAAGGCCGCAACATCGTCCGCTCGGCCACCCTTGACGATTTCAAGAAGAACCCGACGTTCGTGAAGGAGATGGAGCACGTCAAGCTCGACAGACGCATCTCGCTCTATCCCGACGTCGAGTACCGCGGCCATCAATGGGGAATGGCCATCGACTTGAACACCTGCACCGGGTGTTCGGCGTGCGTGATCGCGTGCGTGGCCGAGAACAACATCCCGGTGGTTGGCAAAGCGCAGGTGGCTCGCAATCGGGAGATGCACTGGCTGCGCGTCGATCGGTATTTCGCGGGCCACGGCGATCACGCGCTCGACGATCCGGACACGTATTTCCAGCCGATGCCCTGCCAGCAGTGCGAGAACGCGCCGTGCGAAACGGTGTGCCCGGTCGCGGCGACGGTACACAGCGCCGAAGGGCTCAATGAGATGGTCTACAACCGGTGCGTGGGCACGCGCTATTGCTCGAACAACTGCCCGTGGAAAGTTCGCCGGTACAACTTCCTGCTGTATCAGGACTGGAACACGCCGACGTTCAAGCTCCAGCGCAACCCGGACGTCAGCGTCCGCAGCCGCGGCGTGATGGAAAAGTGCACCTACTGCGTGCAGCGCATCAACGCCGCGCGCATCCAGGCCAAGCGTGAGGATCGCGCCATCAGGGACGGCGAGATTCTCACCGCATGCCAGGCGGTGTGTCCGACCGACGCCATCGTGTTCGGCGACATCAACGATCCCAACAGCCGCGTGACCGCTCTCAAGGCGAGCCCGCGCAACTACACCACGCTCGAGGATCTCAATACGCGTCCGCGCACCACGTATCTCGCGGCGGTGAAGAACCCGAATCCGGCGCTGCCGGCCCGGACCATGGTCGGCGGTCATCACGAGCCGGCGACCAGCGAAGGCGCCGCAGGCGCAGAGCGTCACTAATCGACATGGCGAATCCCGTGCACGTTCACACGGCGGCCCTGGCGGAGACACCGGTCATCCTGCCAGGCCACGACTTCGAAACGGTCACCGAGACCGTTGCCGAGGTGCCGCTGTCGCGCCGATTCCCGCTCGGCTGGATCGGCATCTTCGTGGTGGCGCTGGCCGGCGCCGGGATGCTGCAGATGGCGCTCGGCTATCTGGTCTTTACCGGCATCGGCATCTGGGGCAACAACGTGCCGGTCGGGTGGGCGTTCGACATCATCAACTTCGTCTGGTGGATCGGCATCGGCCACGCCGGCACGCTGATCTCCGCGATCCTCCTGCTCTTCAAGCAGCAGTGGCGTATGTCGATCAGCCGCTTCGCCGAAGCGATGACGATCTTCGCGGTGGCGTGCGCGGCGATCTTCCCGCTGTTCCACACCGGCCGGCCGTGGCTGGCGGTGTACTGGCTGTTCCCCTACCCGAATGCGATGGGCCTGTGGCCGCAGTTCCGCAGCCCGCTGATCTGGGACGTGTTCGCGGTGTCCACCTACGCGACGGTGTCGGTGGTGTTCTGGTACGTCGGCCTGATTCCCGATTTCGCCACCATGCGCGATCGCGCGGTGTCGCGAACGAAAGCGATCATCTACGGCTTCCTGGCGCTCGGCTGGCGCGGCGCCGCCCGCCACTGGCACCGCTATGAAGTGGCGACGCTGATTCTCGCCGGCCTCTCGACGCCGCTGGTCCTCTCGGTGCACACCGTAGTGAGCTTCGACTTCGCGGTGTCGCTGATCCCCGGCTGGCACGCCACGATCTTCCCGCCCTATTTCGTTGCCGGCGCCATCTACTCCGGTTTTGCGATGGTGCTGTCGCTGGCCATTCCGGTGCGCCGCTTCTACGGCATGGAAAGTCTGATCACGATGCGCCACATCGACAACATGGCCAAGGTCATGCTGGCGACAGGCCTCATCGTGGCCTATGGCTACCTGTGCGAGGCGTTCTTCGCGTGGTACAGCGCCAGCCCGCACGAGCGGTTCATGATGTGGAACCGCATGACCGGTCCGTACGGCTGGTCGTACTGGATGCTGATCTCGATCAACGCGGTGATGATCCAGTTGCTGTGGTCGAAGCGCATCCGCACCAATACCACGGTGCTCTTCATCATGTCGATCTTCGTGAACATCGGCATGTGGCTCGAGCGCTTTGTGATCATCGTCACGTCGCTCAACCGCGATTACGTACCTTCGTCGTGGGGCATGTATTACCCGACCAAGTGGGACTTCATGACGTTCTTCGGAACGATCGGCCTGTTCCTGACGTTGTTCCTGCTCTTCCTGCGCTTCGTGCCGATGATTTCGATCTTCGAGGTCAAGACCCTGCTGCCGCAGGGCAAGGTCAAGGCGAACCACCATGCCGCACACTGACGCACCCACGAACGGGCTGCACGGCGTGATGGCCGAGTTCGACTCGGGTCAGGCGCTCGTCGAGGCCGCGCGCAAGACCATGGCGCAGGGTTACTCGAAGGTCGAAGCCTACTCGCCGGTGCCGATCGAGGAGCTCAACGACATCATCCACAAGAAGCGCACGATCCTGCCGAAGCTGGTGCTCGGCGGCGGTCTGACCGGAATGGCGACGGGTTTCGCCCTGCAGTACTGGGCGTCGGTGATCGAGTACCCGATGAACGTCGGCGGCCGGCCCCCGGCGAGCTGGACCGCGTTCATCATCCCGTCGTACGAGCTGACGATTCTGTTTTCCGCGCTGACGGCGGCGGTCGGTATGGCGCTGTTGAGCGGCCTGCCCCAGCCGTATCACCCGGTCTTCAACGTCGATCGGTTCTCGATGGCGAGCTCCGACAAGTTCTTTCTGGTGATCGAAGCCACCGACAAGCAGTTCGATCGGCAGCGGGCGAGCGACTTTCTCCGGACGACCGGCGCGAAGGGAGTGTACGACGTTGCCGACTAGAGCCACAGAGATCACAGAGGGACGCCTGTCTCTCGTGTTCGCAGCTCTCGTGGCTGCCTTGCTGGTTGCCGGTTGCCGCCAAGACATGCACGATGCGCCTCGCTACGAAGCGTTCGAAGCGAGCGACAGCTTCGCCGACAACCGCGCCTCGCGCGTGCCGCCCGCAGGGACGGTGCCGCGCGGCTGGCTGCGTGAGGACGAGGCGCTGCACACCGGCAAGGTTGCGGGACAGGTCGTTGAGACGTTCCCTTTCGCAATCGCGCGCGCCGATCTTGCCCGCGGCCAGGAGCGCTTCAACATCTTCTGCACGCCGTGCCATGGCCGCGTCGGCGACGGCAACGGGATGGTGGTGCAGCGCGGTCTGCGGCAGGCCGCATCGTTCCACCAGGATCGACTGCGCCAGCAGCCGCCCGGCTACTTTTTCGACGTGATCACGAACGGTTTCGGCGCGATGCCGGATCACGCGGCGCAGATTCCCGTGCGCGATCGCTGGCTGATCGTCGCCTACGTGCGCGCGCTGCAGTTGAGCCAGCACGCCTCGCTCGACGACGTGCCGGCGGATCGCCGCGCCGAGCTCGACGGGGTCGCGAAGCCCGCGGAGAAGCACTAGTGTCGACCGTACCTGATACCTATCGAGCACAGGGCACGCCGCTTCCCGGGATGCAGCAGTTCGGCCTGATCGCCGCCGCGCTCGGCGTCGTGCTTGCCGTCGCCGGCTTCTTGATGTCGGGCGTCGACCGCTTCTTCCAGGCCTACCTCGTGGCCTACACGTTCTGGATGGGTGTGGTGCTGGGCAGCCTCGCGCTGCTGATGGTGCAGCACTTGTCTGGCGGCGTCTGGGGTGTGGTGCTGCGCCGGCCGTTCGAAGCCGCGGTGCGCACCATCCCGTTCATGGCCGTGCTGTTCATTCCGATCGTCCTCGGGATGCACTCCCTCTACGAATGGAGCCACGAGGGGATCACGGACACGGATCCGATCATCGCGGCGAAAGCGCTGTACCTCAACACCCCGTTCTTTCTCGCGCGACAGGTGATCTACTTCCTGGTGTGGGGCACGCTCGGCTTCCTGCTAACGAAGTGGTCGGCCGAACACGATCGCAGCGGCGATCCGCGGCTGCTCAAGAAGATGGAAAACCTGTCGGGCGGCGGGCTCGTGATGTATTTCCTCACGGTCACGTTCGCGATGGTCGACTGGACGATGTCGGTGAATCCCCATTGGTTCTCGACCATCTGGGGCATGCTCTACGTCGGCGGCCAGGGCTTGTCGGCGTTTGCGTTCGGCATCTGCGTGCTGGTGATGCTGGCGCAGACGGCGCCGCTCAAGGGCGTCCTCACCTCACATCATTTCCACGATCTCGGCAAGTTCCTGTTCGCGTTCCTGATGCTGTGGGCGTACCTCTCGTTCTCGCAGTTCCTGATCATCTGGTCGGCGAACATCCCCGAAGAGATCCCGCACTACCTGACGCGCTGGGAGAACACCTGGAAGTTTCTGTCGATCTTCATCGTCGTCGGTCACTTCATGGTGCCGTACGCGCTGTTGTTGTCACGCGATCTCAAGCGCAATTACGGCAAGCTGCGGATCATCGCCACCTGGCTGCTCTGCGCGCGGGTGGCGGAGTACTACTGGCACATCATGCCCGAGCTGCACCGTGACGGTTTCACGATGACGCTCCTCGACCTGGCGATGCCGCTCGCCATCGGCGGCATCTTTATCTGGCTGTTCGTGTCGCAGCTGGGCGGACGCTCACTGTTGCCGGTGAACGATCCGCAATTGGAAAAGGCGTTGCATCACCATGTCCACTGAGCACCCCTCGACTCCGCTCGGGGCAGGCGACGCCGATCTCGAATACGGCCCGACGCCGCCGGACGCGAAGCACGAGCACACCGACATCAATGTTCAGGTGGGCTACAAGTTCGCCCTCTGGCTGGCGGCGGCGGTGATGATCTCGGCCGCGATCGTGTACGGCACGTTTTGGGTCTTCGAGGGGCGAGCGCGGACGGCCGGCGCGGCGGCGCAGCAATACCCGCTGGCGGCGCAGCCACTGCCCGGCAGTGGCGAGCGCGTCGAGCGCCCGATGCCCACACCGGCGCTGCAGACCGAGCCGTTCAGGGACATCAACCAGTTGCGCGCGGGCGAGACCGACAAGCTCCACACCTACGGATGGGTCGACAAGGAAGGCGGCGTGACGCGCGTTCCGATCGATCGCGCGATGGAGGTGGTGCTCCAACGCGGCTTGCCAGTTCGTCCGGATGCGCCCGCCGGCACGATGAACGTCACGCAAGACAGTTCGTCGGGAAGAACGGTGGCGCCGCGGTGATTCATCTGGTGATTTGGTGATCTGGTGATCTCGTGACTTACAAGGTGCTCGGACAAGTCGCAGTGTTGGTGAGCCTCGTGACTGTAGTGGTGTCGGCGCAGGGCGCTGATGCCCCGGGTCTGCGGCCCGCGGCGGGGCTGCCGTCGAGCCAGGTGCCTGGGCCGTTGAGTGAGGTGTCGTTTCAGCAACGCCTGAACGCGCCGCTGCCGCTCGACTTGCCGTTCACCAACGAAGACGGCCGGACAGTAAAACTGGGTGACTACTTCGGCCGCAGGCCGGTGATCCTCACCTTCGTGTACTACGAGTGCCCGATGTTGTGCACGCAGGTGCTGAACGGGCTCGAACGGGCCTTGCGCGTGCTGACCGAATCGGTCGGCAAGGAATTCGACGTCGTCACTATCAGCTTCGATCCGCGTGAGACGCCGGCGCTCGCGCTCGGCAAGAAGAAGACGTATCTGGAGCGGTACGGACGGCCGGGAGCGGAGCGGGGCTGGCACTTCCTGACGGGCAATGCGGCGTCGATCGAGGCGCTCACCAAGGCGGCTGGGTTCAGCTACGCGTGGGATGAGGAGTCGCAGCAGTTCGCGCACGCCAGCGGCATCGTCGTCGCCACGCCGGCAGGCAAGTTGTCGCGGTATTTCTTCGGCATCGACTACTCGGCGCGCGATGTGAAGTTCGCGCTGATGGAATCGTCTTTCGAGCGCATCGGATCGCTGGCCGATCAACTGCTGCTCTACTGCTATCACTACGACGCCGAGAAGGGGAATTACGGCTTCGTCGCGATGCGGGCGGTACGGATTGGCGGCGCCGTCACGTTGATGGCACTGGTGGGTTTCGTGGTGGTGTCGCTGAAGTCCGACTTCGCCAAGGCTTCCACCTTCGCTAAAGCTTCGGCGGACAAGTCGTCGAGACAGGCGCGGGCGGTACCGAAATGAGCATATTCGGCGTTCCAATTTTTCCCGACCAGGCTTCGACGTTCGCCAAGGACGTCGACGCGCTGTATTTCTTCGTCTTCGCGGTCTGCGCATTTTTCGCGTTGGCCGTGGCCGTGTCGGTGATCTATTTCGGCATCCGGTATCACAAGACGCACGACGGCGAAATCGGCGCTCGTATCGAAGGCAACCTGCCGCTGGAACTGATGTGGAGCGTGATCCCGACCATCATCGCGATGTTCATGTTCGGGTGGGGCGCGTCGGTGTTCTACCACCTGCGCCGGCCGCCGGCGGAGGCACTGCAGATCTATGCCGTCGGCAAGCAGTGGATGTGGAAGTTCCAGCACCTGGAAGGGCAGCGCGAGATCAACGAGCTGCACATCCCGGCGGGGCGGCCGATCAAGATCACGATCAGCTCCGAGGATGTGCTGCACAGTCTGTACTTCCCGGCGTTCCGAACGAAGATGGATGCCATTCCCGGCCGCTACACCGAGCTCTGGTTCGAGGCCGACAAACCGGGCTCGTATCACATCTTCTGCACCGAGTACTGCGGTACTAACCATGCGGGCATGATCGGCACCGTCACGGTGCTGGAGCCCGCGCAGTACCAAGCCTGGCTGCAGGGCGAAGGCATGGAGGGGACGCTCGCGCAGCGCGGCGCCAGACTGTTCAACAACCTGGCGTGTTCGAGCTGCCATGTGGACAGCGGCCGGGGCCGCGGACCGTCACTGAACAACATCCTGGGAACAACCGTCGAGCTCCAGGACGGATCGACCGCCACCGTTGACGACGCCTACCTGCGCGAATCGATCCTGAACTCGCAGGCGAAGATCGTGAAGGGGTTCCAGCCCCTGATGCCGACGTTCCAGGGCCTGGTCAGTGAAGAGAACCTGGTGGCGCTGATCGAACACGTCAAGTCACTGTCGCCCAATCCCGCGACGCCGGCGGTGAAGAAATAGTCATGTTGGACAAGCTGAAGATTCCCGACGAGCACTACCTGCACAGCGGCCACAGCCTGAGATCGTGGCTCCTGACGAAGGACCACAAGCGGATCGCCATCATGTACCTGATGTCGATCTCGGTGATGTTCTTCATCGGCGGCATGTTCGCCGTCGGCATCCGCTTCGAACTGGCTACTCCGCAAGGCGACTTCGTCACCGCCGACACCTACAACAAGTTCTTCACCATGCACGGCGTGATCATGGTGTTCTTCTTCCTGATCCCGTCGATTCCCGCCGTGCTCGGCAACTTCCTGATCCCGCCGATGATCGGGGCCAAAGATCTGGCGTTTCCGCGCATCAACCTGCTCAGTCTCTACATCTACTGGCTGGGCGGCGCCTTCACCCTGGCGGCGATGCTGATGGGCGGCGTCGACACCGGCTGGACGTTCTACACGCCGTACAGCTCGGCGGCGTCGAACACCCACATCATTCCGACGGCGCTCGGCATCTTCATCGCCGGCTTCTCGTCGATCCTGACCGGGCTCAACTTCATTGTCACCATCCACCGCATGCGCGCGCCGGGCATGACCTGGTTCCGGCTGCCGCTGTTCGTGTGGGCGCATTACGCCACGAGCTTGATCCAGGTGCTCGGCACTCCGGTTATTGCCATCACCATCGTGATGCTGTTCGTCGAGCGCGCGTTCGGCTTCGGGATCTTCGATCCGACCCGCGGCGGCGACCCGGTGCTGTTCCAGCACTTGTTCTGGTTCTATTCGCACCCGGCGGTCTACATCATGATCCTGCCGGCGATGGGGGTGATGAGCGAGCTCATCTCGACCTTCTCGCGCAAGATCATCTTCGGCTACAGCTTCGTGGCGTTCTCGTCGCTGGCGATCGCCGTGTTCGGCTTCATCGTCTGGGCGCATCACATGTTCGTCGCTGGCATGTCGACCTACTCCGCGATGGTGTTCTCGTTTCTCAGCTTTTCGGTGGGCATCCCGTCGGCCGTCAAGACGTTCAACTGGTCGGCCACCCTCTATAAGGGCGCCGTCTCGTTCGAGACGCCGATGCTCTACGCCTACGGCTTCCTGGGGTTGTTCGCCATCGGCGGCCTGACCGGCTTGTTCCTGGCCACGCTCGGCATCGACGTTCACGTGCACGACACTTACTTCGTGGTGGCGCACTTCCACTACATCATGGTCGGCGGCGCCATCATGGGGTACCTCGGCGGCCTGCACTTCTGGTGGCCGAAGATGACCGGCCGGATGTATTCCGAGTTTTTCTCCCGTGTGTCGGCGATCACCGTGTTCGTCGGCTTCAACGTCACGTTCTTCCCGCAGTTCGTCGTCGGCTACCTCGGCATGCCGCGCCGCTATCACTCATATCCCGACGAGATGCAGGTGCTGAATGTGATGTCGTCGGCGGGCGCGACCGTGCTCGCCCTCGGCTACGTGATGCCGGTGCTCTACTTCCTCTACTCGCTGAAGTGGGGGAAGGTGGCCGGCCCCAATCCGTGGGGCGCGTCGGGCCTCGAGTGGCAGACGCAGTCGCCGCCGCTGACGGAGAACTTCTCCGAGGTGCCGGTGGTGACCAGCGAACCCTACCACTACGACGATGTCGTCATCAAGGAGAAGCACCGTGTCTAACGCGGTCGCGCACGCGGACGGTCACGCCGACGCCCGCCACGCGCATCATCCCGCGCATCAGCATCACTTCGACACGATGGCGCAGCAGAAGGAGGCTGCGGTCATCGGGATGTGGCTGTTCCTGCTGACGGAGATCCTGTTCTTCGGCGGTCTGTTCGTCGCCTACATGATCTACCGCGTCTGGTACTTCGACGCGTTCGCCGAGGCCAGCCGCCGGCTGAGCCTGTTCTGGGGCGGACTCAACACCGCGGTGCTGATCGGCAGCTCGCTGACGATGGCGCTGGCGGTGAGGGCGGCGCAGACGAACAACCGCAAATGGACCGTCAACTGGCTGGTGCTGACGATGTTGCTCGGTTGCGTGTTCCTCGGCGTGAAGGTCATCGAGTACCAGGATAAGTTCGCGAACTACGAAGTGCCCGGCGAGAACTACAACTGGCTGTATCACGAACAACATGCAGCGGCGGCCGGCGAAACCACGCCGCATCGCGAGTTGAGCCTCACGCCGAGCCAGCTGCAGAACACGACCCAGATCTACTTCAGTTTGTATTTCACGATGACCGGCCTCCATGCGCTGCACATGATCATCGGCGTGGGACTGATGATGGTGATCACCTGGATGGCGTGGAAGGGCAGATTCGACGCGCAGTGGTACACACCGGTGGAGATGAGCGGTCTCTACTGGCACTTCGTCGACATCGTCTGGATTTTCCTGTTCCCGCTCCTCTATCTGGTTGAAAGGCCATGATGTCGGACCACGTTTCGCCACTCGCCCTCTACCTGACGATCTTCGGCGCGCTGATGGTGCTCACTGCGGTGACCGTCGGCGCGGCGTACGTGGATCTTGGCGCCTTCAATTTTTTGGTCGCGATCGCCATCGCCTGCTTCAAGGCGTCGCTCGTGGTGTGGTACTTCATGCACGTCAAGTGGCAGAGTCAGATGACGAAGCTGACACTGGCGACCGGGCTGTTCACACTGGCGATTCTGTTGGGGATGTCGTTGATCGACTACGCGTCGAGAAACTTTACCGACATGCCGCGGCCGGTCAATCCCGATGCGCAGATGCGGGCACACTGAAGCAACGAGTAACGAATAACGAATAACAAAGCGGAAGACTCACACGCGGGCGAACACGTGGGGGCCTTCAATCTGGACTGCCGCGGCGCCGACTTCGGTCAGGGCGTGCAGCAAATCCTGGTGGCCCTTCTCCGGAGCATTCAAGAGCGCGATGGCGTGCGTCGCCTTCGCGAACATCCGCGCGACGAGGCCACGCACGTAATCTGGATCGGGCCACCCCGCGAGCGAGCGGCAGATCACGACGTCCCAAGGCACGGCCGGATCGAGTGCGGCCGCCCTCCCGACCGTAAAGAGTCCGTCCGGCATCACCGCGAGCGCCCGTTCGATCATCGCTGGATCGCCGTCGGTGCCGCCGACGACGTAGCCGTTCTGGTGGAGGGGGAAGAGGAAGGCGCCATCGCCGCAATCGACCTCGAACACACGCGTGCCCGGACCGATATCGAGCGTTTCGGCGACGTGCTCCGCTAGTTGAAGCAGATCACTCCTAACTCTTCACTCTCAACTACTTGTTGAAGCTGGTGAGGTCAATCGTCGCGGTGTCGATCTGGATCTTCCCGAGCTTCGTTCCTTCCGGCACGCGGTAGGCGAAGCCGCACGAATACTCCGGCACGCTGCCCGGATCCACGAACGACATGGCGGTGTTGAAGGTCTTGCCGCTCGCGTCGAGCAGGACGGGCTTCTTGACGATGGTCTCCTTGAAGGCGGGCGTCACCTTGAACGACAGATTGACGATGGCGAATTCTTCGCCGGGCTTGGTGAGGCCGCGAATGGTGTTGCTGCCAGGCGGGCAGTCGCGCAGCCCAACAGCGGCCGAGCGCTCAATGCCCGCGACCGTGATCTCCAGCCCTTTGTAGTTGGTTGGTTTGCTTTGGCCCGAGCTTGGGACTGCCGCAAGCAGCAATCCCAAGACCCAAGACCCAAGACCCAAGACCCTACAGCGGCGCATCCGGGTTGGCGATCGTGCGCCACATGTGCGAGCTCGGCGTGTTGTCGTTGCCGAGACCTTCCTTCGGCTGCTTGAAGTGGCGGCCGATGATGTCGGTGAACGGCTCGAGCGACACCTTGGCGTTCGGATCGAACGCGTAGAGGTCGTTCACGGTCACCAGTCGCGGCTCCATGTACCACTTGTGGTTCAGCACCATGCGGTAGGTGCTGGCGATGTACTCGGGCGGCGTGTAGTCGTGGCCGAAGATGCGCAGGTACTGATCGGGATACTCGTAGCCTGCTTCCGAGTCCGGGTAGAAGCGCAACGCCGCATGGTAGCGGATCGCGAACGTCGACTTCTCCGGGATGTAGGGCTCGAACAGCTGCGCGCCCCACCAGCCGTGATCGACCTTGATCATGGCCTGCACGACGTCGTGGAGCAGACAGGCGAGGGTGACTTCTTCCGACATGCCCGTCTTCAACGCGCGCGTGGCGCTTTGCAGCACGTGGTTGGCCGGCGCGAAGCGCAGCTCGAAGAAATCCTTGAGCGTGGCGTTCTTGGGCATCGGCGGCAGCTTCTTGATCGTGTCGGCACCGCCTCTGGGAACGAACAGGTTGCCGACGCCGCGCCGATACTTGCGGGTCTCGAGCTGAGCGTCAAGCTCGGCGACGCTGGGGAACTTCCGCTCCGCGCCACTCTGCTGCTCGACGGCTTCGTCGAGGCGTTCTTCCATCCAGTGTTCGAGCGCTTCGGCCTTGGCCTCGTGATCCATCAGGCTGACCGCCGCGGTGCCGCCGAGACTGGCTATGAACGCTCTGCGATCGACTTCCATAAGTCCTCCCTCAGGCGACTACTTTACTCCTGCCGCGGCCAGGTCGTTCAACCAATTCTGTGCAAAGACCCGGGCGGCCTCGGTGGCGGGTTTTCCGGCGCGAAAACACATTTTCCACTCCCTCGGCAGGGCTTCCAGGGCCGGGTCGGCGAATACCCTGGCGCCGTCCTTCTCGATGAGTCTGGCGTCGTAGGCCACGACTTTCGACACCTCGAGGAAGTGGCGCAGGCGGTTGGCCACGAGCGTGCGGTGGTCCGGCGGCCACACGGCATCCAGCTGTTTCATGGCCATTTCCCGCTCGCGCACGAGCCCCGTGTATTGCTGCCGCAGCGCGGTTTCGAGCTCGGTTCGCCGTGGGCCCGTTTCCAGCTCGGTCAACTGGCGCCGCATGTCTTTCCAGCCTTCTTCGAGGGTGGTGCGCTGTTCGGGCGTGATCTGATCGAACAGCTTTCGCATCTCCACGACCTGGGCTTCGAAGCCGGCACGCTGCTTGGCGAGAATCTCGTCCACGGCTGGCGGCGGCGGGAGCGGATCCGGGCCGTTCGCTTCGCGATGATCGGCGTAGCGACGCTTGAAGTCGTCGCTCTCGGCGAACGTCCGCGCCAGTGTCAGCGCGAAGTTGACGAGCGCCACCCGCGCCGGATCGGCAGCGGCCTTGAAGACGGCATTGTTGCCGGCGACCGACAGCGTGTCGGTGATGAAGGAGTCGAACACCGCTTCGCGCGCGCGGCCTTCGGTGATGCCGAGCTGCGCGAGATGATTCTGCGCGCCCATGGTGGTGGCCGCGGCGCCAAGCGCGATTACGGTGACCGACGTAATGACTACGGTGGATCGCGTAATGGTGGACACGCGGCGCGCCTGCATGACGGGTCCACAGATTACACCGATTGCACGGAGGTGAGGGCCCGCGAGCGGCCGAAGGCCGCTGCTGCGAACAAGGGACGCGAATACGAGAGTGCGTCCAGGCGTATCGAGCAACCGCCCTCTCGTATTCGCGTCTCTTATTCGCAGCGTAGGCCGGGCTCCGCCCGGCCTCGCGGGCCCGGTGTCTGGCTCGCGCGCCCGCCCATCTGTGTAATCCGTGTAATCGGTGGAGGATCTATTCCGTTCGCGTCGCCTCGATCGGATCGACGCGAACCGCGCGCCACGCCGGCATCAGGCTGCCTGCCACACCCATCACCGCGGACACCGCGATGGCGCCGGCGAACACGGTAGCGTCGGCGGGGTTGACGCCGAACAGCACGGCTTGCATCCATCGTCCGGCCGCGTAAGCCAGCGCCGCGCCAATGACCACTCCAGCGCCGGTCATCAGCGCGCTGCGGCCGAACACCATCCACATGATGTCGCGCGCCTTTGCGCCGAGCGCGATGCGGACTCCGATCTCACGCGATCGCGCGCTGACGTTGAACGCCAGCAGGCCGTGGATGCCGACGGCCGCCAGCAGAAGCGCAATCACGGCAAAGCCGCCGAGCACTCGCAATTGCGTCAACCGCGGCGCCGTTTCCGCGCCCACCAGCTGCTCCATCGTCTGCACGGACGTGACGGGCAGTTCCGGTGCGGCCTCAGCGATGATCGCACGCACGGCCGGAACGAGCGTGGTTGCCGGAACACTGGCGCGGATCACCAGGTCTTTTGGCACATAGAAGTACAGCGACGTCTGTTGCGCCGCGGGCATGTAAACGTGCGGCTCGGTCTCGCGCTCGAGGCCGCGGATCCTGGTATCGCCGGCCACGCCCACGATGGTGCGCGCCGCCAGACCGATCGCGAACGACCTTCCGATTGGATCCTGATCGGGGAAATGTTTGCGCGCGAACGATTCGCTGACGACGGCGACGAATGGCGACTTCACTGTGTCGGCGGCGTTGATGTCTCGGCCGATCAGCATCGGCGTGCCGACGGTTTCGAAGTACCGCGGCGTGACGAATCGGACGAGGGCGAGTGGCCGCTGGTTGCCCTCGAGCCTCGCGAATCCGCCGGGGCTCGCGGGGTCCGGTGTCGTCGACAGCACTTCCCAGATCCCGCCGCGAAAGGTCATCGGCAGCCAGCTGATGTAGCTGGCGCTCTGCACCCCGGGCAGCGCCTGCACGCGATCGAGCACCTGCGAATAGAACGGCATCCGGCGCTCCAGCGGCCCGTACTGAGCGATGGGCAGATTCGTTCGCAGCGTCAACAGGTTGTCGGTCCGGAATCCGGGGTCGACGCGCTGCACCGCAAGCAACGCTTGCGTCAGCAAGCCGACGCTGACGATCAACACCACCGACGCCACGATCTCCGCAACGACCAGCGTCGATCTGACGCGCTCGGTGCCGCGGCTCGTGCCGCCTCGCGCGCCGTCCTTCAGAGCCGACGCATCGGTCCTTCGGCACACGCGCACCGCGGGTAAGAGGCCGAAGGCGAGGCCGGTCAAGGTTGTGAGCACGAGTGTTCCAGACAACATGCGGAGATCGATCGGCGGCAATTCGGCGATGGGCAGCGCCGTCGGCACGAGCCGCGCCAGTAGCGGCAGCGACGCGACCGCCACCACCACGCCGAGCGTCCCGCCCGCGAACGCCAGAATCAGACTGTCGGTGAGCATCTGCCGCACCAGCCGATCGACGCTGGCGCCCACGGCGGCACGCACCGCGAACTCGGTGCGCCGCCCGAGCGCGCGCGACATGAGCAGGTTCGCCAGGTTCGTGCACGCGATCAGCAGGACGCAGATCGACGCGCCCACCAGGCCCAGCAGCAGCAAGCGTGCCTGTGGCGCGACCTGTTCGCGCCACGGCGCCAGCGTCACGCTCGTGCCTTCGAGCTCCTTTGGGTACAGCCGGGCGAGGTCGGCGCCGATGACGCGCATTTCTGCGAGCGCGTCTTCCACCGTAACCCCGTTCTTCAGACGGCCGAGCACTTCGAGATACTGATTGGTTCGATCGGTATCGTTGTTCCGGGCCGAGAACTGGAGCATTCGCCAGAAGTCGGTGTCGCGCGACGGAAAAAAGAAATCAGGCGGCATGACGCCGACGATGGTGTAGCTGGTGCCGTCGAGCGCGAGCGTTTGTCCCACCACATCAGGAGTGGCGGCGAACGCGGTGCGCCAGAGCCGGTCGCTGATCACCATCGGCCGCTCGGCTTCAGCAGTCGGCGCATCGGCCTCCGTGAAGGTGCGGCCAAGCGCGGCCTGGCGGCCCAGCATCACCAGCGTGCCGGGCGTGACGGTGGCGCCAACCAGGCGCGTCGCTTCGCCGCGTCCGGTCATCGCGCCGCCCCATCCGGTATAGGCTTCGAGCCGTTCGAACATCGTCGATTGCCGCTGCCAATCCTGGAAGTTCGGCGGCGATGGCTCAACGCGCGCGTAGCCGCGCTTGGTGTGGTCCTGCCACAACTTCACGAGGCGGTGAGATTCCGGGAACGGCAGCGCCCGAATCAACACGTGATCCGCCAGCGAGAAGGTGGCGGTGGTGGCGCCGATTCCGAGCGCCGCGACGATGATCACCGTCGCAGAAAATCCTGGCGTGCGGAGAAGCGAACGCACCGAGTAGCGGACGTCCTGTCTCGTGATGTCGGCGTGCACGCGCGCCGCGTTCCACGCCGTATCGATCGCCGCCGCGACGATCAGCCACAACTTCGCACCTGCCGAGGCAGCGCGCCACTGGCGAGCGAAGTCCTTTTCCATCTCGGCGCCGTACTCGCCGCGGAATGATTTCGGATACAGCCGAAGCAGCAGTCGATAGAACCGCATTACGCCTTCTTCGGATGGAAGCCGCTGGCGCGGGCCATGCGGACGAGGTCGTGGAGCCGACTGGCTTCCGCCCTCGCCACGGCGCGACCGAAGGGCGCGATGCGGTAGTAGCGGCGCCGCTCGTCGTCGAGCTCGGGCGCGGGCCGATCGCTGATCTCGACGATCAAGTCGTCTGCCAACATGCGTTGGATCGATCGATACAGCGTGCCGGGACCGAGCCGCACGTCGCCATCGGTGCGGGACAGCACTTCCTGAATGATCCCGTAGCCGTGCCGGTCCTCGTCGGCCAGCGCCAGGAGGATGTGGAACACCGCGGGCGGCAACGGCAGCAGCGCTTCGGGACGAGGTTCAGTGGTCATGGCCGCGATTATATCCACAGTGGATATACATGCAGTGGATATAGACGGGGCCTGGCCGGGGAAGGTTCATCGGCCGCCAGAATCCGCGAAATCCTGCGAGAATACGGCCCCGGATGCGAATCGTCATCGTCGGGGGCGGGCAGATTGGTTCGTCACTGGCCAGATCGCTGGCGGCGAATCATGAGGTCGTGGTGATCGACCACAACCCCGAAGTCGCGGCCATGCTCAGCACCGTCGACGCCGAGCTCATCGTCGGCAGCGGCACCAGCGAGGAGGTCTTCGAGCGCGCCCGCATCAATGACGCGCGCTTCTTCGTGGCGACGACGCCCTTCGACGAAGTGAATATCGTGGCGTGCGCGATTGCCAACCGGATGGCGGATCCCGAGACCATCTGCGTGGTGTCGCGGGCCGATTTCCTGCCGCAGGCGCGCGAGGGCGATGGCTTGCGCCAGTTCGGCATCAACCGGGTGCTGTGGCCCGAGGAGCAGCTGGCAGCCGACATCGAAGGCGTGGTCACCGCGCCGGGCGCGATCGACGCGGAGCGGTTTGCCGGCGGGCGGATCCGGCTGCTGGAGTACAAGCTCGACGCCACCTCGCACCTGACCACGGTTCCGCTGCGGCAACTGCACTTGCCGCGCGGTTCGTTGATTGTCGCGGTCAAGCGCGCCGGCCAGCTGTTCGTGCCCCGCGGCGACACGCAGCTGCTCGCCGGCGACAAGATCATTCTGATGGGCACGCCCGAGGCGATGCTGCAGGTGCAGCGGCTGGTGCATCCCACACGCGGCGGCGGCGACATCGAGGTGACCATCATCGGCGGCGGCGACGTCGGCTTGCAGCTGGCCGAACGGCTCGAGCAATCCTCGACGTGTCGCGTGCGGATCGTCGAGCGCGATCAAGCGCGCGGCGAGATGCTGGCGGCCCGGCTCAAGCGGACGCTGGTGCTCAACGGCGACGGCACCGACCTGGAGTTTCTCGAGAGCGAGAACGTCGGCCGCAGCGACGTTCTGGTCTGCGTCATCGATAACGACGAGCGCAATCTGCTGGCCTCGCTGCTCGGCCGCCAGCTGGGCGTGCCGAAAGTGGTGACCCGTGTTGGCCGGCCGACCAACCTGCGATTGTTCGAGCGCGTCGGCATCGACGTGGCGCTCTCGGCGCGCGGCGCCGCGGTGGCGTCGATCCTTCATCAGATCACGGGCGGCACCTCGAGTCTGCTCGCGGTGGTGGAGCATGGCGAGGCGCGCGTGCTCGAGCTCGTAGTATCACCGCGGTTCCGGGCCAGGCCACTCAAGGGGATCGGCGCGCCCGGCGACGTGATTGTCGGCGCGATTCTGCGCGGCACTGAGGTGATCATCCCGCGCGGCGACGACGTGGTCGCGCCCGGCGATCACATCATCGTCTTCTCCACAGTTGAGGCGGCCGAGCGCGCGCAGGCCTACTTCAGCGGCACGGGCACCTAGTGTCCCGTAACCGTAGAAGATGAAACAAATGGCGCGGCCCACTCGTACTCCTTTACAAGGAGGCGAGCATGCGCAAGGGACGCCCGAAGGTTGCATTGATCTTGACCCCGGAGGAACG
>Ga0187893_10002092_pt1 | contig 45188 bp, 41 predicted proteins | sample MA1701074metaG_FD_139574 | JGI IMG/M metagenome (GOLD analysis project Ga0187893, IMG submission 139574) | White microbial mat communities from a basaltic lava cave in the Kipuka Kanohina Cave System on the Island of Hawaii, USA - MA170107-4 metaG ... | reverse complement strand
TACCACCGCCGCACCGGCAGCCGCGCTCACACCGCCGGCGACGCCGACCCGACGGCGCTCGGCATGGCCGTCCGCACGCTCGAGGCCATGGCGGCCGGCGGCGTGCACGATCAGATTGGCGGTGGCTTTCACCGCTATTCGACCGACCCGCGCTGGTTGGTCCCGCATTTCGAGAAAATGCTCTACGACAACGCCCTGCTCGCCCTCGCCTACCTCGACGCCCATCAGATCACCGGCCGCGCCGACTTCGCAGGCGTGGCGCGCGACATCCTCACGTACGTGCGGCGCGAGATGACCTCGCCCGCTGGCGCCTTCTATGCCGCCACCGACGCCGACAGCGAGGGCGAGGAGGGTACGTTCTTCCTGTGGACGCCGGCGGAGATGCAGGCGGTGTTGTCGCCGGAGGAGTGGCAGCTGGCGCGCGCGTACTACGCCGTCAGCGCCGAGGGGAACTTCGAAGGCCGCACCATCCTGCACACCCCGCGGCCGCTCGCCGAGGTGGTTGCCGAGCTCGGCCTCGATCCGGCCGCGGCGCAGGCGCTGCTCGAGCGCGTCCGGGCGACACTCTACGCCGCGCGCCAGCGCCGCGTCCCACCGCTCACCGACCACAAGATCGTGGCTGCGTGGAACGGCCTGATGATCTCCGCCTTCGCCCGCGCCAGCCAGGTGCTCGGCGACCCGGAGGACGCAGCCAGCGCGGCGCGCGCCGCCGACTACCTGCTGACCGAGATGACGCGCGACGGCCGGCTGCGGCGCAGCGCCCTCAACGGCCGCGCCAGCGGCGACGCCTTCCTCGACGACTACGCGTTCGTCATCGCCGGGCTGCTCGATCTCTACGAGGCCACCTTCGATCCGCGCTGGCTGCGCGCTGCCATCGCCTTCGAGCGCGTCGCGGACGCGCAGTTCTTCGACGCGGCGCACGGCGGTTACTTCTTCACCGCCGACGACGCCGAGGCGCTGCTGGCACGCGCCAAGCCCGACTACGACGGCGCCGAGCCGGCGGGAAACTCGGTCATGCTGCTCGATCTGCTCCGCCTGTACGAGCTCACCGGCGACGACCGCTATCGAGACCGCGCCGCGGCGACCCTGCGCGCCTTTCAGCCGCGGCTCGCGGCTGATCCGGCGGCGTTGCCGGCGATGCTGGGCGCGCTCGACTTCTGGCTCGACCGGCCGAAGGAGATCGTCATCGCCACGGCTGACGGACGCGCCGGCGCCGCGCCGTTCCTCGCCCGCCTGCGGACGACCTACCTACCGAACCGAGTCGTCGCCGTCGTCAGCGCGAGCGACCGCAGCGCGCTCGCCGACGTCGTCCCCCTCGTGACCGACAAGACGGCGCGCAACGGCCGCACAACGGCGTACGTCTGTGAGCAACGCCTGTGCAAGCTCCCAACCTCCGACCCGGAAGTGTTCGCCCGCCAGCTCGCCCCGGTCGAGCCGCTACCAGCTCGGTGAAATTCAAACTGATCAGACTCCACCCGTGCCCGTGCCCGTGCCAGGATAAGATTGATCCCGTGGGGGCTGGGGGTTCCCTGGCATGGAGCCTGATCCATCTCATCCGGGCACGGGCACAGGCACGGGCACGGGCACGGGTGGAGCCGGATCAATTTGATGGCTAGGGCGGCGGAGCGGCCAGACCGTGGTTACATAGGGTCGCACATCTCAGGAGGCATGATGCGATCTCACCTTCATCTGGTCCTGAACGACGACGAAACGCCGCTCGCCCCTTCGGCTGTCCCTACTCCGCCGCCGGACGACGAGCTGCTCGACGCCTACTCGCGCGCGGTGACCGCGGCCGCGGAGGCCGTGAGCCCGTCGGTGGTGAACATCGAGGTTCGCCAGCGCGGCCGCGACCGACGCCAGCGCACCCGCGAGGCGCACGGCAGCGGCTCGGGCTTCGTCTTCACCCCCGACGGCTTTGTCCTCACCAACAGCCACGTCGTGCACAGCGCCGAGCGGATCGGCGCCGCATTGTCCGACGGGCGGCGAGTCGAGGCGGCGCTCATCGGCGACGACCCCGACACCGACCTGGCGGTCGTGCGCATCGACGCGCCCGGCATCGCCCCGGTGCGTTTCGGCGACTCCAGCGCCATTCGCGTCGGTCAACTCGCCATCGCCATCGGCAACCCGTACGGCTTCCAGTGCACCGTCACCGCCGGTGTGGTCAGCGCGCTCGGCCGCTCGCTGCGCGCCAGCTCGGGCCGTCTGATCGATGACGTCATCCAGACCGACGCCGCCCTCAACCCGGGCAACTCGGGCGGCCCGCTGGTCAACGCGCGCGGCGAGCTGATCGGCGTCAACACCGCCATCATTCGACCGGCCCAGGGCATCTGCTTCGCCATCGCCTCGAGCACGGCCCAGTTCATCGCCGGGCGGCTCATCCGCGACGGCAAGATCCGCCGCAGCTACATCGGCGTCGCCGGACAGAACACCCCGCTGCCGCGCCGCGTCGTCCGCTTCCACGCCCTGCCGCTGGACAGCGGCGTGCGCGTCGCCTCGGTGGAAAAAGGCAGTCCGGCGGCGCGCGCCGGCCTCGAGCCCGGCGACATCATCGTCGCCTTCGCCGAGCACCCCGTCGCCGCGATCGACGACCTGCACCGCCTGCTCACCGAGGAACGCGTCGGCGCCCCGGCGGCGCTGACCCTCCTGCGCCGCACCGAACGGTTGGCCTTGGAGATCGTCCCCGTCGAAGCGCTGCGACGGAGCGGCTCCGCCGCCGTGCAACGTTGAGCGTTCAGCGTTGCGCGTCCCGGCCCCCCACCGCATTGCGGACAGTTGAGCAGTCAACGCTCAACGCTGAACGCTCAACGGCTACTGACCGGCAGCAGATCGTCGACCGCGACCGTGGCGCCGTCGACGGCGACGAGCTGCAGCGTCTCGCCGCAGCCGGCGGTTGAACGAGTGCCGTACAGACGCTGGACCGGGTCGGGGTCGCGGTAGACCTCCACCCGAGCGTCGCGCAGGTTGACGATCCAGTATTCGGGCACGCCGGCGCCGGCGTAGATGCGCGACTTGGAGAGGCGGTCCTGCTGCAACGAGGAGTCGGAGACCTCGACGACGAGCAGCGCCTCGGTCGGATGGCGTTCGAGGTAGTCGGTGACCACGCCGGGAACGACCGCGACGTCGGGCTCGGGCGCGGAGAACCAATCGGCGATGAACGGCGCCTGGATGCGGATCAGCGCGCGCGTGCCCACCGCTCGGCGCAGTGCCTCCGCCACCAGCGAGATGCCGCTGGCGTGCGGCGGATCCATCGGCGGCTCGGCAACGATGACACCGTCGAGCAGCTCGATCCGATCGTCTTCGTCGATCACACCGCGGTGAACCAAGCCGAAGTACGCCTCGACCGAGTACCCAACGGCGCGCGCGGGGAACCGCTCCTCCATGGTCTCGCCCGTAACACACGGCGCGATGGCCGCCAATGACCGTTTCGCCTCGCTGCGCGGCAGTGTCTTGGCGGGCGTCGCGCGACGCCAATGGACCTTCACACCAAGCAGCGGAGAACGGAGATTTCTCCGTGCCTCCGTGCCTCCGTGTGAAAATCCTCTGACGGGGGCCACCTTGCCTCCTCTTCTCGTTCTGGGAGAATGCGGCGACCGCCCCCGAGTGAGAGGAGATCCGAGATGAGCACCATCGCCGAGTCGCAGTCGCCCACTGCCGCTGCGCAGCGAAACGTCTACCTCGAGCTCCTGCGCACCTGCGACTGCGAGGGCTCCGACCGGCTCACCGGCGCGGCGCTCTGGTGGATGGCGGTGCGGCCGTGTGTCTTTCCGATGAGCGCCATCGCGGTGCTCATCGGCATCCTGCTCGCCGCGGCGGCGGGGCCGTTCGGCATCGCCGAAACCGGGCTGGCGGTATTGGTGCTGGTCGGGGCGCTGGCGGCGCACGCCGGCAACAACCTGCTCAACGACTACATCGACGTGCGCGAGGGCATCGATCGCGCCGGGTACTTCCGCACCGAGTACGCACCGCACCCGATCCTCTCCGGCCAGCTCACCGAGAACCAGGTTCTCTTCGGCGCCGCCGTCGTGCACGCGATCGACCTGGTCGTGCTCGCCATTCTGATCGCCGTCGTCGGCTGGGGCATCGCAGTGATCGCGCTCGCCGGCCTCTTCCTCTCGGTCGCCTACGTCGCCCCACCGCTGTCCTTTAAGCGGCGCGGGCTCGGCGAGCTCACCGCCGCGGTGGTGTGGGGACCGTTGATGATCGCCGGCGCGTACTACGCGTTGCGCGGCGAGGCGCCCGCCTCGATCTGGCTGTTGTCGCTGCCCTACGGGCTGCTGGTCGGCGCGGTGCTGGTCGGCAAACACCTCGACAAACTCCCGCAGGACGCCGAGAAAGGCGTCGGCACCCTGCCCGTGCGCCTCGGCGCCGAGCGCTCGCGCCAGCTGGTGGTGTGGCTGGTCCACCTGTTCCTCGTCTCCGTCGCCGCGCTGGTGATCACCGGCACCACCGGCCCCTGGGTGCTGCTGGCGCTCCTCGGCCTGCCGCGCCTGCGCCTGCTGCACCTGGCGTACTACCATGAGAAGCCGGCGCAGCCGCCGGCCGGCTACCCGGTATGGCCGCTCTGGTACGTCGCCTTCGCGATGACGTTCACGCGGACGGCGGGCGGGTTCTTCGTGCTGGGGCTGGTGCTGAATTTGTTGATTGCTTAGTCAGATTCGTCACCGCAGAGACGCGGGGGCGCAGAGGCATCCTGCCAGTAGGCGATCTCCGTGCCTCAGCGCCTCTGCGGTGGATATCAGGTCCGTTGGCGCAGAAAGCTCGCCGCCAACTGCTCGTACAACGATACCCGGCAGACCACGCGCGACGCTTCGTAGGCGAGCACTGTGGTCAGCAGCAGTGGCAGCACGAGGAATCGGGCGGCGGTCATCTCGAAGAGGATGACGGCGGCGGTGATCGGGCTCTGCACGACGCCGGAGAAGTACGCGCCCATCACCAGCAGGATCACGGCCTGACGGTCCATCTCCGGCTGCAGCGCAGCGGCGAGTTGCCCGAGGCCGGCGCCGACCGAGAGGGTGGGCGCGAACAGACCGCCGGGAATGGTGCTGATCAGCGTGACGAAGCTGCCCGCGGCGCGGGCCAGCGCGAAAGTTGGCGGCAGTGCCTGGCCGTGGATCAGGATGGCCCTGGCCTGGTCGTCGCCGCCCCCGTAGGTGGCGCCGTTGCTGAGCAGTCCGAGCACCGCGAGCACGAGGCCGAGCGAGCCCGCCACCGCATACGGCCGCCGACGCGCCAGGCGGGTGACGCGCGGCGTGGTGCTGGCGACCGCCTGGGCGAACGCGCCGCCGAGCAGGCCGCCGAGCACGCCGATCACCGGGACGGCGAGCCATTCGCGCAGCGATCCGAGCCGGGCTTCGATGCGGCCGTAGAAGAGATAGTCGGACAGCGGGACGATACAGACCAGGCAGGCAACCGCCACCGTCCGCACGATCAGTCCGGCGTTGCGCTTGTCGAATGTGCGGCCGATCTCCTCGAAGGCGAAGACGATGCCGGCCACCGGCGCGTTGAACGCCGCCGCGATCCCGGCGGCGCCGCCGGCCAAGATGAGGCCGCGCTCGATCAGCGGCCGCGAGAAGCGCGCCAGGTGGCGGCTGGCGTAGAGCCAGCAGGCGGCGACGTGCACCGACGGCCCCTCGCGTCCGAGCGTCGCGCCGGAGAAGAGCCCGAGTGTCAGCAGGACGACCTTGCCGATCCCCACGCGCAGCGAGAGCAACCGGTCGCGTGCCGGCGTGTCGCCCATTTGAAGCGCTGCCATCGCCTGGGGGATGCCGGTTCCCTCGGTGCCGGGAAAGAGCCGATCGCGCAGGCGGCAGATGACGATCATCCCGACGCCGACGATCAGCGCCGCGAGCGACGGCGAGCGCCGCAACGCCCAGCGCGTGAAGTCGAGCGACCAGCGCTCGGCGTAGATGAAGTAGAGCGCCGCCCCGCCCGCGGCCACCGCGGCGAGCAACCAGACGAGATGTCGCCACCAGCCGCGCAGCGACAGGACGCTCGCCCGCCACCCGGAAGGCTCGTCGAGTTGCTCAGCGGGCTCGAGGGAAGTCATCGCCGTCCGCAAAGACACCAACTCGGGCCGATGAGCAAGCGGTGGCGAAGAGAGGGGATGAGGGGAGGGGAATTCAAATGGTTCCGACTCGACCCGTGCCCGTGCCCGTGCCTGTGCCTGTGCCCGTGCCCGGATGAAATTGATCAGACTCGACCGACCCCACCCCAAGGCCCCCAGATCATTCTCATCCGGGCACGGGCACGGGCACGGGCACGGTATTTGGCCGGCCTACCGGCCGGCCAAATAGAATTCGTAGGCGGGATTGTGGGTTTCGTCGTGGTGCGGATAGCCGAGCTGGACGAGCAGCTCGCGGAACGCAGCCTGCTCCTCGGGCGGGACCTGGATGCCGGCCAGCACCCGCCCGTCGGCGGCGCCGTGATTGCGGTAGTGGAACAGGCTGATGTTCCAGCGTTCGCCCATCTGGTTCAGAAAGCGCAACAGCGCCCCCGGGCGCTCGGGGAACTCGAAGCGATACAGCACCTCGTTCGGCACCGCGACCCGTCCGCCCACCAGGTGGCGGATGTGCAGCTTGGCGAGCTCGTTGTCGGTCAGATCGGTCACCGGATAGCCGAGGCCGCCCAGCTCCGCGATCAGCGCGCGCCGCTCGGCGTCGCCGGCGCTGACGTTGAGGCCGACGAAGATGTCGGCGCGCGCCAGATCCGAATACCGGTAGTTGAACTCGGTGATCGAGCGCCCGTGCAGTACGTTGCAGAAGCGCCGGAAGCTGCCCTTCTCCTCCGGAATGGTCACGGCGAGCAGCACCTCGGCGTGCGCGCCGGTCTCGGTGCGCTCGGAGATGTAGCGCAGGCGGTCGAAGTTCAGGTTGGCGCCGCTCTCGATGGCCACCAAGATGCGATCGCGCGCCGCGTCGCGCTCGACCCAGCGCTTCAGACCGGCGACGCCGAGCGCGCCGGCCGGCTCGGCGATGGCGCGGGTGTCTTCGTAGATATCCTTGATCGCCGCGCAGATTTCGTCGGTGCTGACCAGGACGACCTCATCGACGCACTCGCGCGCGATGCGAAAGGGCTCGGCGCCGACCTGACGGACAGCGGCGCCGTCGGCGAACAGCGACACCGCGTCGAGCACGACGCGCTCGCCGGCTGCCAGCGCTGCGTGCAAGCAATTGCTGTCTTCCGGCTCGACGCCGATCACCCGCACGTCGGGAAAGAGCGGCTTGACGTAGGCGGCGATCCCGGCGATCAGTCCGCCGCCGCCGACCGGAACGAAGATCGCATCGATCGGATCGGCGCACTGGCGCAGGATCTCGGCGGCAATGGTGCCTTGTCCGGCGATCACGTCGGGATCGTCGTAGGGATGAATGAAGGCGCGGGCGGTATCCGCGGCGATCGCCTGGGCATGCGCGTACGCGTCGTCGAAGGTGTCGCCGTGCAACACGATGCGGCCGCCGAAGGCGCGCACTGCATCGACCTTGATCGCCGGCGTGGTGGTCGGCATCACGATCAGGGCGTCGATGCCGAGCGCCCGCCCGGCCATCGCGACCCCTTGAGCGTGGTTGCCAGCCGAGGCGGCGACGACGCCGCGCCGGCGCTCCGCCTCGTCGAGCAGGCGCATCTTGTTGTAAGCGCCGCGCACCTTGAACGAGAACGCCGGCTGCAGGCCCTCGCGCTTGAGCAGGACGGTGTTGCCGAGGCGGGCCGACAGGCGCGGACTGCGCTCGAGCGGCGACTCGATGGCGATGTCGGACACCCGCGCCCGCAGGATGCGACCGAGGTATTCGTCCGCGAGGCTCACCGGCCGAGCCATAGCGCGAGGAGGACGAAACGCAACAGCGCCCCCCTGCGGCAGGCTCCTTGACCGTAGCGCAGCGCAGCAGTAGCGTCCGCGCCATTGCCAACCCGCAGGGAGGGGGTCGACGATGACGAAGCGTGGAATCACCGTACTCGCAGGAGCGGCTCTGGTGCTGGCGGCGGCGCCCGCCTTCGCCGCGGGCGGCTGGACCGTGCGCATCTGCCGGGGCGCGACCGAAGCCTCGGCCATCAAGATCTCGGTGGGCAACCCGGGAAGCCCCGACGTCGAGCTGGTCAATTGGAAGAGCGATGCCAAGGAAACCGACTTCCCCGTCGCCGACACGCTGCTCAAGGCCGGCCCGAAGCTGCACGTCAAGGCCGATTCCGAACCAGCCGACGGCGTCGTGTCGATGTGCGTGCTCTACAACGGCAAGCCGGCCAAGGCGATGAACTTCACCGACCTGCAGGAAGCGACGGTCGGCGAGAAGGACACCGATGCCGGCTGCAAGTGCCCGTAAGACGTCGCCTCGTACTGGAGGGCCGCGCTTCCGCGCGGCCATGGCGCCGCGGAAGCGGCGCCCTCCAGGAAGCGGCCACGGCGCCGACGGCGCGGCCCGGGAACCGGTTGAGTATCAGCGACGCGCCATGAAGACTGGCAACCGCAGACCCGTATGAAGATCCAGGACTTTCGCAGATTGGATCGCCGCGCCTTCCTGCGCGCGGCGGGGTTGGGTACGGCGGGCCTGCTGGTGCCGCCGTGGTTGTACGGTTGCGGCGACGGCGGCGGCGGATCGGGGGGCGAGCAGGCCGTACCGCTGACGGTCGATCCGAACGTCGCCTGGTGGCTGCAGAACAACTTCGATCCGGTGTTCGACGAGATCGAGGCCTTCGACCTCGCGGTGCGCGGACGTATTCCGCCCGAGCTGAACGGGGTCTACGTGCGCAACGGCTCGAACCCCCAGAGCGGCGAGACGGGGCACTGGTTTCTCGGCGACGGCATGCTGCACGGCATCCGGCTCGAGGGCGGACGCGCCCGGTGGTACCGCAACCGGTACGTGCGCACGACGCTGTACGAGCAGGGCATCGACTACAGCGACGGGGTCATTCCGATCGGCGGCAACAACCAGAGCAACGTGAGCCCGGTCTATCACGCCGGACGACTGCTCACCTCCGGCGAGGTCGGCGCCCCCTACGAGATCGATCCGTCAGACCTCTCGACCGTCGGCGTGTTCACCTTCGAGGAGAAACTGAACACTTCGTTCACCGCCCATTCGAAGATCGACCCCGCCACCGGCGCGCTCCATTTCTTCGGCTATTGGATTGCACCGCCCTACCTGACCTACCACGTCGCGGACGCGAGCGGACGGCACGTGCACAGCGAGGAGATTCCGGTTGGCGCCCCGACCATGATTCACTCCTTCGCCATCACCGAGCGCGACGTGATCTTCTGGGAGTTGCCCGTGCTCTTCGACTTCGAGTCGATCGGCAGCGACGAGTTCCCGTTCTACTGGGACGCGAGCTACGGCGCGCGCATCGGCGTCATGCCGCTCGGCGGCCCGGCCAGCGCGATCCGCTGGGTCGAGATCGAGCCCTGCTACGTCTTCCACGAGCTGAACGCGTTTCGCGACGGCGAGCGCATCCTCATCGACGTGTGCCGCTACCCGTACATGATGGACGGCGAGCGCTTCGGCGACCTGCCGGTGGAGCTGCGCCGCTGGACGCTCGACACGGCCGGCAGCGGCTTGTCCTTCAGCGAGCAGGTGCTCGAGGATCGGCGGCTCGAGTTTCCGCACCATGATCGCCGTTTCACCGGACGCGCGAATCGTCACGGCTGGTTCGTCGAGGCGCGCAACCATCCCGCCGGGACGATCGATCAGGGCGGCATCTTCCATCTCGATCACCGCAGCGGCCGCCTGCGCGAATGGGATCCCGGTCCCAACGATCACGCCGGCGAGCCCTTCTTCGTAGCGGGGGGCGCCGGCGAGGGCGACGGCTGGCTTCTCAGCCTGGTCTACGATCACGCCGACGACTCGAGCCGGCTGGTCGTGCTCGATGCGCTGAATGTCCCCTCCGGCCCGGTCGCCGAGATCGCGCTGCCCCGCCGTGTCCCGTTCGGTTTCCACGGCGTGTGGGTCCCCGACTGAGCGCGGGCTCCGGGGACGCGATCACTGGAGGGCCGCGCTTCGCGCGGCCATGGCGCCGCGGAAGCGGCGCCCTCCATTCGAACGGCGCCGACGGCGCGGCGCCCTCCAACTATTTCTTGCCCAGGAATGCTTCGGCCATGTTCAGGGCGTGGTTGCGGATGCGGCGCATGGCGACGAGGAGATCGTTGAAGAAAATTCCCTCGCCGGGGGCGGCGCGCTGAGTGGCGAGGCGCTGCAGGTTGGCGTCCCGAAGGGCGTCGGCTTCAGTCGCCAGATACTGGGCCTTGGTTTCGATGGCGAGCAGCCAGCCGGTCTCGTTGCGCCGGGCGCGATCGACGATCGATTCGTAGAACGCGATGGTGCGGTCGAGATAGCCCTGCAGCTCGGCGAGGGCCGGGTTGCTCAGCACCATGCCTTCGCGCAGCAAGCGGCGCCGATAGTTGGCCAGGCGCTCGCAGTAGTCCGCGACGCTCTCCACCTCGTCGGCGACGCGGATCAGTCCGCGGCTCTCCTCGCTCTGCGCAATGGTCAGCGGCCCCGCCATCACGCGCGACATGAACTCGGTGATGGCGTGCTGCATGGTGTCGGTGGCGCGCTCCAGCCTGACGATCTGCTCGCGCAGCTCGGTGCCCGGGCTGTTCACGTCATCGAAGAGCCGGCGGGTGACGTGCAGCGCCTCGCCGCCGATCGCGGCCATGTGCAGCACCTCGAGGCGGCACTGCTCGATGGCCAGGGCCGGCGACTCGACCATGCTCTGGCGCAGGAAGCGCAGCCCCGGCCGCTCGCGCCGGGTGACCCCGACCAGTCGACTGACGACGGCGACGAGCGGACGGAGCAACGGGAGCGCGATCGCCGCCAACAGCAGATTGAAGCTGGTGTGCGCCAGCGCGATGTGGATCCCCATGAGCGACCGCGCGCCCACGTCGTTGACCGACGCCGGGTCGCCGGGCACGACCATATCGATCGCGCCGATCCACTGCGGGAAGATGCACAGGATGACGACGGCGCCGAGCGCGTTGACCAGCACATGCAGCAGCGCCGCCCGCCGGCTGTCGGCGGTCAACGCAGCGGCGGCGCGGTAGGTCGCCACGGTCGCGCCGACGTTCGCGCCCACCACCAGCGCCGCGGCCGCCGCAAAGCTCAACAACCCGACGCTGCCCAGCGCCATGGTCACGCCGATCACCGCGACCGAGGAGCGCACGAGCGCCGTCGCGACGACGCCCAGCGCAACACCGACGAGCAGATTCGCCAGCCCGCCGTGCCCGAGCTCGGCGAGCGCGCCGGCCACCAGACCATCGGGGCCCAGCGGCGCGAATCCCGCCTCGAGCCAGGACAGTCCGAGGAAGAGCAAGCCGCCGCCCAGCGCCAGCTCACCGGAGAATTTGATCTGGTCGCGCCTGGCGAAGAGCGTGGCGAGCGCGCCCGCCCCGATCAGGGCGAGCGCCGAGTGCTGCAGGCGCAACGCCAACAGCCACACACCAACGGTGCCGCCGATGTTGGCGCCGAGGATGACGCAGGCGGCCTGCCACAAGGTCATCAGCCCGGCGTTGACGAAGCTGACGGCCATCACCGTGGTGACGGTGGACGACTGCGCGATTGCGCTCACGCGCACGCCGGCGCCGACACCATCCCAGAGTTGCTCGCCGACCCGACCGATGATCCGCCGCAGCCGATCGCCGGCCAGGGCCTGCAGGGCTTCCGACATGACCTTGATGCCGAACAGCAGCAGGCCGAATCCGGCGATCGCGTTGAGCGCGGCAAGGCTCATGGAGCGGTCACTCCGGCCACACCGGTCGCGCCCGGCTCATGCCAGGCGGCGCGCAAGCGCCTGCAGGGCGTTGCGGAAGAGCCGCGTGATAAAGGCGCGGAAGACGCCGCCGAGGCCCGGGATGCGCGACTCGAACTGACAGCGCCAGGTCACCAGCGTGCCGCCGTCGCGCGGCTCGAACAGCACCTCGCCCAGATGCGCGCGGATCGGCAGGCCGCCACGCACGATGCGGTAGGTCATCCGGCGCGGCCGATCGAAGGTCAGCACCTCTTCGTAGACCTTCGCGCCAAAACTGGAGAACTCGCGCACGCAACCGACGCCGTTCGGCGTCGGGACGCCCTCGCGATCGAGGCGCACGCGGCCGAGGCCGGCCCATTCGGTCCACGACACGTGATCGGTGTAGCGGTCCCACACCGTCTCGATCGGTGCCGCAAAGACCTGCTGAACTTCCACTCGCTGCACGGCTCCCGTGCATCACGCGAGCGCGGGCATGTCAATGCGCCGTTCGACGAGTCGGACGAACGCAGAGGACGCCGAGGTGCGCAGAGGTCCGCAGAGGATCTTCAGTGTTCTGCTCTGCGAACCTCTGCGACCCTCCGCGTCCTCTGCGTTCGTCCTAGCTTTGCCGGCGGTCGGCGCAGCGGAGCACGCGGCCGCTGATGCGGGCGGTGCGCAGGTCGCCGAACGGCGTGCCAATGCCGCTGTTCAGCACCATCGCGACGGCGAGCTGGCGGTCGGGGTCGGCCCAGGCACCGGAGCCGCCGAAGCCGTAGTGACCGAACGCCCGCGGCGGCGTCCCGCGCGTGGTAGCGGCGCGGTGATAGCCGAGCCGCCAGTGCATCGGAAACGGGACCACGAGATCAAGCCGTCGGGTCTGCACCTCGGTGGCGCGAGCGAGCGTTGTCGGCGACAGCAGCCGGACGCCGTTGAATGAGCCGCCCGCCGCCAGCGCCGCGTACAGCTTGGCGAGCGCGCGGGCGGTAAAGAGACCGTTGGCGGCGGGGATCGAGGCGCCGAGCGTCTCGGCCGACGCCCACTCGAACTTTTCGATGCCGGGCGGCATGAGCGCGTCGGCGATGCGGCGCAGGTCGATCGGCACGCGCAGGGTGGACAACACGCGCTGCACCCGGCGCAGACGCCGGTCGAGCCCAGCCATGCGGCGCGCCCCGTTGTCGGGAATGAGCAATGCGGCCGCGCGGCCCGTCGCCGTCGTCGGGGCGCCGACGTAGAACCCGTCGAGCTCGAGCGGCTCGACCAGCTCGCGCTGGATCACCTCGGCGAAGGGGCGGTCGGCGACGCGTTGGATGACCTCGCCGACGAGCCAGCCGTAGGTGATGCCGTGATACGCGCTCGCCGATCCCGGCGGGATGATCGGCGCGCTGCGCGCCAGCGCGTCGGTCATGTGCGCCCAGTCGCGCATGCGCGTCGCGTCGTCGATCAGCGTGCGGATCCCGTACAGGCCGGCCTGGTGACAGAGCAACTGCCGGATCGTGATGCTCGCCTTGCCCTCGCGGGCGAACTCCGGCCAGTACTTGGCGACCGGGTCGTCGTAGTCGAGCAGGCCGCGGTCGGCGAGGATGTGCAGCGCCGTGGCGGTGACGCCCTTGGTGGTCGAGAACGAGACCGACATGGTGTCGGCTTCCCAGGGCGCGCCGGCGGCGTCGCGAACGCCTCCCCAGATGTCCACGACCTTCTCGCCGCGGTGATAGACGCACACCGCCGCGCCGCCGCGCGGCCCGCGCCGCAGCTGGCGCGCCAGCGCGCGCGCCACCGGCCAGAAGTCGGGGTGGATGGCGCCTTGCAGGTTCATGGGAATCGAGATCCGTTGTCCGTTATCCGTTGTCCGTTGTCCGTTATCAATGATGGACAGCGCTGTTGCCCTGCCGAAGCCGAGGTGCGATCTTCTGCCGCCAGGAGGATCCAGCCATGGCCGAGCGCGTGACCGTGTCGATGGAAGGGGGCGTTGCCGACGTGCGGATGAACCGCGCCGAGAAGCTCAACGCCATCGATCAGGCGATGTTCGAGGCACTGGCCGAGACCGGCAAGGCGCTCGCGGCCGAGCGCGCCGTGCGCGCCGTGGTTCTCTCCGGCGAGGGCCGCGCCTTCTGCGCCGGGCTCGATTTCGCCAGCTTCATGGCGATGGCGGGCGATCGCGGCAGCGGGGAGTTGCTGACCAACCGCCATTCCGAGAGCCCCGCCAACCGCGCGCAGCGCGCCGCGTGGATATGGACCGAGGTGCCCGTCCCGGTGATCGCCGCCGTCCACGGCGTCGCGTTCGGCGGCGGCCTGCAGATCGCGCTGGCAGCCGACATCCGCATCGCGGCGCCCGATGCGCAGCTCTCGGTGATGGAGATCAAGTGGGGACTCATCCCCGACATGACGGGCACGCAGACGCTGCGCCGGCTCGTCCGCCTCGACGTCGCAAAGGAGCTCACCTTCACCGGCCGCATCGTCAGCGGTCAGGAAGCGGCTTCGCTGGGCCTGGTAACGCGGGTCACCACCGACCCACGCGCCGCCGCCCTGGCCCTGGCCCGCGACATCGCCAGCAAATCGCCTGACGCCATCCGCGCCGGCAAGCAGCTGCTCAACCGCACGGTCGAGCTGGGTGTCGCGGACGGTCTGCAGCTCGAGGAAAAGACGCAGGTGGGGTTGATCGGGTCGGCGAATCAAATCGAAGCGGTGCAGGCGAATATGCAGAAGCGCGCGCCGGCGTTCCGGGACCCGGCGTAAGAACGTACGCAGAGGACGCGGAGGTCGCAGAGGACTCGCAGAGAATTTCTTCTAGATCCTCTGCGAACCTCTGCGTCCTCTGCGTCCTCTGCGTTCGTCCGTCTGTTGTTCTCCGATCCGCCGGACGATCGCGTAATCGATCTGCCGGCGGCGCAGCGAGACGTTGGTCGCCTCGACCACCAGCCGATCGCCGAGACGCCAGCGCTGGCGGGTGCGCAGGCCCTTGAGCGCCTGCTCCGCCTCGATGAACTGCCAGCGGTCCCCGCCGATGGCGTCGGCGCGGACCAGCCCTTCGATCGGGAACGCGTCGAGCTCGACGAACAGCCCGGCCTTGATCACCGACACGACGGTCGCCGGCTCGGGCTCGAGCAGGTGATCGAGCATGAACTCGCATTTCTTCAGATCGAGCATGGCGCGCTCGGCTTCCATGGCGCTGCGCTCGGCCTGCGAGCTGTGCACGCTGGCGATCTCCAGCCGCTCGCCCGCGGCGCGTGCGGTCTCCTCCTCGCCGTCGAGCAGCCGGCCAAGCTGGCGGTGCACGAGCAGATCCGGATAGCGGCGAATCGGCGAGGTGAAGTGGCAGTAGATGGGAAAGGCGAGGCCGAAGTGGCCGGCGTTGACGGTGCTGTAACGGGCCTGGCGCAGCGCGCGCAGCACCTGGCGCGACAGCACGCGCGCCAAGCGATGGTCCTGCAGGCGGTCGAGCAGACGCTGGACGTCGCGCGGCTCGACGCCGCCCTCGTACTCGACCGCGTATCCGAACCGCGCCAGCAGCTGGTTGAGCTCGTCGATGTCGTCCGAGTCGGGCGGTTCGTGGATGCGATACGGAAGCGGCAGGTCGCGCTCGCGCAGGCGCTCGGCAACGGCGCGGTTGGCTTCCAGCATGAGCTCCTCGATGAGCCGGTGCGCGTCGTTGCGCGGCTCGAATCGCACGCCGACACTGCGCCCCGCCTCGGACAGGTCGATGAGCGCCTCGGGCAGGTCGAGGTCGAGTGAGCCGGCGCGGACGCGTCGATCGTAGAGCTGCCGCATGAGCGCGTGCATGCGCTCCAGCATCGGCAGCTCCGCCGCCAGCTCGCCCCGTCGGGCGCGCAGCACCGGAGTATCGGTGGCGGAGAGCATCCCGGCCACCTCGGTGTAGGTCAGGCGGGCCCGGCTGCGGATGACGGCTCGCAGACAATCGGCGGCTTGGCGCACGCCGGCGCGGTCGTAGAGCAGCTCGGCGACCAGCACCAGGCGCTCGCGCCCGGGGTTGAGCGAGCAGAGCTCGTTCGAGAGGCGCGGCGGCAGCATGGGGATGGCGCGGTCGGGGAAGTACACGCTGGTGCCGCGCGCCGCGGCCTCGGCATCGAGCGCCGAGCCCGGGCGCACATAGTGGGCGACGTCGGCGATCGCCACCCACAGACGGGCGCCACCGCCAGGCTGCGGCTCGAGGCACACCGCGTCGTCGAAATCGCGGGCGGTCTCGCCGTCGATGGTGACGAACGGGAGGTGGCGCAGATCGCGGCGGCCGGCGACATCATGCGGCGCCGGATCCGACGGCAGCGCCGCCGCCTCGTCGGCCGCCGCGGCGGGAAACTCGGTGCGCAGGCCGTGCTCGAAGGTGATGCAGAGGAACTGCACGTCGGGGTCGCCGGCATCGCCGAGCACCCGTTCGAGACGGCCCGCGGGGAATCCCCCCTCGGCGGCGCCGGCCGGACGCACCAGGGCCACGAGCCCTGCGTCGTGCTCCGCCGGTTGCGGGCCGCTCACGACGATCGGTGGATCGCGGTCGTTGAGCGGGACGAGCAGCCAGCGCTGGGCGTGGCGTTCGAGCGTCCCGATGATCGTCTCGTGGACGCGACCGGTGACGGCAACGATCCGCCCCATGGCGCGCCGGCGATGTGGGTCGCGCCGGACGATCTCGACGGTCACCGCATCGCCGTGACGCGCGTCGCCCTCATGGCCCGCCGGGATGAGCACATCGCGCCCGAATCCCTCGCGCGTCCGCCCGAGCAACTCGACGAAGCCATACCCGGCTCGCACCCGCGTGTAGCGTCCCGCGACGGTCAGGGGCGCGGCGCGCTCCCGCGGCCGCGCCTGACGCCGGCTGGCCGGCGGCTCCGCCGCGCGCAACCACTGATAGCGCGTCTTGCCGATGCGGCGCAGGCGGCGGCCGGCCACGGCGCGCTCCAGCCCGGCGCGCAGGGCCTTGCGGTCGTAGCGGTCGGCGCCGAGCAAGCGCGCCATCTCCTCGATGGTCAGTGGCCGAGGCGCCTTGCGCTCGAGCAGATCCAAGTACGGTGCGAGCTCCATCGCGGATAACCACAGATGAACACAGATGACCACGGATGAACACTGAGCCCCGCCCCTCCCCGAGCTGATCAACCGGGAGGCGGGGTGGCTCGGCGTTCATCCGTGTTCATCCGTGGTCATCTGTGTTCATCTGTGGTTCTCTTCTCCGATGTCCCGCCGTCTCCGTACCGCGTTCCTGCTCGCCGCCGCCGTCGGCGCCTTCGGGGCGCTCACGGTGGCGGCGTTGATGGTGCAGGACCTGCGCACCATCGCCGCCAACCTGGCCGACCCGCAGCCGCTCATCGAGCAGGTGGTCGACGAGTACCTGGCCGCCAACCCGCGCGAGCCCGAGCTGCGCGGCGACGACCCGCTCTTGAAGAGCCGCACGATCCTGGTGACCTCGAACATCAACGAGTTCACCGCCAAGGACGTCGCCGCGCGGCTGCTCTACCTGAACAGCGCCGATCCGCAGCGGCCGATCGACCTCTACCTGTCGACCCAGGGCGGCTGGGTCGACAGCGCCTTCACGATCATCGACGCGATGGAGATCATCCAGGCACCGGTGAACACCTGGGCGATCGGCGGGTGCTACTCCGCCGGCGCGCTCATCCTCGCCGCCGGCACGGGGCGGCGCTCGGCAACACCGAACGCGGTACTGATGATCCACGCCAGTCTCGATGAGGACAGCCGCCACCCGTACTCGTACGAGCGCCTGGCCCTGGAGCGCTACGAGCGCGTGTGGCACGACCACGCCAACCTGCCCGCGGACTGGTTCCCGATGATCGGGGGCGAGGAGTACTACCTCTCCCCGCAGGAGGCGCTGCAGTTCAAGCTGATCGACGCGATTGCGCCGTTGCCGCGGTGAGGAAGAAGATCCACCACACAGACACAACGGCACAAAGAAATTCGGGAACCCCCCTTTGTGTCTGTGTGTCTTTGTGGTGAAAGTTTTTTCAGGGGGAGCACTGAATGATTCTCGATCGATTCCGCTTGGACGACAAAGTCGCGATCATCACCGGCGCCGGGCGCGGCATCGGCGCGGGCGTCGCGCTGGCCTTCGCCGAGGCCGGCGCGCACGTGGTGTGCGCCGCGCGCACGCGCGAGCAGATCGAGGCGACCGCCGAGCAGGCCCGCGCCTTCGGCCGCCGCGCGCTGCCGGTGCTCTGTGACGTGGTGCAACGCCCGGATCTCGAGAAGCTGGTCGCCGAGACCATGCGGGAGCTCGGCCGGATCGACATCCTGGTCAACAACGCCGGCGGCTGGCCGCCGCAGCCGGCCCTGGAGACCAGCGAGCGCACCTTCGAGCAGGCGTTGCGCTTCAACGTCACCAGCGCCTTCCTGCTGACGCGCTTCGCGGTGCCGCACATGCTCGCCGGCGGCGGCGGCAGCATCGTCAACATCTCGTCCGCGGCGGGGCGGCTGGTCATGGCCGGGTTCGTCGCCTACGGGACGGCGAAGGCGGCGCTGTCGTTCATGACCCGCGAGCTCGGCCGCGAGTTCGCCCCGAAGGTGCGGGTCAACGCCATCGCCGTCGGCGCGGTCGAGACCTCGGCGCTGGCGCCGTTCCTGAACGACGAGCTGCGCGGAAAGATGGAGGCGCTCACGCCGATGCAGCGGATCGGCACGGTGGAGGACATCGCGCTGGCCGCCCTCTACCTCGCCTCCCCGGCCGCCAGTTGGGTCACCGGCAAGGTCTTCGAGGTCGACGGCGGCACCGAGGCCACCAACTGGCCTTTCGAAGGCCCCACCATCTGACCTTGTCGGTGTTCGTAGGGGCGAGGCATGCCTCGCCCACGGGTGACGAGGGCGACGCATGCGTCAGGGCGACGCATGCGTCGCCCCTACGAAGAGGAGCCGTTTGGAGTTCCCGCTGCCGTTGTGGTGAACTGGCGCTCGATGCACGACAGCTCCGCTCAACTCGTCGACCTCGACCGCTATCCCCTCCTGACGCCGGATGCGCCGGCGATGCGCGAGGTCCTCGGTTGGGCGCGCGCGCAGCTGCGCGAGACCGGCGCCTGCGAGGTCCCCGGGTTCGTGACGCCGGCAGGGGTGGCGGCGATCACCGCGGAGGGCGACGCGCTGGCGCCCGATGCCTATCGCAGCGTGGGGCTCGGCACCGCGTATCTCGAAGTGCCTGACTTCGAGCTGCCTGAGGACCATCCGCGCCGGTACTTCGCGCAAGCGGCGGTCGGCGTCGTGGCGTACGACATGTTTCCCCCCGACTCGCCCCTGCGCCGCCTCTACGAGTGGGATCCGTTCATGCGCTTCATCGAGGCGGTGCTGCAGCGCGGCCCCCTCTTCCGCTACGCCGATCCGCTCGGCGCGCTCAACCTGGCGGTGATGGGCGACGGCGACGAATTGCAGTGGCACTTCGATCAGACCGACTTCGTCGTGTCGCTGGCGTTGCGCGATGCCGAGCACGGCGGCGACTTCGAGGTCGCCCCGCACATTCGCAGCGCCGCCGACGAGAACTATCCCGGTGTCCAGAAGGTGTTGGCCGGCGACCGCGCGGCGGTCGTGCGCCTGCCGATGACCCCGGGTACGCTGCTCATCTTCGAGGGGCGCTACTCGCTGCACCGCGTCAGCCCGATCGGCGGCGCGACCACGCGTCTGGTCGGCCTGCTCGCCTACGACACCAAGCCCGGCACGTGCAGCACCGAGCTGCTCCAACTCGCGCGCTACGGGCGCATCGCGGCGCATGAAACAGATGGAACCACAGATGAACACAGATGAACACGGAGCCCCTCCACCCAGGGCCCGGCGTTATCTGTGTTCATCCGTGTTCATCTGTGGTTCGGTTTCTCGATGCGCGCGCTGATCGGGGTGGCCGCTATCCTGCTGCTCGTCGGCGCTCGACCGGTGCCGGCGCAGCTCAAAGCCGGCGATCAGCTCGGACCGGAGAACTGGAAAGCGGCGCGCGGCCTGATGCCGGACGAGTTTCTGGAGTGCTACAAGCGCGGCGACTTCCGCCACGAGATCGGCGAGTTCGAGGTGGAACGGATCGGCGACGACCCGGTCTTCCGCGAGGCGATGGAGGCCAATCGCGGGCGCTACGGGCTCAACGAGCACGGATCGATCATCGACGCGCGTACCGGTCAACCACCCGAGTACGTCTATGCGTGGCCCTTCCCCGACGTCGACCCGAACGATCCGCAGGCGGCGATGAAGATCGTGTGGAACTACTACTACACGATGTACTACGGCGGGAACGGTCACTACCGGGCCGATCTGCTCTGGGTCTCGCGCCGCGGGCTGGACCGCGCCATCGAGGTCGACAGCTACTCGAAGCACTACGAGGGCCAGCATCCGCGCTTCCGCGAGCCCAACGCCGACCGCGAGCTGCTCTCGCAGATGCTGGCCGAGGTGCGCTCGCCGGCCGACGTGAACGGCATCGTGTCGCTGTCGTGGCGCTACCGCGGCGCCGACCGCCGCGACTCGATCTGGGCGTTCGTGCCGGCGCTGCGCCGCACGCGACAGGTCTCGCCGGCCAATCGCTCCGACGGCTTTCTCGGCTCCGATCTGAGCCAGGACGACGGCGCATACTTCGACGGCAAGGTGGAGGATTTCACCTGGAAGCTGGTCGGCGAACAGGACCTGCTGGTGCTGTTCGACAAGCCGTCGTTCACCGATCCGGCGCAGCTCGAGCGCCTGCCCGACGGCGGTTGGCGCATGCAGATTCCCGGCGGCGCGCGCGTCGGCTTCCAGGTGCCGAACTGGACGGGGGCGCCGTGGTGCCCGGTGCAGGAGGTGCTCATCCGGCGGCCGCACTGGGTGGTCGAGGCGGTGCCGAAGGATCCCTACTACCTGTACGGCAAGATCCTGCTGCGCTTCGACAAGGACATCTACCTGGGCAGCTACAGCTCCAAGTACGATTGGCAGGGTAAGCTGATCATGTCGTACTCCGCCATCCGCACGAACATCGTGAAGGTCGCCCCCGGCGAGCTGTGGGGCTGGGCGGGCGGCGCCGTGGCCGTCGCGCTCAACTGGAAGCTCGATCGCGCCACCACCGCCGGCATCGTCGCCGGGCGGAACGTCCCGGCCGATTCGCGCATCCCGCTGTCGCCGAGCATGTTCTCCCTGCAGCGACTGATGGACCGCGGGCGGTAGGGCGGGTTGGCGTTGTCCGTTGCCCGTTGTCCGTTGGGTAAGGTCAATCATAGCGGGCAACGGACAACGGAAAACGGGCAACGGACAACGACCACGCCGAACCAAGACCGCCGCTACAAACAGGCCCGACAGATCTCCTCGACGTGGCGGTGATCCGTCCCGCAACACCCACCGAGAACATTGAGCTTGCGCAGGGTCCCTTTCAGCTCGCGATGCTCGCGGCCGAGCTGGACGGGGTCGCCGGCATCGAGCTCGGTGGCCTCGTCGAGCTCTTTGTGACTCTTCTTCGAGGCGTTGGTGCGCAGGCCGCGAATGCGGTCGACCCACGGCTCGCCGGCCGTCAAGCTGCCGGCGAAGTGGGTCGGATGCGCGCAGTTGATCATGTAGTACGCTGGGCCCTGCGCGGTGGCGGCGTCGACCTGCTCGACGGCCTCGCGCAGCGTCTGTCCGCCCGGTAGGCGTCCGTCCGTCTCGACCGTGAACGCGATCACCACCGGCATATCGGCGGCGCGCGCGGCGCGGGTGAGGCCGATGGCCTCGGCCGGATACGTCATCGTGATGGCCGTCACCATGTCCGCTTCGGTATCGCGAAACGTCTGCGCCTGGGTCGCGTGATAGCGCTCGGCCTCGGCCTCGGACATCAGGACCTGCGGATTGTAGCCGTCGCCGCGCGGGCCGATACAGCCGCTGATGACCATGCGGGTGCGCTCGTCCTCGGACTCGGCGCGGATCTCTTCGAGCAGGGCGATCGCCTTGCGGTTGAGCTCGATCATGGCGGCCGTCGATATGCCGAGCTTGGCTGCCCAGTCCGAGCTGGCGCGCCAGGTCGCGCTCTCCAGGATGCAGCCGATCCCGTAGCGCTTGGCGATGGCGGCATACGTGCGGAAATACTTGCGCAGCGCGGCGGTGCCGGCGTCGTCCTTCAGCAAATTCACCGCGGCGAAGAACGGCAGCGTCAACCCTTCGTGAAAGATCAGCGTGGTTTCGATGCCGCCGTCGGTGAGAAAGAGATCTCCGGAGAGCTGCGGCAGGTTGCGTCGATATGTGGGCATGAGCTTCTCCTCCTGGTCGAGAGCGTCGGGCTTGACTCTCCCATTAGGGGAGACCGCACCCTGGCGACAACCATAGCGAGGGAGGTATCCCATGCTGCAAGGAAGCTGTCTGTGCGGCGCCGTGCGCTACGAGGTCACCGGACCGGTGCACGACGTCCACCACTGTCACTGCTCGATGTGCCGGAAGTCGCACGGCGCCGCGTTCGCGACCTTTGCGCGGTTCACGGCGAGCGACCTGCGGTTCGTGGCCGGGACCGATCACATCCGCGCCTTCCGATCGTCGGCCCCCATCGAGCGCACGTTCTGCTCGACGTGCGGCGCGCGCCTCACCGCCCGGTTCGACGGGATGCCCGACACGGTGTGGGTGACGGTCGCCACCTTGGACGGCGACGCGGCCATGCCAGCGGCCGTCCACGCGTTCGTCGGGTCGAAGGCGCCGTGGTTCGAGATCACCGACGAGCTGCCGCAGTTCCCGGCGTACGGGCCGATGGGCGACTGACCGGCAGCAGCACCTCGGTCTCGAGCGCCTCGGTCGGCACCTGCGCGGGGTCGTTGCGGTAGACCTCGCGAATCGGCCCGTTGGGCTCGATGCGATGCTCTTCCGCCCACGCGTACAGCGCGTGCTCGGCGAGGCCCAATTCCTCGTACGGCCCGATGTGTCGGGCCACGGCAACGGGCCCGGCCGGCAGCGTGACGACAGGCTCGCCGGGCGGCGGATCGACGATCGCCGTGCCCATCTGGAGGATCAGGGTGTCGTCCGGCGCGGGCGGTAGGATGCAGACGATCGGCCCGATCGGTCGGCGACCGAGGCGAGCCAGTCGATCGAGCAGCTCGCGCACCAGCGCCGTGCCCGCGGCCACGTGGAGATCGGCGGTGGTCGTGCCCTCGACGGCCAACAGCGTCTGCACCGGCTCGTCGCGCATCCGGATCTCGTACGGAAACACCGAGCCGGCGCGCATCAACCGTTCGATCGACCGGAGGGCGGTGGCGGCGCGACTGACCTCGCGCGCCTGGCGCTCCCGCTCGCGATCGAGGATCTGTGCCATGGCCCGCGGATCCTCGCTGGCCAGCACCTCGCGGATCACCGGCAACGGCACGTCGAGCGATCGGAGCAGCGCAATCGCGATGGCGGCCCGCGCCTGCCGCCGATCGTAGAAGCGGTATCCCGTCACCGCGTCGACGTGAACCGGACGGAGCAGGCCGAGCTCGCCGTAGTGGCGGAGGGCCTTGACCGACAGCCGGCAGCGGCTGGCGAAGGTCCCGATCGGCAGCAGTTCGCTCGGCATGTGGCGCGCTCTGTTGTTCATTCTTCAACACCCAGACCACCCAGACCACCAAGAGGCGCTTGGTGGTCTGGGTGGTCTGGTGTTTCGCTGTTCTCAGGTCCGCATCAACCCGCGCCGCGCCGAGGCGGCCACGTACGTCTCCTTCGTCAGCGGAGCCCCAATCTCATCGAGCGCAGCCCGGTGCTGCGGGATCGGCGTCCGCATCATCTTCTCCTCGAACGGCCTGAGCTTCTGGAAGCTCTCGATGCCGAGCACGCGGGCGACGAACGCCGCAGTTCTCGGCCAGCGCGCCGCATCGATGGTGAAGCGCGCGAACGCCGCGTTGCGGAACGGACAGGCGATGGCGATGTCGGCGATCGAGACGGCACCGAAGAGAAATCCTTCGGCGGGCACCTGCGACTCCAGGTAGTCGAGCACATGTGGAATGTCCTCGCCCATTACGCGCTGGAGAACCGCGTCGTCGGTCGGCGTGCCCCAGACGAAGGGGTTGATCACGAGCTGGTTGAAGAGGCCCCAGATCAGCACCTCGCCCATGCGGGTGTCGGCAAACTCCTCGAGCCAGCGCGCGCGTGCCCGCTCCGCGGCCCCCTCGGGCAGCAGCGGCGGCTGCGGATAGCGCTCGTTCAGGTACTCGCAGATGACGGTCGAGTCGCAGAGGGTGACGGGGTCGTCGATCAGGACCGGAATGCGGCGCAGCGGGCTGAGCTGGGAGAAGCGCTCGTCGCCCATGAACGGGATGATCGGGTCGAGCTCGTAGGCGATGCCCTTGAGATCGAGCGTGACCAATACCTTGCGCACGTACGGCGATACGTAGGAACCGATGATCGTCACCCGTTTCGTCATGGCCACCCTTCCTACCACTTACACCAAGAAATGGGCGAGCACGCTGAGCACCGCCAGCACGATCAGCGCGGCGAGCGAGATCACCCCGGTCCGGCGGTTGGCGAGCGCGACGGCGTACACGCCCTTCACCACGTTGTTGCTGGCGATCGAGACCATCACCGCGGTGGCCGCGACTTCGAACGGGATGTTCTCGCCCACCCGACCAGCGAGGCTGAGGATGAACGGCAGGATGTCGGTGATGCCCACCAGCACGGCGAGCACCATGAGGCCGGTGTGTCCCAGCTGCTCGGCGGTGAGCTCGGTGGCCACGGTCAGTCCGACGAAGAGCGCGGCGAACAGCAGCGCGGCGCTGACTTCGAGCGGGTGCTCGCTCGTCTCGGCTTCTCCCGAGCGCCGGCCGGTCCGCGGGCCCGGCACCAGGATCATGGCCACCCCGGCCGCCGAGCCGACCAGCGCCAGCGCGATCAGCGCGGGCGCGAGGCGGGCCGCGAGATCGCCGGCGAAGGCCCACACCACGATGAGGATGCGGATGTACATCGACCCGGTCGCCAGCACGATCGCGCCGGCATAGGTCAACGCATCGCCGGGGCGTTGCGGTCGCCGCGCCACGGCCACCGTCGTGGCGGTGCTCGAGTAGAGCCCGCCGAGCAACCCCGTCAGCAGCAGGCTCTGATCGGACCGCGTCACCTTCTGCAACAGATAGCTCGCATAGGAGATGCCGCTCACCGCCACCACCATGAGCCAGATCTTGAATGGGTTGAGCGCGAAGCGCGTGAGCTCCTGATTCGGCAGAATCGGCAGGATCACACCGGCGAGCAGCAGGAACGTCACGAACGTGGCGATCTCGTAGGCCGGCATACGCGCCGCCAAGCGGCGCAGCGGCTGCTTCTCGGTGAGCAGCAACACCGTCGCCACGGTCAACGCCGCGGCGGCCGATGGCCGCCCATAGGCGACCAGCGCGCCGACCATGTAGCCGACCAACGCGGTGAACTTGCTGGTGAGGCCGACGTGCTCTTCCTGCAGGTCGTGCCAGTACCCGACGACGAGGAACGCGCCCACGACCCCGGCCCCGATCGCCACCGGCAGCATACTGCCGGCCGACAGCAGCCCGAGCGCGTGCCCAAACAAGCCGATGATCGGGATCGTGCGGACGCCCGCGATCAGCGACCCGCGGCTGTGTGTGGCCGCCTCCTCGCGTTCGAGCCCGAGCACGAAGGTGAGCGCAACCGTGATGGCGATGCCGAATACGTCCGCCGCGCCCACTCCATTCAACTCCGGCATGTCCCCCCTCTCGTGACCATCTTGACAGACCGCTCGTGCTCGCGCACCGCTCCTCTAGGCCGGTTGTGCCGGCCGAGGAGGGTTACAATGGCAGCAACCACACCCGCGCAATGCGACGAGCTGTTCGCACGATATCTGAACGCCGGCAACGTGGAAGGCGTGGTCTCGCTCTACGAGCCGCGGGCGAGCCTGGTGATGGAGACGGCGAGCCCGGCGCAGGGCACCGAGGCGATCCGCGCGGCGATCACCCAGTTTGCCGCGCTGCGTCCGACCCTGACCATGAACGTCGTGCGCGTCGTGCGCGCCGGCGATGATCTGGCGGTGCTCTATAACGACTGGCGCTTGAGCGGGACGCGCCCGGACGGCTCCCGCCTCGAGGACTCCGGCAAGGCGATCGAGATCGTCCGCCGCCAACCCGACGGCAGCTGGCGCTTCGCCATCGACGACCCGCGCGCCCGGGGCTGAGTCGGACCGTCAGCTCTCCGAGTTCCAGATGTCACGGTGGAGCTTCCACGCTCCACCGTCCCGCTTCCACACCACGACGTACCGCCCCAGCGTGACCGTACCGTCGCGCGCGACCATCCGCACCGTCCCGGTCTCGCAGGCCAGATCGCCGGCCGCTTCGACCTCGGCGGTCTGCAGGCTGAGGTCCTTGACGCCCCCGTCGATCGCCTTCTGCCATGCCGCGGCGATGGCCGCGCGTCCACGCGCCACCGGCGCACCCGGGGCGATGACCTGGGCGTTCTCGGTATAGAGTTGCGCCACGGCCTTCGCGTCGCCGCCGAGGAACGCAGCGATGAATGCCTTGTTCCCCGCATCGATCGCAGCGCGGACCTCGTCGGCCCGGATGGGATGCGCCTGCACGGCGACGCCGACCGCCAGCGCCGCGATGACCAGCTTGCTCGATCGCGCCATGATCGCCTCCTCCGGTCTTGCCCTACCATCGGGGAGTTGCTCCCCGAAAGCAGGGGTCGCTTGGCGTTACCCTCGCCCGACCTTCGACAGCACCTCCGAGAGATCGAGGCCGAAGACCCCCGCGGCGCGGCGATCCGCGATCGCCGCCGCGACCCGCTCCACGGTGAGATCGCTGGTATCGACCGCATGCCCGGAATACGGACCGAGGTCGGCAAATTCCGCGTGCATCTTGCGGACGATGTGAGCCCTGCCGTCACCCTCACGGGCCTGAACGCGGCGCAAGGCTGTATCCAGCGCCGTGCGAAGGACCACGTACTCGACGGAGATTCCCTCCGGTTGGATCTCGGCGGCGATCACGGGCAGGAACCAGGGGCCGAAAATCCCGTCCAGGAAGACGTCATAGCCGCGCTGCGAGAAGGCGGCTGCCGTGCGGGCGAGGGCAACCATGATGTCCGTATTCTGCTCGTGCGCCTCCGCCCGGTACGGGGATACCGGATGTGCCGGGAAGGTGTAAAAGACGTCCGCCGGAAGATGCAGCCCGCGCGGCGCCGCCTGCGCCAGCCGCCTGGCCACCGTCGTCTTTCCAGCGCCGGGCGAGCCGGTGACGACTACGATTGCGGGCACGTGTCCGCTCGCATGGATAGGTTCCTCGCCGACGTTGGCTACTTGGTGAGAGGAACGAAGTCGTACTCTCCGATTCCTTGTAGGACGAGGAACGTCGCCGAGCTGGTACCACCATTGGTGACCAGGTGCGGTCGCTGCGGCCTGACAATGTAGGTCTCTCCGGGCCCAAGCTGAACCTCCTCTTTGGGGTCCCGCAGGAAGAGCCGGAGGCGGCCTTCGAGTACATAAAATGTGTCCTGGATATGGGTGTGGAAATGCCAGGGCACCTTCTGAGTCGGCGAAATCTGGAGTTCGTTGATTCGAAAGCCGGGACGCGCGGCGTGCTCGGCTCGGCGCTCAACTTCGTAGAGACCGCGAGCATCCTTGACGGATTCCATTGGGTTCTCCCCCGCTGGTACCGCTTTTACGCCTCAATTGAGACCTCACGCCAGTTCGACGAAGCGGAGTTACCAAGCGGCCAGCCGACCGGCCCGTCCAGCAGGCCGACACAGCCGACCTCGTCACGCGAGCGCCGGCGCCGGTTGCTCAGCCAGCGCGCCCTCGTGGGCGAGCAGCCAGCGTTTGCGCTCGAGGCCGCCGGCGTAGCCGACCAAGCGGCCGTCGGCGCCGATGGCGCGGTGGCAGGGGATGACCAGCCAGATCGGGTTGGCGCCGTTGGCCGCGCCGACGGCGCGCACGGCGGTCGGCGCATCGATGGCGCGCGCGATGGTGCCGTAGGTCGTCGTGCTGCCGGGCGCGATGCGGCGCAACTCCGCCCACACGCGCTGCTGGAACGGCGTGCCGCCGGGATCGATCGCGAGGTCGTCGAAGGCGCGGAGGTCGCCGGCGAAGTACGCGTCGAGACGCCGAGCCAGCGGCGCGGCGCTGGCCGGAGCGCAGTGCACGGCGCCGAAGCGGCGCCGCAGCGCGCGCTCCGTCCCGGTCCAGCGATCGGTGAAGGTCATCGCGCAGAGGCGGCCGTCGCGCAGCACCGCGGTCACGCCGCCGAGCGGTGAGGAGTATTCGGTGAGTTGCAGTGTCATAGGTCCTCCGTCGCAATTCGGTGTTCCGGGTTCGTCCCGCGCGGATGCGCGGCCCCCTCCTGACCTCCCCCGTGGCGAAGACGCCACGGGGGAGGAACCTTGCCAAAGCTGCGCTGTGTTCATCTGCGTTTATCTGTGTTCATCTGTGGTTTCGCCCCGGAGTTACTCGCGCCGGTCCACAGGTGCATGACGGCGTAGGCGCGCCAGGGGCGCCAGGGCTCGGCCAGGCGCTCGACGGCGGCGCTCGAGAGTGGGCCGCGGCCGTTGCCGAGCGCCTTGCGCACACCGAGGTCACCGGACGGAAACGCATCGGGCTCGCTCAGTGCGCGCATGGCGATGTACTGCGCCGTCCACTCTCCGATGCCGGGTAGCGCGCACAGCCGTTCGACCATCGCCTCGCGCCCGCGCGCCGCGTCGAGCACGGGCTCGCCGCGCGCCACCGCCGCGGCCAGTGCCCGCAGCGTGTCGGCGCGGGCGCGCGGCATACCGATCGAGGCGACGTCGGCATCGGCCAGCACCTCGGGACGCGGGAACAGGCGGGTCAGGCCGTCGCCATACGCCACCGGCGCGCCGAACGCCGCCGCCAGGCGGCCGGCCAGCGTCGTCGCCGCGCGCACGGTGATCTGCTGGCCGAGGATGGCGCGGACGGCCAGCTCGAACGGGTCCCAGGCGCCGGGCACGCGCATCCCCGGCGCCGCCGCGACCAGCGGACGGAGCACGTCGCTGCGCGCGAGATGGCGCCCGATCTGCAGCGGATCGGCGTCGAGGTCGAAGAGCCGCCGTACGCGTTCGACCAACTCGAGCGCGCCGCCGCAATCGTCGAGCTGGACGCGCAGGCGCAGCGCCGGGGCATCGCCGATCGCTTCCACGGCGATGACGCCGACGGCATCGCCGAGCGCGACGGTGCGCTCGTAGCGGCCGTCGCACACGCGCTCCACGCCCGGGGTGACCCGCAACGCCAGGAACGTCAGCAGCGCCGGCCAGTCGAGCGGCGGACGATACGGCACCCGCACGGTCAACGGCTCGCCCGCCACCGGCGCCACGGCGCGGGGCCGGCGCTGGCGCAGCAGGCGCGGCGAGCCGCCGAAGGTCGCCCGCACCGCGTGGTTGAACTGCCGCACGCTGCGGAAGCCCGCCGCGAACGCGACCGCCGTCACCGGTAGATCGCTCTGATCGAGCAGCACACGGGCGAAATGGAGGCGGCGAGCGCGCGCGACCGCGGCCGGCGACGCGCCGAGATGCTGCTCGAACAACCGCCGCAACTGCCGCGCGCCGACACCGAGCCGCCCCGCCAGCGCGCCGACATCATTCTCGTCGAGCGCCCCGTCGCGAATCAGGCGCAGTCCCCGCGCCACCAGCGCGGAGCTGCCCGCCCACGCCGGCGTGCCCGGCGCGGTCTCCGGCCGGCAGCGCCGGCAGGGACGGAAGCCGGCGTCCTGCGCCGCGGCGGCGCAGGCATAGAACTCGATGTTGATCAGCTTGGGCGTCGGCGCCGGACAGACCGGCCGGCAATAGATGCCGGTGGTGCGCACGCCGACGAAAAAGCGTCCGTCGAAGCGCCGGTCGCGGCTGCGCAGCGCCCGGTAGCAGCTCGCTCGATCGATGCTCATGCGATCCTTCTAGCACGGCGGCGGGGTCGGAACTGGCAAGCAACGGACGTGGTCGTTGGAGGGATTGGGCATTTTCTGTGGAGGGCGGCGCGCCGTCGCCGCCGGGGCGGGGCGGTGGTTGAGACTCCGGATTGCGACGACTTTGACCCAACCCCACCGCCCACGGCGCCGACAGCGCGGCGCCCTCCACAAAACGCGTTGCGTTGGGGAAACCGTACTAGCCGAGCGCCGGGGCTTGGCGTATGGGAAGGCACACCGAGCCCGGGAGCGAGACCATGAGCGATGCAGCGCAGCTCGACCAATTGTGCATCAACACCATCCGCACCCTGTCGATGGACGCGGTGCAGGCGGCGAACTCCGGGCATCCCGGCACGCCGATGGCGCTGGCGCCGCTGGCCTACTGTCTCTGGCAGCGCTCGTTGCGTTTTGACCCAGCCGATCCCGTCTGGCCGAACCGCGACCGCTTCGTGCTCTCCAACGGCCATGCCTCGATGCTGCTCTACAGCATGCTCCACCTCACCGGCGTCCAGGCGGTCGACCCCAACTATGAAACGCTCGGCACGCCGTCGGTCACGCTCGACGACATCAAGCGGTTCCGCCAGCTCGACAGCAAGTGCCCCGGACATCCGGAGTACCGCTGGACCTCGGGCGTCGAGATGACCACCGGCCCGCTCGGCCAGGGCATCGCCACCAGCGTCGGCATGGCCATCGCCGGGCGCTGGCTGGCGGCGCGTTACAACCGGGAGAACTTTCCGCTCTTCGATTTTCGCGTCTTCGCCGTCTGCGGCGACGGCTGCATGATGGAGGGCATCGGCAACGAGGGCGGATCGCTCGCCGCGCACCTGCGTCTCTCCAATCTCTGCTGGATCTACGACAACAACCACATCACCATCGAGGGCAACACGGCGCTGGCGTTCGGCGACGACGTGGCGACGCGCTTCATCGGCTACGGCTGGAACGTCACGCGGGTCGGCGACGCCAACGACCTCGACATGCTCGGCCGCGCCCTCGACACCTTCGAGGCGACCGACGACCGTCCCACCCTGATCATCGTCGACAGCCACATCGGCTACGGCGCCCCGCACAAGCAGGACACCAGCGCCGCGCACGGCGAGCCGCTCGGCGAGGACGAGATTCGCCTCGCCAAGCGCCGCTACGGATGGCCGGAGGACGCCAAGTTCCTCGTTCCCGACGGCGTCTACGACCACTTCAAGGCCGGCATCGGCACGCGCGGGGCGCAGCTGCATCAGGCGTGGCAGGAACGCTTCGCCGCCTACCGGGCACAGTTCCCCGATCTCGCCGATCAGATCGAGCGCATGCAGCGGCGCGCGCTGCCGGAAGGTTGGGACCGCGATCTGCCGGTGTTCCCCGCGGACGCGAAAGGCTTGGCCAGCCGCGACTCGTCACAAAAGGTGCTCAACGCCGTGGCGAAGAACGTTCCGTGGCTGATCGGCGGCTCGGCCGACCTCGCGCCGTCGACCAAGACGCGCCTGACCTTCGACGGCGCCGGCGACCTCGAGGCGGACAACTACGGCGGCCGCAACATGCACTTCGGCATCCGCGAGCACGAAATGTGCGCCATCATGAATGGCATGGCGCTCGTCAAAGTCCGCCCCTACGGCTCCGGCTTCTTCATCTTCACCGACTATGCCCGTCCCTCGATTCGGCTGAGCGCGCTGATGGAGCTGCCGACGATCGGCATCTGGACCCACGACTCGATCGGCCTCGGTGAGGACGGGCCGACGCATCAGCCGGTCGAACAGCTCGCGTCGCTGCGCGCCATTCCCAACCTCCTCACCATCCGCCCGTGCGACGCCAACGAGGTCACCGAGGCCTGGCGCGTGATCATGCCGTTGCACCACCAACCCGCGATTCTCGTGCTGTCGCGCCAGAACCTACCGACCCTCGACCGCACCAAGTACGCCTCCGCGGCCGGACTGGCGAAGGGCGCGTACGTGCTCGCCGACTCGCCCGGTACGCCGGATGTCCTGCTGCTGGCGACCGGGAGCGAGGTGGCCCTGTGCGTCGAGGCCTATGAAACGCTCAAGAAGGATGGCGTGAAAGCCCGTGTCGTCAGCATGCCGTGCTGGGAGCTGTTCGAGCGCCAGCCGCAGGCGTACCGCGACAGCGTGCTGCCGCCCGCCGTGCCCGCCCGGGTCGCCGTCGAGCAGGCCTCGACCTTCGGCTGGGCGCACTACGTCGGCACGGGGGGGGCGATCATCGGCATGCACACGTTCGGCGCTTCGGCGCCGCTCAAGGACTTGCTGCGCAAGTTCGGCTTCGAGCCCGGCAAGATCGTCGCCGCCGCGAAGGAGCAGATGGCTCGCCGGCGCTGATCGGTGGCCGTCGTCCGTTGCCCGTTGTCCGTTGCCCGTTCAGGGATCCGACAACGGGCAACGGACAACGGGCAACGGAATGCCGGCGCTGCCACGCCGCCCCCGCAAGGTGCATAATGGCCGTCACGGAGGACCCCATGAAAGCGACCCAACGCCTGCACGAGCTCGGCCAGCGCCTGTGGCTGGACAACATCACGCGCACGCTGCTCACCAGCGGCACGCTCAAGCGCTACATCGACGAGCTGTCGATCACCGGCCTCACCTCCAACCCGACGATCTTCGACAACGCCATCAAGAAGAGCAACGCGTACGACGACGCCATCCGCCAGAAGACCGCCCACGGCCTCGCCGGCGAGGCGCTGTTCTTCGAGCTCGCCCTCGAAGATCTCACCCAGGCGGCCGATCTCTTTCGGCCGATTCACGATCGCACCGCCGGTGTCGACGGCTGGGTGTCGCTCGAGGTCTCACCGCTGCTCGCCTACGACGCCGCGAGCACGATCAAGGAGGCCGCCGATCTGCACGGACGCGCCCACCGGCCGAACCTGTTCATCAAGATCCCCGGCACCAAGGAGGGTTTGCCCGCGATCGAGGAATCGATCTTCGCCGGCATCCCGATCAACGTCACGCTGCTGTTCTCGCGCGAGCACTGTCTCGGCGCCGCCGATGCCTATCTGAAGGGCCTCGAGCGCCGGCTCGCCGCCGGCCGCGATCTCAAGGTGGCCTCGGTGGCCTCGCTGTTCGTCAGCCGCTGGGACAAGGCGGTGATGGGTAAGACGCCCGAGGCGCTGCGCGACCAGCTCGGCATCGCCATCGGGATGCGGTCGTACAAGGCGTACCGCGATCTGCTTGCCTCGCCACGCTGGCAGAAGCTCGCCGCCGCCGGCGCACGACCGCAGCGCCTGCTGTTCGCCAGTACGGGAACAAAGGATCCGAAGGCGTCGGACGTGCTGTACATCACCGGGCTCGCCGCGCCGGACACGGTCAACACGATGCCGGAGGAGACCCTGCACGCGTTCGCCGAGCACGGCACGGTCGGCAACCCGCTGCCCGTCGACGGCGGCGACGCCGAACCGACACTGGCGAAGTTCAAACAGGCAGGCGTCGACATCGACAAGCTCGCCGCCGATCTGCAGAAGGAAGGCGCCCAGTCGTTCGACACGTCGTGGAACGAGCTCATGCAGTGCCTGAGCGACAAGAGCGACGCGTTGAAAAAAGCGAGCTGACTGGTGACGGTGCGTAGCCCCGGCCTCCGTGCCGGGTGGCGGCCCGCAGGGCCGCCGCGCGCGCTCCGCGCGCCACCCGGCACGGAGGCCGGGGCTACAGACCAAGGGAGAATATCGATGGCGCAACAGCCCCTCACGCAGCGCCCAGAATGGCAGGCGCTCCAAGCGCACTACACCCAGATCAAGGACCTCCATCTCCATCAGCTCTTCGCCGATGACCCGAAACGGGGCGAGCGGCTGACGGCCGAGGCGGCCGGGCTCTACCTCGACTACTCGAAGCACCGCATCACCGACGAAACCGTCCGACTCCTGCTCCAGCTCGCGCAGGGCTGTGGGCTGCGCGAGCGCATCGACGCCATGTTTCGCGGCGAGAAGATCAACGCCACCGAGCAGCGCGCCGTGCTGCACGTCGCCCTGCGCATGCCGCGCAGCCGCAGCATCGTCGTCGATGGCGAGAACGTCGTCCCGCACGTCCACGACGTCCTCGACCGCATGGCCGTGTTCGCCAATGCGGTCCGCACCGGCAGCTGGCTCGGGCACACCCGCAAGCGCATCCGCAACGTCATCAACATCGGCATCGGCGGCTCCGACCTCGGACCGGTGATGGCCTACGAGGCGCTGCGCCACTACAGCGAGCGCGCCATGACGTTTCGTTTCGTCTCCAACGTCGACGGCACCGACTTCGTCGAGGCGACCCGCGATCTCGACCCGGCCGAGACGCTGTTCATCGTCTCCTCCAAGACGTTCACCACGCTGGAGACGATGACCAACGCCCACAGCGCGCGCCAGTGGACCCTCGCCGCGCTGCGCGACGAGCAGGCGATCGCCCGGCACTTCGTCGCCGTCTCCACCAACGCCGCCGAGGTCACCAAGTTCGGCATCGATACCGCCAACATGTTCGGCTTCTGGGATTGGGTGGGCGGCCGCTACTCGATGGACTCCGCCATCGGTCTGTCCACCATGCTCGCCGTCGGCCCGGACAACTTCCGCGCCATGCTGGCCGGCTTTCACACCATGGACGAGCACTTCCGCACCACGCCGTTCGAGCGCAACCTGCCGGTCCTGATGGGCCTGCTGGCGCTCTGGTACAACGACTTCTTCGGCGCCCAGACGGTGGCCGTGCTGCCCTACGACCAGTACCTCAAGCGCTTCCCGGCGTATCTGCAGCAGCTCACCATGGAGAGCAACGGCAAGCACGTCACGCTCGACGGCACCCGTATCGCCGACTACGAGACCGGTCCGATCTTCTGGGGCGAGCCCGGCACCAACGGGCAGCACTCGTTCTACCAGCTCATTCACCAGGGCACGAAGCTCATTCCCTGCGACTTCATCGGCTTCGGCCGTTCACTCAACCCGCTCGGCGAGCACCAGGATCTGCTGCTCTCCAACGTGTTCGCGCAGGGCGAGGCGCTTGCCTTCGGCAAGACCGCCGACGAGGTGCGCAAGGACGGCGTCCCCGACTTCCAGATTCCGCACCGGACCTTCGCGGGCAACCACCCGAGCACGACGATCCTGGCCGAGCGCCTCACCCCGGAGATCCTCGGCACGCTGGTGGCGCTCTACGAGCACAGCGTCTTCACCCAGGGAACGATCTGGAGCATCAACTCCTTCGACCAATGGGGCGTGGAGCTCGGCAAGGTGCTCGCCAAGCGCATCATCCCGGAGCTGCAGAGCGCGCAGGAACCGCCGCTGCAGCACGACAGCTCGACCAACGCCCTGATCCGGCGCTACCGCAAGCTTCGCGGCTGAACCGGATCAATCTGATTCGGGCACGGGCACGGGTCGAGTCTGATCATTTCATTCCCACCCCGCCGCCCGGCGCGGCGTCGCGAGGGCGGGGCGAATGAAACTGATCCGATTCGACCCGTGCCCGTGCCCGTACCTGTGCCCGTGCCCGAATCGAATTGATCCTGATCTATTTCATTCCACCGCCAGCTGGGCGGCGAACGGCACGGTCAAGGGCGGGTTGGTCGGGTCGTAGCCGAAGAGACCCGAGATGAAGGCGACTGCCGCCTCGTGATCGAGGCCGGCGAGGACTTCGGCGGCGTGCACGACGTCCTCCAGGACGATGGCGCCTTGTAACCCGACGGGGCTCACCAGCGTGGCGCTCTCGAAGCGGCCGGACCAGGTGGACTCGACGAGGTGGATGATCAAACCGGTGCGAACTGCGCCGGTGCCCGAGAGCTCGAGGGCAAACTCGCTCGGAGTGCTGCTGAACGACCCGTCGCCGGCGCGCGCGATGTCGGCGACGCCGACCTCGTCGAAGCGCACGTCCGCCTGGCCGGTCGGGTCGGCCACCACGGCGAGCTGGGCGGGAGCGAAGGCGAAGTAGAACGCGGGCATCACCCCGCGGATGACTTGTACGACGATGTCCTCGGCGGGCTCGGTCAGCGTGAACCCGTTGAGCGGTGTCGTTGCTCGGCTGTCGGACCGGGCCACGGCGCCCGACACCGGCACGGTCACGTCGCCGGCCTGCAGCGAGCCGGTGATGCGGAACACGGCGTCGGTGCGCAGGCCGTAGGCGTGCTCGGTCACCGTGTGATCGATCGTGCTGCCGTCGCCCAGATTGAGGAGCCCGACGAGATCGTCGGCGTCCGGCCACCGGATCGTGAGCGGCACGCCGGGCGCGTCGAACACCGGGGTCATCACCACGCGCACGGCGGTCTCCGTCGCGCGCGGCGTCGGCGATGGCGTCGGCGTCCACGTCGGCGTCGCCGTGCGCGGCGGGCCGAAATACGGCTCGAACGTCAGTGTGGCGAGGTAGATCTGGGTGCCGCGCGGACTGGTCTGTCCTTGCAGCCAGCTGGCGTCGGGACGGTCGAGCGGCGACGTGTAGTTCGCCAACAGGTAGGTGTGCGGCCCGGTCTGCTGCACGGAGGGGAACGAGCAGTCGCCGACGCCCGGAAGGTCGACGACGTGCACCACCCTGCGGCTCGGCTTGTCGATCTTGTAGAGCGCGGTGCGTTTCGGGCGCAGTGAATAGGCGACCAGGTAGCGCCCGCGCCGTTCGGAGAGCGACCCCTCGTCACCGGCGTCGTAGGGCCCGCCGATGTCGCGGCGCGCGACCAGATACAGGTCGTCACCGTGACGGAACATCTCGGGGGAATCGTAGCGGTCCGGATCGGACCGCGCCGAGCACTGCCACGCGCTGAGGTCTTCCGCGGGCGCGTAGCAGACGTGCGAGCCGAAGCCACTGGCGTCGCCGTCCTCGTTGCGCGTCACCGCCCACAGCGCGCCCTCGCGATCGAACTCGAACGCCACCTCGGAAACGCCGCCGTAGTACACGTTCGGGCGGCCGCCGACCGCGGTCCAGCTCGTGCCGTCGGTGGACGACTTGAAGAACACGGCGACCTCGGAGGTTTCGCCGCTGCCGTAGTGCTCGCCTTGATACGAGGTGCGATAGGCGATGCCGTCGCGCACCTTCAGATCCCACGGCACCTCGCCGCCGTCGGTGAGCAGCTCGAGCTCCGACCACTGCCCGGGACCGAGCCGCCGCGTCCGCCAGAGCTTCATCGGCTCGAAGCGGCCAGCGTCGCTGCCGGCCTCGAAGAACATGAGTTGCAGATAGCCGGCGAAGTCGAGCAGCCGGGGCTCGCGCATGTCGGTGCCGAGGAAGATGTCGTGCTCGAACTGCCAGGTCGCGCCGTTGTCGGCCGATGACATGACGTACATGTGCGTGTCGGGTCCGGCGAAGTGATGCGGCGCGGTGCGCCAGGCGAGGAACAGGCGGCCGCCGGAGAAGAGGATGTCGACGTTGTTGTTCGAGCTCAGCGCCGGGAGCTGCGCCGGGAGGAGATCGGATGGAATGATGAACCGGGGCTCGGACACCACGACATCGAACTCCGTCGCGGCGGGGGTCGGCGTGACCGACGGGGTGGCGGTTGCACTGGGCGGGAGCGCTGTCGGCGTCGGGGTCAACCGCGGCGCCGAGTTGTCGCTGCTACATCCCGAGAGCGCACACGCCAGCGCCATCCACAGCAGAGCCCGCCCCGTTGCCGCCATCTGATCCCCCAACTTGCAACTTCACCAGATCAAAGAGAATCAGTTCGTACCAGAGGCGGGCGGTGTGACGCGGTCGATGGCGGCCAGAATGGAATCGGGGCGCGGGCGCAGGCGGTAGTTGGCGGTGACGTCCCGCCAGCGGACGATTCCGCCGGCGTCGATCAGAAAGCTGGCCGGATGGGCGATCGGCGGTTGCCCGGGCTCCGGCTCGTGGCGCAGGCCATACGCATCGATCACCGTCAGCTGCGGATCGGACAGAATGCGGTAGTCGAGACCGAGGGTGCGGACGACTTCGGCATTCTGCTCCACCGAGTCGACCACGACACCGACGATCTCGGTGTCGCGACGGGTGAACTCCGCACTCTGCAGCCGCAGACCCTGCAGCTCCCACATGCAGAACGGTCACCAGTGGCCGCGGTAGAAGACCAACAGGACGTTCTTCGGGCGCTGCGCCGCGAGCTGGAAGGCATTCCCGGCGTGATCGGTGAGGATGAAATCGGGCGCCGCCTCCCCGACCTGCGGCGCTTCGGGGGCCGCGGGCAGCGTGGAGAACGGAAACAGCATCAACACGAAGAGGCCGGCCAGCCCGAGATTGAGCGCGCCGAGCAGCGGCGCGAGGACACGCCCGCGATGGCTCGCCGCACGACCGTAGGCGCGGCGAATGGCGATCAGTGAGCAGCCCAGCCCCAGGCCCACCAGCGCCAGATTCACCAGCGCCGTGTCGCGCAACGTGGGGACGCGTGGTCCGATCGCGAGGATGACCCAGGCGAAGTAGCCGACGACTCCGAGCACGCCGAAGCCCAAGCCTAGCCACGCCGCCCAGTTGTACCGCCGCTGCATGGGGGGCATTCCTAGCGCAGTCGCGGCGCCCGGACCATCCCCTTCCCCGCACCCCCGGCGGCGACGGCGCGCCGCCCTCCACCTGCGTGCCGCCTGCCCTGCCATGCGGCGGGTGCACGATTCACGCTTCGGCCCCCCACCGCAATCTCACCGTCCGAGCCACGGTCACGGCGGCATGTGTCTTGCGTGCCACCCCGGCATGATCGTCGGCTTTGCCGCCCCGGCGGTGATCATTGCCGCGCTGGTCGTCCTGGCGCTGCTGATCTTCGCCCTCGTCGATCCAGAGCTGACCGAGGTGTACGTCGGCGAGGTGCAAATCCTCGTCGCCACTGCCGCGCTGGCCGCGATCGTGCTCGTCGCGTAGCCTCCTCTCCCTCTCTCCGTAGCCCCGACCTCCGTGCCGGGTGGCGGCGCGAAGTCGTAGGGCCGGCTGTGCCGGCCGCAGCCGCGCATTGGCCGGCATAGCCGGCCCTACTCTTCCGCTGTGGAGGTCCGTGGACTATGCGTGGTGCTCGATATGCAGCTCGAGAAAATCGCTTGGCCCGGGAGTACAGCCGTCGACGCGGCGGCGTTGCGCCGCCAGTTGGGGGCGGAAGGCTTCGAGGTGTGGAGCTGGACCGATTCGCCGGGGGCCGACTATCAGCCGCACACGCACGATCACGATGAGAGCCTCTGGGTGGTGGCCGGCGAGATCACCTTCGGCGCCGACCAGCGCGAGTTCCGCTTGGGCCCAGGCGATCGCCTCATGTTGCCCCAGGGCACCGTGCACACCGCCCGCGCCGGTAAGAACGGGGCGACCTACCTGATCGGCGAGAAGCGCTAGCGGCGTTTCACGCCGCGTCTTGCACCAACCCGAGGAGGGACTTCATGCCGCTCAGTGCTCGCAACCAGCTCGCCGGAACGGTGACGCGGATCAAGAGAGGGGTGGTGACCGCCGAGGTGATCGTGTCAATCGCCGGCGGCCACGAGATCGCCTCGGTCATCACGCTCGCATCGGTCAAGAGCCTCGGCCTCAAGAAGGGCTCCCGGGTGAAGGCGGTCGTCAAGTCGACCGACGTGATGATCCTGGTCGACCGGTGAGCGCGGAGCGCGTGACCGCGCCGCAACTCGCCGTCTGGGGCTCCGAGCTCTCGCCGTTCACGCTCAAGCTGCGGGCGCTGCTCGAGTACGCCGAGCTGCCCTACCGCATGCTGCCCGAGCAGGGCAGCCGGCGGGAGAATCTCACCGCCCTGCTGCGCATCGGGCTCGCCAAGCGCCGGCGCACGGCCCTGCGCTACCCGGCGCTCAGCGCGCTCGACGAGTTTCCGCTGGTGCCGTTTCTGCTCAGCGGACGGCGGGTCTACTATGACTCGTCGGCGCTGGCGCGTTGGCTCGACGACCTGCACCCGCCGGCGCCCGGCCCGCTCGTTCCCGGCGATCCCGCCCTCGCCTTCGCCACCCAGCTGCTCGACGAGGCGTTCGACGAGTTCGGCCTCTACCTGGTGCACCACGCGCGCTGGGTGGTCTCGGCGACCACCAACGACGCCGGCGCGCGCCTGGCTCGCGAGTTTGCCCGCGTCCTCCCGCCCGGCGCCGGTGACTCATTCGCCCGCCGCTTTGCCGCTCGTCAGGTGCGACGCCTGCCGTATCTCTTCAGCGTCGCCCCGCCGGGCCGCACGCTGAACGGGCTGCCGGCGCCCCTCATCCCACCGGCGCGCGACGGCTTCCCTCCCACCCATCGCCTCTTGGCGCACGCCTGGGAAGCGTATCTCGACGGCGTCGAGGACGTCGTGCGCGCGCAGCCGTATCTGCTCGGCGAACGGTTCACGCTCGCCGACGCCAGCGTCTACGGACAGCTGGGCATGAATCTGAAAGACCCCGTCGCCGCCGACGTGATGCAGCGCCGTACGCCAGCGACCTACCGCTGGCTGTGTGCCATCCGCGACGGTCATCACGTCGGCAGCCGCGGGGCCCTGGCGCTGTCCACGCACCTGCGCGGACTGTTCGATGCGATCCACCGCACCTTCGTCCCGTTGATGGTCCAGAACGACGCTGCCTACGACGCCGCGTGCGGCGAAGGTGAAACGATTTTCAACGAGCGCGCCTTCAACCGCGGCCGCGCGCTGTATGACGCCACGCTCCTCGGCTGCCCGGTGCGCTCGGTCGTCAAAACGTTCCAGGTTCGCGTCTGGCGCGAGCTGCGCGCCGCCTGGAGCGTGCTCGACGAGCCCGCCCGCATCGCGCTCCGCCGTGTCCTCCCGCCAGGCGGACCGTTTTGATCCTGGCCCCGCGGCGCCGACGCGTGTCGCCCCTTCATCTGTGTTCATCCGTGTTCATCTGTGGTTTCTCAGCTTCCCATGACCGACCTCACGATTCGTCCGGCCGGCCCCGCTGACGCCGGCGCGCTCGGGCTCCTCATCGCCGGCTTTCGCGATCACCTGCTAGCCACCATCCCCACCGATCAGGAGATCCAACGCGATCTCGCTCGCGCCCTCGGTGACCCCGCCGTCGAGTTCAGCTGCGCCTGGCTCGGCGACCGCGCGGTCGGGTATACGCAGACGCGGTTCTTCACCTCCGTCTGGGCGGGCGGCACGGAAGCACATCTGGACGACCTCTTCGTGGTCCCGTCGGCGCGTCGCCAGATGGTCGGCCGCTCGCTGCTCCGACATGCGCTGGAGCGCGCCCGGGCGCGCGGGGCGGGGCGGCTCGGCCTCAACACCAACGAGCGGAACGTGACCGCCCATGCCCTGTACCGATCCGAAGGGTTTGCTCCCCAATCGCACGCGCTCTACCCCGGCGGCCGGGAGGTCTTCTGGGTCAGGGCCATATGAGCCGCCGCATCAAGGAGGGAACCGCATGATCCGACTCGATCATCTTGCCATCCGGGTTCGAGACGCCGCGCGCTCGCGCCAGTGGTACACCGCGAACTTCGCCTTGAAAGTCGAGTTCGAGGTGCCGGAGACCAAGACCGTCGCACTGCAAGACGATTCCGACTTCACCCTCTTTCTCGCCGAGAGCCGCGACGAGCCGATTGTCCCGTCGTGCACGCTGACGTTCCAGGTCGACGACGTCGAGGCGAAGCACCGCGAGCTTTCGGGCCAAGGCGTCGCATTCGAGAAGGCACCGCAAAAACTCTTCTGGGGATACGGCGCCGAGCTGCGCGACCCCGATGGGTACCTGGTCTACGTCTGGGACGAGCGATCGATGCGGGAAAAGGGAGGCGGCTGAGCGCTCCCCAGCGCGGCGGCGACGGCGCGCCGCCCTCCAGGGGACGACCGCGCCCTCGGCGCGATTCGTCAGCGATAGACCTTGAGCGAGGGCCACAGCTCGGCGAGCGGGCGGCGGGCGTGGCGGCAGACGTAGATGCCCTGCGAGTTCATCTGCTCCATGCAGTACGGACAATCGATCACCGCGCGCTTCTCGCATTCGGTGAACCACTCGCGCAGCTCGTTCTCGTCGCCGTGCACGACGATCATCAGGTCGCCGGTGGCGGCGCCCGGTCCCCACAGCCCGTACGAGTTGTGCCGGCCGATCGAACGCGGCAGCCCGAGCGGGCGACCGAGCACGTTCACGGCGCCGGTCTCACCGAAGCTGCCGGTGAGGATCTCGACTCGCCCCTGCTCTTCGGGCGACAGGCTTTCATAGACCGTGCGCAGTGGACCGAGCAGCGCGTCGGCATGGAGGTAGAGGCCGAGGTGCATGGGCAATAGGCCGCCGCGCTCACGCTCCTCGCGCGGTCGGATGCCGAGTGCGTCTTGGTAACGAACGGTCGCGGCGGGGGAGAGCAGCGGAATCGCCAGCGGCCAGCCCACCGCAAACCCGAGCAGCAGCAAGAACACGGCAACACCGGGAACCCATCGCGTGTAGCTGCGTGTGCCGAGCCACTCGGCCAGCCGGCCGCCGGCGGCGAATCCGATCGGAAACGCCGGCGCCAGGTAGTGCGGGCGGGCGCTGCCGGACGCGATGAGCAGTGCGGCGACGGTCACGAACAGCCAGGCGAGCGGCCGGGAGCGGCGCTGCGAGGCGCTGGCGAACATGAAGACCAGCCCGCCCAGCCAGAGCGGTGCGGCGTTCGGCCCCATGCTCAGCACCTGCTGGAGGACGAAGTCGAGCGGCGTCACGGCGCCCACCTTCTCCGCCGCAGCGTTCCGGCTGAACTCGAGAAACGGCCAACCGTGCTGCGCGTTCCACCAGAGATACGGCGAGAACAGCACCAGCGTGATGGCGCCGGCGAGCCACGGCCACGGCGTCAGCAGCCAGCGTCGGTGCGGTGTCAAGACGAGCCCCACCGCCAGTCCGAGGCCAAACCACATCATGCTGACTTTGTTCAGCATGCCGATCCCGAGCAGCGCGCCGAGGACGATCCACCAACCGCGGCTGCCGCCGCCGAGGATGTGGAGCACGAGCAGCATGCACAGTGGCCACAGCGCCTGCTCGATTGGGTTCATCGAGTAGTAGTTGGTGAGCGCCAGGTAGACCGGACAGGTCACGACGGCGAGCGCCGCCAGGCCCTGCGCGACGCGCCCGCCCCCGAGCTCGCGCGCGAGGATGCCGGTCAGCACGACGGTCGCCGCGCCGAGCAGCGCCGGCAACAGCCGAATCGCCGGCAGCGAGTCGCCGAGCACGGCGCGCACTGGAGCAAGCAGTGCCACCGACAGCGGCGGGTGATCGACGAACCCCCAGTCGAGCCGGTCGACGCTGTCGAGAAAGTACAGCTCGTCGGTCATGTAGCCCCAGGCGAGCAGCCACCCGGACAGCGCGTGGATCAGGACTTTGGCGAACCCCAGGCCGACCAGCAGCCGCAATGCAATCGGTGGACGGTCGTCGCGTGGTACCCCGGGCATGGCCGAGCGTGTTGAACCACACATCGCACTGGCTCGCCACGGGTGCAGACGGCTTCGCCGCCGTGATAGAGGCCGTCACATGCCCATGACCCTGCTGGAGCTCTATGTCGGCGTCGTCGGCGTGCTCATGCTCGTTGCATCCGTCGAGCAGACGTTTCTCACTCGCTTCATCGCTCGGGCGAGCATCTGGGGTCACGCGCCGGGCTGGCAGCGCGAGATTGCCTTCTGGAACGTGGCTATGGTGACGGTGATCGGTGGCGTGCTCTGGACTCGCGATGCAACGGCCGCGCGCATTGCCACGGCGGCGATCGTCGTCCTGACCGTGTTTCTCGGAACCAACCACCTGCTGGCGTTTCGCTCTCAGCGGCAAGGGTGGGTACATCGCGTCGGTGCGATCGTGAACTACGCGGGCGCGGTCACCGGCACCGCCGCGCTGTTGCTCGCCTGAGCGAACCCCAGCCGCGCTTCGCGAAAACTCAGCGCAGCAACACTGAACGGAGGGAATGGGGCGGCACGTCGAATTCGATGTGCTCGCCGTCGCGTTGCACCGCGTGCTCGGCGGGCTCTTCATCGAGCCGGACGGCTGCGGCGGCGGACACCGGGAAGCCGACGTGCAGGCGCGCACGCGCTGCGGCATCTGTCGGATTGAGCACGCGGACGACGATCCCCTCGCCCTGCTCGGCGGGTTTGAGCGCCGAGAGCACCAGCGTCGCCGGCGCGAGCGCGATCAATGATGCGCCATCGGCCAGCAACGGTGCCGGGCCGGCGAACACCCCTCGCAGTCCCAGCTCCGCGGCGCGCGCCGCGGCTGGGTCGCAGCCGGCGAACAGCGACAGGTGGGCGATCAGCGGGCCGAGCATCTGGGCGCCGGGCACCTCCAGCGGCGGACCAGCGGGAATTGGTCGCGAGCGCAGATCGAATCGCGCCAGCCAGCCGACGGCGCGCAGCACGGTGATCAGGATCACCCCGTCCGGCGTCACCTCGGCCTCCGGCAGACCGGGCGCCAGCACGGTGAGACCGTTGGCGTGCACCCATCCCTGCTGCGCGAAGGTGGTTGGGGCGGGATGCACCCAGCCCGCGTCGTCGGCCCGTGCGGTGCGGCGTTCCGCGCTGTCGAACGTGGTGGCTGCGCGGAAGGTGGCCACCGGCCGGCCGGTCGGGAAGCAGAGCCGGAGGCGATGGTCGCGCGCGCTGTTTTCGACCCGCACGGCGAGGTCGACGCGAGGCACGCCGGGCGCGACACGGGCTTCGACCGACACCGTGAGCAGCGCCGACTCCTCGGATCGTCGCTCGCGCCCGCCGTCCAGCCCGGCTGGGACGCGCACGACGCGGCGGCTCTCGAGACAGGCGATCCCGGACGGATGGCGCCGGCGCTGCCACGACACCGACTCGACCACGGCACCGGGATCGCCGTCGACCGCATCGAAGTCGTACGTATCGCCGCGATCGCCGCGGTCCTCCAGCCCGAGCAACCCCGGGTACTCCACCCCGCCGATGCGCATCCGCAGCGTGCCCTCGGGCTCGCCGTCGACGCGCACGTCGTCGCTCTCGATCGTGCGGCCGTCGTCGACGTCGTCCGGCACGGGCGCACACGCGGTCAGCGCCAAGCGCCGGCAGCCGAAGGCGGGCACGTCGGCGGCGACCAGCTCGAGATCGAACACCGGCTGGCCCGGCAACCAGCGCGCTCGGGTCGCGTCATCCGACGGTACCACCCGTGCTGGGCGGCCATCGACGGCGAATCCGGGCGTGTCGAGCGTCGCCAGCACGAGCGGCGGAAACTCGGGCCGTCCGAGCGGCAGTCGCATGGCCGGATAAGCATCGAGCGAGACGCGCACGACGTCGGTACGCGGCCGCGGAGTCGGGTTGAAGACGGCGATCTCCTGCTCGAGCGTCCACGGGACGCGGCGCTCCGGCCCGAGCCCCGCCAGCCGCTCGAGCACGCGCGTCACGGTCTGCGCCGCCAGTCCCTCGACTTCGTCGAAACGACTCCGCACCGCCGCGTCGACGGCATCGAGCGAGCATCCACAGATCGAGTCGTGCGCCTGGTTGTGCAGCAGCGATGCCCACGCCAGCCGCAGCGCCGGGCGTTCGTCGGGCGCGCCGACGCGCCGGCCGAGCGCCGCCCACGGCTCCGCCCATCCCTCGAGCAGATTCTCGCAGCGGCGATTGGCGAGCTTGACCGGCATGCGCGTCGACCAGACGCCCGGAAGCAGCGGCGCGATGCGCGCGCCGAGGAGCTCGCCGCGGTAGCCCGGCACCGCGTCCGCGCGCGCGTCGCCGACGGCGTGCTCGAGCAGTCCGCGTTCCACCGTGCCGTCGATGTGACCGCGGAGCGCGTCGACCACCGCGCCGGTGTGGCCATCGGGGATCATGTGGTCGAAGCCGTTCATCAGCAGCACCGGCCCGGCGTATCCGTCGGCGAGGCGGCCGGCGAGCGCGGCCAGTCCGCGCGCCGCCTCATGCGGATCATCGGGCAGACAGGCGGCGCTGAAGTAGCCTTCGCGCAACAGCGTC
>Ga0187893_10002091_pt1 | contig 45197 bp, 32 predicted proteins | sample MA1701074metaG_FD_139574 | JGI IMG/M metagenome (GOLD analysis project Ga0187893, IMG submission 139574) | White microbial mat communities from a basaltic lava cave in the Kipuka Kanohina Cave System on the Island of Hawaii, USA - MA170107-4 metaG ... | reverse complement strand
TGAGCAAAGACTACGAGGTGCTCACGGAAAGCAGCGAGAATATGGTCTATCTCACCATGATCAATCTGATGGTTCATCGACTGAAACCGGGATGAAACCCCTTCTCACACACCCTCTTAGGAAGTCCGTCACGGCTTTGGCCTGCGCTTGGCCTTGTTCGGCGAGTACACGAGCGCGCTCGGCGCGGCCGTAAAGAATCGTGGACATGATCAATGCGCCGACCAGGACCACGAAGATCGATGCCGCCGCCCCGACGATGACGCGGTTTTTTCTCGCGAACACTCGCAACTGGTAGGCGATGCTGGGCGGCCGGGCGCTAATGGCCTCGCCCGCCAGGTATCTCCGCAGGTCGTCGCCCAGATCGGCCGCGCAGCGATACCGCCGCTCGCGATCCTTTTCGAGCGCCCTCAGCGCGATGGTCTCCACGTCGCCGCGCAGCGTTCGATCCAGCGTGCTGAGCCGGGCCGGTACTCGTTCGCGGATGACGCGAGTGGCCTCGTAAACGGGCGCGTGCGAGATGTCATAGGGCGTCTTGCCGCAAAGCAATTCATAAAGAACGACCCCCAGCGAATAGACGTCGCTGCGGATGTCGATGTCGTGTGGATCGGCGGCACACTGTTCGGGGGACATGTATTGGAGCGTCCCGACGAGTTGCCCCACGTCGGTCTGCAGGGTAGTGATGGCTAGGTCGGAATCAGTAGCGCGAGCCACGCCGAAATCGATGACCTTCACCAGTCCGCCCGCGTCGACCAGGATGTTGCTGGGTTTGAGGTCTCGATGGATCACGCCTTTTTGATGGCCGTGATGCACCGCGTCACAAATCTTCGCGAACAGAGTCAACCGCTCACGCGTGTCGAGCTTCTTCTCCTGTGCGAAGGTTGTGACGGCCCGAGCGCCCGGAATGTACTCCATCGCGAAGTAGGGGACGGCGTCCTCCCCTTCGCCTTGAACCCCGGCCTCGAAGACCTGGGCGATTCCCGGATGCCGCAAGCGCGCGAGAATCTGCGACTCGTACACGAAGCGCCGCAAAGCCGACCGCGAGGCGATGCCTTTTTTCATCACTTTGATGGCCGCGGTGCGGCGCGGGGATTGCTGCACGGCCTCGTAGACGATTCCCATTCCGCCGGAAGCGATGATGCGCTTGAGATGGTACGGTCCCACGGCGGTGGGTATTGCGGGAGCCAAACGTGAGGGATCGATCGGTTCGGTTTCGTCGTTCGCCTTCGGGATCGTGGCATCCATGGCCCGGCGCACGGCCGCGGCAAGAAAGTCGTCGTCTCGATCCGGTTCCAGGTGTTCCCGGCACTCCGGGCATTCTTGGACATGAAGGCCGATAGCGGCGGCCACTTCCGGACCCAACGAGCCGCTCCGTAATGCTTCAAGCTGTTGGTCACTCGGACAGGGCGACACGTTTGGCGGCTCCCACGCAATCTTTGGATCGTATGAGCGGGCCATGACGTAGACAAGATGCCTTCGCTTCCGCGGGATTGGGGGTCGGATCGGCGTGGATGGCCATCCGCCGGGTGGCGTGTAAAATATTTCGGGCGGGATACCGAATACCCGGTTATGCGGAAGTTTTTGCGTGGAAACAAGGGTTTTGCGGATTCGAGCCGGCCATACGCCGGGGAGCAGAGGTTCATGGAAACAAGAAGAAACATTTCCCCCTGGTCGACGTTCTTTCTCGGCATGTGGGTGACCGGTTCGGTGGCCATTGCCGCGGGGACGATTGTGGTCTTGAGCGGCATGAGCTTTATCGACGGCAAGATCGCCTCCGTGTTTGATTTGGGACGCGACGTGGCCGGCAATGTGCCTGAAATCCTTGAGACCTTGAAGCCGGTTCTGGGTGACGCCTTCCAGGATGAACGGTCGCCCGAATACCGCGCGAGTCTTGAAGTCAGCGCCAAGTTCCCGGTGGACGGATCGGGCCGACACGCGAGGCCGTCCTTGACCATTCGCAACACAGGAGAGCAGATTGTTTCGCGCCTGGTCGTTCGGATCGCGGCGCTCGATGCCTTCGGGGCGACACGACACGTTTGGACGGAGGTGGTGGCGACGCCGCTGGCCCTGTGCAATGAACTGCCCGGACCCTTGTTGCCCGGGAACGACCATCCTCGTTACGCACTCGCATCGGACGGCCCCTGGATTCGTCAGGAGGAGTGGAAGTCATTGACGCTTGCGGTGGAGGTGGCCGACCTTTACGTGTGGAAGGGCGACGCGAGCACGGTTGCCACGGCTTCATTGCGGCCTTGAACCACGAATTATCCCCAGACTTTGATCGCGCTTCATGGGTCCTTTACGTTTCACCGCGCGTGCTTGACACGCAAACCCATTTCTCGGTATAAGAAATTCACGTTAGAAATCGCGCGGCGTCGCGGCGACAATCGTCGCCGTCGCGCGTTTGATTCCGATACTTTAGATATTGAAGGGGGGACTTTCAATGAGATCCGGTTTGCTAGTTGTGGTGCCGGCGGTTGTCGGCATGTTCGCATCGTCCATGCGGGCGGATGTGGCGATGATTTCACCGTCGAAGGACAATACCCTCTTCGAGGATCCCACGGGTTCGCTGAGCAACGGGGCCGGCGGATATCTTTATGCGGGCAAGACCGGAATTAATGCCATGAACCGCCTTCGTCGAGGGATCATGGCCTTTGACATTGCCGGCAATATTCCCGCGGGTTCCATCATCAATAGCGTCACGTTAAGTATGGAACTGAACAACGTCGGCGCGCATGGGGTTCAGACCATTACGCTGACCAAAGTGATGGCGGATTGGGGCGAGGGCATTTCGGATGCGGGTGAAGCCGCCGGCGGTGGAGGAGCGCCTTCGGAACCGAACGACGCTACCTGGATTCACCGGTTTTTCAATACTTCTTCCTGGACCACGGCCGGGGGCGATTTCGCGGGAGCGCCGAGCGCAGGCCGAACGGTCGATGCGAACGGAACCTACGTTTGGGATTCCACTTCCAATGCCGCGATGGTCGCCGACGTGCAGGATTGGCTGAACAATCCTTCCACCAACTTTGGTTGGATGATTCGTGGTAACGAGGTAACGCCGAACTCTGTTGCACGATTTGGAACCCAGGAAAACACGTTTCCGGCCCGACGACCGGTTCTCACGGTGGATTTCACTCCGACCATTCCGGCCACGTCGACCTTCGGCGTCGCTCTCGCGCTGATCGCGACGGTGGGGCTGGGCTTGACCGTATTGTGGCGGCGCCAACGAGCCTAATCGGCTTGCTTTTCCGCTCTGAGTATTTAGCGGCCTGCCACCTATCGGAGGCGGGCCGCGTTTTATTACCCACGCTGATATCTTTCCAAGGTCGTAATTCTTCCTCACGCACTTTTTTTCAAATGCCTTCGCGCTCGCGAATTGCAGAGCACCGATTCGGATTCACGCGAATTCAGGTTGTCGGAATCTGCAATCAGCGATAGACTGCAGACCGACCGGGGAAACGGACCAGAACCAGAGGTCCCTGCCGAAAACAGCCGCGAGAATCACGGGGAAGGTTGACTGAGGATGAAGAAAACGGACCGTGGGGCGCTGGCCGTTGCCGTGCTTCTGGCGAACGGCTTGGTTTGTCTGGCGCAGCCTTCGTTTTTCAACTGGGAAAACCCGCACGTCCACCCCCTAGAGTTGACCCCGGATGGAACGCGGCTGCTGGCGGTCAACACTCCCGACGGTCGCCTTGAAATCTTTGAAATCGGTTCAGGCATGCCGGTGGCGGTTCGATCGATTCCCGTGGGGATCGATCCGGTATCCGTTCGGGCGAGAACGGACCAGGAGGCCTGGGTCGTCAATCTCATTTCCGACAGCGTCAGCATCGTGGACCTGAACTCGGGATCGGTGCGAGCGACTTTGAGAACCGGCGACGAACCGTGCGACGTGGTTTTTGCGGGGACGCCGACGCGTGCCTATGTCTCGTGTTCTCAAGAAAACACGGTGATGGTGTTCGATCCAAATGATCCGGCCGCGACGCCGATCTCGCTGGCCATTGCCGGAGAAGAACCTCGGGCGCTGGCGGTAAAAGGCGACGGCAGCGAAGTGTATGTCGCGATTTTCGAATCCGGCAATCAAACCACGATTCTTGGCGGAGGGCGCGTTTCCGATTTGCAGTTTCCGCCCAACGTGGTCAACCACATTCTCAGCCCGTACTTCGATCCTGGTCAACCCCGGGTTCTGGGAATCAACCCCCCGAATCCGCCGCCCAACCTGGGAACGCAGTTTTATCCGCCGATTCAAACTGGACTGCCGACACCTCCGCGCGTGGGAATGATCGTTCGGAAAAACGGCGCGGGTCAATGGTACGACGACAACAACCACGAATGGACTCACCTGGTCAGCGGCGCCGACGCGAATCGGTCGGGCCGACCGGTAGGCTGGGACCTGGTAGATCATGACCTCGCCGTCATTGATACCGCCACGCTTAAAATACGCTATGCCTCCGGCCTTATGAACCTGTGCATGGCCCTGGCGGTGAATCCCGCCCATGGCGGCGTGGCGGTTTTGGGTACGGATGCGATCAACGAGGTCCGCTTCGAACCCGTCCTACGCGGACGGTTTCTACGCGTGAACCTCGGCATGGTGGACCCGGCGGGACCTTCGGCGCAGGCGATCTCCGATCTGAATCCGCACCTCACATATACCAGCGCCATTCCATTTGTGCCCCTGCCGCAGGCGGAACGGAATCGCTCGGTCGGAGACCCTCGGGGAGTTGTTTGGAACTCGTCGGGCACGGTCGGTTATGTCTCCGGCATGGGATCGAACAACGTGGTGTTGGTGGATTCGCTCGGGTCCCGGATGCCGCAGTTCGACCCCATCGTCGTGGGTGAAGGGCCGACGGGAATGGCATTGGACGAATCCCACTTCCGACTATACGTGTTGAACAAGTTCGAATCTTCCATCTCGGTGGTGGATACATTGAAGAGAGCGGAACTCACCCGCATCCCCTTGTTCGACCCCAGCCCGCCCGCGATCAAAATCGGCCGCAAGCACTTGTACGATACGCATCGGACGTCCGGCCTCGGACATCTTTCCTGCGCATCGTGCCACGTGGATTCGCGATGGGATCGTCTTGCGTGGGACCTTGGCGATCCTAGCGGAAGTATGAGGACGTTCAACCAGATTTGTTCCGCGGGGCTCTGCGAAGATTGGCATCCGATGAAAGGGCCTATGGCCACGCAAACGCTCCAGGACATCATCGGCAAGGAGCCGCATCATTGGCGAGCGGACCGGAACGGCCTGGAAGAATTTGCCGACGCGTTTGAGTTCCTGCTTGGCGACGACGAACCGCTGCCCCCCGCGGAAATGCAGGAGTTTGAGGATTTTTTGGCGACCATACATTTTCCTCCCAACCCGCACCGAAACTTCGACAACAGCCTTCCCGTGAATCTTCCCCTTCCCGGCCAGTTCGCGGTGGGGCGTTTCGGTCCGGCGGGAACTCCGCTTTCCAATGGCGATGCGGTTCGCGGGCTGCTTCGCTTTCGTACCGGGGGCCTCGACGGGTCCGAATGCGTGACGTGTCACAGCCTTCCGACGGGACTGGGTCCCGACGGATACTTCATCGGGAACGTTTTTCAGCCCGTGGCCCCGGGCCCGGAGGGAGAGCGGCACCACGCCAGTGTGGCCATCGACGGTTCGACCAACACCACCATCAAGATTCCACAATTGCGGAATATGTTTGAGAAAACCGGCTTTGATATGACACAGACGCTCAACCTGTCCGGCTTCGGTTTTCTTCACGACGGTAGTGTGGACTCGTTGGCACGGTTCATCAGTCCGTTTGGCGTTACCAGTGATCAAGACGTTGCGGACCTGGTCGCCTTCATGATGGCCTTTTCAGGCTCCGACCTGCCGCAGGGTTCGCCGAACACTCCTTTGGAGCCGCCCGGTGGGACCAGTTTGGACACTCACTCGGCCGTGGGCCGACAAACGACCCTGGCGAGTGAAGCGGCGGCCGACCCGGGGCAGCTCGCATTGATTTCGAACATGCTGGCCCTTGCGGATACCGGGCGAGTTGGAGTTGTCGTCAAAGGGCTTCAGGACACCATCTTCCGCGGCTATCGCTACGACGGCGCGGGCGTGTTTCAGTCTGACCGGGCGGGCCGGACGATTTCCGCCGCCACGCTGCAATCGTCAGCGGCCACGGGGAGCGAGTTGACTTACACGGTCGTTCCCAAGGGAACCGCAACCCGAATCGGTATTGATCGGGATGAAGACGGCTATTTGGACCGGGACGAAATTGATGCGTGCAGTGATCCGGCCGATTCGGCGAGCGTCCCTCCGCAATGTTCGACCACGCCCGGCGCGTGTTGCGACCTCGGTGGCGTGGTCGGCTGCATCGACGGCGTTCCCCAAGGAACGTGTGAGGAGACGGGCGGTTCATTTCAAGGGCCGGGGTCAACCTGTTTTGAGCTTTGCGACGGCGAAGATAACGATTGCGACGGTGACGTCGATGAGGGATTCGACCTCGGATCGGCGTGCGCGGTCGGGCTGGGTGAGTGTCACCGGAATGGGTTTCTGGTCTGTTCGCCGGATGGCTCCAGCGCCCAATGCGACGTCGCACCGGGCGCACCCTCCACGGAATTGTGCGATGCCCTGGATAACAATTGCAATGGCTCGACGGACGAGCCATTTACAAATCTCGGAACCGGGTGCAGCGTGGGGATCGGGGCGTGTGCCGCGACGGGCACCTGGGTATGCTCCGCCAACGGCTTGGCGACGCAGTGCGACGCGACACCCGGAACACCGAGCACGGAAGCGTGCGCTGACGGACTGGACAACGACTGCGACGGACTCACCGATGCCGCGGACACGGACTGCGGCGGATGTGGCGCCTGCCGACTTCACGGGGACGTCGCCCCGATCGGGCCACCCACCGGAGACTGCCAGGTGGAATTGGCCGATGTGCTTTGCATTCTGGACGGTTACACGAATGAGGACAGTTGTTCGACTGGAGATATTGAACCCTGCGGCGGCAACGGACTCATTGAACTGGGCGATCTCCTCTCCGTTCTGGATGCCTATTCCAACCTCTTTGACTGCCCGCACCCCTGTCCGCCCTGAGGGACTTCGAGGGTCCGAATTCTAGCGCAACCAGGCTGGGAGCGACGCCATTCCCGCCACGACGAGTGCCACTGCGAGCATCAGGCAAGAAACCAGGATAAACCGGCGGTTTTGCTTCTCAAGCATTGTCACCATGCGGTCCTCGCGGCTGTCGGCGGCGACGTGCATCTGCCGAATGGCAGCGGTGGAAGCGCCCGTGGCTTCTCCCAGCCCGGCGACGGCCCGTCGAAATTCATCGATGGCAGCGGCGACTCGATCACTGGTTAGTCGTGTCGTTTCGAGCTGCCTGCCGATGCCGGCCATAGCCTCCCGTTGGGCGTCGGCGAGTTGCGGTAATTGGGCGACACTCTCCTCGCATCGGCGGGCGCGGGCGGAGAGCTGTTCGACCGTTTCGCGAACGCCGGCCAACATTTCCACTTGGCCCCGAGATGCACCGGGAAGACCCGATAGGTCGGCGGCAAGTTTATCGAGCAACGCCGCGACCCGTTCGGACCGGCGGTCCTGCTGTTCGAAGCGGGCGTTGATGGATTCAACAAGCTCGAAAAGCGTTGTGTGGCCGTTGCCGAGCCGCGACAGTTCGTGCTGTTTCCGAGCCGACTTGTGACCCGAACGCCGATCCAAGGTAAAGCCGTTCGAGGGTTGTTGACTCGATTGAGCGTCTGCCGTTCTCAACGAAGCGCCCACCGCGGAAGACACCAACGGCGAGCGCCCCCCCAAGGCGGCGGCGAGCGCCAAAGGACGATGCGAGAATCGAAACCATTCACCCCAACGAATCCAGGATTTTACCCGTTCCCATCGCTTCATTTCCTTCATCTTCAATCTCCCATGAAGTGAGCCGTGTCAAGGTTGTAAGTGCTTGTCGTCGTGGAGCTTGACCAACCTCCCATTCGCGCTCCTTTACGCTTTCTCCACTCCGGCCGACGGTCGGAGAAGATTCTCGGCTTGCCTGAAGGAATGCTATCGGTCAGGGTCCCGCGCAGGGATTACATGGCAATTGACGCGCGTGACCATAGCGCCGATCATGAGTCGCGACGAATCGCGGCAGTACTGGGGAACGCGGAAAGATGACTCGACGTGACAAGATTGAACGGATGCTTCAGGACGAACCCAACGACGCGTTTCTGCACTTCGGTCTTGCAATGGAACTGGTGAAAGAGGGAATGACCGATAAGGCGATCACCCAATTCGAGCGCGTGCTGGCGATCGATCCGTTGTATACGGCCGCGCATCATCATTTGGGAAACGCGCTGATCGCCGCGGGCCGGGTCGAAGCGGCGCGTGGAGTGCTTTCCACGGGTGTGGATGCCGCCCGACAAATCGGCAACGCACACGCCGAGGGTGAGATGCTGGCCCTTTTGGAAGGCCTTTCGGGTTCCGCCGTCGAACCGAGGAGCCGCTGATTCGTTCCGCCATGTCAGCCCCCCCCGTCCGTCAAAATCGCACGAGCACGGGCGAACGAGTCGGGTTGTGGTTGATCGGGGCGTGCGGCGGCGTAGGCAGCACGGCGGCGCTGGGCGTCGCGTCACTGCGCCGGCGTCGCGCGGCTTCGACCGGGTTGGCCAGCGCGCTGCCCCCCTTTCAGGACGCGGGCCTTTGCGACATCGGCGACATCGTCGTTGGCGGACATGAAATCCGCTCGGAGACGTTGGAAGACGCGGTTCGATCGCTCCACCGCAGCGCCAACGTCTTCGATGCCGAACTCCTGGCGGAGTGCCGAGACGACCTCCGAGCGTTTCAGCGCAACATCCGACCGGGCACGCTTTCGGGTGCCGGACGCACGGTGCAACGCTGGGTCGACCGCGGGGGCTTGATCCACGGGTCCACCCCGAGGGCGGTGGTGGAACGGATCGCCGAGGATATCCGCCAATTCCAGAAACGGGCACGGCTGCGGACGGTGGTCGTGGTGGACGTGGCCTCGTCGGAAGCTCCGATCCGGCAACGTCGCGCGTTGAGCTCCTGGAAATCGCTCAACAAAGAGCTCGGTCGCCGAGGATCTTTCGCACTTCCTTCGAGTTCGCTCTACGCGCTGGCGGCCGTGGAGTCGGGCTGCCCGTTCATCAATTTTACGCCGTCGACGGGCGTTCGAATTCCGGCGATTCGGGAACGCGCGGATGCTCTCGAGATTCCCTATGCGGGGGCCGACGGAAAGACGGGCGAGACGCTGGTGAAATCGGCCCTGGCGCCCCTGTTCGGGATGCGCAACCTTGAGGTCTTGAGTTGGTTCGGGCAGAACATCCTCGGGAATCGTGATGGTGAAGTGCTTCAAGAACCGCGGACCCGGGCCTCAAAAATAAAATCCAAGGATCGCACCGTGCAGAATTTGGTGGCCGGCCGCCCGGCGACGCGCGTCGGAATCGATTATGTACCGTCGCTGCACGATTGGAAAGTGGCCTGGGATTTCGTTCATTTTCGCGGGTTCCTGGGCGTCAAGATGCACATGCAATTCGTCTGGCAGGGGTGCGATTCGGTGCTGGCCGCCCCGCTTGTTCTTGACCTCGTCCGCTTCGCCGAGCGGGAGCATCGACTCGGCCGCGGCGGGGTCATGCGCCACCTGGCGGTGTTTTTCAAGGACCCGATCGATGTGGAGTGCCTGGACCTGGCATCTCAATTTGGAATGCTGCTCGATCATTTCAGCGCGGAAAAGAGAAATCTCAGACGATGAGACTCGCGTACAGTTCCAACGCATACATGCGATACTCGGTGCTCGATGCGATCGACCGAATCGCGGCGCTAGGCTACGACGGGATGGAACTGATGGCCGACGCCCCTCACGCCTGGCCGGCAACCCTGGACGACGGAACGCTTGCAGAGATTGTCGGGCGGCTGCGCGATCGAGGGCTGGAGTTGTCCAACATTAACGCCTTCATGATGAACGCGGTCGGAGACTTCTGGCATCCCTCCTGGATTGAAAAAGAGCAGGAACTCCGTCGCGCTCGCGTGCAACACACCATCGATGCCTTGAGGATGGCGGGCACGCTCGGCGCTCCCTGCATCACGACGGAACCCGGCGGCCCGCTCGAAAGCGGCATGGCGCGCGACGAAGCCTTGGAACTGTTTGTCGCCGGCCTGCGGGAGGCTTTGCACGTTGCGGAACAAGAGGGAATCCTGTTGCTCGTGGAGCCGGAGCCGGGTTTGTTGATCGAGAGCGCCGCACAGTTTCGCGAGCTGGCGGCGCGGATCGATTCGCCCGCGTTTGGTTTGAACTTCGACATCGGCCATTTTTATTGCGTGGGCGAACTGCTTGCCGGGACGGTTCACGATCTGAAAGAGTGGACACGGCACGTTCACGTCGAGGACATTGCCGCAACCCGGGTGCACCATCACCTGATCCCCGGCGACGGCGCGATTGATTTCCATTCCGTCATCACCGCGTTTTGCGAATCGGGTTACGACGGATGGCTGACCGTGGAGCTTTACCCTTATCTTGACGACCCCGATGAGGCCGGCCGCCGCGCTCGGGACCATTTGTTGCCGCGACTGGGGTGAGAGGAAACACAGGAACTTTTTTTGAATTAATTCGTGTGGCCAATGTCTTCACCGCCGCCGCGGACGTCGTCGCAGGCTATCTTTGCGCGGGCGGTTCGAGCGCCGATTTCGGTCGATGGGGTCCGCTCTGTCTTGCATCCTGCTGCCTGTATTCCGGAGGAATGGCGCTCAACGACGCGTGGGACGCGCCGAAGGATGCGAGCGAGCGACCTGAACGGCCGATCCCTTCGGGGCGGATTTCGCGGCATTCGGCATTCCGATGCGCCGGCATTCTTCTGGCGGCGGGTGTGATCCCGGCGGCGTGGGTCTCGGCGAATACGGGTGCCGTCGCTGCGACGATGGTGGCCGCGATTGTACTCTACGATGTGCTCCTCAAAAAAACGATACTGGCCCCGGCCACCATGGGAGTGTGCCGGGCGTTGAATCTTCTATTGGGAATGATCGCTGCGGGGCCGATGGAAGAGAGTATTGCAATTCTTCCGATGGTGATTTTGTGGCTGTACGTAACGTCGCTCACCGAATTCGCTCGTCGAGAGGCAACCGGCGGCAATCGGAATCGTCTTCTCGTCGACATGGGAGGCATTTTGGTGGCGGTGATGGCCGTTCCCATTTTGCCGACTACGGCCGTTACTCAAGGACCGTTCTTCGTGGTCCTCTTGTTGACCTTCCTTCTTGCGCTGCTTTGCATCGGCCAACGAGCGATTCGCAGCACATCGCCCGCCGACGTCCGATCCGCCGTGGGCTTTTTTGTCCTCGGGATCGTCGTGCTGGATGCGTGCATGGTCACCAGACTTCGTGGTATCGAAGCCGGCAGTTGTTTGCTCGTGTTGCTGTTGCCCGCGACGTGGTTGTCGCGTCGATACCGAGTGTCGTAGCGGCAGCGCCCCGGCCGGGGTTGGAGCAGAACCCCCGGCCGTTTCGAACTACATCGGCTGAGCACCGCGGACCAGCGCCCCCGGCGCCGAGCCACGAATCAGCCGCGCGTTGCGTCCGGTGCGCGCGCGGTAGACGTCGAGAGCTCTTTCTATAGCCTGAAATGCTCCTTCGGAATCTCGGTGCAGAATGGCCAAAAGGCCTCCGCATCCGTAACCGGTGATTTTTGCACCGTATATGCCCTGTTCGACTCCTTCCTCTCTCAAGAAGTTACCCAAAGAGTCGGCTTCAATGGCCCCCAATCCGCAGCGCTGGCCGTAGCTCCAGTGGGAGGCATACCAGGCTTCGCCGCAATCGATGAGATCGTTCAATGGAAGTGGGCGAACGGCCGAGGAGAGGCACTGAATGAATTGCCTGGAACGATGCTCTTCATAAATGTGATGTTCCGTACGCGACCGAACCTTGTACAGGGTGGAAGGAACGATGACGGTGGTCCCGTCTTCCGCAGGCCCAAACCGGGCAAGGAACTCGCTTCCCTTCAGCCGGGTGGGAATGCGGTCGCGAACATACTCAACGTAGTCGGCAACGCTGACACCCGCAAGCCGGCCGTCCCAGGAATCGTCCATCAAGCCGACATGACGGAGTATCCGGTCGGTCAAAATGCGGCCGATAAAAGTCGCGGCCCGGGCCTGCTCAAGTTTCTTGGCGAGATTCATGGGCGCGACGCCGCAATCCGCGCCCGAGACGGTGATATCCTTGGGGAGTTTCACTTTGGCTTCCAAGGCACCTGTGGTTGCATCGGCACAGCAAACGGTTTGGGCGTCGGCGAGGAAGGCGCAGGTTCGCAGCGCAGGCCCCGACGACGGTTCGCACCCAGGATACTTGGCAAAACTCGCGAGAAGGGCGCTTCCCGCAGCGGCGTCAAGACTCCTGCCGACGGCGGCCGCTGCGGCGACGCTCACCGAAGCCGCGGTCGAAGAAGGCCACCTCACCGCGCCCTGGTCATCCGAGGACGATCGGATCTGTAAGGAAACTCCCTCTTGATCACGCATGATTCCCGCGCGGATCAACTCCGCCAGGGTGGACATCGCCGCATCCACCACTTCGGATTGTTGGGCGGGGCGCTTCTCCGCGGATTTGCCGAGACCGTTCCCAAAATGGCGGCCGTTACGCAGTTCCTCGCATGCGGCCACCAGGGGCATCGACCCATTCGTGTTGGCCGGGTCCACGCAACCGATCGAGATTCGGCCGTCGGTTCGCTTTTGCGCCGCGACACAGACTACGTTCTGCACGGTGACATCGAGGCTGATTCCGCCGCCGAGTTCGGCGAGCCCGCCCATGAGGTTGATTACGCCGGGGGCACAGGCGACAAAGCGCGGCGCGGAGGCGGGAAGGCGCTGCACGACATCGGCAACCGTGGAAGACCAGGACGGATCGGCATCGACGCAGTGTGGCTCGACGAACACGAGAGAGCCGCGTCCGTTGGAATCGACGGTCGATGAATTTTCCACGGTACCACTCACCACGGATTCCACCCCTTCGGCTAACAGACTTCCTTCAAGACCGATTCTTCGACCAGGATGGGGGTCTGCCCCCCCGCTCCCACGGCAATCGCGTCGGACGGACGCGAATCGACCTCGATCAATTCGCCGTCGCGCCACAGCACGATCTTGGCGTAAAACGTGGAATCCCGGAGTTCGCTGATCACGATCTGCTCGACTCGGCAATCCAACTGCTCGATCAGACGCTCGATCAAATCGTGCGTCAACGGCCGAGGCACGACAATTCCCTTGGTCCGGCGATCGATGGCATACGCTTCATGAATTCCGATTAGAATCGGAAACGCCCGCTCGCCGTTGACCTCCTGGAGCACGATCATCGACATTTTCTCCTCGTCGGAGTCGACGATCACAATCCGGGCCAGGGCCATCGGCACGAGCATATTCACACTCCGCAACGGCAGGAACGCGGGAAGCGTATCGGCCTTTCAACGATGGTCAACAAAACCGAAGTTGAATCTCGGCACGTGCCGCACGGATTCATCCGTCCCGCTCCATTCCTCTCGATGCCGCCGATTGTACGCGCAACGGTGCGAAAAAAAAGACCGCCGTATACGTCCGCGGCCTTCCTGTTCCTATCAAACTCTTATTGCCCGCGAACGTCAACCCGCGCGGCGGAAGATTGCAAAAGAATTCGCTCGAGTTCGCGAGATTCCTCGACGGACATTCGAGTCGCATGTTCGGGCGCAGGGAATTTCTCCTCGACCACTTCTTGCGCGAAAGCACGAAACGCCGCCAGAATCTGGCCGTGGAGGTCGGCATATTTTTTTACGGATTTCGGGGGATGCCCTCCGCCGAAGCCGAGCATATCGTGCATCACCACGACTTGCCCGTCGCACTTCGGTCCCGAGGCGATTCCCACGACGGGCAAACTTGTGGAACGGGTGATCCGTTCGGCAACTTCCGTGGGGACGGCCTCTAGCAGTAGTGCAACGGCGCCGGCGTCCTCCATCATCTTGGCATCTTCAATGATCCTGACCGCATCCGGTGCGCGCTTACCCTGGATCTTGTATCCGCCGGTTCTCTGAATCGATTGGGGAAGCAGCCCAAGGTGCACCATCACGGGAATCGTGGCCGCCGTCATGGCTTCGACCGTCGGGAGCAAACGCCGATCCGCCTCAACTTTAACGCAATCGCACCCCGCCCGGGCCATGAACAGTCCCGCGTTCCGAATGGCCTCCATTGGACATACCTGATAGCTCAAGTAGGGCATGTCTCCGATCAAGTACGCGGTCGGGGCACCGCGGCGAACGGCCTCGGCCAGGGTTACGAGCAGTTCGACCGTGGCGGGCAGCGTCGTCGAATGGCCGAGGCAAACTTCGGCATACGTGTCTCCGACGAGGAGGGAATCAATCCCCGCTTCTTCCATGATTCGTGCGGAGGTATGGTCGTAGCAGGTCAAGACGGAAAACTTGCGTCCGTCACGCTTTTTCTGGAGAAGCGTGCCGATCGTGACTTTGTCGCGAAGGGGCATATCCAAAGCATAACCTGAATCGGCTCGCCGGACAACCCTCGTCGGCAATTTCTACGCCGGTCCCGGCCATTGACCTGCCGCCCTGCTTGGGGATAGAGTTCCGACAATCGAGTCGGAACGAGCCCCAGGGAGTTTTGCCTTGCGCCTCGACGTTCAGGCATCATCCAGCAACTTCGACCGCCTGGCCGACGATGTCTGGGCCATGCTCAATCAGTTTACCGCGGGAGACTACTTTCGTTCCCATGGCTCGCCGACGTGGGCTCCGACCCTGAATCTCTATGAAGCAGCGGACTGTTTTGTCGTATGCGCGGAATTGTCAGGAATGAAACGGGAGGATATTGACGTTTCGGTCGATCGTTGCGTGCTGACCATTCGCGGGGCGCGATCGAAACCCCCCTTGCCCCTGCAAACCGAAGACGTAAGCGTCCTGTTGATGGAAATCAACTCGGGACCGTTCATGAGAACGGTGAACATTCCGGAGGACGTTTGCAGCGACCGGATTTCGGCGCTGTACCGGGAAGGGTATCTTTTCATTGTGCTTCCGCGAGGCCCCTCCGAGGGACCGACCGAGGTGGACGCCGAATGAACGATGCTTTCGTGCCTGAAGATTCTTCGAGAAAGGCCGACTCCGATACGGGTCCCCCGGCGCCCGAATCGGACGCGGAAGATTCCACCATTCCCGGCCGCCTTCCGCTCCTGCCGCTCCGCGACGCGGTAGTGTTCCCCGGCACGATCGTTCCACTGGCCATCAATCGCGAAAAATCCAAGCGAGTGCTGGATCTGGCCCTGGCCGGCTCCAAAATGATTGCGGTCGTCGCGCAACGATCCGAGGCCACGGAAGATCCGATGCTCGACGACCTCTTCCGCGTCGGAACGGCCTGCGTCATCCTAAAAATGCTGCGGCTTCCGGACGGCACGCACAACATCATTGTCCATGGTAAGCGTCGGATCGGCGTCGAATCGGTCGAACTCTTGGGTGATCTTCTGGTCGCCACGGTACACGGTTACACCGATCCGCCGGAATCGACGTTGGAACAGCAGGCCCTGGTGCACACGATTCGCGCCGCGGCGGAACGGATCATCGAGCTTTCCCCGAACATCCCGGACGAAGCGGGCGTGGTATTGCGAAACATCGAGGCCCCGGGGACGCTCGCCGATTTCCTCGCCGCCAACCTCTCCCTCTCGGTGCCGCACAAACAGGAATTGCTGGAAACCTTTGACGTTGGCGACCGACTTCGCAAGGTCAACCTCGCCGTGGCCGCACAACTCGAAGTCGTCGAGCTTTCGCACAAGATCCAGGAGCAGGTGCGCGGTCAGGTAGACAAGACCCAGCGTGAGTACTACCTGCGCGAACAGATGAAGGCCATCCAGCAGGAGCTCGGCGACGCGGAAGCAAAGGGAGCTTCGGCCGCGGATCTGTCGAGCCGGATCAAGGCCGCGAAGATGCCCGCCGCCGTGGAGACCGAGGCGCTTCGCGAGGTCGAGCGATTGCAGCGAATTCCCAGCATCTCCCCCGAATACAGTACGGCCCTGGACTACGTCGAATGGCTCATTGCGATGCCCTGGTCGGTGTCGACGGAAGACAGCCTCGAACTTGGCCGAGCGGACGAGGTACTAAACGAGGATCATTACGGCCTGACCAAAGTCAAAAAGCGAATCCTGGAGTTTCTGGCCGTTCGCACGCTCAAGAGCGATTCGCGCGGTCCGATTCTCTGCTTCGCCGGGCCGCCGGGCGTGGGAAAAACGTCCCTGGGACAGAGCATCGCCCGGGCGATGGGGCGAAACTTCATTCGAATCTCGCTTGGGGGCGTACACGATGAAGCCGCCATTCGCGGGCATCGCCGCACCTATATCGGCGCGATGCCTGGACGAATTGTCCGTGAAATCCGCCGAATCGGGTGCAACAATCCGCTGTTCATGTTCGACGAAGTGGACAAGGTCGGACAAGATTCTCACGGCGATCCGATGTCGGCCCTGTTGGAGGTGCTGGACCCCGCCCAGAATTCCACGTTTTCCGACCACTATCTGGGCGTTCCGTTTGACCTATCCAAGGTGCTTTTTGTCTGCACAGCCAATTACATGGGGGCCATCGAGCCGGCGCTGCGCGACCGGATGGAGATTATCGAACTTTCCAGCTACACCCACTACGAGAAAGCGATGATCGCCCGCAGGCATCTGATTCCGCGGCAGGTTCAGGAGAACGGTCTGCTTCCTGACCAGATTCGGTTCAGCGACGAAGTGCTGCCGGTGCTCATTTCCGATTACACGCGCGAAGCGGGCGTCCGCTCGCTCGAACGAAAGATCGGCGCCGTCTGCCGGTCGTGCGCCACGGAGATGGTTCGCAAACAACCCGTTTCCCCTGAGATTTCGGTGGCGCAATTGCGCAAGATCCTTGGCCCGAAGGAATTCGAGTCGGAACTGGCCGCGACCCGAGGAATTCCCGGCGTGGTGACAGGATTGGCGTTCACGCCGGTCGGAGGTGACATTCTTTTCATCGAGGCCCGCACCATGCCGGGCAGCGGACAACTCCGCCTTACCGGTCAGCTTGGCGATGTGATGCGCGAATCGGCGCTGGCCGCCACGACGATCGTCCGAAGCAACCTTCGAACCTGGCGTATCCCGGGCGACATTTATCGCAACACCGACCTGCACATTCACGTTCCCGCCGGGGCGATTCCCAAAGACGGCCCTTCGGCGGGCGTCGCTTTGCTTACCGCGATCGTTTCGCTTCTCGTTGAGCGCCCGGTCGATCCGCGAACCGGAATGACCGGCGAGATCACGCTGTCCGGGCGTGTGTTGCCCGTTGGTGGAATCACCGAAAAAGTCATCGCCGCGCATCGCGCCGGATTGAATCGGGTGATCTTGCCTGCACGAAACGAAACGGACCTGCACGATATTCCGGAGGATATCCGCAATCAGATCGAGTTCATTCTGGTCAACGAAATCGGAGAAGTCCTGAAGGCCGCCCTGGGGATTCGGACCGCGGAAGTCCGTTCCGGGAAAAAGCGTAGCACCCAAACGCCCCCTCGACTTCGGGCCTCTACGAAGCGATCCACGGGCGCTGCGGCCACTCGACGCCCTCACGGAAACTCCGGCCATTGGAACCGCCGAATCAAAACCCAAAGCGCCGAGAAAACTCCGCGCAAAGCCACACCCGCCGCCGCGCGAAAACGATGATTTCGGCTCCCTTTTCAATCGAACACTTCCCATCCTTTGAGTTGCGATCAACGGGGTAGCTCGCCTTCGGCCTTGAATGCCGAAAATGCAGGTTTCGGGCCCGCGTAGCGCGTCCGCCTCGGCGGCGGATGTTTCATTTCGGCCCGTCGTTTTGACGGCGCAGACTTTGCCGCTGAGGAATTCATCTTGTCGGCCATTCTTCGCACGTGCTTACTCATCGTGCTCTCATACTGCTTTGTTACTTTGCTCTCGAATTGGCAGTTTTGGTTGGCTGTTCAACCTGGATGGGTGCACGGCAACCGAACGGATGCAAACTCGAAATGGAGAAGACTATGATCAAGCGAACGATGTTGCCTGTGATCGTCCTGGGTATCGGCTTTGCGGCCTGTGCTATTCTCCCCGGTGGCCGAAACGCCTCGGCGCAGAATAAGCAAAATCTGCAGGATCAGGAGCGCAAGGTCCAGGAGGCGGAAGTGCCCAAAGCGGCTCTAGATACCCTCAAGAAGTTGGCGGACAAGGCCGCCTTCACGGAATTCGCGGAAGAGATCGAGCACGGCCACAGGTTCTACGAAGCCTCCTGGAATGGCCCGAGCGGAAATGTGGATGCGCTGGTTACTGAATCCGGCGATCTGGTGGAGATTGAGGAGGTCATTCCCGGCGAAAGTGTTCCGGCCGCCGCTCGTACAGAGGCCGAGAAAGAAGCCGGCAAGGACGTCAAGCTGATGTGGGAGAAGAAGACCGTCGTGATGTACGAGGCCCATTTCAAGAAGAACGGCAAGGGGCGGGAGATCATCTTGACGCCCGACGGCCGGCGCTTTCATGAAGAAAAGGACGAAAAGGCGGACAAAGACGACGAGGATGAAAAGTAATTGTGCGGCCCTTCCGTTCGCCTGAAGTTGCAGGGAACGCGACGGTGCATGGGTATTGTTATTGCGGACCTAATTGGAGGGAAAATGATGGGGCGAAACCAAAAACTGTCGGTGGTTTTTTCAATGGCCGTCGTGTGGTCCTGCGCCTGGGGCGCACCGGCACACGGTGACGACGTACTTTTCAGCAGACTAAGGCTGATCATAGAGTTCAACTCTTCGGCCGTTGACATCGGCGTGCAAGTTCTGCTCGATGGAGATCCCTGGTGGTATCTCAAGGCCTTTCGCCCCGACGGGCGTAAGATCCTCGACATCGTCGCCCGCAGGAGCTTGATGCGGCAAGGATTGACCGAACTGTTTTTCGAGAGTTCGGAGCCCGAACTGGCGAATGTCCCCCTGGAGGTTTTCTTCGCCCGGTTTCCCGAGGGGGTATACGAGTTTGAGGGTGTGACCGTCGATGGCGAGTGTATCGAAGGCGAGACGACGTTCACGCATGTAATTCCGGCCGGCCCGGTCATCGTCTCGCCGGCGCAGGACGACCTTCCGCCGGTCGTGGATCCCAACAATCTTGTGATCTCTTGGGAGGCCGTGACCAAAACCATGGAGGGTTCCACGGACCTCGAAATCGTCGGGTATCAGGTCATTGTGGAACAGGTGGAACCCCGCCGTGTGTTTAGCATCGACCTGCCCGGATCGACCACGAGCATCCGGATCCCGGGAGAATTCTTCGTCCAGCATGATACGCTCCACAAGTTCGAGATTCTGGCGATTGAAACGGGCGGCAACCAGACCATTACGGAAGGTGAATTCGTGACAGCGCCGTGAACAGCAATTCGAGTTCGAATGTCATGCAGACGACTCGACGGTTGCTTGACAGGATGAGTGCAATCGTCCTTGGGATAAATTCATAAGGAGTCAGGTTTGACGGGCAGAAAGATTGGACCGACCAGATATCCTCAAAAGCTCTTGATACTTTTGGCAACCGCCGGCGTGTTGAGCCTCCGCGGATGCGCCAACGGCGTTGACGGGAATGGCGGTGGCGGGGAGACGATTCCGCTGAAGGAAGCCAAACTCAACATCGAGCACAACGCCACGGATTTGGATACGGGATTTCAGGGATTCATCGATAGCGAGGGCTGGGAGCGCCTCGACGTCACAGGTCCAGATGGCGTAGTGCTCACCATTGAGGGACGGGGTAAACTCGGCTCGTTGGGGCTCACTGAGATGTTCTTCGAGACGGTGGAGCCGGAGAATGCGGACGTGCCGCTCGCGGACATCCTGGCGATGCTGCCAGAGGGAGAGTACACGATCGCGGGCCCAACGCCAGACGGAAACCAGACGATCGGCACTGCACTACTCACCCATGATATACCCGCCGGCCCCGTCCTCCTGTCGCCGGCTGAGGGCGCCACCGTGTCCCCCAACAACCTGGTCATGAGCTGGGAACCGGTTACCGAAACCATCTCCGGTGAAAGCGTCACAATTGTCGCCTACCAACTCATCGTCGAGGTGGACGAGGAGCCCCATCCGCACGCCATTGCCAAGCGGGTGCTGAGTGTTCATGTCCGCCCGTCGGTTACGAGCGTGACCGTTCCGAACGAATACCTGGAGTCGGGGACGCACTACAAGTGGGAGGTACTGGCGATCGAGGAAAGCGGAAACCAGACGCTCTCGTCGAGCGAGTTCACCACGCAATGACCGCGAGCAATTTTGCAAAGTCGAGAGCAGAACAATGAGTACGGGCATTAGTCGATTCTGTTTGGAGGTTCGATGGGTGCTGGGCGCGTGCCTGGGCCTTTGGACCTCCGGGTGCGTGCCGCCCCTTGGAGGAGCCTCGATTCCGGACACCGTACCTGATTTCACTGCCGCGAGCTTTTCAAACCCGACCGAAGTCGACAATCCCTATTTCCCCCTGGTTCCGGGGACGATTTGGACCTACTCGGCGGTAACGGAAGACGGGACGGAGAGAATCGTCGCCGAAGTGCTCGAAGTCACGCGAGACGTTATGGGAGTCGCTTGTAGGGTCGTCCGTGTCCGCGAGCACCTAAACGATGTTCTGGTGGAGGACACTCACGACTGGCACGCCCAGGACGACGCCGGAAACGTCTGGTACATGGGGGAAGAGGTGGACAATTACAACTACGACGATGAGGGCAATTTCATCAACATCAGCCATGAGGGCGCATGGGAGGCGGGGAAAGACGTGGCGGGCCTGGGTTCGATTGCGAAACCTGGACATCTGATGAAGGCGTCGCCGGCACCCGGAGATAGATACCATCAGGAATACTACGAGGGTAATGCCGAGGACGTAGCCGAAGTGGTCGCCTTGGATGTTTCTGTGACCCTGAGCGACGGCACGAGCTATGCCTGCCTTCAGACGCGTGACTTCACGCGGCTGGAACCGGGCGCAAATGAGTATAAGTATTACGCCCCCGGCATCGGCTTGGTCGCGGAAGAGATCGTCGGCGGCGGTGGGGAAAGGGTGGAATTAATCAGTGTCGAGCCCTAGCACTTCAAGGCAAGACTTTTGCGATATGCGGGAACAGTCCCAGGATTACAATGATTGCTTGGTCTTTGCGAAGATGTTTTAGTCGATCATGCGCATCCTGCTTGTCGAAGACTATACTCCGCTTCGAGAATCAGTGGCCCAGGCTTTGGAGGAGGCCGGTTTCGCGGTGGACGCCTCCGGCGACGGCGAGGAGGGCCTTTGGCACGCGAGGTCCGGAGCGCACGATGCGATCGTTCTGGACATTGGACTGCCCAAGCGCGACGGAATTACCCTTCTCAAGCAACTTCGAGAGGCGGGCCGTCGCACGCCTGTCCTACTGCTTACCGCGAAAGATACCGTCGCCGACCGTGTCGCCGGGCTGGACCACGGAGCGGATGATTACTTGGTCAAGCCGTTCGCCCTGGAAGAGCTGCTCGCCCGGGTGCGGGCACTCGTTCGCCGCAAGTACGATACGAAGGACCCCATCCTTCGCGTTCAAGACCTGGAAGTGAACACCGCCCGACACCTTGTGCATCGCGGCGGCGAAAAAATTCTCCTGACCGCGCGAGAATACACGCTGCTGGAGTTCTTGGCCCACCGTGCCGGCGAAGTCGTATCCCGAACCGACATATGGGAACACGTTTATGACTTTCAGTCCGCCGTGGAAAGCAACGTGGTGGACGTTTATATCGGATACTTGCGAAAGAAAATCGAACGCCCCGGCCGGCCTCGGCTGATTCACACGCGACGCGGACAAGGATACGTACTTGAGTAACGGCGATGCACCGCCAAGCGACAGCCTCGCACACTCGAGAGCCGGTTGCGTTGTTGGCGGTGATCGGGGGTCCCGGTATGTCCTCCGGGTGGGTTTCAGTCTCGCTGACGAAGCTTCGACTCGCCCATTCTTGCCGCGATCGGCGGATTTTTCCTTGCCGGCCACGAGCGTTGCGGTGCCGACTCGCTCCGCAAGGCTCCCGGTCCACGCGAGTTCTATCCCGGCGCGCCGGGATGGCTCCGGGTTTTCCGGCTCATGTTTTCGTTCCGTCGTGTCCGATCGTCGTGTTGGCGCGAAGCGCCTCGGCGACGGCGGTAAGTCGCATCCGGCCCAGCGTGGCCGGCTCCCGTCGCGGAGCCGAGGCCAACGCCGTGGCGAATCCCGCATGCATCACTATGACCGCTCCCAAGTGGGCATGGAACCGCCACGCCCCGGTGATGTTGCGGGAGAATTCTCCCAGGCAGGCTTCGAGGCTCGCGTGCCGCAGGGCGATGGACAGCACGAGCGTGCCCCACAGAACGGACACGGGATAGTCGTCGCGCCCTTTCCCCCGCGCCTGGCGCAGCGACTCGAACAACGCGTGACCGGGCATCCCGGCCAGGAGATCGCGTAATCCCATGAAAAGCTGTCTTCCAGGGCCTCCCAGGCGAACAGGGGCTGAGTCGTGGCGATGCGCCTCCATGCTCCTCCGGTTGGTTTTCCGCAATCCGCGGGCCTTATACATCGCAACACATCCCCATGCCGACGCTCGCGGGGTCGAAAATTCCGAGAAAAAAGCGGCCCTCCCGATTCCCAACCGGCAAACGCCACGCCATGCACGTAAGTCGAATTCCGCACCCCACGCAAACCCACGTATTCCCTTGATTTACAAACAACGCAACCGGCTCCACACTCGGCGAAGTCACTTTCCCGGAAGCGTTTGCGTGATACAATGGAGCGAGTCTTGGAGGATAATCGAAATGACGTATAGCGGACGAGTGAAAAACGGACTGATCGAGTTGGACGATCCGATCGAGCCCCCCGAGGTAGCGGAAGTCTTGGTCGATCTGATTTCCCAGCGCGATGCGAAGACTGATGATCGTGAGATCCCGACTCATTACGAGCGACTCAAGCCCCTGATCGGCAAGGCGACGGGGTTGCCTTCTGATTTCGCGCGCAACCACGATCACTATCTACACGGAGAGCCGAAACAGTGAAGGAGGTATTCGCCGATACCTATTCTTACCTCGCGCTGCTCAATGACGGTGACGAGGCGCACAGGGCCAGTATCCTGGCCTCAAAGCGAATAGCCCCTGGGATCGTCACAGCGACATGGGTGCCGACGGAAGTCGGTGACGCTTTCTCGGCGCCTCGGCATCGGGGGCTGTTCCATTCGCTGGTTGAATCTCTCCGAACCGATCCCAGCACAACCGTCGTGCCGCGCACGCGAGAGCTCTTCGAGCAAGGTATTGATTTGTACTCCCACCGTCCCGATAAGGATTGGCCGCTAACCGTCTGTATCCCGTTTGTGGAGATGAAGCAACACCGGCTGACCGATGCGCTGACCCCCGATCATCTTTTTAATCAGGCCGGGTTTCGCTTGCTGTTGGGACCGTAACCCGGGAGTCCTGGAATGAAATCGTTGCGGGCACGACTCCAACTGGGTGTGGCGCTCGGCACGACCGTAGTGTTTCTCTCGTCGGGCATTCTGCTGTACGCCCTCGTCCGCCGAACACTCCAAACGGAGTTCGACGGGGCCCTGGCGGACAAGGCCCGCTCGCTCGCGGCTCTGGCCGACCAGGACGAGGACGGATTGGACTTCGAGTTGAACGAATTCCCCCTCCCCGAGTTTGCGGCCTCGCAGGGAGCGGAATTTTGCCAAGTCTGGAACGCGGACGGAACCGTCTTTTCCCGCTCTCCTTCGCTGAACGACCGGGATCTGGTCCGACTCGCGGGCACGTTTGACGTTCCCGACTTTCGAACCGTTCAGCTTCCCAATGGCCGGCCGGGTCGGATCGTGGGAATGAGCTTTGTGCCCCGCCAGGATTTCGCCGACAACGGAACGCATACTGCCATGACGATCACTCTCGTCTTGGGACGCGAAATCGGCGGGCTTCAGAACACCTTGATGGGGGTGCAGCGAACTCTGTTCAGCGTCGGACTGGTCGCGGTGCTGGCGGCGGCCACGGTGCTCACCTGGATCGTGCGAAGGAGCCTCAGGCCGATTGATGAACTGGTCGAACGCATTTCGAACGTGGGGGAGAATGACTTGTCCGCCCGAATTGACCACGGCGGAATCTCGAACGAACTCCTTCCCGTCGCGGTTCGCCTCAATGAACTGTTGACCCGACTGGAAGCGGCGTTTCAACGGGAACGACGATTCACCGGCGACGTGGCCCATGAGCTCCGCACACCCCTGGCCGGGATTCGCTCCAAACTCGAGCTCGCCCTGTCCCGTGAACGCCCGGTCGACGCCTATCGCAAGGCCATGGACGATTGCCTTCGGATCAACCAACAAATGCAGCGAATGGTTGAAAACCTTCTTCAACTCGCCCGCGCCGACGCCGGACAACTCGAGGTACGTAACGAGCCGATCGACCTGCGGGCGCTTCTGCGGGATTGCTGGTGGACTTTGGAAGAGAAGGCCGTTCGTCGCGGATTGAACGTGACATGGCGCCTTGACGGCGTGTCCGTGATCGAAACCGACCGCGACAAATTGCAACTGATTCTGCACAATGTCTTGGACAACGCGGCCACCTATTCCAATGAGGGGGGCCAAGTCTCCGTTTCGACTGAGGCTGTCAGCGGGTCGATTGAGATCACGATTGGCAACTCGGGAAGCACTGTTTCAAACGATCAGATCCAACATGTGTTCGATCGATTCTGGCGCGGGGACTCCTCCGACCCCGAAGTGGGCGTCGCACATTGCGGACTCGGACTGCCGCTCTGCAAGGCCGTGGTGGAAAACATGGGCGGCGCCATCTCCGCGCACGTCGGGCCGCTGGGTGAATTCACGCTAACCGTTCGCCTGCCGTTAACCGGAAGCAGTACCGCCCCTCCGGGAGCTTGATCGGCCTTTTCTCGTATGGCAACGTCGCGTCCGATTTCAGCCCTTCAAGCTGGCGGGAATCATCAGGCGGAAGTGGGCACCGCCGTAACGCGGATGCTTGCGAGCAATCAGGTCGAGCCGTCCGCCGAGCAGCGCCGCCCAGTTTCGCGCTAAGGAGAGTCCCAGTCCGATACCGCCTTGCGCCGTGGCATCGGCGTTTCGCCCCCGACGGAACGGCTTGAAGATCTTACGTATGTCGGTCCGATCGACCCCCGGCCCGGAATCCACCACATCCACATACACATGTCCGTTTTCGCTACCCAGATGGACCAGAACGGTGGGATCGGTGGACGTGCGGGCGTGGCGGCAGGCATTGTTCACCAGGACGTTGGCAATCTGGCTGACCAGCTCGACGTCGGTGTGAATCGGGCGTCCCGGCGGCACATCGTTTTCCGCCTGGGCCTGAATGCAGTTTTGTTTGCACCGTTTCTCCAGATCTTCGTTCAACCGCCTAAGCAGCGCGTCTCCTTCGATGTTGATAGGATTGAGCCGCACTTTCTGGTTCTCGAGTCGAGCATAATCGAGCACGTCCTCGACAAGCGTGGAAAGCCGCTGCGCCTCGCGGTTCAGAGTGTCGAGGTAATCTTGTTTCGATTCTTCCGCCACAAGGCCCGCGGAAAGCATGTCCGTGTACAGGCGGAACGTGGTCAGCGGCGTGCGAAGTTCGTGAGTTACGGCATAGGCGAACTGCAAACGCCGATCGGTCAGGGCCACAAGATTGTGAATCCCCCAGCCCGCGGCGGCCAATACCGCAATCACTCCCGCCCACGAGATCAGGAGCACGCCGCGAATGGATCGCCAGGCTTCGGCGGCCGCGGTGCGACTCGACCCGGCGACAAGTCGGACGGGAAGCTGCTCCAGTTCCAGGTCCTCCTTGAGCGGGTCCAACACATCCGCCTCGTCGGAGTCGACGGCAACCTGCACGAGTTCGGCCTCGGGTAGAAGATCCTGAACACGGCGGAGCAACTCCGGCCGGAGCCGGTTCCAATCTCCGATGAAACCCTGAAAAACCTTTTCCAGGGCATAATCGACCGTCCGAACAAACGCGAGTTTAGATTCTCCATGATCGTTGGGGTCGAGCCAGAGCGGCACAAGCGGCGTCAACCGAATCTCAATTTCCGAAGACTGAAGGGACTCGGCCTGCATCATCTGGGTCGTCCCCGAGGCAATCTCCACGGCGATATCCGTGGGCACGCATCTCGCCGGAGGGATGAATTTCTTTTGCAGGCTTCGCGGATCGCGCCCGCGTCCCGGAATGCGCGGGTCCGATCGGGAATCCGTCCAGGTCAATCCCGTCAATGATGGAACCTTGATCGGGGGAATGTGCAAAACCTGAGTCGAGGCGGATTCGCTTTCGCCCGAAAAACTCTGGTCGCGCTCGATCGCACGAAGCAACCGCGACTGCAAGTCCTTGATCGTGGTGTGCGACCGCAGCCATCCGAGTGTTTTCCGGGCCCGGTTCGTGGCGTCCTGGCTCCACCGATCCGTATCGGTCACCTTGGAGAGGTCTTCGTAAGTCAGATGCGGAGACGACCATTCTCCCTCTTCGCTGGCCTGGAAATAAAGCTCGATCCAGTCGTGCTGGGGGTGGTTGGACAGGAGCGGCGAAGGCAGCAAAAACGTTCGGGATTCGATCGCGTTGCGGTCCACATCGAGGATGAGTTCGGGGGTGTGCCAGGGCACGTATTCCCAGTATTGCCGACCGGCCTCGACCTTGAGAATGCCCAGCACGTAGTTGTCCATTCGCTCCACGGCGTCGTGGAGCCGCATCAGACGTTCCTGGTTGACGTTCCACTCCGCAAGCCGCCAGGAAGCCACCGTCGCCCAGCTCATGCCTGCCAGGGCGACGAGCGAGATGAGAATGAATCCGGCCACGGCGTATCGGACGCCTTTTCGCGAACTTCGCATCAACCTGCTCCGGCGGGTGAGGATTGAATGAGCTCGACATCGGGACCGAGCATGTACCCCTTTCCTCGCACCGTGACGATCCACTCCGGTCCGGTTTCGTCCGTGGTCCCGGACAGCTTCTGCCGTAACCGGGTGATGTGCATGTCGATCGCCCGGGTCTCGACGGCTCCGTCGCGAATGCCCCACACGCAGGATAGCAATTCCTCCCGCGATACCGCCCGTCCCGCGTGCGAACCGAGGCGAAGCAGAATGTTTGCTTCCATCTCGGAAAGCATCTGTCGATCCTCGCCGCGAATGATCTCGCGACGACCGCAATCCGCGATGGTATCTCCCAGACGAATCTGCACGATGGGAATGGGACGCTCGGGGCTTCGCCGCAGGACGGCATCCACGCGCGCGAGCAATTCGCGCGCTGAGAACGGCTTGACCACGTAATCATCCGCCCCCCCGCGGAGCCCGCGGACCCGATCATCTTCCGACCCGCGAGCGGTCAAAATGATGATCGGCAGCGACGGTCGAGTGACCCGCAGTTCCGATAGAACCGCGAAACCGTCCATCTTGGGAAGAAGAAGGTCGAGAAGAACCAGGTCGACTCCGGCGCGCTGCGCCTCCTTCAAACCTGTCGCTCCTTCGGCGGCTTCCACCGGGTCGTATCCGGCCACCCGAAGGGCATCGACGATTCCACGCCGGATGGCGTCTTCGTCTTCCACCACGACAATGATTCGTTTCTTGGCCATCGATGGCTCCCATTGGGGGCGGCCTTGCGATTCAGGGCCGACTGGCGCCCTGGCCTCGCAGACCCCATTCTAGTATATTCGACAGGCCTCGAAGTAGCGAACCTTCGTGCCGACCCCGGATGTTATCCCAGCGTTACAACCTATCCATGATTTGCAGCAGTCCCTCGGCTTGCTAGGGAATAACCCGGCGCCCGGTAACTACCGATATATGGGGGCCGGGAGACGAAGATTTTATGCATGCATTTGACCCGATTCCACCGACGGCCCGCACCGCACGGCCCTTCTCGGGGGCACAATCCGCAGACGTCCTGATCGGACTTCGGCAGTATTACCAATTCGTAGGGGACGTGCGTCAGGGAATCTGCCTATTGAACGCGGGCCAGTTTGAAAAAGCGGCCGCGCGGTTCAGTCAGGCCGCGGAGCACGGTTTTCAACACGCGTCGTTGGCGGCCTGGCTCGCGGCTTGTCACGTGGGACTGGGGCATCCGGAAAAAGCCGTTGCCGCGTTCGATGAGGCCCTTCGACATAGGGCAACTGAAGAGACCTCAATCATCCGAAGAGCTTTGGCCTATCGTGCCGCCGGGCAGTTCGACCGATCCATTGAGACGCTACGCGAGGCGGTGCGCGAGACTCCGAACCACGCGGAGCTCCAATTTCAATTTGGAATCTCGCTGGCCGAAACGGAGCGATACGACGAGGCGGAGCAACGATTCATTCAGGCGGTTCACCTGGACCCGGAACATACCGAAGCTCTGGTCAGCCTGGGCTTGTGTTGTGCCATACGCGGAGCGCCGGGCGCTGCCGCGAGGCATTTGCAAGCAGCCCAGAAACAGAGGCCGTGGGACGCTCGAATCGCCGTGCTCTACTCGCAAGCCGCGCAAGCCGCCGTCCAACTGGGTCAACCCATACGTGTTCGGGGAACGATGCCGGAGACCCGCGGGGAGACTGAGAGCGTCGAAACCGAGGTGCTCCTGCGGGTGATTGAGCAGGAACCGGAATTCATGGATGTGTTCCTTTCGCTTCCCGCCGGGCAGGTTAACCGGGAGGAATATACGCTGCTTCTTCGAGCGCTGGAGTCGGCCCTCGAAAATCATCCTGAACACGCCGAGTTGTTGCACCATTGTGGACGGGTTCTGGACCGACTTGGCGACCGGGAAGCGGCCATCGCAGCGCACGAACGAGCGGTGCGGGCCAATCCGAAATACGTCCGGGCGCTGCTTGAACTGGCCGAACTCTACAAAAAGTCGGCTCGGGCCGCCGATGCCGCATTCCAGCTTGAGCGCGCCGTGGAGGCTGGAGCCGCCTACGCCGACGTGTATTTCCTTCTCGGCAATCTTTACCGTGACCAGGGCAATGTCCCCGGAGCGCGGGATGCCTATGGCCGGGCCTTGAAGATCAATTCGGAGTACGGGGCAGCCCAGCAGGCGCTGGTCTCACTGCCGGAGTGACCCTGGGCGGAAAGTTTCATGTCCTACGTACTGGAGGCCCTCGGCCGCGGACTGCTCGGTGAACTCTCGGTGGCGTTTCGCGAACTGTTTGAAGAGACCGATGCCTGCACCATTGTCGGCGACCCAGCCTCCGACACGGCCGTCCCATCCCGGTACGATTGCACGGCCGGAATTCGACAGCTACGAGAACGCAACTACGGAGCGGCCCGGGACCGATTCCAGAAAGCCTTGAGTTTGGTTCCGACAGACTTTGTCGCCCGCGTCGGATTGGCTTGTGCCTTGGACGAACTCGGCTTGCCGCGCTCGGGCGTCGAACAGTTGCAGATCGCCGTGGAGCACCATCCCGATCGCGCCGCCGTCTGGTTCGCCCTCGGCTTTTGTCAAGAGAAGGTTGGAGATTGCGAGGATGCCCTGACCTCCTACGAACAAGCCGTTGAGTTGGATCCCTCGCTGCGAAACGCACACGAACGGCTCGCGGCGATTCACGTCAAGAATGAGAACGTCGCCGCGGCGATCACGCATTATGAGCAAATTTGTTGGGCGGAACCCGGAGATGTGAACTCCACGTTGACGTTGGCCAACCTGTTTGCACGGGTGGAACGATTTGACGACGCCATTGCCCGGTTCCAGTTCGCCCTGGCCATCGACCCGGACAATTGGGAGGCTCCCGATGAGCTTGTGGCGACCTGCATCGAGGCGGGCAAACTCGAGTCCGCCTTGGAGGTTCAGCGACAGCTCGTGGAAAAACGCCCCGAGGCACCCCAGAATCACCTGAAGCTTGGAGATCTATTGAGCAAGTGCGGTCGGCTGAAAGAGGCCCTCGATTCTTATCGTCTTGCCGCAGCCCTGCACCCGGATTCCATCGAAGCACATATCCGAATCGGCTCGCTCCACCTTCGCAACGGTGACTACGCCGAAGCCTGCGACGCTTTTTCCCGGGCTGCCGAGCTTAACGACCGCATCGTGAATGCCTACGTGGGACTGGGCGTAGCGCAGCAGGCCCTGGGGAAAGGCGACGAAGCCCTCGCGAGCTTCGAAATGGCCGCGGCCGTGGAGCCCAACAGTACGTTGCTGTTCAGCGAGACGGCGCGGCTCCAATTCGCCGTTGCCGCGGCGGAACAATCGAAACGGTATTTGTCGCCCGCCGCCGTAACGGCGCATTCGGAAAGACCACCCAGCCGCCGGATCGTGTCGCTTTTCGGAGGTCAGGTGGCGCGGCTTCGCAAAGCACTCCGCGAGCATCCGCATCATGCCGATCTGCATTACCGACTGGGTTTGTTGTTGCGCCAGGTTGGAGACTTGGAGGGAGCGATCGAATGTTATCGCAAGGCCGTACGCATCAACCCGCAGTATGCCAAGGCCCAGGTCAAGCTCGGACTGGCCCTGCGCGAGGCCGGTCGGCCGGATGAAGCCCTGCGCGTTTTCGAGGAGGCCATCAAGATCGATCGCGAGTCCATCGATCTTCATTACGAGTTGGGATTGATCTTTGCCGACCGAGGACAGTTCGACCAAGCACTGGGCCGGTTTGAGTCGGCGGCATCCGCGGAACCGGGAAACCGCGACTACGTAGCCCACCTGGCCCTTGCGTTGCAGAACATGGGCCTGGTCGATCGAGCGGCGGCGACATGGCAGACACTGGCGGATGTTACGGCTGAAACTGTCCATGATATGGCCGCGACCGGAAGTTCCTGAGGACCCAGTCCAGTTCGCGGGCGATGGGCGATTCACTCACGTTTTACCAGATCGAAGTTTTTCGATTATTCTCTTTGCACGTCGGATTTCCGAACGGCGGCTCAGGGAAACTCGGTGGATGAGCGAAGGAGAGAGACGTGAGCAAACCTGCCGACCTTACACGATTGCGGATTGACGAGTTTCTCGATCAGTTGAGGGCACGAACTCCGACTCCCGGAGGGGGAAGCGCGGTCGCATTGGCCGGCGCCGTGGCGGCGGCGCTGGGGCACATGGTCATTGCGTACTCGACCAAACCGGATTCGGACGAGGCGACCGTCCGTGTCATGGAAGAGACCGGGCGACGACTGGCACGTGCCGAGGAACTCCTGCGGGCCATGATTACGCACGATGCCGCGGCCTACGCAACTCTCCACGAGGTGTCGAAGCGCCGAAAGGAGTCGCCGAACGAAGGTTCGTATCAGGAAGCGGTGCTGGCGGCCGCGGCCGTACCGTTTGAGGTCGCGGCAATCGCTTCGCAGGTGTTGATGTCGTTGGATGAACAACGGGAGCGAATCAATCCGCATCTGTGCAGCGACCTGGCCGTCGCCGCCATCCTGGCCGAGGCCGTTGCCGCGGCGGCTGCGCATCTACTTGAGACCAACGCTCGGGAACTGGAGGATCGACCCCGTAGAGAGCGAATGATTGCGTCGATGCGCGCGATCGGCCTGCGCTGCCGCTCGACGCGGGACCAGATCGAAAGTTTTGTTTCGACGACTTTGCATCGCGGCGCTGCAACCGCCAAAGTCGAGATGAAGCCACCGACTTTGGCGAATGGCCATTAAGATGGAACCGATCGAAACGGAAGTTCCCCACTTCACGCGGATCGACCTGCTGGTCGGAGACGCCGTTGAAGCCGGCGAGGGCGCTGACCACGGCCGTTCCCGTCGTCCGTGGGTCGGAATTCTCTTTGAATGCTGCGGAGTCTACGCCAGGGTTTGTCGCCAGCCGGAAATGGATTGGTACCGTGGCCGGTGCCCTCGCTGCCTTCGAACGGTGACGTTGCGCGTCGGACCGGGTGGGACCGCTGCCCGTTTTTTTGTGGGCCGTTGATCGCCTGGTCATCGACGAAGCATGAGCGCGACGCCGCGGGATGGACTTTGAGCCGCTTCATCGCCTTCGGTATGGTTGGAAATATCGTAGATACGGATCTGCCCGCCGTGGGCGGCAGCCATGTCCGAAGCGAACCGCCCGCCCCAGCCTTCGGCCAGGAAGGACCACTCCGCGCCTTCCACATGCGAAAAACGATCGACCAGGTTCGCCTGGCCGCGAAGCAAGTCGTCGAGCGCCAGCCACCACGCCAGTATGTGCTCGCCGCCGGGGGCGCCGCGAAAATGCCAGGGTTGCGGATCGACGACCAAGTACCGGACGCCTTGATCGCGAAAGCCCTCGATATCCAGCGCGTTTGGCGGCCGGGACGTATTCCCCGTTACTGCGGTGACTCGCGATCGATTATTCTCCATGTAGAGAGTGTATTTGCGTGAATTCAGAGGCACCGCGACGGTTCCTTCAGTCAAGGATTCCATCGCCGCTGCGGCTGTGGGGAGGTCGCTTTTCCACCAAACCAAATCCAATGATTGTGCGAATGCGGGAAACGCCGACAGCACGGTGCATGTGGCCAGCATCACCATGGACCGGCGCTCAGAAAATCGCGCCGTTTGAATGATGGCGGCCAGCCCGCAGGCCGCAAGTATGCAAATGTACGGTACCATCGGAGAAAGCGCGCGGGCCACGACATAGCGTTGACAAGCCAGCAAAAGAAAGGTGGTCGCCACCAACACCAGGCCGATGACTGCGGCGGATCGAACGGACAACGTGACGAGTGCGCCCATCGCAACCAGCACAAGAAATGCCCATCCCTGCCGGTGAATGAAATACTCGCCATAGGTCCACATCGCGCCGATTTGCGGAAACGATCTTTGATCCACGCCGGCGTGCTCGAAGACTCGGCCTAAGCAGGAAAAAAGCGACCCGACATAAGATTGAATGGGGAAGTATCCATCGGTCATCCGAGCCGCCGTTCCGGCCATGAGAAAAACCCCCTCGAGCAATCCCACGGAAATCAGCGCGCCTGCAAACAACCACGCCGCGCGACGGAAAACGGACATCCCCCGGAAATCTTCGCCGACTTTTGGCCCGACGTTTCGTAACCAAACAAGTTCCGTAAGTACGATGACCATCGGGATGTAGCCGATTCGATAATGACAGGTAATTCCCCATCCGAACGCAATTCCGGCGAAGAGCGAAGCCCAAGGCCGACGGGACATTCTGCGAAAGGCAAGCGTCCAAAAAAACGTTCCGGCCAGAACAAAGCAACCCGCCGTGGCATCCGCCAGGGCGCTGCGGCAGTAGAATAGATGATAGGGCGACACCGCAAGGAGGTACGATGCTACCAATCCCAAACTGGTCCCCAGCCACAATCGGGCCAAAAGGAAAATCAAGAGTACGGCCAGGGTCCCAAAGATCGCGTTCAGGATGTTGAGTGCTTCAGGACGATCTCCGGCTGCGAACATGACCATGGCCCCAAGCAGTGTGTAGCCTTGGGATGGCTTCTGATAACGATCGTTGAAATCGATCCCAAACTTTTCCAGGCGCGGCTTCAGCCCATCCTTGTCGCCGGCTGCGATTGCCGCGAGCACACCAGGTTCGGCGGCGGCACGAATGCAGCGGTGCCACAAGCGGGCGTCACTTGCGTACCAACTCTCGTCGTCGAAACGGATGCCGGACGTGGCAATTCCTGCGAATCGAAGGTACGCGGCGAGTCCGAGGACGGTGAACAGCACGTACAAATGCGCTCGGCAGGTCTCTTGCGTTCGGTGAATGGGAGCAGTGATTGGGGGCACTTCGGTGATTATCGAGGGCAGACTGGAGAGGGTTTATCATTAAACACGCTCGAAACAACGCGTTTGTTGTTCGGTCTGAGCCGGTTGGCAATTAAAGAATGGAGAAGCTGAGGATGAAGTCCTTGAAACTCCGGCACGATTGCCAAAGACGCATGCAAAGAGAGCAAACTTTTTCAGTGTAAATTCAGCAAATACGTCGAAGCGATTTCGGAGGTCCCCTGGATTCCTACCGCCTTAATCGATTGTTAATAATCAGCTTGCAATCCAATTCGCGCCGTGTTAGCCTATGGAGTATTGAGTTATCGGGCGACGAAAGGACTTTGTTGCTGCGATTGCTGTTATTGATCTAAACATCAGCGATTGGTATTTGGGTGACCTTGATCGGTTGCCCCTAATGGGTCAATCTCCTCTCCCCCGTCGACCCATGGAAAGACCTTGGTTGGGAAGGGTCTAGAAAAAGTTCTTAAACGCGCGTGACTGAGCTAGCTCAGGCTACGTTTGGAAAATGGGAAGGCGGTCTGTCTGCATCCTTTTGGGGGAAAGTGCGCATCGTTGACGCCCTTTCGTGCCGTGGGAGTAACGTGTCATGCCGTGTAGATCGCCATTGAGTTTCACAGAGGGGTTTAGCTTTGGAGGCCTTGAGAATGACAGCGAGTAACGAAGTCCGGGGAAAATGTTGCTGGAAGGATGGAAACGGGAAGCACTTCGCTTCAATGGCTTTTTTATTGGTTTTGGTGGTGTGCCCGCTTACAGCGCAGGGCGGCGGTACCAAGGGTCCGACAAATGCGGAGGGGGCCGAGGCCGGGATGGCACCGGGAGTGGTCCTTGCGGGTCACCCGGTTTGTCCGGGATGTGGCGCGTGTTGCTTCGATGTTCCGGCTCCCACCTGTACCGAGATTCTGACGGCGGATTGCATCGCCCAAGGCGGTCGGCCGCAGGCCGTGGGTACGGATTGCCACGACAATGACGGCGACGGAGTCGCCGATGCCTGCGAATACAAGAACTGGGTAGTGGCCGATGACTTCATGGTCACGTGTCCCACCTGTACGTGCGACCTGAACGGCGACGGCGTGTGCGACGCCGTCGACAGCGGCATTCTGTTTAGCTGCTGCATGCCGCCGTCGGGCCTGGGTTGCGGAGTGGCGGACTTGAATTGCAACGGCATCGTGGAGTGCGGTGGAGCGGGCAGCGACTTGGACATTTTTAACTGTCTCCTGGCCGGCGGCACTCCCGACGTTTGTTGCGATGGGATTCCGAGTCGCGGTTTTGACTCGTTCCATTGGTGGGGATCGTACTTCGACACCACGTTCGAGCCGCCGGCCGATCGGGTCGATGCCTGGCTGTTGGCGGTTCACCGAGATATTCCGGCGCAGGCGTGCCCGAACATGCCGATTCCGCCGGGCGGATCGCTCTCACCCGTCGATCTCTGTGGAACGTTGATTCAGGGTGTCCAGGCGGGTTGCATTCTATTTCAGCCCAAAGGCAGTGTGTTCCAATACGTCGTTCAAGGTCCGCTTGGTCCCTACGGTCCGGGCGATATGGTTCGCATTTGCGGCCTTCTCGATCCGAACTGCATCACAACCTGCTTGCAGGGGTCGGGTTGCCTGAACGTAAACGCGGTGATGGAGTGCGACACGGCAGTGAGCCGGCCGGGGCCGCTCGTGGTCCAATGGGCCTACTCGCCGGTCGACGTGGTAATCGACGACAAGTTGAAAGCGGGCTGCGATCTGCACCGTGTGTTCGGCTATTCGGCCAACGTGAGCCGCGGCTGCATTCAGCATGATTTCTCGTTGCCCGGTGAGTACGACATTGCCGGAGGCGTTTTCTATCCGCGGCCGAACGAGGTGTATTGGCTGAGCATTCAGGCGTCGGTCGGCCATCGAATGACTGGCGCTCCGCCGTTTAATTGTCAGGAAGTTTCGACCGGACGAATTGCCCTTCGGGAGTTCTGGGGTTGGCATACGACCCCGCCCGGATACCACGCCAAGGACGACGCCTATGTCGGCATGGTCCGCATGGGTTGCAACGGCGAGTGGATCTACGACTGGAACATGGGGCACCTGCATTGGAGCGATCCGCGCTATATCGGTTGTGCCGATGATCCAACCAAGTCCATGGACATGGCCTACCAGCTTTGGCACCGAAAGTCCGGCCTGCCCTACAACCTCTGGTGCCAACAAAGCAACCCCGGCGGCGGTGGGGGCGGCCCCATTCCCGTTCGCGACGAGGGATTGCCCGAGGACGGCGGACTCGATGAGTTCGCGAACACGACGGGCTTTATGGTGGTGGAAAGCTTCAATCCTCCCATGACCATCCAGATCGACAATCTGCAGGGTCCGACGGTCGTCGCCCGAAAGCCGAAGATTCTCATCCCCCTTCCGGCGCCGCCCGGAACGGAAACGGTGCCGATTGAGATCGTGGCCCTCGAACTTACAGGGTCTCATCCTTTGATTGGGCCGGTGAGGATTCACGAGAGTCCGTCCCAGCCCAGCCCGGGTGCGGCGACCAAGTATCCGAACAATCAGGATATTCCGAGCTTTTTCGACGTGGTGATTATTATCGATTTACCAGGCATAGGACAGAGTTGGCGGAGCCAAGGACCCGTTCGCGTTCAATCGTCGATTTTTGAGGTTCCACCGTCTGCGGCTAGTTATGAAGGCCCGCCTACGCCTGTTGTGCTCGTGGACGTGCAAACTGCTCAGCCCCGGGGACGCCTGCTCTTCGTCCGCCACATCATTGGCTATCAGGGCGGAATCAACATTCACAGCGACGCGGATTGGATCAACATGCCGATGGATCCGTGCTGCGCGCCCGATCCGACCGGGACCGTTTGCCAAGGCGCGTGCACGATTGCGGGCCAACAATGCGTGCCCACGAAGTTTCAATGTTCGCCGGGCGTAGTGCCCTGCACGATCATCGCGTGTGACTGCCAGGATCCGAACCTCTGCCACGTTGACCTGGGGCCGGCGCTGCCGCAGTGCGTTGGCGGTTGCCCGATCGCTGGACAAAACTGCGTGGATACTGTGACGACCCTGCCAGGCGGCGATACTCAGCACATGTGCATGTGCTCGAACGCGACGGAGGCCTGTTGCGGCGCGGGCGGCCCGGGTTTCGGTTGCAGCCAGCTTGATCCCAATGCCTGCCTGACCGCCGGCGGAATCCCGCAAGGCGTGGGCACGACGTGCCTGGGGCTGGAGGCCTGTTGCCTTCCGAACGGCACCTGCGCGCTGGTAGACCGGATCTGTTGCGATGATATCGGCGGAGTACCTCAAGGAGCCGGTTCCACTTGCGTCGACACCAACGGCAACGGAACGGCCGACGTTTGCGAATGCGGTCCGGATCCGAACGGGATAGGTTGCAATCCCGTGACCTGCCCGAGTCCTGGCGAGGAATGCGTGCCGGTCAAGGTCAAGTGTACGCCTTCCGGGGCCAATTGCCAGGTAATTGATTGCGAGTGCATGAACCCGAATCGCTGCCACATCGATCTGCCGCCGCCGCAGCCTTCAATGCCACAATGTGTCGGCGGCTGTCCGCCGGACCGAGTGTGCGAAGAGACGATTACGATTGATCCGCTCGACGGCCAGTTCCTGCACATGTGCATGTGCGTGGAAACCCAGGCGTGCTGTCTGCCAAACGCGGCGATCACGTGCCAGCAGTTGACCCTGAATCAATGCATGGCCCAAGGGGGCATACCGCAGGGTCCGGGCACTCTTTGCCAGGGCGAGCAGGCTTGCTGCCGTCCAAATGGTAGCTGCACGTTCATCGACGCGCTATGTTGCGCGAACTCGGGCGGGACGCCGATGGGGCCGGGCTCGATGTGCCTGGGGACCGGGGCCTGCTGCCTCGACGTGGACAACGGCCCGTTCCAGTACGACACGTGCCAGGTTGCTGATCAGGTTTGCTGCGCGGGCGCGTTCCAGGGGGTCGGCTCGACCTGCATGGTCGAGGCATGTTGCCTGCCGAATGGCGCGTGCCAGCTGCTCGATCCGCGCTGCTGCGTGAAGTCCGGCGGCTCGCCCAAAGGTCCCGGCTCGAACTGCGCGGACGGCGACGGCAACGGACAGGCCGACGCTTGTGAAGCGGTGCTCTGTGAGCCGCTTCCGGATTTCTCCGGGTGTACGAACGCCGAGTGCCCATGCTTCGGCGAGTGCATCCAGGGCAGCTATTGCGATGATCCGGCCAATCCAGCCTGCTGCCTGGATCCCGGCAACTGCGCGTGTTATGCCAAGAGCACGCAGGTCTCGATCAAGCTCTGCGGAGATTGCTTCGGCGAGTGCATCAACGGCAGCTATTGCGACCACCCCGATCCGATGTGCTGGATCAACGGTGGCCCGCCGGTGTGCTACGTCCCGAACCACCCGATTTCGATATACCTGTGCGGCAACTGTTTCGGGGAATGCATCAACGGAAGTTACTGCGATCACCCGAACCCGAATTGCTGCGTGGTGCCGGGCAATTGCGCGTGCTACGTACCGACCCACCCCATTTCCGTCAAGATGTGCGGGGGGCAGGTGGAGGATTGTCATCCCACGTGCGTGAACTACAACCCGGTGACGGGTCAGTCGCGGGTTCTGGACTGCGCATGCGGCGGTCTGAACGAGTGCCACGCCACGGTGCCCGAGCCGGGATCGACCCAGCGCCCGAAGTGCGTGGATGACTGCCCGCCGGGATCGACGTGCGAGACCACGGAAGTACAGGAGGCCGACGGCTCGATAACGACCTGTTGCCGGTGCGTTTCGGACTGCCAGCCGAATCCAACGGGAACGGCCTGCCAGCCGACCATCTGCCCGATTCCCGGCGAACAATGCCGTCCGAAGAAGATCCGCTGCCACCCGGCGTTCGGGTGTACGGTCCTGGAGTGCGAGTGCACGAGCAACAACGAATGCCACGTGGAATACAACCCCGCGATCGGCGCGTTCTGTGTGCCGGGTTGTCCGACGCCGGGCGACACGTGCGATCTGCTCTCCACGCCCAACGCGGACGGTTCGTCGGATTTCATGTGCATGTGTCAGCCGCCGCCGCCAGAGTGCAGCCCGAATCCGACGGGTGAGTTCTGCGGCCCGCACATCTGTCCAAACGCCAACGAGGAGTGCCTCCCGACGAAGATTCGTTGCTCGCCGGGTGGAGATTGCGTAATTCTGAGTTGCGATTGCGTCAACTTCACGCAGTGCCACATCGAATTGGATTCATCGATGGATCCGTCGCGGCCGGTCTGCATCGGCGATTGTCCGCCCGGTCAGATTTGCGAGGATCGGGTAACGACCAACCCGGACGGGACGACGGATCACATGTGCATGTGCATCACGCCGCCGTTCTGCGAACCGAATACCTCGGGTTCGGACTGCGTGCCGATGTCGTGCCCGAATGTAAACGAAATCTGTGAGCCTACGCTGGTCCGCTGCTGTCCGGGAGCTGGTTGCACGGTCGTGGCGTGTGACTGCCTGCCGGCCAACGAGTGCCATGTGGAGTTGATGGGCGGGCCAATCTGCGTAAACGGTTGCCCGGCCGGTGAGTTGTGCGAGCGGGTCCATGTCACCTCCGCCGACGGCTGCGTGTACACGCACTGCCGGTGCCTGGGACAGAACCTGGAGGCCTGCTGCCTCGATAACGGAAACATTTGCGTGAACACGACACCGGCCGCGTGTCTGATGGCCGGAGGCGTTCCGCAGGGTCCCGGTACGGGCTGCACGATCAAGGAAGCCTGCTGCCTGGGTAACGGACGCTGCCGGTTCGTCGATCCGCTTTGCTGCGACGATCTAGGCGGCACGCCGCGCGGGCCGGGTACCTTCTGCAAACCTTACGGCGACATCTACCCGAAACCGGGCGATGGAATCGTCGAGATCGGGGACGTGCTCAAGGTGCTCGACGCCTACGCGGACATCGATCCTTGTTTGAATTACCCGAACGCGGAACTCGTGTACGATGCGCACTGTCCGCAGAACTGCACCACCGTCGCGGAATGCAACGGGGCCTTGCCCGCCGTCTGCGATGCGCTCGGCGAGTGCTGCGATGGCGTGGACATCAGCGAGGTGTTGGCCATCCTTGATGCCTATGCCGGAAACCCGGGATGCCCGGACGATCCGTGCGGACCGTGAAGTCTGAGTGATGAAAGGGGCCGGAGCGTTTAATCCGGCCACCGAGTAAAGTGGTCCTTAACCTGCGAGCCGCCTGGGAGCCTTTCCCGGCGGCTCGCGGCCTTTGGGTGGAGGTTCTGTGGAGATCGGCCGGATGCCGGCGCATCGCAAAGACGCGCGACTTTTTGTTTCGCCGGCGTGACCGAATGCGGTAGAATACGTTTTATCCAATATGGGCCGGGACAGGAATCTGCCTAGCGTTGGCTTGAGATTGCCGGTCCGGCATTCGCCCATGTGGGCATCAAGCTAGGCGGTCCGCCGACTATATCTCTGGATATGTCCGAGACGTGCCTCGCTTCGTAGTCATTCCGTCGGCTTCCTCGGGGCAGCTTGTGTACGCTGCGCTTCAGGGCCGGAATCCGCTGTCTCTTAGAAATCAGATGATCCGCCCAAGGGCGGGTCGGGAGGTCAATCTCAATGTGTTCGACTGCGCGTGTAGGGAAAGTAATGTTTGCGATGGCGGTGGCGTGCATCATCCCCGGTTGGGCGTTCGCCGCAGAGTTGGTACTGAACCAGACAGGTGAGTCGCCTTCACTCAAACGCGACGATCCAGTTCCCCGCAGCGAGATCGACCGGGAGAAGTCGGTTGGTCCGCGAGGAGCGGCGCTGTCTGGGGTTTTCGAAGACTACTTGGCGACGTACCCGCCGACGTGGGTGACGTTTGGGTCGCCCTTCGTTCCGCCGATCCGAGCCGACTTCTTCGACCCCGGATCGGATCCGTTTTTCGGCCTGGTGCAACTGGGCGGCCAGCCAATCAATCCGCCTACCCTGGGTCCGACGTCCACGATCATACGTCGGCCCGGGCCGCCGTTTTTACCCGCCGATCCGCCCGGAGGACCTGTCAACGTGCCGATCGAGATCGTGGCTTTGAGTTTGGTATCCGTGAATCCCATCACAGTGACGTATTTTGGGGGGTTCAACCCGGAACAATGGAACGTGTCGGTGAGGCTTTCTCCCACGGTCATGCCCCAACCGCCGGGGAATATTCGTGCCCTGAAAACCCACGCCAACGGTGGCACTTTCGATTCCGTGATTCAGGTCGTGCCGTTGTTCACCTTCGTTCGGCAAACGGACATGGCCGTGCGCCAGCTCGACGCGGGGATGGTCCCCGGACTGCCGCCGATTCGGCTGGAATCGTTCGGCGATCCCTGGGTCCACAGCGTCAATCCGGCGCTGCAGGTCATTACCCAGCCGGGGTGCGCTTTTGTCCCCGGCGTCGTCGAGGTGGTGCCGGGCGACCCCAGCTCTCAGCTAGTCCAGATGTTTGACGAGCGAACGCAGGACGGCGGGCAGTCGGTAACTCATTCGGTTTGTCCGGCGCAGCGACGGGTGTGCATCTACGACGTGGACTGCATGAACTCATTGTTCAAGGGGGCTTGCAACGACTGCGGGCTGGATTGCGGGGACGTATGCGCTTCGGTCATCAACTGCGAAGGACTCGGAAGCTGCCCCACGTATACTGCTCCTTGCCCAGGTCTTGAGTGTTGTATCAACCTGCATCCCCTTGCGTGCGACGTTCCGGCGCCCACCTTGCCTGCCTGCCCCGATCCGGGCAATCCGTGCCCGTGTGCGCCCATGAGCGGGGCGTGTTGCGATCCTCAAACGGGGATTTGTAGCATCGTGTCCGACGAGTGCGATTGCACGGGCCGCTTCATTCCCGGGGTGACAACGTGCGGTCCTTTCGGCGCCTGCTGCTTCGGCGATTACACGTGCCGGGAGATGCATAAGGCCTGCTGCGAAAACCTGGGCGGCACGTTCGAGGGTGGCACGTGCGATCCGCCGCGGGAGTGCTGCTTCCCGGACGACACCTGCCAGATGGTTGATCCGGAATGCTGCTCGGAGCTGGGCGGCAAACCCGGCCCCGGCGACTGCGACGGGCCGCGGGAGTGCTGCCTGCTCGGCGGGGCGTGCATATTCGTCGATGATCATTGTTGCAGGGTCAATCACATGGGGTCGCCCGGTCCGCCGGGAAGCGTGTGCGACACTCCCGTCGAATGCTGTCTGGGCAACGGGGTCTGCGTAAACGTCGATCCTGACTGTTGCACGCGAATGCTCATGGGAACGCCCCACGCGCCGTTCGTGTGTGATAACCCCCTGTACGAATGCTGCTTCGCCGATGGAACCTGCGGCCAACTCGACCGCCTCTGCTGCGTCGACCAAGGGGGGACACCAAACCTCCAGGATGATTGCGATCCGATTGAGGCCTGCTGCAACATCAATGGCGGTCCCTGCACGCAGGCCGAGCCCCATTGCTGCTCTTCGGCCCTTTTCAACGGATTTGCAAACGGCGTTCGGATGTGCCAGCCGGTGCAACGATGCTGCGGCGGAATCTTTGGCAATCCGCCCGCGCAACAGGACTGCGTGAACGACGATCCTGTATGCTGCAACACGAGGTTTGGTGTGCCGGCCGGAGGGTTGTGCGTCCAGGCGCAGGCCTGCTGCCTGCAGGATCTCTCCTGTCAGGATGTGGACCCGGTCTGTTGCGGCGTGTATGGCGGCGTCCCCCTCGGTCCTGGAACGGCCTGCGGAATCGAGCGCGAGGCGTGCTGCCTCGGCGACGGAACCTGTCTGTATGCCGACCCGGTTTGCTGTGCGTTTGCCCTCGGCGGTACGCCGCAAGGTATCGCTACGGTCTGCTCGGCACAGCACGAGCCGTGCTGCCTGCCCGATGGGACATGCGAGGTGCATGATCCGATCTGTTGCGACGACCTCGGTGGAACGGTCGTGGCGGGGGGAACCTGCGGTGGAGCGCTTCAAGGGTGCTGCTTCGCTGACGGAAGCTGTGACGATCTCGATCCGTTGTGCTGCGTGGATCAAGGCGGAACGCCCCAGGGCGCCGGGTCGGCTTGCCTGGGCGACATCAACCCAATGAACGGCCGCGACGATTTGTGCGAATCGCAAGTCGGGTGCGTACCCGATCCCTTGGGAACGGCCTGCGTTCCGGTCGGTTGCCTGATGCCCGGCCACGAATGCCGGCCGAAGAAAGTGCAATGTTTGCCACCGGGACCGCCCAACTGTGTGATCACCGAGTGCGAGTGCATTTTCCCCACGGCCTGCCACGTCGAACTTCCGCCCGGAGGAGTGCCCAACTGCACGGGCGGTTGTGCGCCGAACGAGACGTGCGACATGCAGGTGATGTCCGGACCCGGCGGGTCGATGATGCACATGTGCATGTGTACAGGTCCGCAAGCCTGCTGCCTGAACAACGGGAACATGTGTGCGGAGCTGCTTGCGGCGGAGTGCTTGCTCGCGGGCGGCGTACCACAAGGGCCGGGCACCTCGTGCACCGCACCGCAGGCCTGTTGCCTGCCCAATGGATCATGCGTATTCGTGGATCCGCTTTGCTGCGACGAAGCAGGCGGAGTGCCGCGCGGACCGGGATCGTTCTGCAAACCCTACGCGGACATCTCTCCGAAACCGGGCGACGGAGTCGTGGAGCTTGGCGACGTGCTGAAGATATTGGATGCCTATTCCGACCTTGCCCCGTGCATCAACTATCCGAACGCGGAATTGGTGTACGACGGCGGCTGCCCGAAGATTTGCACGACGGTCGCAGACTGCACCGGGGCCTTGCCGCCCATCTGCACAAGCCTAGGCGAGTGTTGCGACGGCGTGGACATCGGCGAAGTGTTGGCCATCCTCGACGCGTACGCGGGCATCGTGAATTGCCCGGATGGGGCGTGCCCATGATCAGATAGTCCCGGGAATGCAGACATCACTGCCGGTTGAACCCGGCTGAAAACAAGTGAACGCCCTCGGCGCGACATCGGTTTTCCGATATCGCTACCGGGGGCTTTTTTTGCCAACTTCCAATCGGACCGCGACCCAAGCGCATTCCGCGCGGTTGGAATGCCGCGTCGATTCCCGGGACAACAACATTTGAATTCTCGCACCGGTTCGTTCTTCGCGCAAAGTTCGCAATTCCACCGCTGGACACAAAGCACAGTCTGGGGTAGTCTATTCAACTGGGGAGGCTGTGTGACCGCCACACGCGGATCACGCGAGGCCGTGGGATGCGGTTCATTCCAACGTATTCGGTAGACCCTTTCGTCTCACGACGGAAGGGAAACGTTGCTTCATGCGATTCTAGAGCAAAACACTTTTGGAGGTAACGCAAATGGGGTCAAACGTGCGAAACTTTGGGGGGAGTTCTGGTCATTGCAATGGGGCGAAATGCCAGGACCTCGGAAGGGCGCATTGGGTCGGCGTGCAACTGCTTGTGGTTGGGTGGTGCACCTTTGGACTGGAGCGATACTGTGCGGCGAAACCCCCGGAAACGGCCGCGGTCGCGCTCGCGGAGCATTCGGTCGGCCGCGCAATTGCGGCGAAACCAAGAGATCACGTTTGCGGCGGCGGAATCCCGGATTGCGCGGCGTGCTGCGGCAGCTTTCCGGGAGGACCGGGAAACTGCATTGAAGTGTCCCGTTCCGATTGCGTACTCATCCATGACGGCAATCCCCAGAATCTCGGATCGGATTGTCACGATTTCAATGGAAACGGCACGGCCGATGCGTGTGAGCCGGGTTTTCCGCTCTGTCTTCCGTCCAACGACCAGTTGAGCTGCGATGGTCAATGTCCGGGCCCGCTTCCGTGCAACGCGTCGAAAGTGCGTGTAAACCTGGCGACGTTCGCCTACGAAGTTCTGGAGTGCGACTGCCGGTCTTGTCGTGTCTGCCTGGAGTGCGGCGCCTTTCCGCCGCCGTGCGTTCAGGAATGCCCCGCGGGGTATCGCTGCGCGAGGACCGAGACCTGCTATACGCCTGAGATTTGCGACATCGAATGCGGTTGCGAGTTGGACCCGGAGCCGCAGGCGTGTTGCCTGGGTACCGCGGCCGTCACTTGCGCGGAGCGCCTGCCCGCCGATTGCCTGGCGATCGGGGGAACTCCCCAGGGTCAGGGGTCGGTTTGTCTCGGCCACGAAGCGTGCTGCCTGCCCGACGGGAGTTGCACGTTCGTAGATCGGAATTGTTGCGACGACCTGGGCGGCAACTCGCAGGGACCGGGTTCGCAATGCCAGGGAACCGGCACCTGCTGTTACGATATCACCGATGATTTCTGTGTTTACGATACCTGTGTCGAACAGGACGGTGCCTGCTGTGCGGCCAACGGGGGCGTTTTCCAAGGCGTGGGAACGGCCTGCGAGATGGAGGCGTGCTGCATCGACGGTTTGTGCTGCGATCTCGACGCGGATTGCTGCGTCACCTCGGGCGGTGTGGCCGCGGGACCGGGTTCCTCGTGCGCCGGTGTTCAAGGGGCCTGCTGCTACGATGGCGATGGGGATTTCGTACCCGAAGTTTGCATCATCGCAGATGCGGCCTGTTGCGCGGATCTCGGCGGCAACTTCCACGGCCCGGGTTCGACGTGCAGTCCGAACGTAGGGGCCTGCTGCTTCGGATTCGTCTTTGGTGCGTGTCAGGGCAACATCAATGGTAATTGATTAGCGGGTCCGGCCTCCGCAGCCGGTCCTGCCGGGCAAATCGATGGCATTTTGCCCCCCCGCGGGATTGCAAGAGCCTGCGCGGGGTTTTTCTCACGAGGAACCCGATCCGG
>Ga0187893_10002090_pt1 | contig 45209 bp, 55 predicted proteins | sample MA1701074metaG_FD_139574 | JGI IMG/M metagenome (GOLD analysis project Ga0187893, IMG submission 139574) | White microbial mat communities from a basaltic lava cave in the Kipuka Kanohina Cave System on the Island of Hawaii, USA - MA170107-4 metaG ... | reverse complement strand
CCCACGCCTGCAACACGCTGCGCGCGCCCTGTTCGTCCGGTGAGACGATCTCGATACCGGCCTCTATTGCTCTCGGCATCATCGCTGTCCCTTTATGGTGCCTATGCTCTCGACAAGATAGCGCGGCATGGCAGCCTCTTCTTCGCGATGTGGTGTTCCCTCGAGCTGTCGCGAGGATACCAGCCGGCGCGCTCCGTCCGCGCCGGGAGGGCTCCCTATGTTGGTCGAGCGGGCTACCTATTTTGGAGGGATGATGCCGAGCCGGTAGGCGGCCGCGACGGCCTCGGTGCGAGAGCGGACTTCGAGCTTGGCTAAGATGGCCGAGATGTGGTGATCGACGGTCTTGGGTGAGAGCACCAGACGGCCGGCGATCTCGGCGTTCTGGAGGCCTTCCCCTAGAAGGCCGAGGACCTCGACCTCGCGCGACGTCAGGCCGGCCGGGTTGCTCCGTGTGGCCGCTCTAGGGCCGCGTGGGATCCTCTGAGTTCCCCGCGCCCGGAGACTGCGCCGCGCGATCTCCGCCATCGGCCGTGCGCCCAACCTATCAAACGTCGCGAGGGCCCCGCGGAGCGCGCCCTCGTCGTCTGCCTCTGAGAGCGCCCGGGCGGCTTCATAGGGGCACCCCAGGCGCTCCCACTCGGCCGCGCCCTCGCGACACCGCCCGGCGATCTGCAGCCCGAATGGGGCTGCAATCCAGTCGGGGACCTCGAACCGGTCGCCAGCTCGCCACCGCCAGTACGCGAGTTCACCCGCAAACCACGAGTGTGCCCGGCTCAGCGCGAGATCGTAGGCCGCTCCTGCTTCCTCAGCCGTCACGTGCGGATCCCCGGCCAGCCACGCCGCCTCCGCGCGAGCGGCCCGGGCCGGTGCCACCCGCTGCAGCGTCCCGGTCTGCAAGGCCAGTGCCAGGACTTCCCCCAAGGCGTCGCTGGCACCGGGATCGCCTCGCCGCGTGCGGAGCCGGCCGAGGGCTACAAGCGCCATGATCCGACTCGTCGCCGCTGTGCCGGGTCGGGCCAGCACCGCCATCGCCGTTTCCGCGGCGGCATCCCACCGACCGCTGTACAGGTCGACGAGCGACTTCCACGACATCATGTAAGAACGCGCGGTGTCGAGGTCGCGCTCAGCGCAGTAGGCGATCCCTGCCGTGAGATATCGTTCCGCGCTGCGGAATTCGTAGGCCTCGCCCAAACCGCTTCCTAGATTCCAGTACGCCCACGCCACGAGGTGGTCCAGGTCGTGGTCCCGGGCGACGTTGAGGCTCCGCTCCAGGTACTCCTGCCCCTCCTGCAGACGTCCCATCAATATGAGGCCCGAGCCCACGAAGTTGTACGCCAGCACCAGCGATTCGACGTCTCCGAAGCGCTGGGCCAAATCGATCGCCTTTTCGCCGAACGAGATCGCTTCGGGACCCCGGCGGTCCATCATCAGTAGCATCGCGCGCGTCCCGTGGGCGGCGGCAAGGCGCGCCGACGGGCCCCCGGCCTCCAGGATCTCGAGGGCGGCGAGGCTCGCCTGGTCCGCGTCTGCGTTCCGGCCGTCCCGCACGTACGTGCGCGCCAGCCGGAGCAGCCCCTCGGCCTCTCGGTCGCGATCGCCATGCTCGCGCCAGATTCGAGCGGCCTCGTTGTCCGCGGCGATCGAGTCCGAAAGCCGCTCGGTGATCCAACACTGCTCCCCGAAGGCCTCAAGAAGTTCTGCCCGGTCTCGGGACGGCAATGCAGCCGAGAAGCGGAGGGCACGCTCGAGCTGAGCGGCCGCCTCCCGGTGCGCACCCAGCGAAGCCGCACGGCGACCGGCGGCTGTCGCGAACTCCAGGACCGCCTGCGTGTCAGCTGCTGCCTCCGCGTGGTGCGCCAACCGGGTCGGGTCCTGTATTCCCGGCGGGGATGATCTAAGCGCGGCCAGCACCGCACGGTGCATAGGCAGTATGCGTTGGACCGACAGGGACTGCAGGATAGCCTCCCGTCCCAACTCGTGCCGAAACGTCAGCACGCCTTCTTCCTGCAGCAGCATACCGCGCGATAGACACTCCTCCACCGCCTCTGGCTCGTGATGCCCGATCGCGTCAAGGAGCCACGGTTCGGTCCGTGCCCCCACCACCGCGCACGACTCCAGCACCGCCCGGGCACGAGGCTGCAGCCTTGCCACCCGCGCCATCACCGCGTCCCGCACCGTCGGGGGGATCTTCGTGCCGCCGCTTGCCAGGATCTCTGTGACGAAGAACGGATTGCCACCCGTTCTCCTGTGGAGGACGTCTGGGTCGATCCCGCTTCCCTCGGCCAGCACCCTCACCGCCGCGTCCGTCAGCGGTGGCAGGGTCATCCGGTGTACGCAAGTCCCAGTCGCCAGATCGCCCATCAGCACCCGCAGCGGGTGCGCGTGACCAACCTCGTCCTCCCGGTACGTCGCGATAGCCACGGCGCAGGTGTCCGCCATGCGCCGCCCGGCGAACCTCACGAAGTCCAGCGTGGCCTCGTCCGCCCAGTGCAGGTCCTCCAGGACGACGAGCGTGGGTCGCTCGCGGTGGCTCAACGCCTCCAGCAGCAGGCGAAACGCCCGCGGCCTCTGCCCGGCCCGTCCCAACACCCGCGCCAAGTCCTCGTCCAGGGCCTGCGCCAGCTCGATCACAGCCCCCAGCGCGCCGGGCGTTGAGAGGGGCTCGCACGAGCCCCAGGCGATTCGGGCCTTGTGCCGCGACAGATCGCAGAACCACCGCAACAGCGACGTCTTGCCGACGCCCGCCTCGCCGCCGATGAAGACCAGTGATCCCGATGCGCGGCGCGTCTCTTCCAGGCGCTCCACAAGCCTCTGCAGGTAGACCCCGCGCTCGAGGAGCTTCGCCAATCACCCCACCTCGCAGGCACAGTGTTCTTATCGAACTTTGGGGGCTCCTGCAGCGAACGGTGCCTTGCGGCCCGTCCTAGGTCAGGACGGCAATGGGGACCTCGTTGCGCGGAACGATCTCGCCGATCCGGGCCACCGTCTCCACCCCGCGAGCCCGCAGCGCCGCCTCCAGGGCTTCCGCCCGGGCCGGCTCCACCGCGATCAGCAGGCCTCCGGAAGTCTGCGCGTCGACGAGCAGGAGCCGCGTCACGTCATCGACGGCGCTCCAGGCGGCCTTGCCGGCCATCCACTCGAGGTTGCGCGTCGTGCCGCCGGCGATCGCGCCCGCGGCCGCCAGCGGCCGCGCGCCGTCGAGGATCGGCACGGCGCGGGCAGTGATCCGTGCGCCGACGCCGCTGGCCTTCGCCATTTCGTAGAGATGGCCCAGGAGGCCGAACCCCGTGATGTCGGTGGCTCGCCCCGATGGCCAACCAGCGCGCAGTTGCCTCATCCCCCAAGGTGAGCGCGACAAGAGCCCCCGTGCCCAGCAGGCCGGCAAGCCATGCGGAGAGCTGCGCACCGGCAGCGGCGGGCTGGTCTTTCATAGATTCGAACAGAGAGTTCAGGAACACCTGCAACTTGTCGGGAGCACTCTTGGCCAGTTCCAGAATTCGCTTCACGATGTCCTGGCGTTCCTTGTTCTTTGCCTCGAGGCACGCCTGGTCACACGTCTGCAACCCGGTCGGATCGATCCAGTTGATCGGGTTGTTCTGGACGTAGGCATAGAAGTTGAGGGCTGCGGGGTTGAAGGTATCCTGCACCGGATCTTCACTCAACCATCGCCCAATCGCCGGATCATAGAACCGCGCCCCCTTCAGGGCTCTGTGGAGACGCACCATCGCATCGATCATCGCATCCTGGATGGACGGCCACCGCTCAACGTCTCTCAGTCCACCGACGCCCAGGCTGGTACTGATGCGGCACGCCCGTTTGCCGTCAAGTCTTTCCCACTTCAGCGGTCGTCCGAAGACCTCTTCAATCTCTTGGCGCTTGGCCATCAGTTGGTCGAAGATCGCCTTATTCTCTGCAGTCGATTCAGAACCACGATCAATGTACAACTCGACGCGGGCGTCGTCCAGCAGAATTACGTAACTGAAATTCAGTCCTGAACGCCCGGCGCTAGCGCTGACCCAACCCCCCGTGCTGGGAGAGATCTTAGCGTGCAGATCGGTGTTGACCTTGGCCTTCTCAAGAAGTTGCCGCCAAAACTCAAGACGATCATGCTGCCGCCTCCCTCAGACGCGCAGAAACGGTCGGACGCTCGGCATCGTTGCTCTCCTCTCTTCAGCAGGAGGACTCAAAGGCCAAGGGCCGACAGGCCCGGAAGGCCCTTTATGGTGCCTATGCTCCCTATGCTCCTGCTGAGCGTGGATTTGCGGTTCTTGAGGATCACATCTACACCGACCAGGCTCAGTCGGGAGCACGCAGGGACCGCCTTGGGTTGGCCGCCCTGCTGGCAGCGGGGCAGCAGCGGCAGTTCGAGGTCGTGCTGGTCGACGACCTGTCCCGCCTGGCCCGCGACAACTACCTCATGCTGTCGGTGCTGGCCGAGCTCCACTTCGAGGGCGTCCGTGTCGTCTCCGTGGCAGACGGGCTCGACAGCGACGACGAGGAGTCGACTCTCGGGATCCAGATCCGGGGCATCTTCAACGAACTGCAGCTCCGGGACCTCAAGCAGAAGACGCTTCGGGGCCAGATGGGTCAGAAGCAGCGGGGCTTCTCCGTGGGCGAGAGGACCTACGGGTATCGGTCCGTACCGGTCGGAACGATCCAGATGGACAAGAAGGGGCGGCCGCGACCCGAGGGCTACAAGATGGAGATCGAGCCCCGGGAGGCCGTCGTGGTGCTTCGCATCTTCAAGACCTACGCGGACGGCCTCTCGCTCACCAGGATCGTTCGAATGCTCAATGAGGAGGGCATTCCGGGACGGGTTCGGTCGAGCAAGGGTTGGTCGAGCAAGGGTTGGTCGCCTGCCACAGTCAGCCGGCTTCTCGACAACGAGAAGTACATCGGGCGCTGGGGCTGGAACAAGACGGAGAGCCGCCGGGACCCGAGGACTGGGCGACGGCGGCGCTCCGTGAAGCCCGATTCCGAGTGGGTCGTGCACGAAGACGAATCCCTGCGCATCGTTCCGCAGGACCTGTGGGAAAAGGTTCGCGCCCGCCGTCAGGAGGTTCGGCGGAGCTGGCCCGGCGGGAAGGGATGGCGCGGCTTCTCGAGCGAGCAAGGAGGCCGCCAGAGGCACTTTCCGACACATCTGCTGTCGGGGACGATGGTCTGCGGGAAGTGCGGCGCCGCGATCGCCCAGGTGAGCGGCAAGAGTGGAGGCGGGTACTACGGCTGCCTGGGAGCGGTCAAAGGCGCCTGCGACAACAGGATGCTCGTCCGGCGGAAGCTCGCCGAGAAGATCATTCTGCAAGCGGTGCGGGAACGGCTCTCATCGCCCCACCACATCCGCTACGTGCTCCAGCGCGTAGAGGAGGAAGTCGCGAAGCTCTGCTCCCACATCCCCGAGACCGTCCGCCTCGAGGAGACCGAGCTTGCCGCGGAGGAGCGGCGCCTCGCGAACTTCGTGGACTTCATCGGCGAGGGGCGCGGAAGCCGTGCTCTTGCCCAGGCGCTGCTGGAAACGGAGCGCAGGGTCGAGGCCCTCCAGGAGGAGCTTGACGGCCTTCGGCGCAGCCGCGAGAAAGTGTTCCAGACTCCACCGGTGGAATGGATCGAGGAGCGTCTCACCCGACTGAAGGACGTCCTGGAGCGGAGTACGGAGCAGTCGGCATTAGTGCTGAGGAAGTTCCTGGGCCCCATCCGGCTGGAGACAACGCGTGGGGACATCGGCAGGCCATACTACCTGGCGCGGACCTCAATCGACGCGCTGGCGCTGCTTGACACGGTGCCTGAGGGAGACCGCCTGGAAGATGGTTCGAAATCTTTGCGATGGTGGAGGCGGCGGGAATCGAACCCGCGTCCTGTGTGGATGAGGGCAAGGCCTCTACGAGCGTAGTCTGCGTTTTGGTTCTCGCTCCCCGGGACTCTCGCAGACAGGATTCCCAGGCAGCCAGCCCATTAGGGTTCCCGCAGCGCGCCCCGGGCCAGGACCTGCTGCGGTAGCCGGCTTGTGTCGCTTCTCCCGGGCCGCCGGCCCTACCGGGGAAGCGTCGTCGCTATTTAAGCGGCGAGAGCGTACTGTGTGTTGGCGTTTATGCGCCTGCCAGTTGATTAACGAGGACCTGACCACCTCGGCTCGCCACCTCGCTGCTTCCCACCCGGTCGAGACCGTTCGCCCCCAACGATTCGGTCGTGGTCACAACCGAGATACTCATATTATACCACCCGGGTCCACATCCGAGGCGCCGGCGGCCCGGCGCAGGCGGTCCATGACGGCGCGCCCAAGCCCGCGCTCCTCGATGCCCTCGACCACGATCGCGTCGAGGCCGGCATCGTCCAGGTCGCGGAGTTGCGCGAACAGGTTGGCTGCGATGGCCGCCGGCTCGGACCGGGCACCCATCACACGGACGACGGCGCCCGCCGGCAGAGCCGGGGCGGATTCCGCGGTCACCATGGCACCCACCCGGAGGCCCTGGTCCCACAGGCGGCGGATCGCTGCGTTCAACTCGAGCGTGGCTCGCTGCGGAGGCGCCTCCACCAGCACGACCTTCGCATGCGGCGCGTAGTGCCGGTACCGGGTCCCCGGTGAGCGGACGAGCAGCGATGAAGCCCCCGGCGGCGCGACCGCGACGTGCCCGAGCAGGCTCTCCAGCACCTCGAGCGGAACGCCGCCGGGCCGCAGCAGGACCGGGCCTTCGCCCGTGAGATCCAGCACCGTGGACTCCACGCCGACCGGGGTCGGACCTGCATCGAGGATGATGGACACGGCGTCGCCGAGATCGTCACGCACGTGTAGAGCAGTCGTTGGACTGGGACGACCCGAGCGATTGGCACTGGGCGCGGCCACCGGGCACCCGACCGCTGCAATGAGCGCGAGCGCCACGGCATGCGACGGCATACGCACGGCGACCGTTGGGAGCCCGCCGCGAGTCACCAGAGGAACCGTCGGCGCAGCAGGAAGGACCAGCGTCAGCGGCCCGGGCCACAACTTCGCGATCAGCATGCGCGCCGCCGGCGGGACCACGGTGACGATCGTGTCGAGCGCCGCAGGAGTACTCACGTGAACGATGGTGGGGTTATCGACCGGTCGGCCCTTGGCCTCGAACACCCGATCCACGGCCGCCGCGTTCAGGGCGTCCGCCCCGAGACCGTACACAGTCTCGGTGGGAAACGCGACGAGCTGCCCCGCCAACAACATGTCGGCGGCCTCGCGAATCAGCGCGGGATCCGGCCTCGACGCGTCAACAGCCAAGATGCGCGCGGGCATGCAGCGACTCCCAGCGCAGCGCTGCGGCGGCCCGCCGCGCGCGTGCCAGCGCCTGCTGGGGCCCCTCCCCCAGGGCCGTCACGTGCCCGAGCTTGCGGCGCGGCCATGACTCCGCCTTCGCGTAGAGGTGCAGCGAGACGTCGGGGTCCTTCAGCGCCTGCTCAATGCCGGCCAGTCGGGCGGGCCCCCGTCGATCACCCAGGAGGTTGACCATGGCCGCGGGCCGCAGCAGCGTCGTGGCGCCCAGCGGCAGGCCGCAGATCGCGCGGATGTGCTGCTCGAACTGTGAGGTGGGGCAGGCGTTGATCGTGTAGTGCCCGGAGTTGTGCGGGCGCGGCGCCAGCTCGTTCACCAGGACCTCACCGCGCTCGAGCATGAACATCTCCACCGCCAGGACCCCGACAAGGTCGAGCGCGCCCGCGATCGACTCGGCCAGCGCCCGGGCGCGCTCGGCCACCGCAGGCGGAATGGCGGCGGGTACGGAAACTGCTACCAGGATTCCTTCATCGTGCACAGTATGTGCAACCGGGTAGGTCCGCTGCGCGCCGTCGAGCCCACGCGCGACGATGACAGCCAGTTCGGCGGTAAACGGAATCAGTCGCTCGACGATGAGCGGACCCCGGTCGAAGCCCAGCGCCGCCGCCGCCGGCAGATCGTCGAGCGTGGGGCAGCGCGCCTGCCCACGGCCGTCGTAGCCCGCGAACGGAATCTTCACCAGGCAGGGGAGCCCCAGCGCTCGCGCCGCGGTCTCGAGCGAGGCCAGCGAGTCGGCGTCACGCCAGGGCGCCACCGGGAACCCGTGATCACGCAGGAAGGTTTTTTCCAGGCCGCGGTGCTGGCAAACTGTAAGCACAGCAGGCGACGGCCGCACCGGGCAGCGTGCCCCAACCTGGCGGACACCATCGAGGGTGATGTGCTCGACCTCGAAGGTCACGACGTCGGCACGACCGGCCAACTCGGCCAGGCCGTCGGCGCTGTTGAACGCCGCCTTGATGTGGACATCGGCAATCGGTGCTGCTGCGGCCTGGGCCGAAGGATCGAGCACGGCGACGCCATAACCCAGCCGCCGCGCATCCAGCGCCAGCATCCGCCCGAGCTGCCCACCGCCGACGATGCCGATCGTCGCGCCCGGGAGCACGGGGCCAAGGCCGGTCGAGTTCACGCCTTATCGGCCTCGCGGACGGCCGTCGACTGCTGCGCCTGGTGGTGGCGCACCCGCTCACGAATCGCGGCATCACTCACGCCAAGGATCCGCGCGGCCAGCAGCGCCGCGTTGATCGCGCCGGCCCGCCCAATCGCCACGGCCGCCACCGGCACGCCGCCCGGCATCTGCACGATGGAGAGCAGCGAGTCGAGGCCCTTCAGGTGCTCGGAGGGCACCGGGACGCCGATGACGGGGAGCGTGGTCTTGGCGGCCGTCATGCCGGGCAGGTGCGCCGCGCCGCCGGCGCCCGCAATGATGACCTTGATCCCGCGGCGCTCCGCCGATGACGCATACTCGAACATCCAGTCCGGCGTACGATGAGCCGAGACAATGCGCACCTCGTGCGCGATGCCCAACTGGGCAAGCATCTCCGCGGCCGCGTCGAGAATCGGCCGGTCCGAGACGCTGCCCATGATAACGCCCACCAGTGGGCCACGGGGCGCCGCGCCTTTGGACGTGGGCGTGCGCGCGCGTCGAGCGGTCATGTCTCGCCCTTCCGGGCGGCAGCCGGACGCTTCAGCGCCCGCTCCACCTGTCGCCTGGCCTCGCGCTGGCCGATCGCCGCGCGCTTGTCATAGAGCTTCTTGCCGCGCGCCAGTGCCAGCTCGACCTTGGCCACCCCTCGCGCGAAGTACAAACGCAGCGGGATGAGCGTGTAGCCCTTTTGCTCGGCCTTCCCGGCCAGGCGCCGGATCTGGCTGCGGTGCAGCAGCAGCTTGCGCCGGCGCAGCGGCTCGTGGTTGAAGATGTTTCCGGCGGCGTAGGGCGGGATGTGCAGGTGGTGCAACCAGACCTCGCCGCGCTCCACTCGGGCATAGGCCTCGCCGAGCGTGACCCGGCCGGCACGGAGCGCCTTGACCTCCGTACCTGTCAGAGCGAGCCCGGCCTCGACGGACTCCTCCACGTGGTACTCGTGGCGGGCCCGCCGGTTGGTGGCCACGAGGTGTTCAGTCACCGGGGGTTGTCCTCATCATCGTCGCCTCGGCCTCGGCCACGACCTGCCCGTCGGCGTTGGTCACCACCGCGCGGCCCTCGCGCATGGCCCCACGGCGTCCGGTCTCTTCGGCCACGACAACCAGCCGCTGGCCGGGGCGTGCCGCCAGGCGATAGCGAACCGCCAGCCGTGCGGTCACGGTCTCCGCGCCCTGATAGTAGCCGATCGCCGCGAGCGCGTCGTCGAGCAGGGCCGCGAGGATGCCTCCGTGCACGACGCCGGTGAACCCGACGTGGAGCTCTGACGGCACAAACTCACCGGTCACCCGCCCGCCCTCGACCGCAAAACGGACACGCAAGCCGATCGGGTTCGTGGGACTGCAGACGAAGCACGATGAGGCGTCACGCATGGCGCCCATCAGCATACCTGAGGGTGCTTCCGACGGGAAGCCTCCTATGGTGCGCGCGCTGGCGCCGGCAGCCGGAGCGGCGGCAGGCCGCGCTCGATCTGCGGCCGCATCGGTTCCAACCAGGGCGGCAGGATCAGTTGAGTGCCCAGCGTGTCACGGCCTTCGTCGACCGTGAACCCCGGCCCGTCTGTCGCGATCTCGAAGAGCGCGCCACCCGGCTCCTGGAAGTAAATCGATGAGAACCAGAACCGATCAATGATTGGGCTGACCCCCACGCCGCGGGCCCCGAGATCATCCCACCAGCGCCGCTGCTGCCCAGCATCAGGGGTCCGCCACGCCACGTGGTGCACGGTGCCGACAGCCACCAGGCCCTGCGGCTCATGGGGTGTCGCCACGAGGTCGAGGATCGCGCCCGACCCGCCGGGGCCGATCGCGAAGCGCCGCCGGCCATCAGCCTCCGCCACGAAACGGAAGCCGAGCGTCCCACCCAAGAACGCCCCGGTGCGGTCGGCCCGCACCTCGGCGACCATCACGCTGTGGATCCCGCGGATCGCGAATTGAGGCGGGACCGGGCCTTCCTCCCATGCGACCCACGGGCGATGTTTGATCCCCGGGGCGGCGACGAGCTCCAGGGAGAGCCCGTGCGGGTCGTTGAATGCCAGGACTTCTTCATCGAAGCGTTTGGTCGAAGCACCGTAGGGAATCCCGGCCACCTCGAGCCTTCTCTGCCAGTAGGGAATTGCGGCGGCTGGGATGCCCAGCCCCACGGACACGGTCTGGCCGGCCCCCCGCCGGCCCCGGCGTCCCCCCGCCCACGGAAAGAAGGTCAGATCCGTCCCCGGTGTGCCGACGGCGTCGGCATAAAACAGATGATACGTCGCTGGATCGTCCTGGTTGACGCTCCGCTTGACCAGACGCATCCCAAGGACCCCGGCGTAGAAGTCCACGTTCTCCTGCGGGTCACCCGCGATCGCTGTGACGTGATGAATGCCGAGCAGTTCCCGCTCCGCATCGTGTTCCATGTGGAGTCGCGCCCCCTCAGAGTGGTCGTTCCAGATAGAGATACGTCCGCTCGACACTGAAGCTGAGTGCGCGCAGGAACGGTGCCGCGATAGGATCCAGCGCCCAGGCGGTGGCGTACGGAATCGCGCCGTGCGCGTGCAGGGAAGCCATGAGCGCGGCACTCAGCGCCCGGCCGACTCCCCGCCGTCGGTGGGCATCCCTCACGCCGACCACCCAGTCACCCCGGCCCGGCCGCACCTCAGCGGCAGCGAACCCTACCAGCAGGGGTCCACGGTGGGCGAGATGGACCCGGCCATCCTTGGAAGCCACCATCCGCTGGACCTCCTCGGCCCGGGCCGGGTCCGACATCACCTCGCGCGCCACGCGGCCGACCTCCCGCGCGTCGTCGGGCCCGGCCCGCCGGACGTCATAGTGCTCGGGCGCGCGCACCGCCGGTCGCTTCGACCCGTGGTAGCGAAAAATGAGCAGCGCGTTGGTGAAGGCCGCGCGCAGGTGCGCGGCCAGGGTGAGACCGAACGCGTTGGTCTCGGCCGCGCGGAGCAGCAGCGCCTGCTGACGGCCGCGTTGAAAGGCCGCCACCAGGTGGGTCGAGAGGCGGCTCACCAGGGTCTCCTGCGATCGCGCCGGCAGGCCGTCGAAGCCCTCCACCAGGATCTCCTCGACGAGCCACTGCCTCCGGCCGCGGCCCACCACGAGGAGACCCGCCAGCCGGTGATCGACTTCGATGGCGCCGACGTCCTTCTCCGAGTGGACCCACCACAGGTCGCGTGGGTTGAGCGGGCCGTCGCGGTCGAACGTCGCCAGGTAGCCGCCGCCGTAGGCGGCATCGAGCAGGTGGGTCAGCGCGGTTGCGTCGCCCGCCGCCGCCGGCCGCACCGACACGAGCATGGCTAGCGCGGCACCACCGGCGCATCGCCCCAGAGCCGCTCGAGTCTGTAGAACGCTCGGGCCTGGGGTCCAAACGCGTGCACCACCACATCGCCGTAGTCAAGCAGCACCCACTGGGCCGACTCGTCGCCCTCGTGCACCGGACGGGGACGATGCTCGGCGAGCGCCTCCGCCACGCCATCTGCGATCGCGCGCAGTTGCACACGACTGGTCCCAGTGCAGAGCACGAAGTAGTCCGTCACCAGTGTCTGGCCACGCAGGTCAAGCACCACGACCGATTCGGCGCGCTTGGCGTCCGCCGCGTCGGCGGCGAGGAGTGCAATCTTCCGGGCATCGGACGCCGGCGCCAGCCGGCGGGTCGAGCGTCTAGCCACCCGTCGTGCTCCCCGAGGGGGTCAGCCATCCATAGAGGCTGTGCTTAGCGATGTAGGATTCGACCGCCTCCGGCACCAGATACTTGATCGGCCGGCTGTCGCGCACCCGGGCGCGTATCTCCGTGGAAGAGATGGCCATGGCCGGGATCGTCATCTTGTGGACGTTCTCGAGGGGACGCCCCGTGCAGTTGTTGCGCCGTAAGGTGTCGAGGTCCAGCGTGAAGCCTGGCCGGGTGGCGGCGATGAACTGGCACAGGCCGAGCAACTGCGGTGATTGCTCCCACTCGCCGCGGAGGATTTGGAGAATGGCGTCGGCACCGGTGATGTAGTACAGGTCCGCGTGAGGAGAGTGTGCCGCCAGCGCCCGGATCGTCTCGATCGTGTACGACGGCCCCGGCCGATCGATCTCAACGCGCGAAACGCTGAAGTACGGGTTCGAGACCGTCGCCAGGAACGTCATCAGGTACCGATCCTCGGGATCTGTCACATCCGCCGGGTCCTTGTGCGGGGGATGGCGGTTCGGCACGAAGATGACGCCGTCGAGTCCAAACTGCGCTCGAGCCTCTTCGGCGGTCACCAGATGCCCGTGGTGAATGGGGTCAAAGGTACCGCCCATGACGCCGAGCTTCGTCACGCTGCTCTCACTTCTTGGCAGTTGCAGACCTCTCCTCCCCTCGCGGGCCTGCCCGCGGCACCTCATCGAGCGCGGCCGCCGCGGCGGCCAGCAACGCGTCGATCCCCTCGCCGGTGGCACCGGACACACAGAATCCGGGCAGGCCCCGACCCGTGCAGGCCGCGAGTGCGGCGGCGCACCGCTCGCGCGCCTCGGCGAGATCCACCTTGTTCAGCGCCACGATGGTGGGACGGCGCGCGAGCAAAGGATCGTGGAGTTCGAGTTCGCGCCGCACGACATCGTAGGCGGCTAGGGGATCTTCGCGGCCCGCGAGGTCCACGACATGAATCAGCACGCGGGTGCGCGCGGCATGGCGAAGAAACTCGTGCCCCAGCCCAGCACCCCGGTGGGCACCCTCGATGAGCCCCGGCAGGTCCGCCACGACGAACCGCCGCCCATCGGGAAGGTCCACCACCCCGAGCACCGGCTGGGTGGTCGTGAAGGGATACGCGCCGACGCGCGGCCGCGCCGTGGAGATCTTTCGTAGCAGGGTGGACTTGCCGGCGTTGGGCAGCCCCACCAGTCCGACGTCTGCCAGCAGCCGCAGCTCGAGCTCGACCAGGCGCTGCTCGCCCGGCTCGCCCGGATCCGCGCGGCGCGGCGTCCGATGGGTCGCCGTTGCGAATCGCGCGTTGCCGCGGCCACCCCGACCACCGCGCGCCGCGACCGCCTGCTGCCCGTCCGCGGCGACATCTGCGAGAACCGCGCCGGTCGCCACGTCCCGCACGATGGTGCCGATCGGCACGGGGACCACCAGGTCACCGCCGCGGCGGCCGTGCCGTTTGGCACCCTCTCCGTGCCCGCCGCGGCGTGCGCGCAGGTGCCGTCGATAGCGAAAGTCCACCAGCGTGGCCAGCCCGGGATCGCCGATGAAGATCACGCTCCCGCCGTCCCCACCGTCGCCGCCATCCGGGCCGCCCTTGGGGATGAACTTTTCCCGCCGGAAGCTCAGGCAGCCGTTGCCGCCGTCACCGGCCTTGACCTGGACCTTCGCCTGGTCGATCAGCATGAAGCGCCGTCTCCGAGTGCCGCGGGCCGTCTCGTGGAAGCGAAATGGCCCGGGTCGTCCGACCCGGGCCGCCCACGCACGCCGCTTCGTGTCTACGCAGGCAGCGGGTGCACGCTCACCTGACGGCCGTCACGACCGCGGCGCTCGAACGCTACCACGCCGTCGATCAAGGCGAACAGCGTGTGGTCACGGCCCAGGCCGACGTTGGTGCCCGCAAACACCTTTGTACCGCGTTGACGGATCAACACGCTACCGGCCTGCACGCCCTGCCCGGCAAACCGCTTGACGCCAAGCCGCTTGCTCTTGGAGTCGCGGCCGTTCCGGCTGCTGCCGACACCTTTCTTGGATGCCATGGTCGCGTCCCTCCCTCACCGGACTCAGCGGCCCGGCGCCGGCTCACCCGAGAATACGCTCGATGCGCACCTCGGTGAACGCCTGGCGGTGGCCGGTCTTGCGCCGTGAGTGTGCCTTGGCCCTGAACTTCATGACGATGATCTTGCGCCCCCGGCCCTGCCGGACCACGCGGGCCTGCACCGACGCACCGTCCACCGTCGGCGCACCCACTTTGGGCGCGCCGTTGCCCACCAGCAGAACACGGTCGAGCATCACCACATCCCCCGGCGCCCCGTCAAGCTTCTCGAGCTTGACGACATCGCCTTCGCGCACGGTGAGCTGTTTCCCGCCCGTATCGATCACCGCGTACATGCCCGACACCTCAGCAGACCGGACGGATTCTATCACGGCCCCCCACCCCTGTAAACTGGCGGGACACCCCCTGCGAACAGCCGCCGGAGCCGTGTGACGAGACCCTCTCGCGGTGGGGCCATCTCGACCAGCGCCAACGCCATCTCGTACGCCGGGTCGGGCTCGGCGAGTGTCAGGACCTCACCCGGCTCGCGGTCCATCCAGAACTGCACACGCTTTCCACCGGCCGAGGGCATGCGTTCTAGTGCGTCAACGCTATCCACCTCCGCCACGTTGAGGCGCTCGAGGTGCAGGCCCTCGCGGCCGCGCACCCGGAGCCGCTTCCCGTTCGACTCCTCCAGCGCACGCAGCCACCCCGCGCCGTCGCGCATCAGCGCACCGGCCACCTGGGGATGCACCTCGACGAGCACCGCCGCGCTCTTCACGGTCTTCGCCAGCTTGCGAATCTCACGGCGCACGCGCATCGCCATGGTATCCGGGGACAGCACGCGGCCGCGTCCCTCACAGTACGGACATGGGATGCGCATGATCTCTTCCAGGTCTTGATACACGCGTTTGCGGGTGATCTCGACAAGCCCCAGGGCGGTCAGGTCGATCACGTGGAGCTTTGCGCGATCCCGCTTGACCGCCTGGTCGAGCGCATCCAGCACCCGCTGCCGGTGGTCCTCCTTTTCCATGTCGATGAAGTCCACAAGAATGATGCCGCCGATGTCGCGAAGAGTGATCTGCCGCACGATCTCCTCGACCGCTTCCAGGTTGTTCTTCAAGATGGTGCTGGCCAGGTCGGTCTTGCCGACATACTTGCCGGTGTTGACATCGATGACGGTGAGCGCCTCGGTGCGATCGAACACGATGTACCCACCGGAGCGAAGCCACACACGGCGGCGCAGGGCCCGGTCGATCTCACGCTCCACCCCATACCGATCGAAGATCGGCTCTTCATCATGGTGAAGGACAAGTCGGTCCCGCAGATGCGGCGCGAAGGAGCCGAGCAGATCGGCGACGCGCCCGTGCTCCTCCGGGGAGTCTACGACAAAGCGCTCCACGTCGTCGGTAAACAGGTCGCGCACGACACGCCGGATCAGGCGTAGGTCCTGGTAGACCAGCGCGGGAGCCCGATTCGCTCGCGCCCGCTCGAGTACACGGGTCCACATCTGCCGCAGAAACGCGACATCGTCCACGAGCACCTTCTCATCGGCGCCCTCCGCCGCGGTACGGACGATGACACCCATGCCTTCCGGACGGATGCGGTCGGCGATCTGGCGCAGCCGCTTCCGCTCACTCTCGTTGGTGATCCGGCGGCTGACGCCGACGTAGTCCACCGTCGGCATGAGCACCAGGTAGTGAGCGGGCAGAGCCACGTAGGTCGTCACCCGGGCCCCTTTGGAGCCCATGGGCTCTTTGGTGACCTGCACCAGGATCTCCTGACCGCTGCGGAGGCGCTCGGCGATGGCACCCCGCCCAAACGACTCTTCGACTTCCTCGCCATCGAGGCGCTGGGAGCGGATGTCTGTGACGTGCAGGAACGCGTTACGTTCGAGCCCGATGTCGACGAACGCGGCCTCCATACCAGGCAGCACGTTGTTGACCCGGGCCTTGTAGATGTTGCCGGCGACAGGCTCCGAGCGTTCGACGAACAGGTTTGCCAGGGTGCCGTCCTGCATCACCGCCACGCGCGTCTCGGCGGGTTCGATATTGGCAACGATCTCTCGACTCATCTCTTCGACTCCTCATTGGCGTGTCGCGACTACAGGCCCGTGCGCCGGTGCCAGATGCCGAGCAGCATCCCGGTGCCGGCCAGGGTGGTCAGCAGCGACGACCCACCATAACTCAACAGCGGCAAGGGAATTCCGGTGACCGGCATCAGGCCGATCGTCATCCCGACGTTGACCACCACGTGGAACGCCACCATGGTCGCGATGCCGGTCGCAATCAACGCGCCGTGCCGGTCGCGCGCACCGGCGGCGATCGCGAGGGCGCGCCAGACCCAGACGAGATAGAGGATCAGCAGGACCGTGGCCCCGAACAGTCCCAGCTCCTCGCCGACCACCGTAAAGATAAAGTCGGTGTGCTGCTCGGGGATAAAGCGCAGCAGGTTTTGCGTGCCGGCGAACAGTCCTTTGCCAAACAGCTGGCCCGATCCGACGGCGATCTTGGCCTGGATCAGGGCGTACCCCGCACCCAACGGGTCGGCGGTGGGGTCCCAGAACGCGGCCAGACGGCGTCGCTGGTAGTCGTGCAGGAAGTTCCAGAACAGGGGCAGCGCGCCGGCCGCGGCGGCGGCGACCGCAGCCAGATCACGCGGCCGGGCCCCGGCGACATAGAGCATCGCCGCCAGGATGCCGAGCAGCACCAGCGCCGTGCCCATATCGGGCTGGCGGAGGATCAGCAGCATCGGCAGCGCAACGTGGGTGCCGAACGGCACCAGGGAGCGGAGCCGCGGCAGCGTCTTGAACGAATCCAGGTGACGCGCCAGCGTGACAATGATCGCGAGCTTGGCCAGCTCCGACGGTTGGAACCCCCCGAGCGGCCCGAGGAGGAGCCACCGTTGGGCCCCCAGGCGTGCCTCGCCCAAGATCAGGACCGAGGCCAGCAGCAGCAACGTCGCCGCGTAGAGCATGGGTGTCCAGGCCGCCAACCGCCGGTAGTCGATCGACGCGGCGGCGATCAGCGCGACCAGCCCGATGACGAGATGCAGGAGGCGCGCACGCAGGAAGGCCGCTCCCTCCGGCGTGCCGCGCGTGGCCGAAACGAGCATCACCACGCCATAGAGCACCAGCGCCGCCGTCACGCCCAGGAGGAGCCAGTCCACGTCACGCGCCCACTTGGCCCTCACGGCCGGCCTCCACCGCTCTGCGAGAGCAGCGACTGGGACGCGGCGGCGAAGATCGCCCGCGCGATCGGCGCCGCGCGCACACCGCCTCTCCAACCGTGCTCGACGAAGACCACCACGACGAGCGCCGGGTTGTCCGCGGGCGCGTACCCGGCAAACCAGGCATGCGGGATCCCGCGGGGATTTTCCGAACTCCCGGTCTTGCCGGCGATCGCGAGCCCGGGAACAGCGGCCGCACGCCCGGTCCCGCCGTCGACAACCGCCCGCAGGCCCTCCTGCATGGTGCGCACCACGTGCTCGGGCAGCGGCACGCGTTCAACGATCTCCGGCGCCCACGACATGACTTCGGTACCGTCGGACGCGAGCACGCGCCGGGCCAGCCGGGGTCGCACCATCGTGCCCCCGGTGGCGATCACCCCGACCATACGCGCGACTTGCAGCGGCGTCACGAGCACCCATCCCTGCCCGATGGCCATGTTCAGGGTATCGCCGGGGTACCAGGGCTCCTTGACGGTCCGGACCTTCCAGGCTGCCGACGGGATGAGACCAGCGGCCTCAGCGGCAACATCTGCACCCGTCGGGCGGCCCAACCCAAGCAACTTCGCCCACCGCTCGATCGGCCCCTCGCCGAGCGCGCGGCCCAACGTCCAGAACATGACGTTGCAGGAGACTTGCGTGCCCCGAATGAAATTCACCGTGCCGTAGGCCGCGAGATCTCGAAACACCCACCCGCCAAGACGATATGCTCCGGTGCAGTTGAACAAGCTGCCGCGGTGCGCGATGCCCTCACCAAGCGCCGCCGTGCCGGTGACGATCTTGAAGACCGAGCCGGGCTCGTAGGCGGCCTCGGTGGCCCGGTTGAGGAGGGGCAGCCCCCGATCACCGGTGAGCCGCTTCCAGTTCTCCGGACTGATCCCGCCGGAAAAGACGTTGGGGTTGAACGCCGGCGTGCTGGCCAGCACCAGAATCTCCCCGTTGCGCGGATCCAAGGCGACGACCGCACCGGTGCGGCCGCGCAGACCCTCTTCGGCGATGGCCTGAAGCCCGGCGTCGATGTTCAGGACGAGCGACTGCCCGGACCGGGCCACCTCACGACCGAGCACGCGCCCCGGCCGGCCGGTGGCATCGACCTCTACCTGCAAGCGGCCGTCCGCGCCGCGGAGAATCTTGTCGTAGATCCGCTCGACCCCGACCTTGCCGATGAGATCGCCCTGACGGTAGCCGGGGCGCAGACGCAGGTCGTCCTCGGTGATCTCACCGAGATACCCGATCGCGTGCGCCGCGAACCCGCCTTGCAGGTGATCGCGGACCGGCTCCGCCTGCACGATGACGCCGGGCAGGTCGAGCCGGTGCTCCTCCACGGTCATCACGACGGTCTTGCTCGCATCGCGACGCAGGGCCACGGGTTCGAAGGGCCGTTGCCGCCGCCCAGCGTCCAGCCGCGAGAGAATCTCGGCCCGGTCGAGACCCAGCAGGGGCGCCAGGGTGTCGGCAAGACGTGGGCGATCCCGCACCTCCATCGGGAGCACGCTGATCGTGAACGCCGCGCGGTTGGTGACGAGCGGCTGGCCGCGGCGGTCGTAGATGACCCCGCGGGGCGCCCGCACGACGTAGTCCCGCAGCCGGTTCTGTTCGGACAGCCGGAGGTAGTGCGGGCCCTGGATCGCCTGCAGCGACCACAGGCGGCCCTCGAGTACGACAAACAGCACGACCACGGCGATGACCAGGTGCACGATGCGCACGGTCCACGTCGGCGCGATCATCGCTCGATCCGGTACGCGATGGCCTTCGCAGGGAACGGCCGACGATCCCACTGCTCCACCCGGCAGTACAACGCGTCCACGACGCGCGCGGCGAGCGCGTTGATGGCCGCGGCCCCGAGCAGGTCGGGCAGGAAGTTCACCCAAGGGGCACTGGTCAACCCGGTGGTGGCGACGAGCGCCCCGCCAACGAGGTACATCAGCGTGGTTGCCGCGATGGCCATGAGCGCGGGTGCCAGTCGCTGGTTGAAGTCCACTACGGACATCACCGATCCCGCGGCGACGCCGGTGATCAGGTAGGCGAACGTGAACACTCCGAGCGGGCTGCCGCTGGTCAGATCTCGGACGTACCCGGCCGCGGCCCCCAGCACGGCGCCGGTTTCCAACCCCCGGCGGACGCCGGCCGCCACGACGATGAGCAGCAGCACGTCCGGAGGGGCGGGCAGCGGCAGGCGCCACAGCCAGGCACCTTCCACGGCCGCCGCCGCGGTCAGGAGGAGACCGTACAGGGCGATCCGCATCAGCATCGCGTCACCGATCCAACCGGCTCTCGATCAAGATCAGCACTTCCTCGAGATGGTCGAAGCGGACCGACGGGCGGACGAGCGCCTCCTGATAGGGGAGACCCTGCTCGCGGACCAGCGAGGTGATGGTGCCGATCGGCAGGCCGCGCGGGAAGAGCCCGGCCTGCCCGGAGGTCACCACGACTTCACCCATCGGGATCTCCCGCGCACGCGACAGGTACTTGAGCCGGAGCAACGCCTGGCCCTGACCGTCAGCGACGCCGGCCTCGCGCGACTGCTGCAGGACCGCGCCGACGGCGCTGCGGGCATCCGTGATCAGCAGGATCTGTGCCGTGGACGCGGTGACGGTCAGGACGCGGCCCACCAGGCCATCGGCGGCGACCACCGTATCGTTGCGCCGCACCCCGTCGCGTGAGCCGCGGTCGACGAGGATCACGGCGAACCACTGCGAGATGTCGCGGCCGATGACGCGAGCGCCGACCGCGCGGCCCGGGACCAACCGGCGAAACTCCAGGAGCCGCTCGAGGCGTTGCGTGGCTTGCGCCTGCTCTCGCAGACGCCCGACCTCGTCGGAGAGGCGCCCCACCTCTTCATTCAGGCGGCGATTCTCCCGACGCAGGTGACCGATCTCCGTATAGAGACGCCACGCGCGGCTCAGTGCGTCGGCTCCGCGCGCCAGCACGCCCTGAACCGGCCCGACAAGGGCGATCACCATTGAGCCGATACGGCCCACGGCCCGCCGCTCCGGCAGGCGCGCCTGCGAGGTCAGCAGCACGAGGGCTGCCACCACCAAGAGCGTCACGACCGCGATCTGGCGTCTCACCGGTCTGTCCTCGACTTGCGCACGGATCTCCAGACGACTACTGACGTTTCGGCGCGATCAACACTCTCTTTAGCACCTCGATCTCCTCGAGGGCTTTCCCGGTACCCATGACCACCGCCGCCAATGGATCTTCGGTGAGCGAGACGGGCATGCCGGTCTCCTCCGCCAGGAGCCGATCCATCCCGCGCAGCAATGCACCGCCCCCTACCAGGATAATGCCCCGATCGACGATGTCGGCCGCCAGTTCGGGTGGCGTACGCTCCAGCGTTTGCTTGACCGCGTCCACGATCTGCTGGACGGGCTCGGCCATCGCCTCGCGGATCTCGGCGCTCGTCATCCGGACCGTACGGGGCAGGCCGGAGACTAGGTCCCGGCCCCGAACGTCTACGGCGTTCTCCTCTCGCCCAGGGAACGCAGAGCCGATGGCAATCTTGATCTCCTCTGCTGAGCGCTCGCCGATCAACAAGTTATAGGCCCGACGGGAGTACTGCACGATGGCCTCATCGAGCTCGTCACCGCCTATCCGGATCGACCGGCTCGTGACGATGCCGCCGAGGGCGATGACCGCCACCTCGGTCGTGCCCCCGCCGATATCACACACCATGCTGCCGATCGGTTCAGAGACGGGCAAGCCGGCGCCGATGGCGGCGGCCATGGGCTCCTCAATCAAGTAGGCGTCGCGGGCACCAGCCTGGATGGTCGCGTCGACGACCGCGCGCTTCTCGACCTCCGTGCACCCCGACGGAATGCCAACGACGACTCGGGGACGAATCCACATCCGGCCGTTGGCCGCCTTGCGGATGAAGTACTGGAGCATGGACGCGGTGGTGTCGAAGTCGGCGATCACGCCGTCGCGGAGCGGCCGGGTGGCGATGATGTCGCCCGGCGTGCGGCCCAGCATCCGCTTGGCATCAGCGCCAACAGCCAGCACGTGACCGTCGTCGACCCGCTTGGCCACCACAGACGGCTCACGCAGCACGATGCCCACGCGGCGCACGTAGACCAGCGTGTTGGCGGTCCCCAGGTCCACGCCCATGTCGCGGCCGAGGCGCCCCAGTATCCCATCCAGCAGCATCTGTACTCCTCCCATACGCCGCATCACCCCGTCAGCACGCCGCGCTCTCTCAGGCTCACAAACTGTTTGTCCCCAATAATGACGTGGTCCAGGACCTCAATTCCGACGACCCGGCCCGCGTCCCGCAGCCGGGCGGTAATCCTCAGATCGTCCACGCTGGGCTCGGGCGTACCGGAAGGATGGTTGTGGACGACGACCACCGCGGCCGCGCTGCGGCGAATGGCATCTTTGAATACCTCTCGGGGGTGGATCGGCGCGCTGTCGAGTCCGCCGATGGCCACGCTGGCGACGTCCAGGACCTCATGCCGCGTGTTCAATAGGATCGCGCGGAAGTGCTCCCGATCCAGGTGCCGCATTTCGGCGCCGAGCAGCGCCGCCACATCGCGAGGCGTGCGGATCACCGGCCGGCGCGCGGGGTGCGTCGCTTGCGCGCGCCGCCCGAGCTCGAACGCCGCCAGGAGCGCCGCGGCCTTCGCCGGGCCGATCCCGGCCTCGCGGACCAGTTCCTCCGGATGCGCCCGGCTGAGGGCGTCGAGTGAGCCGAACGTCGCCAGGAGGTCGGACCCCACATCGGCGGCACTCCGCCCCGGTGTACCGGTCCGCAACAGCAGGGAGAGCAACTCCGGCGACGACAGGACGCCGGCGCCGCTACGCAGGAGTCGCTCCCTGGGACGGTCTGCTGGGGGAAGCCGTTTGACGGACAGCCGACCCGCCATCACGAGCGCACACTCCGTGCCGGTGCTGTCACGGGGGCCTGTGCCTCCGACCGGCGGCAGCCGGTCGGGCCAGGGTGGGGGATGGCGCTAAATCGTGGGCACACCCACAGTTTCGAGCATGCGGGCGAGTTGCGCCAGCGGGAGACCAACGACCGCGAAGTAGTCTCCTTCCAGTCTGTCCACAAAGAGCGCCGCACGGCCTTGAATGCCGTACGCCCCCGCCTTATCCATCGGCTCGCCGGACGCGACGTACCGGCGGATCTCCCAGTCGGTGAGCGCCCGAAACCGCACGGCGGTCGTGGAGTCGTCCGCGAGTGTGATCGCGCGGCGCCCATGGGCCACGACCACACCGGTGGCCACGTGGTGGGTGCGCCCCGACAGCCGGCGGAGCATCTCCTCCGCTTCCCGCGCCGTCTGGGGCTTGCCAAGCACGACACCATCCACCGTGACCACGGTATCCGCGGCGATGACCACCGCGTCCGGCCGCGCCGCGACCGCGGGCTGCGCCTTGCCCAGCGCAGCCTCTCGCGCCCGCGCCCTGACGGCGTCAAGGGTCCACCCCGGACCGCTTGCGCCGGCGCCTGCCGGAAGGACTCCCCGTGTCTCGTCTTCGCTCGCTCCGGTCCAGACGGTGAAGGTCAGCCCAACCTGGCGGAGAAGCTCGGCGCGCCGGGGAGAGGCGGAGGCCAACACCAGTGCCGGCACTCCGTCCCCTACAGGAGCCGCAACATTCACATCAGTTGTGAGTATAACAGGGGGGTCAGGAGGCTACAACAAGCGGTAAATCCAGATGGCGAGGACGACGCCCAGCACCATCGCGGCGTTCAGCCGAACGACGGCGCCGAGCGTCACGCTGATGATCCTCAGATTGAGATGGATCGGCGGGTCCAGGCCGATGCGCACCTCACGAGCGAGGAAGCCCAGCGGCGAGAACCCTACGACGGCTTCCGCGATCACGCTGCCCAGCACGCCGCCAAACAGGATGACGATGAAGAGGACCCACCACGGGTTGCGCACACGCCGGGCCACTGGCGACCCCCCACAGCGATGTCATGGTGCGTAGCGCACCGACTTATTCGGCGGCGACCTGGACGTCAGACGTGGCTTTTGGGGCGACCAGCCGCGCTAACCAGATGCTGATCTCGTAGAGCACGTACGTCGGGATCGCCATGAGCATCTGCGAAACCACGTCGGTGCCGGGTGTGAGCAGCGCCGAGAGCACCACAATCCCCACGACCGCATACCGACGGCCCGCCGCCAGGGTCGCGGGTGTCACCAACCCAAGGCGAGCCAGGAAGACGATCACGATGGGCAGCTGAAACACAAAGCCGAACGCGAGCACGAACGCCATCAAGAACGACAGCGCCGGGGAAATCGCCAGCATCGGCCGCAGCGTCTCGGTTTGGTAACTCAGCAGAACACGGATGCCGACCGGCATGATGACAAAGAGCCCGAAGGCGGCCCCAGCCAGGAAGAGGATGATCGAGGGCGGCAGGAGGCCCACGACGGCGCGCTGTTCGGTGCGGGTGAGCCCCACAGCGACAAACGCCCAGAACTGATACAGGATGACCGGCAGGCCGATGAACACCCCGATCAACAAAGCGATCTTCAAACGGATGAACAGCGCCTCGGTCGGCGCGAAGAACACGACCTGCGAGACCTGGAGTTGGCGGACCAGGAAGTCGATGACCCGGTCGACAAACAACCAGCCGATCGCCGTCCCAATGCCGAGTGCGGCAAACGCAATGAGGAGCCGCCGGCGCAGCTCCTCAAGATGCTCGACGATCGTCATCGCGTGGTCGTTCATGACGTCAGGCGCTGGACTTGGGCGGTTTGGCTTCCTTAACCTCGTCCTCCACGTCGCTGACGGCCTTGCGGAACTCCTTGATGGTCTTGCCGGCCGCGGCGCCCAGACCCGCCAGCCGGCTGGCGCCGAAGAGGAGCAGCAGGATCAGCAGGATGACCAGCAGCTCCATCGGGCCGACGTTGCCAATGATTGCTGGTGCGACCCATCCCATCATCGTTGAGTACCTCCACCTTTCATTATAACGTTTCGGCGCCCGGGCGCGACCGGTCCGTGCCCTAGAGGCGGCGGCGTTGTAGGGCGGCCGTCACCCCGGCGACGGCGAGCAGCGCCGCACCAAGGCCCGCGACCACGCCTGGCGAAATGCCCAGGCCGCGCAGGGCCTCGGACGCCGCGCGGAACACCTCGTCGGGACGGGGGCCGGGCGTGGTCTGCCGCCGCACGCGGGCGCGCAGGTCGACGATGGCGTCGCCGATGCGCTGGCGCAGCGTGTCTAACTCTCGCGCGGGAACAGACTTCGCAGCCACCGGACCTCCTCCGCCACCCGTGCGGTCCAGGCCGCGCGCCGCCGGCGCACGCGCCGCACGCCGATCCAGATGAGGATGGCCATGACCGCGAGCATGCCCCCGAGGACGACCAGCGCAGCGAGCCAACCCGGCAGCCAGATGGCGGCCACGAGCACCAGCCCAGCCACGAGGACGCCCATGGCGAAGACGCCGAGCAGCAGCGCGGCGCCGATCAGCAACGCCGCGGTAGCCATGTCACGGCCCAACCCGCGCAGGTGATCCTGCACCGCCTCGCCATAGAGCTGGATCAACCGCGCGACGTCTGCGATCAGGCGGCGCACCAGCTCACCCACCGGCTCCTGAAACGCCATCGACCCGCCTCCTCTTCGAGCGCTATGGTTCAGGCCGGTGCGGGGGTTCTCCTCTGCCCGCAAAAAGCGAGGGGGGGGCGGGATGCACCCCGCCCCCCTCGCATCGCTCCGACGGCTGCGCTCTACTGTACGACCTTCACCTGGCCCTTCATCTCGGGGTGGTATGTGCAGTCCATGACATAGGTCCCGACCTTGTCAATCTTCACCTTGAACTTGCTCTCCTGACCCGCATCGACGACGATATCGGTCTGAAAGTCCTCACCGACCGCTGCCTTCGACTTGATGATGGCGTTGTGCACGCCCGTCCCCACGTTCTTCAGCACAAACTCGTACGTCTGACCCGCCTTGATCTCGATCGTCGCCGGCTCGTACAAGTTGTCTTTGCCGATGATCGTGATCGTGTTGGCTGCCGGCGGACCTGGCGTGTCCTGCGCGCCCCTCCCGCCACACCCCGCAGCCACCACCGCCACCAGGGCGATCGTCACCCACCATGCCATGCGCATTCTCCTACGTCCTCCTCATGGTATCGCTTGTGCCGATGCCAATGACCGGCCCTTTTTAGGGTAGCGCGTCCCCCATCTGGGGGCAAGGGTCACGCGGACCGGCCCACCGATCGGTGGCCGTCGACGTTGTCGCCCTAGGGCTTCAGCACGACCTTGATCGCACGATGCCGGCGCTTATCGAGCGCCACCTCGAGCGCACGGCGGTACTCCGCGAGAGGGAAGGTGTGCGTGATCAGCGGGCTCAGGTCGACGCGGCCTGAGGTCAACAAGTCCATGGCCAGGGTCATGGCTCTCACGGTCCGTCCGTCGACGCGCTCGTGCGCGTAGCAAAACGTCCCGTGGACCCTGACCTCCCGAAGCCAAATCGGCGTCCAGTCCACGCCGCGCACGACCCCAGCCAAGCCGACGAGCACCACGACGCCACCCGCACGCGTCAGGCGTAGCGCATCGTCAATACTCCGCGCGCTCCCAACACACTCGAGGGCGACATCGACGCCGCCGGTCAGTACTGGAGGTCCAAGCACCGGGCGGAGCAGTCGGGCGCCAACCTCCGCGGCGATCTCACGGTAGGGGCCGCCGCGCGAGGGCCCGATGACGCTGGACGCGCCGAGACGCCGGGCCAGATCCGCCTGATGAGCGTGCCGGGCCAGCACGACGACGCGGGCGGCCGGACGCAGCGCCCGCAGCGTTGCCACCGCCGCTAGCCCGATTGGGCCAGCGCCGACGACGAGCACCGTGGCCGTCTCTGGGGGGACAAACCGCAGCACGGGGTGCACCGCCACGGCCAAGGGTTCGACCAGCACCGCCTGGTCATCGGTCAGTCGGGGCGGTACCGGAATCAGGCTCGACCGGTGTGCCAGCATCACCTCGCCCCACGACCCGCCCACGTCTCGACACGCGCCATGGCCCAGGCCGGGCGATAGCGTGCCTTCGGCGAACCGGCTGCAGAGATTGTAGTCACCCCGCGCGCAGGCGGGACAGGGATCGGCAAACCCACGGGTGGCACAAGGCAGTAGCGGCTCCACGACCACGCGCGCGCCCACCGAGACCCCGGCGGCCGGGCCGGCCTCCACCACGGTGCCCACGTTCTCGTGCCCCACGACGAATGGCATCGACGCATACACCGAGGCCGATGGGCTGGTCTCCAGTTGCACTAGGTGCAGATCGCTCCCGCAGATACCGCCGAGACTGACGCGCACCCGGGCCCAGTCTGGTCCAGGCAGGTGTGGCTCCGCGATGTCGGTCAATCGGATCGGGCTGATTCGGCTCAGGAAGGCCTGCCGCCAGAGACGGCCGGCGCCGCGCGTGATCAGGTAGCGCGGCACGGTGATGTTAGCCACCACGGCCTTCACGGATCTCGACCCGTGGAACGCGAGGCGGCGGTAGTCGCCGCCGCTGCGCGGACGACATTCTTCAGGAGCAGCAGGTTGGTCACGGCGCCGACCCCGCCGGGGACCGGGGTGATGGCCGCGGCCACCTGGCTCACCTCAGCGAAGGCGACGTCCCCAACGGTCCGCCGCCTCGGCCGTCCCCTCTCGTCAGTCTGCGGTCGCCCGGCGGCGTCCAGCAGCGGGACTGTGTTGATCCCAACGTCCACGACGATGGCGCCGGGCTTCACCATGTCGGCGGTGATGAACTCGGCCTTACCCATCGCGACGATCAGGATGTCGGCGCGGCGCGTGTGACCCGCCAGCAGCCCCGCCCGCGACGTGTAGGAGTGTACGGTGGTGGGTGTGGCATTGCGTTGGAGCGCCAGGAAGAAAGCGGGTTTCCCCACCGAGTTGCTGCGTCCGACAATGACGATCTCCTGACCTTCGAAGGCGGTGCGCGGGTCGCGGCCGAGGCCGCGGAAGTAGCGCTCCAAGAGCTCAAAGCACGCCAAGGCGGTGGCCGGGCACACGGTGGGCTGGCCCAGCGCCAGGCGGCCGGCATTGACCGGATGCAGACCGTCGACGTCTTTGGCCGGGTCCAGTGCGTCCAGGACCGGGCCCTCGGGGACGCCGCCCGGGAGCGGGCGGATCGGCAGGATGCCGTGCACGGAGGGGTCCGCCGACAGTTCCCGTATCTGCCGCACGATCTCCGCGAGCGTCGCGCCCGCAGGCAGACTCACATCGATGTACGCCAGGCCGCTCTCCGTGGCGGTGCGCTCAATCTGCCGCCGGTAGAGGCGGGCGCCGTAGTCGTCGCCCGCCAGCACCGTTGCAAGACCAGGCCGGATCCCCACCGCCTGGAGCGCCGCCACGTCGCCGACCAACTCGGCTCGGATCGCCTCCGCGGCCGCGTTCCCGTCGATGATGACCGCCACTGCGCTCACCCGATCTTGCCGTAAGCGATCCGCAGGACATCGTCGCGCACCACCCTGATGCCGGCGAGCAGGCGTTGCATCTCCGCCCAGAGCGGCTCTGCAAACGGCGGATCGCCGACCGATGCCAGGTTGATGCGCACATTCAACGCGGCGCTCTGCGCGGCCGCGTCCGCGAGCAGGGCGGCGACTGCGGCGTCGCTGACCACCTGGGGATTCCCGTGCTCCGCCGCCACCAGGCTCCAGGCCGCCACCTCCTCACACAGACGCACGACGGCCGCAGGAACCTGCGCCGCCTCGCGCAGTGCGGCCTGGATGGCCCGCTGGCGCGCGGCCTTCTGCTCGTCGGCCGCACGCGGTAGCCGGTAAGACGCCATGACCTCGCGAAACGCCTGGGCGTCCTGATCGATCGCCGCCACCAGGCTGGCGCGCAGGGCGTCGGCGCGCGCACGCGCCCGCTCCATGTCCGCCGCTGCGGCTGCGAACTTCTCCCGGCCGATCGTCAGGTTGGCCACCATGCTGACGAGCGCCGCACCGGTGGCCCCCACCAGGGCCGCGGCCGCCCCGCCCCCTGGTTCAGGCGCTGATGACGCGAGCAGATCGAGGAACTGGGCAAGCGGGGTCTCTCCGTACATGCCTACCTCCCAGCGGACGCGGTCCGGCGTTCTTTACGATGCGCGAATGATCGTCTTCGCCGGTGCGGCGTCGTCTACCGAGGCCGCGAACAGATACGCGCGCACGGGCCCGGCGACGTGGAACGAGCCGGTGGCACAGACCACGTCGTCGCGTCCGGCAAGACCCAGTGCCTTCTTGATGGCGTCCACGGGGTCGTCGACGACCAGGACCGTCGAGACCCAGGGCTGCGCCGCGATGGCGACCTGCTCGGGCGGGACCGCGCGCGCATCATGCGGCCGTGTCGCGATCAGGATCGCCGCCCGCGGCGCGATGATCCGAGCGATGCCCGCCAGATCCTTATCGCCAAGGATGCCCAGAACCAGGACGAGCCGGCGCCCCGGGAACGTCTCATCGAGCGCCGCCCGCAACGCCTGGAAGGATACCGTGTTGTGGGCCACGTCCACGATCACCGTTGGATGACTCCGCACAACCTCGATGCGCGCCGGCCACTGCAGGCCGGCAAGCGCAGAGCGCACCGCGGTCTCACGAATCGCGAAGCCGCGATCGGCCAGCGCCTCAACAGCACCGATCGCACAAGCGGCGTTCGTGGCCTGGTGCCGGCCCAGCAGCGGCAGCCGGAGGTCCCGGTAGAGGTGCTGGCGGCCGCGAACCGTGAATCGGATCCCTTCCGGGGAGGCCGCCAGCGTGCGAACGCGGATCTCACGCCCCACCCGGACGAGCGTGGCGCCGATGGCCGCGGCCGCCTCACGCAGCGCCCTGCTCGCCGCCGGTCGCTGCGGCGCCGAGATGACGATTCGTCCGGGGCGCATGATGCCCGCATCCTCCGCGGCGATCTGGCTCAGACGGGTCCCCACCGTATCGGTATGGTCATGGCCGATGGTGGTGATCACCGACACTGCCGGGTCTGCGACGTTCGTCGCATCAAGCCGCCCGCCGATGCCGACCTCGACGACCGCCAGATCCACCGCCCGTCGCCTGAAGTCGAGAAGCGCGAGCGCGGCCGCGGCTTCGAAGTAGGTGGGCGGCCATCCCGGCCCCCCCTCCCCGCGGATGATCGCGGTCCGCACCTCATCGATCAGCCCAGCAAACGCGTCGGGCGTGATGAGCTCGCCGTTGATCCGGACTCGCTCGCGAATGTCCACCAGGTGGGGCTTGGTGTAGAGGCCGACTCGGGACCCGGCCGCCTGCACCATTGCAGCGATCATGGCGGCCGTCGATCCCTTACCCTTGGTGCCAGCAACGAGCACCACTGGTGTCGCGCGCTCGGGATGGCCGAGCAGCTCGCACAGCCGGCGCATCCGCTCGAGCTTGATCGGCGCGTACGATCGCGGCGCACCCTGCCGGGCCGCCAGCAGCCGGTCCAGGTAGGCGAGGGATTCCTCGTAGGTCAAGGCCCGTGGGGCTCTACGACATCGGGACGCGAGGAAGGATGCGGTCCTCCGTCCGGTCGAGGATGTCGGCGAGGTTGGGGCCGGTGATCGTCAGCCCGTGGTTGCGCAGGCCCACGACGGCACGCGTGGGTTCCGGGCTGGCGGCGACCAGGTCGGAGACGGCCTGCGCGAGCTCCCGCGTCCCGCAAGGATACTGGATCTGCGTGGACGGTACGCCCTCCATCCAGGCATGGACGTGCACGATCGCACCGACGGGCGGGTGTGCGGCATAGATCATGCAGTGCTCGATGGCGTCGACGGAAACCCGCCGCGGCTCGATCGCCGGGGGACGCTGAGCAGGATCACGTTGCGCTCCGCGTCATATCCCTTGACCATCAGGATGTCCCGACCGACAATCCGCAGCGCGCCCTTGTTGACACCGCTGGCGCTCATCCAGAAGCGGCGGGCGTCCTTGCGCACGCTCAGGTTGCCGTAGGACAGCCCACCAATCCCAAAGAGCCGCTTCACGTGCGCCAGGTCGCGTGGACTCAGCAAGTCCTCGATCGGAAACGCCGTGGGCAACAGACGCAACGCATCGAGTCGCTTCCCGGCGTCGGCGAGGGCCGCCGTGAGATCATCGCCGTCCCACAGCTCGGGCTCGAGGTCCGTGTGGAACTCGTTGTTGATCACCAGTTCCGCTGAGGCCAGGGGGTGGATTCGTTCGAACACCCGGGCGAAGAATCCCTCGTCGTCGTCGTCTGTAATGGTGAAGTAGCCCTGCTCCAGGGTCACGACGTACGCCGTTGCCCGCTCCCCGTCGGGGGCGAGATAGAGCACCATGTTCCCCAGCGTCCGCACGATAAAGGGATAGAGCGCGGGCAGCACCTCGGCTCCCGGCGCCGGGCCCTCGACGATGGACACGACGAACGACGCCTGCGCCCGGCGCCGGAATGGGCGTGGCGCCGCGCTGTCGACGAAATGCAGGATGATCCGAGGCGCGTGATCGGGGGCGGTCTCCTCGAGACCCCTGGCGACGAGGGTCCGGCGCAGGCCCTCGTGAAACCACCGCTGCCGTGGGGTTCGCGGATGGCCAGATGTCGCGAATGTCAAGACCCCATACCCCTACGCACCCCGCGTCACAAGCGCTGCACCACTTCGACACCGGCGCTCGATTCCCTCATCGGGCCCGTACCACCACGAACTCGGCCAGGTCTTGCAGGCTGCCGCGCGCCGGGCTGGCCGGTAGTATCTCCAGGGCCGTCCTGGCGCCGGTGGCCAGCGACCTCGCTACGTCCAGAGCATAGCGCACGCCGCCCCAACGATCGACCAGCGCACGCAACTCGTTCAGAGCGCCATCCCCGGCCCCGGCGCGCAGGAGGGCCTGCAGCCGGAGACGGTCCGGCTCCGAGGCCTGCCGGAGCGCCGCAATCGCCGGCAGCGTCACCTTGCCGGTGTCAATGTCGCTCCCCACCGGCTTCCCGAGTGTGTCCGCGGTGCTCGTCAGGTCGAGCGCATCGTCGGTGATCTGGAACGACAACCCCCATTGGCGGCCGAACTCGGTCAGCGCGTTCACGACCGGAGCCGGCGCGCCGGCGATGAGCGCACCGGCGCGAGCGGCCGCCGAGAAGAGGGCGGCGGTCTTGCCGTCGATGATCGCAAAATACGTGCGTTCGTCCGCATCGGGCTCGCCACTGTGCTTGGTGGCCAGGATCTCCGCCTGGCTCATCCGAACCGCGGCCTGGGCGATCGTGGGCGAAACCTCGGGGTGCCGGATGCGGCTGATGAGATCGAAGGCGGTCGCAAACAGGTAGTCTCCAAGCAGGACGGCGATCTGGTTGCCCCACAAGACGTTCACCGTGGACTCTCCGCGCCGGAGGTCCGCGGCGTCGATCACGTCGTCGTGGATGAGCGATGCGATGTGAATGAGTTCGACGGTCCCGGCCAGCCACAGGCGCTGCTCGTCCGACCCGCCGGCGGCGGCCGCGCTCAAGAGTGCCAGCGCAGGCCGGACCAGCTTGCCGCGTGTCGCCAGCACGTGTGAGACCAGTTCACCGATGAACGGATCGTCGGTGGCCAGCTCGTGACGCAGGAGCTCGCCGAGGCGCTGCAGGTCGCCGTGGACCGGCGCGTAGATGCGCTCGAGGTCGCTGACCATCTACGGGGCCACCCGGATCTCCGCGACCATGCCCGCTTCGCGGTGGCCCGGCAGGCTACAGTAGGCCGTGTACGTGCCCGGCTCGAGCCGCACCGACAGCGTGTTCGACTCCCCGGGCTTGATGCCACCCAGCTCAGCGCCGGGTCGCCCTTCGATGCCGAAGTTGTGATCCACCACACCCTGGTTTCGAACGCGAAACGTCACGGGTCCGGCGCGCACGGTGAGCGGTGATGGCTGGAGGGCCCACTCCGTGGCCACGACGTCGATCGGCGGGCGCGACGCATCGCCGCCGGGAGGGGCAGGGCGGCGGCCGCAGGCTGCCGTTCCCAGGCCTGCGGCCACCAGCATGACGGCGACCAGCGAGTATCGCATCGCTCGCCAGGTCAGGCTTCGGCGATCAGCCCAAACGAGGCTACAAACGCGAGCAAGACGAAGAACAGCACATAGAAGACGACGTACGCCAACCAGACGCGAAGGGGGCGCTTCATGCTCCGCCGTCCTCCGCGGGCACGGCCTGCGGCGTGGCGGCTGCCCCACCAGGTGTCGCCGATGCGGCTGGCCTCGCCGGCGCGGCTGCCCGCGGGACGGCCGCGGGACCCAGTTCACGGAGCCGATCCAGGAAGACGCCGACGTCAGCCATGAACGCCGTCTCGTCGTGCAGGCCGTGCGCCAGCATTCCGAGCCGGGCAGGATCGACCTTCCGCCGCTGCAACCGCCGCCGCAGCTGGTCCACCCGCTCGCGCATCAGGTAGTTCCCTTCACGGTTGAGGCAGTCGCCGTACGGGCAGCCCACGACAAAGACGCCGTCGGCGCCCGCCTTCAGCATGTCCTCGAGCCAGCTGGGTCGGATGAAACCCGAGCACGGCACCCGGATGAGCACCACCGACGGATGCGCGCGCAGCCGGCCGTCCCCATCGGCGATCGTGCTCGTCGCCACGGCCCAGTCGCACACAAGCCCAACGACCTTGGGAGCCCACGTCCCCTGCGGCGTCGCACCGGCGGTCGTCATGCCCGCACCGCGCCGGCGGCGCCAACCGCCTGGGTGGCGCGCGTGGTGATCTCGCTCTCGAGCATCCCCGGCAGCTCCAGCGCCTCAAACGGGCACGCCCCAATGCAGATGCCGCACTCGACGCACCGCGAGTCCATCACGACCGCCAGCAGCTTCCGGCTGGCCGCCGCCCGGGACAGCCCCTGATACGGTGAGGCGACCATCACAATCGCGTTGTAGGGGCAGTCATAGTAGCAGAGTTCACACCCCGTACAGTTGCCATCGATCACCTGCGCCACGCCGGCATGACGCACGCCCATCGCCGCGTCGGTTTCGCGGTTCACGTATGGAACCACGAACCCCAAGGCAAAAAGCCCGGCGATCGACAGCACGACCACCAGAGGCGGCAGGAACCCGGCAAGCCAGAACGGCAGGAGGAAGAACACGTCCAACGCGATCGCGGTGGGGCTGGCGCCGGGGGCTGCGGGGGCGCCGCTGACCGCCGGGATGACCGCCGCCAGCAGCGTGACCACGCCCAGGCTTACCAGCACCCAGGTCGCGGGCGGCCAGATCTTGGGGTGGCGCAGGCGCACGTAGTGCCACCACAGCAGCACATAGAGGGCCGAGGCGGGTCCCACGTGGAGCAACAGAATCCGTGGCAGGGTCGCCTCACCCAGTCCCTCGCCGCCGATGAGCAAATCCGCAAACGCTCGGCCGACGAGCGGAATCGACCGCAGCAGTTCGTTAAAAGATCCCAGGATCGCCAGGCCCCGATCGTCCCAAACCAGGATGTAGCCGGTCGCGCCGATGAAGCCTCCCAGCAGCAGCATGAACATGCCGGAGATCCACGGGCTGTCGCGCGAGAACAGGTAGCGATCCGTGAACCAGTTCCGCAACAGGTGCAGCAGGGCGGCGATGATGAACGCGTCCGCCGAGTACCGGTGAATCCCCCGGATGAGACCGCCGTAGGGCACCTGCTCGGTCAGGTAGACAATCGAGGCGTGCCCTTCGAAGAGGCTGGGGACATAGTAGAAGAAGATGAAGATGCCCGAGAGCACGAGGATGAAGAGGAAGAGGTTCGTCAGGCCGCCGGTGTAGTACAACGGGTTCAGATCGGTCGGATAGACGCGGTTGATGGCCACATCCAGCCGAAGCGTGAAGCGCTGTAGGGCGGTCAGGGCTCTTCGATACACGCGCGCCCCTCAGGTCAGGGTACGGGTTTGGTCCACCGTCCACGGAGATCGTCCTCGGCCTCCGCGCGGCGGGTACTGATCATGCCGAGCTTGCGGAGCAGGAGCAGGATCAACCCATAGACGATGAAGATGGCGCCGAGCGCGGCGCCGCCGAGCCCCCAGAGGTCCAGCCGCTCCGGGCTGCCGAACCGCTCGCCCATCAGGATCAGCCCGGCGCACAGCGCGCCAACGATCGCCAGCGCGTACACACCCGCGGCGTAGAGCCGGCCGGAGGCATTCACGACCGGCCCGCGCCTCGATCGAGGAGGCGGTCAAAAACCCGGATGCCGCGTTTCGCCCGGCCGGCGGCTCGGTCGGCCGCGTAAATCACAAACGCCAGGTACCCCATGCTGCCGAGGAAGAGCGCCATCCACAGGGCGCCCGCCAGCGGCCCGTAGAGGCGCTGGCCCTCAAGCGCTGCCCGGACGCCTTGCCAGATCTGCGAGAACGACCCGATCGCCAGCGCAAACGCCCCCCACGAGGCCAGCATCCGCATCTCCGTCAGTGCGCGACCGCCGGCCGCGTAGCGGGGTCCGACGCCGGCGCACGTGCCCGCCGCCGTCGGACCACCAGCTCCCAGACAAACGCCGCGGACAAGACAATCGCGGTCATGAACAGGACGAGTGGCGGTTCGCGTTCGATGACCGCGATATTGAACAGGATCAGCGTCGTAAACCCAAGGAAGTAGATCAGCGCCAGGAGACCCACCACGAAGAAAAACGGACGCTCTAGGGGCCGGCGGTACTTGGTCCGGTCGAGGAGCGGCGCCATCATCCCAAAGCCAATGAGCAACCCGGGGCCGAGGCCGGCCCACAGGGGCGGCGTGTACTTGACGTACTGGTAGAGGGCCAGGAAGTACCAGTCCGAGAGGATGGGCAGCGGGGTCCGGTTGGGATCGGCCCGCCGGCCCAACTCCGCCGGCAGCGCCCAGCTGACCACCACGAGCATCACGCTGAAGAGCACGACCGGAAGCAGCGACATGTTCAGCCGGACGCGGCGCGTCCGGTAGTAGAACACCTCGGCGACGATCAGCAGCACGAGGGAGATCCCGAAGTGGAGCGCATAAAAGCGGGTCAGGGTGGCCTGCCCCACCGCGGGCCCGCCGAGGAAGAGATAGGCGATCATCGAGCCCACCTGGAACTGCTCGCCGATCACCGGAATCTTGGCCGTCAGCTCATCGAAGTAGACCGGCACCGTGAGCACCGTCTTGGCGGCCCAGAACGCCCGCTGGTTCCAGATCAAGAGGTAGCCGGTGATGCCGGAGATCATCGCCAGGACCAGACCGAGGAATGACCAGACCCATGTGAGTTCTCCGGGCTTCTTATACTCGGCCAGGAAGTACTGCCGGTAGATCCGGAGGATGATCGTCACGATGAGCCCGTCCGCGGCGTACTTGTGGACGCCGCGGACCAGCCAACCTAGAAACACTTCATCCTGAATGTGGAGGATCGAGTTGTACGCGCCGGTGGTCGTTGGCTCGTACCAGAACATCAGGATCACGCCGCTCACAACCGTGACGATCCAAAAGTAGTAGAGCATCGGCCCCAGCAAGTAGAGCGGGTTCGCCTGCTCGGTGACGAACGTCTCGTCAAAGAGGTCGAGCCGGCTCCGCCGATCGCGGTACCACTCGCGCAGGCTATCCAGCGCAGCGGCCATCGGGACGCTCAGGCGATCCCGCCCGGCTCGACCCGGCGCACGATGATCTGCTCGTTCTTGACCTCATAGAGGAACGTGCGCGGAGGGCGCGGCGCGGGCCCAGAGAGGACCCGCCCCGGCTGCCGGGGATCGCCTGGATCATAGATGCTCAGGTGGCAGGGACAACCCATCAGGGCATGCTGCCGGTCCTTCGGGGGCGTGTATCCGCCGTACCCGGCCGTGATCTCCCGGTAGTCCGCGACGAAGTTATAGATGCATCCCAGGTGCGGGCAGATGCGCGAGAAGACGATGATGTCGCTCTCTTTGAACTGGGCCTGCTCGCCGCTCTTCCGCACCCATCCCCAGGGTCCCTCATCGTCGCTGCGCCCTCGGATGAGATCGACCTTCTGCGGCAGCCGGATCACTACGCCGGGCACCGCGAACGTCTTGTATCCGTCCGGGGTATACTGCGGGTACTTCTGCGTGAACACGAAGTACTTGAAGTCCCACGGTTTTTGTAGCTCAGAGAGGCTGGCGGCGACCACCGGTTCGCCGGTGGCGGCATCCCGGGTGGTCGGCGTCACGATCGCGAACGGGTCCATGTTGGGCTTGAGAAACCGCAGCAGCGGCGACCCAAACGCCACCAGACCGCCGACAAGGGGCAAACCGGCCGCGAGCTTCAAGAAGCGGCGCCGGCCAATACCGGAATCCTGGGTCATAGCGTCTCCCTCACCCAGAATACACGAGGACCGCCCCGCCTGGTAGTGCCGCCACGCCGCGCCCGCGCATCACTGGCCCCGCGCAGGCCGATAGTCGTAGACGAACGTCCACAGGTAGTCGACCAGCGCCCAGATTTCTTCCTCCGTCAGCTTCCCGCGGTAGGCGGGCATCAGCCCCCGGCCGTTGAGAATGCGCTGGTACAGCTCCGAGGGCTTGCGCTGCGCCATCAGGGTCGCATTGGTGAACACGCCGGCGCTCGCCTGCTGGCGCCAGCCCCAGACCTTCGCGGCCATCTCGCCGCTGCGCGCGCCGCCGCGGCCGTCGCCGGCCGTGCCGTGGCACGCCGCACACGTCACCGCCGCCACGCCAGTGTTGATCGCCCGCTCCTGGTAGATCGCCCGGGCCATGGCAACGGTCTGCGGCGTCGTCGCAAAGGACCACTCGTAGAAGAGGACGTCCCAGATCTGGGCGTCGGCCAGCCGCGGGGAGAACGGCAGCGCACCGTAGGCCGGCTTGGGGCCAAAGGCAGGCATTGCCGTATGCGGCCGTCCCAACCGGATCGTCTCGAACATCATGAACGGCGAGTTCAGGCGCATGGCGACCTGGTTGTGAAAGTTAGCGGGACGGGAGGGCAGCTGCTCACCCTTGACGTCCATGCCGAGCAACTTGAAGAAGTCGGTCATCGGGGTCTTCTGCCGCGAGACCAGGCTGGCGGCCGATGGACCGTCGCCGAGACCCTCGACCCCGTGACAGACATAGCAGGTGCGCTCGAAAATCACGCGGCCCCGTTCGGCCGACGGCCGCGGGTTCACAGGCACCAGGGGTTTGGGCGCGGGCGCCTCGACCAGGCCGGCTCCCACGGCCGCCGCTTCGCCCCGCATCCGCACGGTCGGCTGGCAGCCGGCGGTCACGATGGCGAGTCCAACGAGGACTGGGAGAACGCGAAACAGGGTCGGGCGCCCGAGGGAGCTCCTCATACCAAACGCTGACTTCGCTTCAACGTGTAGATGCGAACTCCTGCGTCAACGGGTCGGGTACTTTTCCTTGTACTCGACGGGGTGTGTGGAAATCACCTGCGACGCTTGCAACACCCCCGCGGCATCGAGCCGCCCTTCCACGAGGACGTCCCGACCCTCGGCAAACAGGTCAGGGAGCGCGCCGGCGAAGCGCACGCGGTAGGCGGTGCGCGGATCCGCCAGCACGAACCGGGCCATGCCCTCTGCCTTGCGAACCGAGCCGGCCTGCACAGTTCCCGCCAGGCGGATCCGCGCCCAACGGAGGTCGGGCCGCGCGGCCAACTCGGTAGGCGTGAGGTAGTACACCATGGACGAGCGTGCGCCTTGGTAGGCCGCGAAGATGAGGGCCAGGACGATGATCGTCCCGCCGAGGATCAGCTTGCGGGGGGTCGGGCTCACGGGTCGGGCGACGGCCTCGCCGCGTCGGAGAGCTCGGCGATGAGGCGCCGCCGGGCGGCCAGGGTGAGCGCGTATCCGCCAAACAGCACGATGGCGATGAGATAGGCGCTGATCACGAACGCCACCTATGCCCCTCCTTCGAGGATCTCGACCAACCGCGCCAGCGTCCGCTCCTGCCGTACCCGCAGGGTGAGCAGTGTCAGGAACAGCGTCAGGAACGCCGCGGCGTTGATCGCCAGCGGGATCAGCATGCTCACCGGCAGGGCCGGTCCTTCGGGCCGAAACACGGTCGGTTGCGGATGGAGGGTCCGGAGCAGGATCACCGACCAGTGGATCAGCGGCACATCCAGGATCCCGATGACCCCGATGACCGCCGCGGCCCTGGCGCCCCGTTCCCCGGGCGCCCAGGCCCGGACGACGAGATACCCCACGTAAATGAACCAGAGGATCAGCGTGGTCGTCAAGCGGGCATCCCACGTCCACCAGGTCCCCCACACCGGCCGACCCCAGAGCGCACCGGTCACCAGCGTCATCGTGATGAAGAGCACGGCCAGTTCCGCGGCGGCCAGCGCCAGGCGATCCCACCGGGGATCGCGCCGCCAGAGGAACAACAGGCTGGCGACACACACGACGGCCAGCGCCGCGTACGCGGTGATCACCGCGGGCACGTGGAGGTACATGATGCGCTGTGGGGGGCCCTGGATAGCCTCGGTCGGGGCCAGGGCCAGGGCCCACGTCAGACCGGTCAGCATCAGGGCCAGGCTGAGCGTCAGCAGCAGTCGCACACACCCACTCCCGACCACCGCACTGCGCGGGCGGTCATTCGCTGATGAGGACCTCGAACAACAGCACGCCGGCCGTGGCAAAAAGCATATCAAAGGCCGCCAGCAGCCGCAAATGGACGGCCACCGCGGCGAGCGGCTGCCCCTCCAGGATTCCTGTCGTCGCCCCCATGGCCGCGATGAGGGCCGGCAGCATGACAGGGAGCATCAACAGGGGCAGCAGCGCATCCCGCAGGCGGGTCTGAACGATCAGCGCACTGAAGAGCGTCCCGACGACGGCGAGCGACAGGCCGCCCAGGAGCAGCGGCAGCGCGAGCGCGGGCAGGTGCGCCCAGACCGTTTCGGTAAACAGCGCGCCGAACAGAGGCAGTGAGGCCACCTGCACGACAACGACCGCGAGCCAGTTCGTCACGACCTTGGCCACGTAAATCAAGCTGCGGTCGACCGGAGCCAGCAGCAGGGCCGTGAGTGGGTCGCGCTCGGTCGCGAACATCCGCGCGAATCCGACGGCGGCGCCGAACGCGTAGGTCACCCACATCGCAGCCGGCGTGAGGGACGCCTCCGCGCGGGCCGCCGCCAACACCACGACCAAGAGGAGCGCGACGAGCCCCATCGACATCACGATCTCGCGGGACCGCCACTCCAGACGAAGGTCCTTGGCGACGAGGAGCAGCACGTGACTCACGACCGATGCCCGCGGAACCCGGCGACAAGCTGCGCCTCGTCCAACGCCTCCGGCGGTGCCGTGGGCTCCAGCCGGCCGGCACGCAGCACGGCGGCGCCGGTCGCCAGCAGCCGGGCCTCCGCCGGGTCATGCGTCGCGAACACCACCGTGCGGGCACCCAACGAGCGGCGAATGACGGACGCCAGACGCGCGGCCGCGTCTAGGTCCAAACCGGTAAAGGGCTCATCGAGCAGTAGCAGCGACGGGTCGTGCAGCAGCGCCCGCGCCACATCCACCTGCTGCCGCTGTCCGCGGGAGAGAATGCGGACGCGGCGCCCGGCGAGCGGCCCCAGGTCGCCTTCCTCGAGGACCGTCACCACGCGCGCCGGCGCAACTCCATAGAGTGCGGCGAAGAATCGTAGGTTCTCCTCTACCGTGAGGCTCTGGTACAGGAGAGACTCGTGCGGAACCAAGCCGATCCGCCGCCTGAGGTCGGGCACCACCCAGGGATCTTGACCGAACAACGACACGGTCCCGCGCGTGGGCCGGATCAACGTGGCCAACACACGCAGGAGGGTGGACTTGCCCGACCCATTGGCGCCCAGGACGGCGACGATTTCACCGGTCCGCACGCGAAGGTCGAGCCCGCGCAGCACCGGCCGGTAGTCAAACGCCTTTGTCACACCGGCGAGTTCGATGGCCCAGGGTGCGGAACCGGTACCGGTCACTCGCGCATCCCATTGCCGCCGGCGCCATCCACGAGCAGATCCACCAGCGCGTCGGCGGCCGTGACGGGAAAGAAGAGGAACGGATACCCCCGATAGGCGGTCACCTCGGCGTCGCCGTGCTGGGCGTCAAGCCGACGCGCCGCCTGCTGGATCTCGGCGACGCGATCTGCAACGGCGACCTGGAGAATCGTATTGATCTCCCGGATGCGCTGTGTGGCCGCGCGGCGTTGCCGCCGCGTCAGATCCGCCGCGGCCTCGAGCCGGCGGATCAGCGACCACTTCTCCGCGACCAGCGGGCGATGCGGGCCATCGTCGGCCGGCAGATACCGGTCGGGGTTGTGTTGGAGGTCGAGCAGCGTGCGGCGCGCATGGCGTCGAGCATCGTCTGACGGTCCACTGCCGGCGAAGGGCAGGAACAGCGTCGCCGTGACCGTCGCGTATCGCGGCGGGGCGACCCCGAAAAACTCCCGAACCACGGCATCGGTGGCCCGATCATAGCGGCCGCCCCCGATCCCGTGGATGAACAGGTCGGTGAGCACGAGCCGGGCGAACGCCGTCAGCGTCAACGCGCGCGGCCTGATCTGCGTCCACGCCAGCGCCGCGTCGTCGGCATCGCGGGGGAGCGGGCCGACTTCTCGCCCGTCCGCACACAGGCAGCGGGCCGAGAGGTCCACAAAGAGCGGCCAGCGTCGCCCACCGGCGATCCACCAAAACGGCGCCTCGGCGCGCCCGTCGTCGACCGCCAGATCCGGAAACGGCTGCGCGGCGGTGCGGACACCGTAGTGGTTGCGATAGGCCGCCAGGCACGTGTTGTGCAGCTCGGCGAACCGCCGGGCGTCCTGCAGAATCGCGTGGACAAAGCATCGGAAGGACGCGGTACGGGCGAGGTGCGAGACCGGCAGGTCGATGTACGACCGGGGGCCCTCCAGCGCACGCCTCCACGCCGTCACCGCGCCGGCGATGCCGGCTCCTGCCGGCGAGTCGGGTAGTGTCCGGGCGCGCTGCCAGGGATCGGTCACCGTCGGCTCAGCGATCGTGGCCAGATGGGCGTCGATGGCCGCCACGAACTCACGCACCCGGGCCGCGTGTGGAGCGGCCACGGCCTCTGCCGGCACTTCGGGCCCGGCGGCGGCCAGAGGCACACGCACTCGTTCGAGCCGACCGTTGGCCCGCGGCACCTCCGCCGCGATCTCCTCGATCGCATCGCTATCCACGATGAGGTTGAACCCGGTGCCGCCGGGCGGGACGAGCCTGGCCAGCGCCAGATACTTGACCCAGATCCCGGGGTGAACCAGGACCGGCTGGTGGCCGGTCCCCACAATCACGTCCTCACTCGGTTCGGGTGCCGCCAGTCCCAGCGCGCGTGTGTAGGCGGCGGCCTGCGGTAGCAGTTCACGCCGCGCCCGGCGGCGCAGCTCGCCCAGCCGCAGCCCTCCCAGTTCCACTGCCGAGGCATCGAGCGCCGCGCGGTTGGCGCGGGCCAGATCGAGCCACCGTGCGAACGCCGGCGCGGCGACCGCCGCGGGCGACGTCGTCGGTATCTCCAGTTCCAGGGCTGGCCACTCGATGCGGGCCGCAGGGTTCGGGTTCATTTAGACGAGCCCGTCCCACCGGATCACGCCGATCTCCTCCCGACACACAAACGCCTCACCGAACTTCCGCGCAATCAGCGCGCCTAGGTAGGCATTCTCCTTCCGGATTTCTTCCGCGATCCAGCTGGTACCGCCCCGTGTGCTGAACTGCGATGCATAGGCGCCCACGGCAGCAAGCTTTGTGTCGATGTAGGGTGAGATGTCAACGATGAATGACGGTTTCACATGCAGCCGGTAGTGTGTGCTGAAGAAGTGATAGATGCGACCGGGATAGTGCGGCTCGCCCTGCATCGTGGTCTTGGTCAGCTTGGCCGTGAAGCGCGAGGCCTCGACGAGGGCGGCGGCCGCCACGTGGTCGGGGTGCGCGTCCACCCAGTACGGCGCGAAGAGGACGTCGGGCCTGATCTCGCGGATGACCTCTGCCACCTGGGTGCGGGCCTCGATCGTATCCTGCAGGTAGCGATTGGGGAGCGCCAGGGTGATGCGCCGGCGCACGCCCAGGAGCCGGGTCGCCTCGGCGGCCTCGCTCGCACGCTGCTCTGGGGTGCCGCGGGGCGTCGGCTCCCCGTTGGTCAGGTCACACAGCATGACCTCATGCCCTTGCGCGAGCAGCAGGCAGATCGTGCCGCCCATGGCGATCTCGAGATCGTCCGGGTGTGGTCCTATCGCGAGGACACGAGCCACCGCTGCACCTCTCGCTCGATCACGCGCTCATAGTAGTGCCGCCGGACGGCGACGTCGTCGAGGCCGCCCCAAAACTGGCGGTCGGGATTCTTGTAGATGCGGGGCGTAGCCAGCTCGACGACGCGCAGCCGATGGTGGGCCGCCTGAATCCACACCTGCAGCGGTAGGCCGTACGACGGATCGTCCAGGCGCAGGACCCGTAGCGCGGCCGCGCGGTAGGCCTTGAACCCACAGAACGCGTCGGTCAGCGGGTAGCCCGTTAGGGCGCGCAGACGGGCGGTGATCTCTTCGTTGAGGATCCGACGATCCGCGGGCGCCGGATCACCGCCGGCGGCCGGATCCAGATAGCGGCTGCCGGAGACGATGTCGGCGCCCGCCAGCGCATCCAGGAACTGCGGAATCTGGCGCGGTTCGTGTTGCTCGTCACAGTCGATCGTCACCACGGCGTCGTACGCGTGCGTCAGGGCGTAGGCAAATCCGTCGATCAACGACTGTCCGTAGCCCTGATTGAGCGGGTGCGTGATGACCGCCACGTCGCCAACCTCGCGCACAATCACCGGGGATCGGTCGGTCGAGCCGTCGTCGATGACCAGCGCGTCGGCCGTCGGAGCCGCGCGGCGCACCTGCGCGAGCACGCGGGCCAGCGTGGCCTCCTCGTTGTAGAGCGGGATGACGATGAGGACGCGCCGCATCATCTCATGATCAACGATGCATCGACGCCGGCGGATTCCCCCGCGGCACACCGCGGCACCGGCGGGTAACGACGCCGCCGCTCGCACGGTGGCGAGCTCACAAGAGCTTGGCGCCGTTGATCTGCAGCTTGAAATCGCAGCCGAGGAAGGTGGCCGCCCGGCGACACATCAGCATCCGGTCGAGGAAGATCTCAAAGTACTCCATGACCTGCGACATCGCGGTGTCAATGGTCAGCTCGAGCGTGACGGTCCGGCTCTTCTCGTCCACGCGGAGAAACGAGTGCTCGACCGCGTAGTTCACCCGGTCGTGGATGTCGAAGGTCGTGGGGTCAGGATTCCGCACGCGGGTCCGGTGCACGTCGGACTTGTCGGCCAGGATGACCGCGGCGCCCGCGGCACTGATCGCCTCGCCGTGCCGCTCTTCGTGGTTGCCGATGGCGCCCATGACCACGGCTCGCTCATCCGCGGGCATGCCCAGCCGGAGCAGGATGCGATCGGCCAGGATGGCCCCGGTGTGCTCGTGGTTGGCTCGGCTCACGAGATTGCCGATGTCGTGGAGGTAGGCGGCGATCGCCGCGAGCTGGACGGTGCGCTCCTCGACCCCCAGCCGGCGTAGCACGTTGCCCGCGATGTTCGACGTCAACGTGGCGTGTCGCACGCCGTGCTCGGTGAAGCCCAGCACGCCGGTGTAGTCGTTGGCCTTGGTGATGAAGGCCTCGACTTCCGGGTCCCGCTTGACCTCCTCGAGGGTCGGCGGGGACGCAACACGCGGGGGCTCGCCCGTCACTCCTCGGCTTTCTCGCTCTTCGCCCGCACGTAGCTGACCGCGCTCCGGTCGGCTTTGACACGCATGTTGGGGGCGAGGTCCAGGGTCAAGCCGTCGTCCTTGATGTCGGCAATCGTGGCGTGGATCCCACCGACCGTCACGACCCGGTCACCACGCCGCAACGTGCTGAGCATCTCGCGGCGCTGGCGCTGTTGCGTCCGTTGTGGCCGGATAAACAGGAGGTAGAGAATGGCGAAGAACACCACGTAAATAGCGATAAAGCCAAACTGCGGCGACTGCTGCATGCGTTGATCCTCCCTGGCGCCGGTTAGCTCGCAACAGTTTCCACGATGGACCGCGCACTCCTGCCTACCACGCGGTCGTATACGCGCTCAGCACCGCCTGCCGCCACGTGTCATACCGGCCGTCGCGGAGCGCTTCTCGGGCACCGTCCAGCAGGCGGCCGAGGAAGAATAAGTTGTGGTAAGTGGCCAGCCGGGGCCCAAGCATCTCGTCGGCCGCGAACAGGTGGCGCAGGTACGCGCGCGTGGTGTGCGCACACACCCGACAGCGACACGTCGCATCGGGCGGCGACAGATCCTCGCGATACGAGGCGTTGCGAATGTTGATCCGGCCGCCCGCCGTGAAGATCGTCCCCGTGCGCGCGACCCGCGTTGGCAGCGCACAATCGAACAGGTCGATCCCGCGCGCGATCGCCTCCAGCAGCGCCGGCGGGCCGCCGACGCCCATCAGGTACCGGGGCGGGTCCGGCGGCAGACCGGCGACCGTGGCGTCGATGAGCTCCAGCGTCAGATCACGCGGCTCCCCGACCGAGAGCCCACCGATGGCGTACCCGACGAACCCCAACGCCGCGGTGCGTTCGGCCGCCTCCCGGCGCAGGGCGACCTCGAACCCGCCTTGCACGATGCCAAAGAGCATCCCCGAGCCGGCCTCCGCGTGCCGGCGCCGCGCCCGCTCGGCCCACCGCAGCGTCTGCTCAAGCGCCGACCGCGCGTCCGCGGACGCGAGCGGATAGCCCGAGCACACGTCGAGCGGCATCTGCACGTCGGCATCCAGCTGCCGCTGCAGGTCCACCACGCCCTCCGGGGTGAACCGGTGCGTGCTGCCGTCGAGCGGCGAGCGGAAGGTCACGCCGTCATCGTCCACGACCCGCATGCGGGCTAGGCTGTAGACTTGGTAGCCGCCGCTGTCAGTGAGGATTGGGCCCGGCCACCCCATGAACGTGTGCAGTCCGCCTGCGCGGGCGATGATCTCCGGCCCCGGCCGCAGGTAGAGATGAAACGCGTTGGCCAGGATCATCTGCGCGCCCGACTCGGCCACCTCATCGGGCGTGAGCGCCTTCACCGTCGCGTTGGTGCCCACGGGCATGAACGCCGGCGTGTCCACCACGCCGCGCGGCGTCTGCAGCCAGCCAAGGCGCGCGCGGCGACCT
>Ga0187893_10002089_pt1 | contig 45219 bp, 49 predicted proteins | sample MA1701074metaG_FD_139574 | JGI IMG/M metagenome (GOLD analysis project Ga0187893, IMG submission 139574) | White microbial mat communities from a basaltic lava cave in the Kipuka Kanohina Cave System on the Island of Hawaii, USA - MA170107-4 metaG ... | reverse complement strand
GACGTCGATGTGCGGGTGCGGGCGCATCCGCTCGTCCGTGCACCGCGTTGCCGGCGCCTGTGGACAGACGGAAGGTGTGTGGAGCATCCGCGACGTATGCGTCGTTAATGCTCCACATATCCATCGCGTCTGGCAGGCGTCCAGACGTGTGTGAATGAGTTACACGCCGCCGAGATCAATCCGCGTCGAGGACCAGAGCCGGCGGCGAACAACGCGCGCTGCCGTGGTGGCGAATCCGGCCAAAGCGACAGCGACGGCTGCGACCGCCGGCGCTGTCGGCACGAACACGAGGAACAAGACCGGGGCGATCCCGCCGGCGCCGAATGCGACAGACAGGGGGATGCGCAGGACTCCCCGCCCACCGATCGCGATTCCGAGCGCACCCGCGAGGAAGATCACGACGCCGAGGCACGGGATCAATACCGCTCCAACCAGCCACGTGCCACCACCGAGCGACCCACCGAGCAGCAAGGTGAACCACAGCACCTCAGCGCTGGCAGCGACGGTTGCGGCAGGTACCGCGATCGCGCACAGCAGCGCGATGAGCGGGCGCAGCGGGGCCATCCAGACATGGTGATGGTCGAGCTCCACGGCGATTCCGCTGAATGAGCTCGTCACCACGATAGTGAGCAGCACAAAGGCCAGCGGGAGCCAAGCCATCTCGGGGGCGAGCGCCAAGAGGACGATCATGACGAGCAGTTCGACCGCGAGCTCAAGGCCGAACATGCGTTGCATTCGGCGTTGCTGGGCCAGCCCGCGGAACAGCAGCGCGCGTTCCCCGGTGAGGAACGCCCTGCCGGACCACGATCGCAGCCCGCTGCGGAACCAACTCGCGCCAGTTTCAAGGCCCGTCGTATCCCGCCGTGTGGACACCTGAAGCTCGGCATTCTGGCGAGCCCGGTCGTCCGCGGGCTCGATATACCCACGTGCGACGCAGAGCACGACCACGGCCAACAGCGCGATGGCGAAGAACGGCACCAAGATCCATCCCGCCTCGACTACCTCTGAGTCGATGATCGCCACGACCCATCGCCGCGCGACACCTTCGCCTGTAAGGCGAGCCGCCTGCTCACCTGCAACTGCCACTATGGCGAGGGCAGCTGCCCAGCTCAGTGCAAGTATTCGTGTGAGAAGGGGTGCGCGGAGGGCGGACAGGTGCGCGAGCATGCCGAGCACGCGGACGATGAGCGCCGCGCCGCCCACCACGACGGCGACCTTCCAAGCGGGGGCGGCGGGCAAGGACATCAGCGATCGGGAAAGCACGCCGCCGAGTCCTCCCAAGGCTGCCTGTAGGAGCGGGAAGCCAAACAAATGCCGAGCCAGAAGCACCCGTGGACCGCCTGGGGCGGTGAGAAGCCACGATGCGTCGGCTACATCAAGCCGCAGCGGTGAGCGAAACGTCGCCGAAAGTGCGATCGCGGGCAGCAGCAGCGGTGCCAGCTGCGCGACGAGGTCCACGGCGGTGGGAGGGAACGAGGCCGTCGAGGCCCTACGGAGCAGCCAGAACTGGAGCGCGACGCTTGCCGCCATCCCCGCGACGACCGCGAGCAGCACGCCGGGCTTCTCCCGGGTCATCAGGAGGCGGCGTCGCCAGCGATGCGCTGCCAGATACCCCATCGCATAGGCCGCGGACGTGGTCACCGGGCACCCCCGCCGGTTCGAGCGGTCTCGATGCCGCGCTCGCGCCGTCGCTCGGTCAACGCGAGGTACGCGCTCTCGAGATCGGCGCTGGCCGGTAGCCCGGCCTGGCCATTCAGCTCCTTGAGCGTTCCCTGCGCGATGACCCGGCCGCCTTCCAGCACGATCACTCGATCAGCCAGGCGGGCGACATCGCCAAGGATGTGGGTTGCGACCAGGACTCCGGCCCCGTTGGAGGCGAGTTCCTTGACCAATGCCCGCAGCTGCGAGGAGTTTCGGGGATCGAGCCCGTTGAACGGCTCGTCAAGCAACAGCACATCGGCCCCGCGCAGCAGTGACATCACGAGCGCCAGCCGCCGGCGCATACCCTGGGATAGCTCGTGCGGCAACGCGTCGCGCCTCCCCGCCAACCCAAATCGCTCGAGTAGCTCCTCAGCCCTGGGTTCCCAGTCAGATAAGCAGTAGAGCAGGGCGATGAATACGACATGCTCCCATACCGATACACCGGGGTATAGATCGGGCTGCTCGGGCATAAAGGAAACGCTTCGTTGCGCCTCGGGAGTTCCAGCCCGGTGCCCGCGCACAGTGATGCCGCCGGAATCGAGCGTCAGCAATCCAGCTGAGGCACGGAAGAGCGTGGACTTGCCAGCGCCGTTCGGCCCAATCAACGCCGTCACCGCGCCCAGGGGGCACGCGAACGCCGCGTCGCAAAGGGCCGCACGCTCGCCGAACCTCTTGGTAGCGGCATGGCACTCCAGGGCCACGCCGCCTTCGAGAACTCTCACAGTTTTTGCCATACAACAATATTGCAACAGGTTGTCTCGTCTGGCAATATGGATGTATGGCGAAAGGGGAGGTGGGACGCGATGCCGAAGGTGGTCGACCACGACGTACGTCGCCAGCAAGTCGCCGAGGCCCTCTGGCGGGTCGTCAGCGAGTACGGCCTCGACGGAACGACGATGCGCAGGGTTGCGGCGGAGGCCGGGATGTCGATCGGGTTGGTGCAGCACTACTTCTCGACCAAGGACGAAATGGAGCGGTTCGCCTTCGACCGCATCATCGCCAACGCGCAGGAGCGGATGGTCGAACGGGTCGAGGCCATGCCTACCCCAGTATCCCCCCGTACGATGATCCGCCTCATCCTCGCCGAGCTGACCATGCCCGCTGACGAGCAGCGCCTTGCCGAGTACCAAGTCGTCCTGTCCTTTTCACTCCGTGCGCTGCAACGACCAGATCTCGCGCGCGAGATGCGTACCAACGACGCCGAGCTCGCGTACTTCATCACCGAGCAACTGCGGCTCGCTCAGCGACAGGGTGAGATCCCGGCCGAGCACGACCCTGAGGTCGAAGCGGCGCTCCTCCTGTGCTTTGCCGACGGCTGCGGCCAGCGCATCTTGCTCGGCCACCTCGATTGCGCAGTGGGAGTCCAAGCGCTCGACCGCATGCTCGACCGGCTGTTCTCCGTACGCCCCGAGCTTGGCGCGAGTCATGGCTTGAAAAACGATCGCGGGCACAAGGCGAGCCTGGGAGGAACGCATGGCCACTGAGGCAGAGTTGCGCACGTTGGTGACCGAATACACACGGCGGGTCTGGAACGAGCACGATATTTCCGCGGTGGATGACTTCGCCCCGGATAGAACGCTTCTCCTCAATCCGGCGGGTGACACGTACGCAAGCCGTGAGGAACTCAAGCGCCGTATCAGCGAGGCGCTCCGCGCTATGCCCGATCATCATCTTGCCATCGGCACGATCGTGGCAGGCGACGATGCCGTCATCTTCCAATGGGAGACGTCTGGGCATTGGACGGACGGAGACCGGGGAACCTTCCCGGTGCGTTTCGGTGGGATGACCTTCTGGGGTACCGTTGACGGCCGCATCGCGGTCCGAGATGGCATCAGCGACATCGCCACGTTCGGTTGGCAGATGCGCGTACACAAGCGGCGCATCCGGATGCTGATCCCGGTCTGACCGTTTGGGAGCCGCGCTTCGCCGCGCCGCGGGGTGCTGGGGCGACTTACGGGGCACTCAACGCCGCGACGACGTAGTCGATCGAGGCCATGAGCCGCTCGACGTCGGCGGGTGCGATCGCCGGGAACGTGGCGACGCGCAGCTGGTTGCGCTCGAGCTTGCGGTACGCCTCGGTGTCGACGATCCCGTTGTCCCGTAGGGCGGCGGTCACGTCGCCCGAGGGGATCGAGGGATCGAGGTCGATCGTGCAGACGACCGGGCTTCGCATCGACGGATCGGCGACGAACGGCGCCGCCCACGGCCGGGCCTGGGCCCAGTCGTAGACGATGGCCGACTTCGCGGCGCAATCCTTGACCGCGGCCGCGAACCCACCCTGCTCGTTGAGCCAGTCCAGCTGCTCGCCCATCAGGAACAGCGTCGAGATCGACGGGGTGTTGTACGTCTGGTCCGCGGCCGAGCTCCGCAGCGCGAGTCCCAAGTCGAGCATGCTCGGGATGTACCGTCCGGTCCCGCGGACCGCCTCAACGCGCTCGACGGCCGCCGGTGACATCAAGGCCACGAACAGCCCACCCTCGCTGCCGAAGCATTTCTGGGGCGAGAAGAAGTAAGCGTCCACCTCGGCGAGGTCAAACTCGACGCCGCCCGCGGCGCTGGTCGCGTCGACCGCGACAATCCCTTCCGGGCTTGGCCGCCGGATCGGCATCACGACACCGGTCGAGGTCTCGCAGTGCGTCAACGCGTAGAGGTCGACACCCGGCTCGGCCCTCACCGCCGGGTGGCTGCCCGGCGGGGACTCCGTGATCACCGGGTCGTCGAGGAAGGGCGCCGCTTGGACCGCCTGCGCGAACTTCGCGGAGAACTCGCCGAAGACCGCATGCGCGCTGCGCCGGCTGACGAGGCAGTGGGCGGCGGCGTCCCAGAACAGCGCCGCTCCCCCGTTGCCCAGCACGACCTCGTAGCCGTCGGGCAGCGAGAAGAACTCGCGCAGCCCCTCCCGAACCCTCCGGACCTGGCCCTTTACCCCAGCCTGCCGGTGGCTGGTCCCGAGCAACGACCCCGCGGCGACGCCGAGGCGCCGCACCCCTTCCTGGCGGACCTTCGACGGCCCCGACCCGAACCGGCCGTCGGCGGGCAACAGCGAGACAGGGATCGTGATCTGTGGCATCGCCACACTCTAGCCCAACCCCGAACTCCGACTTAGGGGAGCAGGCTCCCCTAAGTCGGAGTTCGGGGTCGCTGCCCGCTAGGAAGGGCCGATGCGGAGCACGCGGTCGTCGTTCTCACCGGGTCGGCCCCGGCCGTCGCGGTTGTTCGTGAGCAGCCAGAGCGAGCCGTCGGGCGCTTGGGCCACGGACCGGAGGCGGCCGATCTCGCCGACGAGGAGCTCCTCCACCTCGGCGACGCCGCCGTCGGGGCCGAGCACGAACCGGTACAGCCGCTGGCCGCGAAGCGCCGCGGCGAAGAGGTTTCCCTCCCACTGGGGGATCGCGCCCTCGACGAGTATGGCGGCGCCGCTCCACGAGGCTTGCGCGGGAGAGGCGACGGCTTCGGGATCGATGAAGCCCTCTCGATCGGCGTCCCCGGTAACTACCGGCCACCCGTAGTTGCCGCCGGCCCGGATCCGGTTGACCTCGTCGTGCTCCCCTGGGCCGAACTCGGTGGCGTACAAGGTCCCGTCCGCTGACCAGGCAAGGCCCTGGACGTTGCGGTGACCGTAGGAGTACACGACCGAGGAGCGGAACGGATTGCCGGGGGCGGGTTGGCCGTCGGGTGTCATGCGGAGAATCTTGCCGTTCAGCGTCGTGGGGTCTTGCGCCTGTTGCGCTCGGGTGGCGTCACCGGTCGTGGCATAGAGCATCCCGTCGGGGCCGAACGCTAGGCGCCCCCCGTCGTGGATGCTCGCGGCCGGGATGCCGGTGAGGATGGGCTCGGGGGCCTCGCCGAGGCGGAACCGGACGATGCGGTTGTCGCCTTGGGGGCTGGTGAAATACGCGTAGAGCAGGCCGTCCGTCTCCCACTCGGGGGAGGCGGCCAAGCCGAGCAGCCCGGCCTCTCCGGACGCGTTCACGTCGAGCCGCTGGACCTCGACGGCCTCGCCTTCCACAAGCTCGAGGACCCGGCCGGTGTCCCGCTCCGCCACGAACGCCCGCCCGTCCGGGGTGAACGCCACTCCCCATGGCGCCTCCAGGTTCGATGCCACCACCGTCACCTCGATCGGGACCGGCGAGCCCGCCTCCTCCTGAGTGGCGGCGGCCGGCGAGGTCGGGCTGTCAGTCGTCTCCAGCGGCCGCGGGAACTCGGGAGCGGTCCGTGAGGCCTCGTCCGCGACGCAAGCCGCGCAGATCGTCGTCACGGCCAACGCAACGATCAGACATTTCGGGCGCACATCACTCCTTAACCTATTCCGGGCGGTAAGCTGATCTCTCGATCGTGGGTGCGGGCAAACGTAAGGTTTGGCGTAAGGAGGCGTTTTACATGAGAATTTCCTCGCTCTTGGTGGCGGCGCTGATGCTCGCGGCGTGCGGAGGCCCGTCCCGCTCGGTGTCGTTCACCGAGCCTACCGACGGCGCGACCGTCTCGAGTCCCGTGCATGTGGAGATGGCGGCCAATGGCCTCCAGATCGAGCGCGCGCTCGAGGTGCGCGAAGGCGCGGGCCACTTCCACATCATGGTCGACACGCCCTGCGTCACGCCCGGTCAGACGATCCCCTCGGACGACACCCACCTGCACTTCGGCCAGGCCCAAACCTCGACCGATCTGGAACTGCCCCCCGGTGAGCACACCCTGTGCCTGCAGGCCGGTGATGGCGCTCATACCGCCTTGGACCTGCGGCAGCAGATCACCATCACCGTGCAATAGCCGCCGGCCCGGCCGGCCCCGGCTTTTTCCTGCACTGTGCAGAGTTGGTCCGGTATTCCGGACCAACTCTGCACGATGGCGCGTCAGCTGGCCGCGCACGCCCCTACTCCAGCCTCATGTCGGCCCTCGTGCAGCCCAGGCCGTCGCGGTTGCGGTCGAAATATTGGGAGTCGGGAGGGAGCACTCTGAACTCGCGGTGCCGGATGTCCTTGCAGTCCAGGTCCGGGGGCGGCGGGAAGATGCAGGTGTCCGGGTAGGAGCGGTCGCAGACGACCTCCTGCGCCTCGCCGCGGGCACAGGCGGCGCTGGACAGCGCGGCGAGACCGATCGTGAGGAGGGCGGCGCGCCTCCGCATGGTCACCGAGCGCATCGTCAGCCCTTGAGCCGCCGGAAGATCGGCCGGGGCAGACAGTTGAGCACGGTCATCAGCCACCGCAGGACGGGCGGGACCCAGACCATCTCGGCGCGGTTGCGCAACCCGGCTTCGATCGCCTCGGCCACGGCCTCAGACGTTGTCGAGAACGGCGCGGCGTCCCTGCCGGCGGTCATCTTCGTCCGCACGAACCCAGGGCGGACCACCAAGACGCGGGCCCCGCTGCCGATCAGGCTGTCGCCCAGCCCTTGCGCGAACGCGTCGAGCCCCGCCTTCGAGGAGCCGTAGATGAAGTTCGCGCGGCGTACCCGCACCGCGGCGACGGACGAGAGCACGGCGAGCGTGCCGTGGCCTTGCATGCGCAGCCGCCGTGCGATCGGGATAAGTACGGACACCGCGCCGACGTAGTTCGTCTGCGCGATGCGCACCGCCTCGGTGGCGTCGCGCTCGGCGAGCTCTTGATCGCCGAGAACGCCGAACGCGGCGAGCACGAGATCGATGTCGCCGAGGCGCTCCCACACGTCCTTGACGAAGGCGTCGTGCATCCCGGTCTCCAGCGCGTCGAACGCCACCGCCTCCACTTGGCCAGCGCCCGCGGCTTGGAGCTGCCGCACCACCGATTCCATCCTGTCGACGTGCCGCCCGGCCAGGATGACGTGGGCGCCGCGGCGGCCCGCCAAGCGGCGCACGGTCGCGACGGCGATATCGGAGGTACCGCCCAAGACGAGGATCGACTGGACGGCGCCGAGTGCATCTTCCACGGGTCAACGCTCCTAAGGTTCACGAAGCCGCAGGCGGCGGCTGAGGTCGGACTGGAGGACGCCGCCCGGGTCGAGGCGGTCGGCCACCGCGCGCCACTCGCCCAGGCGCGGGTACATGACCGGTAGCAGCTCGGGGCGGAGCCGGGAGTCCTTCGCGAGATAGACGCGCCCACCCGCGCCGGCGACAAGCTCGTCGAGCCCGTCGAGCAGCGCGCCGAGCTCGGGCGGTCCCACCGGGATATCGAGCGCGAGCGTCCAACCCGGTATCGGGAACGAGAGCGGGCCAGGGCTCGCCTGCCCGAACCGCTTCAGCACGGCCAGGAAGGACGCGGCGCCCGCGTCCGCGAGGCGCTCGATCGCGGCGCGCAGGGTGTCCTCCGCGCCGAAGGGGACCACGAACTGGTATTGCAGGAATCCCCGTGCGCCGTAGAGCCGGTTCCAATCCTTGACCAGGTCGAGCGGGTGGAAGAACGCCGTGAGCGTCATGAGCCGTCCCCGTTCCCTCTTCGGAGCCTTGCGGAACCACGCCTCGTTGAACGCGCGGACGGTCCAAGGGTTCACGACTCCCGACGGCACGACGGGCGGCGCCTTCAGCCGCGCCCGCGGGTCGAACGCGAGCGCGCCTGCGCGATCGGAGACCTTGAGCTCGTCGAGCCTGGCGTGGTCGCCGCGGGTCAGCACGGCGCGCCCGAGCGCGGGCCCGCGCGCCAGGCAGTCGATCCATGCGACCGAGTACCGGTAGCCCGCGTCACCGGTCTCCATGCGATGGAGCAGGTCGCCGAGGTCACGCGCGCGCTCCGTATCCACCCGCATCAGCGCGGTCTCGACGGGGATGAGCCGCAGGGTGGCCTGCTCGACGACGCCGGTGAGGCCCATCCCCCCCGCCGTCGCCCAGAACGCCTCGGACCCGCTGTCAAGGACCAGCCGGTCCGAGGGCGCCCGCAGGACGAGCGAGGGGACGTGCTCGCAGAAGCTGCCGTCGACGTGGTGGTTCTTGCCGTGGATGTCGGCGGCGATCGCCCCCCCCACCGTGACGTGCCGGGTGCCGGGCGTGACGGCCGGGAACCACCCATGAGGGAGGAAACGGCGCATCACCTCGGCGAGGCTGACCCCCGCGCCGACGGTGACGATCCCCTTCTCCAGGTCAGCGGCATGCACGGACGCCAATCGCGCCGTGAGGAGCACCGTGCCGCCCGCATTCTGCGCGGCGTCGCCGTAGCTGCGCCCCAGCCCGCGCGCGATGACCCCCCGCCCGCCACTCGCCGCAAGGGCGTCGCCGAGCTCGCCGGGAGTCCTCGGCTCGTGGCGCCGGGCCCGGGTCGGGGCGGTGCGCCCCCAACCGGTGAAGAGGTCAGTGCTCCCTGACGGAAATACGCTCCGCATCGAGAGCGTCACTGCGCCACGCTCGCAAGGCGCGGCGAGAGCGCATAGCCGGAGGCTATGTAAGCGAGGCGCAACGCCGCGAGCGGGGATGCAGGGGCGCTCAAATGCGAGTGTATTGCCGTCAGGGTGCGCTTAGCTGCCATTGACGCCGGCAAAGAACAGGAGCATCCAGAGGCCGCCGACCGCCTGGAGCGTGCGGTCGGTGAGGAAGATCTCCTCCGGCGCGCCGGCCAAGCCCTTCTCGGCCTGCAGCGCGTAGTACAGGACGCCCAGGACGAAGGGCACGATCGAGAGCTCGAACCACACGATGCCGCCGGTCAGGCGGGTAAAGGCCCACAGGCAGTAGGCGATGATCGCCACCGAGGACGAGATCGCGCCGACGTACCGCAAGAACGCGGTGGAGTACGCGCCCAGGCTCTTACGGTGCCCCGCCGAGTCGGCGCCCAAGGACGTGTACTCGGCGAAGCGCTTTCCCACGACGACGAACAGCGACGAGAACGAGATCACGAGCAAGAACCACTGCGAGATCGGGACCCCTGTCGCGACACCACCCGCCACGGCGCGGAACACGAAGCCTGACGCGACCACCGCCAGCTCGACCACAGGGATGTGCTTGAGCGCAGAGCTGTACCCGGACATGACCGCGACATAGATCGCGAGGACGACGGCGAGCCGCGGGCCGGCCAGGACGGCCGCCAGCGTGATCGAACCCGTGAGCAACCCGATACCGAGCGCTCGCGCCAGCCCGGTGGGCACGATCCCGGCCGCGATCGGACGCAAGGCCTTGCGTGGATGTAGCCGATCGGCGTCGACGTCGCAGACGTCGTTGAGGTAGTAGGTCCCGCTGGCCGCCAGGGAGAAGCACAGGAAAGCGACGGCGGCGAGCCCGAAGACGCGGGCGTCGAGCAGCGCGCCAGCAGCCGCGGGGGCGGCGAAGACGAGCACGTTCTTCGTCCACTGGCGCGGGCGAGCCAGCGTCACGAGCCCCCTGATCACCGACCCGCGCGCGGGCGGTGCGTCGGGCAGGCGGATCGTGTCAGGCGAGCGGGTACGTTGCGGAGTCGCCACGATATGAGATCTCCTGTCGCGCGGACGGTGTCCTAGGGCACTGCCATCCCTGGAGCGGTGTACATCACGGCCAGAACCCACATGCCGAGCGCAGAGGCTGCTAGTACTGGTATGAACCGTCGACCCCGCGCGGCGCGGGCGACGGCCACGATCAATGGAAAGGCTGTCAAGACAAACCGTGGGCGAGCCCCCAGAGTCCAAGACCCGAGGCAGAGTCCCAACACGCCAATCGTGTAAATTACTATCACCGCGGGTGGTCGCCACCTCCAGAGGAAGTACAGGGCGATCAGCACGAACATCAACCCAAGAACCTGCAACGTCATCGTGTTGCTCGCGCTCGCCGGGTCACGGGCGACGATCACGACCTCTTCGAGGGTCCGGCGCCCCCAGTCGAACCGCTCGTTCCACCCCTCACGCTGGACCCGGAACCACACCAAGGGGTCACCGGTCCGAGCCCACAAGAACAGCATGAAGCCGACAAAGCCCGCCGGCGCCAGCACCGGCGCGATCAGCGCGCGCCAGTCCCGATCCTTCCAGACCGCCAGTGCCGCTTGGTAGAGACAGCAGGCACAGACGGCGAGCGCGTTAGGCCGGGAGGCGGTGGCCAGGGCACCGGCCACACCCGCGGTCATCCACCGCCGGTCGAGCAGGGCGAGCAGGCAGGCCATCGCCATCGTAAGCATCAAGGACTCGGAGTACGCCATCGAGAACACGACCGAGCCGGGGAAGAAGCAGAACAGCAGGACCGCCCGGTCCGCGACCTGCTGATCGCAGAGCCGCCGGACCAGGAGCCACAGCAGCACGGACGCGGTGAGGCCGCCGAGAAACGCCACGACCACCGACGCGAGCAACGGTGAGATGCCCGCGATCGTGGACACCCCCCGGACCGCGGCCGGGTACAGCGGGAAGAACGCGAGGTTGCTGTTCACGGCCTCGCCGTTAAGGACCGGCGTCGCCGACGGGTACCCCTGGACCGCCGCGCTCAGGTACCACGAGCCGTCCCACTCCGCGAGGGCGCGGAGGACGCTCGGGTCATTCCGGCTCCACACGCCATAGGCAACCGCGGCCAGCACGACCAGGCGCGACACCAGGTACGCCGCGACCGGGCGCAGCAGCCACCGCCCGGTGCGTGCAGCACCGGACCTTCTCAGAGGGGGTAGATCGACCCGCTCCCCACGTACATCCACGCTCATGAACACCAACGAGTATGACCTGCCGCTCCCCCGAATAACCGTCCACCTGGACGAGACATCCTACCAGTGTCGTAGCTCACGGCCCAATCGCCGGTGAACGCCAGCCCTCACTTCTTAGGGTTCGCATAAGGGACGGCCACGATGCGGAGCGGACACGTCGCCGCGCATCCTGACTCCCGTGGTCAACACCCCACGAAGAGAGAAGAAGGGAGTACAGAATGCGCACGACCCAACCAGGTGCACGGTGGCGGATGGCCCTCGCCACCGCTATCGCGGCTACGACCATGCTCACGGGATCCGCGGCGCCCGCCCTCGCCGTCGTCAAGATCCCGACCGCCTCCTCGAGTCGGCGAGGATCCGCGTCATGCTGCAGCGCCAGCCCATGCCGGACTCGCCGCCGCTGACCGTCGACGACCTGCTGGAGTTCCACCGCTGGCTCGACACCCACGACTACGTCGCCGCCGCGCTGTGACCCGTCCCGAGATCGTCCCGGCGGCCCGAGACGCGCGCCTTCAGGGTGACAGATCGTGCGATGACATCCAGCACACAATGTGTTACGGTGTGACTCATGGCGGAGACCATGACCGTCCGGCTCGCAGACGATGTTCGGCGGCGGCTGAGAGCGAGAGCTCGGGAACGTCGGGAGACGCCGACGGCGCTCGCGCAGCGACTGATCGACGAGGGCCTCCGGATGGACGCCCATCCCGGGATCGTCTTCCGGTCCACATCCCTGGGGGATCGGATCCCCGGGTTGGCCAAGGGCCCTGACGTCGTCGAGGTCGTCCGCGTCCTCAAGGACCTCGACGCGACCGGGGAAGCGGCGGTCGTCGAGACGTGCGAGTGGCTCGGCATCACACCGGGCCAGGTCCGGATCGCGGTCGAGTACTACGCGGCGTTCCCCGAAGAGGTTGACGAGGAGCTTCAACTGCGGCTCGAGGCCGCCGAAGAGAGTTCCGTGCTGGAGCAGCGTGTCCGCAAGCTACTCGGGTGAGGCTCTTACTCGACGAGCAGATCCCCGCGGCACTCGCGCGGGCGTTACGTGAGCGCGGCCACGACGTCATCTCGGTTCAAGAGCGAACCGACCTTCGGGGCGTTGAGGACCCGGCTCTGTTCGCCGCTGCTCAGGCTGACCGCGGGACCCTGGTCACGGACAACATTCGCCACTTTCGACCGGAAGCCGACCTCGCGCTGGCGGCGGGGCATGAGCACTACGGCCTGATCTACCTCACCAACAAGGGCATGCCGCGCCATCGCATCGGGGTATTCATCCGCGAAGCCGTGCAGCGCCTCGACACATTGCTACAAGAGCACCCGAGTACCGAAGCAACCTCTCTCCAGTTGTTCTTGTAGCCACCAGCTCACTGGGCGTCGTCGCGGCGTCTTCGTCGGGTACCTTCAGCAGCGAGACTGGAGGAACCACCTTGGCATCCCGCCAAGTTGACTGGCGGCAGGCGCCGCTGCCGACCGTCGCCGACATCGACCGCATCGCCGGGCTGGGCGATCCAGTCGTGCGCAACCTGCAGATCACGCAGTGCTACCACGAGCTGTCGCTCGCGCTGGCCGCGGCCACCGGCGGCAACGCGAACTGGTGCACCTTCGCGAATTGGACCCCAAGCAGGTCGGCCAGACCATCCGGCGGGAAGACCTCACCCGAACCTTCGAGCGCTTCCCGCAAGCCTCGCCGCTAGTCTCAGAGACGGTCGGCGCGGTCGTCCGCGCCCTCCCGCGGATCGGCCCCCTGCCAGATCCGCAGAGCGCGTGGAACGTCGTCGGCCAAGCCGTGACCCTGACGGCCAGCTTCGACCGCGCCAGCGTCGCCACGATGCGTGGGAACATGAAGGTCTTCGACGAGATCGCCCGCGAGTTCGCCCGGTTCTTGACCATGTTCGCCGACGAGCCCGCCTTCGACGCGCAGCGGATCGCGGCGTTCTGCGACGCGCTGAGACCCGGGGAGCCACCCGACGGGCAGCGCTACCTGCGGCAGGCGTTCACCCGCTACTACCAGGCGCGTTTCACCCCTGACGCCAAGCAGCGGGCGGAGCTGATGCTGCTGGCCAACCTGGAGATCGGGCTCTATGAGCAGACCAGGCTGCAACCCGAGATCGCCGAGGCCCTGGACGCACCGGTGATCCACCCCGACGAGCTGGAGCGGCGCCTGATCGCGCTGCTCTTCCCGCAGCCGGCGTGGCTGCCGCGGGTCCGCCTCGGGCTCGGCGCGCTCCTCGGCTGGCGAAGCCCCTTGCAGGTGGCCCGCGCGCTGCTGGCGGACCAGGCGCGGCAATCGGGCGACTAGCCGTCACCGAGCACCTCATGACCCTCGGCCTCCCCAGCGGGGAGCCGCTCAGGTTAGGTCAAGACCTGCGAGCCGAGTTTCCCGCCACGCTGGCGGCGCTCGTCAACGCCGAGCTGCTCACGATGCTCGGCCAGCTCGATCTCACACCCGACAGCCGCGTGGGCACGGGCGCGGAGGACTGGTCGGACCTGCCCGATCGCATGCACTTCATCACCGACCTGTTCCGCTGTTTCCAAGAGCACCTCGACCTGCACAGCGCCCCGTTCGCCCCTGATCAGGTCTGCGCCCTCAAGAGCGGAAGGAGGCCAGCGGGCCGGCTATGAGGCAGTGGTCAACACACGCGCCGCGGTCGCCGCGCTACGTCGAGCGCGGTGGCGAGATCGTTTAACCGCCAGCCGTACCGCGAGCGCGTCCGGATGCTCAACTTTGTCATCCAGGCGAGCACCGACCACATCGACGCCTTCTACGACCGGTACTTCAACGAGCCTTCGCAGGGCAGCGAGCGGTACTGCGCCGTCGGGCCGCTGATCTTGCTCAACTTTGTCGAGACCGCCGAGGCCGCGTCGGACCAAGCTCCGGACAGCTTCCTCGGAGCGGCGAGCTACACCGAGGTCGGCATCTGGGCACCCCTGCTCGATCTCCGGCGAGGCCGGATCGCGCTGGCGGTGCCGTACATGTTCGTCGACCTGGGCGCGTCGATGGCGACCGGCCGCGAGGTCTACGTCGGAGATCCGTGCCTCGCCCGACAACCGGCGGGTAAGGCGCAAGGCGACCGCCAACTCGTCGGCCCGGTCGACCTCCCCACCAAGGTCAACCGCCACATCGGTGTCGCTGTCCGGGCGGGGATGGCCGGTCGCGCGCGATCCGAAGAGGTAGGCGAACCGCACGGCGGTACCAGGGAAGGCCCGGGTGGCCGCCCGCTCGAGGCGCACAACGAGATCAGCGTGCATGGTGCGGTGGTACGACGGTGTCACCGTCAGACTGGCCATTGCTCCCGGCGCCAGCCCATGTCCCAGAACATCCACTCGTAGCGGCTGGTGAGGACGAAGTGCGCCTGCATCCGGGAACGCTCAGCGGCCGAGAGGTCAGGCGCGACCCGGTCGGTCAGCGCGAGGATCTGGCGGACGACCCCGGCGAACTCCTCACCGCCATACGTGTCGATCCAGCGCTGGTACAGCGGGTCGGGGGAGCCCCGTTCGATCAGCTCCTTGCCGACCTCCCAGTAGATCCAGTAGCACGGCAGGACGGCCCCGAGCGCCTCGGGGAACGAGCCGCCGTAGGCGGTCGCGAGCAGGTAGCTGGTGTAGGCGCGGTTGGTCGGCGCCATCGGCGTCGCGGCGACCTCCTCGGCTGACATGCCCGTGTCCGCGAAGAAGCTGGAGTGCAACGCCCGCTCCACCACCATCGCGCCGGCCGCGTGCTCGCAGAACATCTCGATGTCCGCATCGGTCGGCGCCTTCGCCGCGCACACCGCGAGCGCCCGAGCGTACTCGCGCAGGTAGTGCGCGTCCTGGACGACGTAGCACAAGAACGCCTCGCGGGGCAGCGAGCCGTCCGTCAGCCCGGTGAGGAACGGGTGCGCCAAGATCGCCGCGTAGATGCCGGTGATGCTCGCCCACAGATCCTCCCTCAACATCCTCGAACCTCCTCGGTGGCACCAGCCGGCCCATCCTGCACAGTACGGCGAAGGGGGTGCGGGGGTTGGCAGTGGGGGCAGGCGGTGATGGTGCGGGCGCCGACGGTCCAGGCGCGGAGCTCGGTGGCGCAGCGGCGGCAGGGGAGACCGGCGCGGCGGTAGGCGTAGAGACGTTCGTCGTCCGACGCGGCGAGGTCCTCGGGGCTCGCGGCGCCGACCTCCTCGGGGGACACGGTCACGATCCGGCCGAGGCGCTCGCCGAGCCGCATGGCGCCGGCGATCGTCCGCCACAGGCAGGCGACCTCCCTCGGTTGGAGCGCGCGGGCGGGGCGGTCAGGGTGGATCCCGCAGAGGAACAGCGCCTCGGCCCGGTACACGTTGCCGACCCCGGCGATGACGCTCTGGTCGAGCAGCGCGGCGCCGATCGGGGCTGACCGGCGAGCCACCATGGCGGCGAACTGCTCCTCGGTCCCGCCGCCCAGCGGGTCTGGCCCGAGACCCGCGACGATCTGCTTCTCGGTATCCGGGTCGATCAGCTCGCAGACCATCGGCCCGGCGAGGTACGCGACCGTCTCCCCAGCCGCGATCGACAGGCGGGTGCCGGCCGTCGGAGCCGGAGCCTCCCCGTGATAGATAAGGAACTTGCCGACCAGGCCGAGGTGGATGTGAAGGATGTCCGAGCCGAACCGGTAGAACAGCTGCTTGCCGTAGGCCTCGACATCGTCGAGCGTGCGCCCGTCCAGCCGCGCGGCGCCTGCGGCGAACCGCCCTTGGGGTGACGTGACGCGGACCCCCCGCCCCGCGAACGCCTCACGATGCAGCCGCGCGATCCGGTGGACGGTGTGGCCTTCAGGCAACGCTACTTACCCGCTCGCGGCCTCCTGCGCCTCGGCGGCGGGGGCCAGGCGGGCGGCGGCGGGCTCGGAGGGGAGCTGGGTGATCTCGGCCTCGAGCTCGCTGTAGACCGGGTCGAGCGCGATCGCGAACACTCCCTGGCCGCTCTGCAGCAGGTCGATGATCTGGCGCGAGTCGTCCAGGGCGTAGACCTGCCTCCCATCGGAGATCAACGTCACGTTGCGCAGGCTCAGGCCGCGGGCACGGACGAAGTCCATGGCGGTGCGGATCCGTTGCAGGCTGACGCCGGTGTCGAGCAGGCGCTTGATGACCTTCAGCTGGACGATGTCTTCGAAGGAGTAGAGACGTTGGGAGCCCGATCCCTCCGCGTCGCGGACCGAGGGGGTGATGAGCCCGGTGGTGGTCCAGTAGTCGAGCTGGCGGTAGCTGATACCGACCATCTGGCAGACGGCGGGGCCCCGGTACCCCGCGGGACCGTCGTCGAGGCCGGGCAACGGGATGTCCCGGAGATAGCGGCTGGACCGGGAGCTAGCCACGCGCGAACCCCTTCTGAACCCGGACACGGTCCGGCCACCGGGCACAATGCCATCGCCGTAATTCTCCGCCATGACCCTAACCGGGCGGCGCCCCTGGGTCAAGCGGTCGATGTAGTAACAGCCTCAGGCTGCAGTGGAGGGTGAGCCTTTGGCCAATGTCCACAGTGTGGAAAAACCTGTGGAAGACGTGGAACTTCTTACTGCTTGAAGTCCTCGGGCGAGACCTGGTCGAGGAACTCTTTGAACTGGCGGACCTCGTTCTCGTCCAGGCCCTCGTCCTCTTCCTCGATGTGGATCCCGGCCTCGGCGAGGACATGCTCGTTCGCGAAGATGGGGATGGTCGCGCGGACGGCGAGCGCGATCGCGTCGGAGGGCCGGGAGGAGACGGTCACCGACTGCCTGGCCTGGGTCATCTGGATCTCTGCGTAGAATGTCCCGTCCCGGAGCTCGGTGACGACGATCCGGTCGACGTGGACACCGAGCTCGGCCAGCAGGTCCTTCATGAGGTCGTGCGTCATCGGCCGTGCCGTGACGACGCCTTGGAGGGCGAAGGCGATAGAGGTCGCCTCGACGGGGCCGATCCAGATGGGGAGGAAGCGCTCCCCGTTCCGTTCCCGCAGGAGCACGATCGGCTGGTTATGCGGTAGCTCGACCCGCACTCCCACCAACTCCAGCTCGATCACGTCGACTCCTTGGCCCGAAGTCCTGGCCGTGGACACTGGTCGCTCTGGCGAGTCTACGTGTGGGCCCGTGGCGCCTCAATCTCCTGGCCGGGTTCGTGCCAGGGTAGCGGCCCCCTTACGCGGCTTCGCGATCGACGGGATGCAGTCGCGCGAACGCGCGGATCGTGTCTTGGATCGCCGAGCCGGCCACCTCGCCTCGGGAGCGCGCGGGGGGAGCGGGGACCGCCGTAGCGGTGCGCAATGCCACGTTTTCGACCACCTGGCCGTCGACGAGAAGCTCCCCTCGCCCCAACCGCGCTCCGGCGGCGATTGGCCGGGGCGCGTAAGGGTCGAGCACGACGCGCCAGGTGACTGGAGTGCCGAGCGGCACGGTCTGGGCGAGCGACCGGTCGGCGTACAGCGGGACCTCCGCGCCTGACCACCGGTACGTCGCGGCCTGCTGGCCGGCGGTCAGCGGCTCGGGCCGCTCGTATGCCTCGAACCCGTAGTCGAGCAGCTCCGCCACGTCCACGAAGCTGTTCTCGCTGCCGAGCACCGCCGCGTAGAGCGTGTGGCCGCCGCGGGTCGCGCTCGCCACGAGGCAGAGACCGGCGACGCTGGTGTAGCCCGTCTTCACCCCGGTCGCGCCTTGGTAGGTCCCGATCAGCTCGTTGCGGTTCTCGAGGACGCCGAGATCCGGCACGTCTATGCGGTCCGCGCCGGCCCATTCGGCGAACTCGGGATGCGACATGGCGACCGCCGCGAGCCTCGCGAGGTCCAGCGGGCTCGCGTGGTGTCCCTCGTCGCTCGCTAAGCCCGAGGAGTCGAGGAAGTCGGTGGCGTCCAGGCCGAGCTCGGCAGCCCTGGCGTTCATCTTCTGGACGAACATGTCCTCGCTGCCCGAGAGATGCTCCGCGACCGCGACCGCCCCGTCGTTCCCGCTGCGAAGGATCAGGCCGGCCAGCACGCTCCGCATCGCGATCCGCTGCCCGGCGTGGAGGCCCAGGTCCGCCGCGCCAGGCTCTCGCCCCACCTCCACCGCCCTCTCCGAGACGACCAGGTCCTCGTCGACGCCGCCGGACTCGAGGGCGAGCAGCACCGTCATGATCTTGGTGGTCGAGGCCATCGGTCGGGGACGATCCGCCTCGCGGTCGAACAGCACGACATCGTCCGCGGGGTCCCACAACACGGCGCCCTCAGCGCTCACGAGGGCGCCGACATCTGGTTCCGCCTGCGCGCCCGTCGCGGTCGGGGCGAACCCGACCATCGTGAGAGTGACAGCGACCAGGACGGTCGCCAACCGCCGCGCGCCCACTAGGTGGTCCCTGACGGAAATTCGTTGACGTACCGAGGGTGGCACTGCGCCCCGCTCGCAAGGCGCGCTGAACGCGCATATCCGGAGGCCATATGTAAGTGATTCGGTGGGATTCCGACCGGACGCGGTCGGAATCTCCATCGAACAGCAACGCCGCGAGCGGGGATGCAGGGCCTCCCGAATACCAACGAATTTTCGGATGGGGCCACTAAACTCCGCCGAGATAGCCGCGCAAGGCGCGCGCGAGCAACGCGCGCTTCATCTTCCCCGTCAACAGCCCGAGCTTCTCGAGCTGGCGCACGGCCTGGCGGCGCGCCTCGGGGTTGCGCTGGCGCAGCAGCGGTGTCACGAGCTGTTCGAACAGGGCCAGCTCACGGTCGACGAACTGGCGGTACATGCGCAGGTGGCGGGCCTCGAGCCCGAGGGTCAGCAGCTCCCTGGCGGCACGGCCGGCGACCACGTCGTCCCCGTCGAACTGGCCGGAGTCGTCTTTGCGGTCGCCGATGATCCCGAAGTCCTTCAACGACCGCACCTCGGCGGTGTCGAGACCGGTGGCCTGGCAGAACTCACGCAGCGAGAGGGTGACGGAAGAGACGGGCTGGTCGAGAAGGCTGGGCTCGGGCGGTCCTGCCTGGGGGAACCCCGGTTGGTGAGGCGCCGGTTGGGTCCCAGGCACGACGCGGTCGACCTCGGGGGGGCGAGGTGGGTTGACCACGCCGGTATCGAGCCGCGCCACCGGCGTCGCGGAGCTCGGGCGTGGCCCGGAGTCCAGCCGCTCGAGCTGCTCACGGATGACCTTGAGCGGTAGGTAATGGTCCCGCTGGGCGGTGAGGATGAACCGGAGACGATCGACGTCGTCCTCGGTAAACTTCCGGTACCCGGACTCTGTCCGGTCTGGGTAGACCAGTCCCTCGCTCTCCAAGAACCGGATCTTGGAGATCGTGATGTCCTCGAAGTCCTCTTTGAGCTGGTTCAGCACCTCGCCGATGGTAAACCCATCCCCAGGTGACCCGGCCGCGGCCCGGGTGGTCGTCACGACACCTGCTCCGCGACGAACGCGACGAGCTTGAACTTGCCGATCTGCACCTCGTGGCCGGTGGCCAACACCTGCTCGTCAGCCCTCACACCGTTCACATAGGTGCCGTTGAGGCTGCCGACGTCGTGGACCCAGAACCGGCCCAGCTCGCGGCGGAACTCGGCGTGGCGGCGCGACACGGTGATGTCGTCGAGGAAGATGTCGCTGTCGGGATGACGCCCGACCGTGTACACGTCGCGGTCGATGAGAAACCGCGCGCCAGCGTTCGGGCCGCGCACGGCAACCAGCAACGCGGTCCCCGGCGCGAGGTCCGACACAACGGCCTCTGCGTCAGCGACGGCGTCAAGGCTTTCCAGCGCCTCGGCGACCTGGTCCAGGTGCAACGCACCCGTCGTCTGGTCGGCCATGGCGTGCAGCGGCCGGCCACAGTTCCCGCAGAAGTTCGCGCCTGCGGGATTGTGGTGGCCGCAGTGTGTGCAGTACATCGACTCCCTACGTTCCGACCGATCCGGATCAGAAGGGTATCATTAGGACACTCCGGAACCTGTGGAGGTTCACCCTTCGCGTCGCGGTCGACATCAAGCGGACTCGGTCATTCTCGCGTAGTCAGTGGCCGAGAGCAGGTTCGTGACCGCGTCCGGGTCCTCAGCCTCGATCACCACTATCCACCCGTCGCCGTACGGCTCGGCGTTCACAAGCTCAGGCTGCGACTCAAGCGACTCGTTGCGCTCGACGATCGTGCCGGTCACCGGGGCATAGAGATCGGAGACGCTCTTCGTCGACTCGACCTCGCCGAACGGCTGGCCCTTCTCGACTCTGGTGCCGGTCGCCGGCAAGTCCACGTACACCACATCACCAAGCGCGTCCTGCGCGTAATGCGTGATGCCCACCGTGATCCGGTTCCCGTCGGCGCGGGCCCACTCATGCTCCTCGGTGTAACGGAGGTCCTCCGGGTTCACCGTTGCTCCTTCTCGCCTCTCGCCGTCGCCCTAGTCGTCACCTGGGCCGGCGGCCGGATGCTACTACTCCCTACTGCCCCTCTGGCGGGTCCTTCCGCCTCACGGTCAGGGCGAAGCGGGCCGCGCGGGCGTACTGGGCGCCGGCGAGGTAGTAGGCCACGACACCGACGATCGTGAACGCCCAGGCAGCCGTCCCGAACGCGGCCGCGCCCGCCCAGCTCATACGGCCGAGAAGGAAGCCCGGGATCCCGATCAGCAGGTTCGCCGTGGCGAACTTGCCCATGCGGTTCACCGGGATCGGAGGCAGGCCGCGGAACAGGATGCCGGCAGTGACGAAGAGGATGAGGTCGCGTCCCACGATCAGCGCCAGGACCGGCCAGGGCAGGATGCCGAGCGCCGCCAACGTGATCCCCCCCGTCGCCAGCAGCGCCCGGTCGATCAGGGGGTCGATCAGCTGGCCAAGGCGCGTCACCTGGTCGAACCGTCGCGCCACGTACCCGTCGAGGAAATCGGTGGCCGCCACCGCCGACAGCACGCCGAACGCCTGGCCGTACGCCGCCGGCCCCACCATCAGGTAGACGAACAGCGGGAGGCCGAGGAGCCGGACCAGCGTGATCAGGTTCGCCGCCGTGAGCACGCGCTCGTGCACGACCTCGCGACCACCGGGGCGCCGCCCCGCGTCGAAGAGCCGCACCGTTCGTCTCCTGTCGCGCGTGCCGTCCGGCCGCACCTTCGCAGAGCCTACTGCCCTCAGCGGCCCAGCCAGCATTTTCCTGCACCGCAGCTCATGCCGGCTGGCGCCGTCACCCCGGATGATGAGAATCGGGCATACCAGGCAGTGCGCGGCTCGCTTTGGTCCCCTCCGCCGTACTGTGCAGAGTTATGCCGGAATACCGGCATTATCCTGCACAGTGCAGGATTAGGCCGGCTGGCGCCGCCACTCCGGCGGTGGAAATCCGGCAAACCGGGCGACCTGCGGCCGATTCTCATCTCAGCAGTGCGGTGAAGTGAACCCACCCACCTCAGGGGAGCACTAGGCTGGCGGGCCATGGACGAGGATCGACCGCCCACTGTGCGGTACGAGCAGCCGCTGCCGGCGGACCATGGATGGTCGGCGCGGCCAGGGTTCAAGGTGGTCATCGCGAACCGCGGCGCGGCGCGGTTCGACGTTCCCCGTGAATGGGTTGTCGAGCCGAGCGACGGCAGCGACCTGTGCCTGTACGACCGGCCACCGCCCGACGACAGCTGCAGGTTGGAGTTCTCGCTCCTGCACGCCCCACCCGCGATCGGCGCCCACCTTACCCTCCGCGACATGCTCGACCAGGGCACGGACGACCACGACCTCGACGTGCTGTCCCGGGCCGCGCCCACGACCGAGCGGCGCGACGGCCTTGAGCTCGTATGGAACGAGGCCCGCTATCGCGACGCCGCCACGAGCACCTTCGCGCTTGCCCGCACCTGCCTCGCTCGGAAGTCCGGGGTTCACGTCGTGCTCACCATGTCTTTATGGGCTGACGACGCGGCCCGCTTCGACCCCGCCTGGCGCGAGGCGCTCCGCAGCCTGGAGCTCGACCGCCCCGTCGACCTGAGCGGCCGCGACCCCCGCCGCAACTGAGGCGCTCATTTCGTGTCGGTGCTCTTGCCGGCGGGCTCGTGGTGGACGGGCTTGAGCACCCCGATGAGGCCGCCCGCGATCGTGGCCAGGACGGTCGCGAACGAGTCGGGGACGGTCCTGCCGCTGAGGATGAGAAAGGACCAGACAAGAGCGCCAATCACGAAGTAGATCCCTAAAGCGGCTACTACCAGCGTGTACAGCCAGTCAGGGGTCCTCACAGGCTGCCGGTACATCGTCTTCATCGCGCTCGTTCCCTCCTTGCGCGCTCCCCTCGCGAATCTGTCGTTCGCGAACGCCGCGGCCGCCAGTGTCGCACTCGCCCGGGGCGTCAAGCCTCCGCATCGAGGTCGATGCCGAGAGCGTGGAAGATCGTCAGGGGTGAGATGACGTCGTTGGCGGCGAACCGGCGGCGAATGGCCGTCACGGTGGCGGGCTCGGCGCGATAGCGGGTGTTGAAGTAGAACTCGCGGTGGATCCGCTCGCCTGGTACACCGGCCTCGTACAGCGCCCCGTGAAGCTCGGCGATCATGGCGCCGTTCCCGCACAGCACGAAGTTGTGGTCAGCCAGTGCGTTCAGCAACGGCGGCACGCTGTGGGTGACGCGGCCCACCAGCCCGCGCCATCCGGGCGGCGGGCACGACAGCGACACGTGATAGGCGAAGTTGAGATGGTCGCGCGCGAGCGCGTCGAGCTCGTCGATCAGGCAGATGTCCTCGGCCAGGCGCAGCCCCCAGTACAGGCGGACCGGCCGGTCGTCTCCTCGGTCGATGAGGTGGCGGACCAGCCCGAGGAAGGGCCCGAGGCCGACACCGGTACAGATCAGCGCTAACGCGCCAGGGTGCTCAGGCACCATCGAGCGACCGAGCGGCCCCCGGAAGGCTAGCACGTCGCCTGGCGCCCGTTCCGCCAGGTACTGCGACAGCGGGCCGTCAGGCACGACCCTCAGGAGCAACCGCAGCTCCGAGTCGAAGCCGGGCGCCGGCCACACGCAGAACGGGCGGGTGCGCAGCTCCCCGTTCAGCTCGACCGCCAGCCCGATGAACTGGCCGGGCTCGAAGTCGAAGTCCTCGCCGTCGGTGATCCGCAGCGTCAGCAGGTCGGTGCCGGTAGGCGCGAGCCGCTCCACCGCGGTGACCTCGCACCGCCGGGAGTACTTATGAAACTGGCTCCAGCGGCTCTTGTGCACCGCCACGTTGGGGACGACCACCGAGGCGGGGCGGCGCCTGAAGATGACCTCCCGAGCGGCGTCCGCGACGGATGTATCGACCACTTTCGGACCGCGCTTGCGTCTCCGGTTCTCTCGATCCATGCGACCTCGACGGGAGGTGGGCGGAGCAAGGCGAGTGTGGCACGCTCTCGCCGCGCCGACTAGCCCTGGCCAGCAAGAACGCCGGCTCGCCTCCCCCCGAACAGGAGCTTCGGGCGTATACGACCCGAAATCCCTGTTTCAGGGTGGGCTGCTCAAGGCTCTGTCGCGCAGCTGGTTGTCCCGCAGCTCCACGACCGTGCCCTCGTCGAAGAACGACGCGAACTCCAGATGCTCACGCGCCCAATCGCGTGCCTCCTCCTCGGTCATCCCATTTGGCGACACCCACCCCTCACGCGCCAAGGCGTCGCACAGCAGGTCGGCGTAGGTCTGAGGGTCGAGATCTCGGCGGTCGACCACCTTCGCGGTCGTCGTCGCCCGCGAGCTACTCAGCCCCGCCATCCCGCGCTCGCAGCCACAATCCGGACAGTCGCACGTCAGGCCAGGCAGCCGGACCAGCTCCCCCTCAACAGTCCAGCAGTAATCGTCCGCACGCACCCCTTGCATCTGCGAGGTCGCAACAAACACCTTCATTTCCTCTCCTTCCCCCTATCGATGTGCGGCCCGACCGTACTTCCCACCTGTGACAGATTCGGGAGCGACATACACAGTACAGTGTACGGTGATGTGTCATGCGGATTCGAAGGACGGCTTGTGGTGTTGACACAGCGTGACCTCGGTGACGAGTTCGACCGGCAGGTACGAACGCTTCTCGACCTGAAATACCCAGTGATGTCCGGTTTGGCCGAGGACGCGTTCGTGCAGCTCGTCAGCCCTCTGCGGCACGTCGCGGTGACGCACGGCGCATCAGCGCCTGCCGGGCGCGTGTCATTCGTCCTGGTCGTCACACAGAGATTGGCGCCCGCCGAACGCACGATGCCGCTGACCACGCTGGCGGGCAAGAACAAACCCGGGTTCATCGACAGGCTCTACCCGCCTGGCGACCTTCAGCGGTTCAAGCCCATCCCCGAGCTTGAGATCCCCGCGGGTGATGCCTACCTCGCCCTCGACATCGACCGTGGCGGACAGACGCTGAACGTGACACCCGACAAGGCGATGTCGACGATCACCGAGCAGGGGCGGACTCCGCTGACAGTGGACGAGGGCGTCGCGCTGATCACGCACGTCCCCCGATCCCTCGAGCGCAACATGTGCTTCTCGCTCGCCGGCTCGCGCTGCGGCGACCGCAGGGTCCCGGCGCTTTGGATCAGCAAGGGTGCCCCCAAGCTGGGTTGGTGCTGGGCGGGCAATCCCCACACATGGCTCAGAACCGCCTCCTGCGGCGGCCGAGCCGGCCCGAGTAGCCATCGACAATCCGCCTGAACCAGGCTGCAGAGGCGCCACTGTGCGCGCCAAAGATCGACCGGTTGCCCGATTCACACCTTCCAGGGGGAGGGCGCCAGCCGGCATATCGGCACGCCCACTGCTCCGGGACACAAATCTAGCAAACCGGGCGCTGCGGCACAGAGCCTAGCGCTGCCCGACACATGTCGGCATACCATCAACGATATACTCCTGCGATGGATAGTCCTTCCTGGACGGTCGAGTTCGAGCCTGAGGTGAGTGAGTGGATCGCCGGCCTGTCACTCGAAGACAAAGCACGGGCACTGCGATTCATCAATCTGCTTGAAGAACAAGGCAACAAGATCGGGATGCCCCGTAGTCGCTCGCTCGGCGAGGGATTGTTTGAACTACGGTTCCCACTTGGCCGCCAAGACCGACGAATCGCGTACCGGTTCAGTGCAGGTGGACGAATCGTGCTCCTGACTGTATTTCGCAAGCAGCGTCAAGTCGAACGCAAAGAAATCGCTCGCGCACGGGCGGCACCTCAGCGCAGCAAAGACGATGAAGATCAGTAGCAGGAGGGTCACAATGAATCTTAGAAAAACCCTGGATGAGCTGAAGAACGAAGCCCGCGCCGAGAATCCTGCAGCGTTCGACGCCGCCTATGATCAGGCGGGTCGCGACATCGAGCTCGGGGAACGAGTGCGAGAGTTGCGCCTTCGAGCCGGGCTCACCCAATCCGAGCTCGCGAGACGGATGGGTACGACGCAACCCGCGATCGCGCGACTGGAAGCTGGTGGAACCTCACCTTCGATCCAGACTCTTGACTCCGTTGCCCAGGCCGTCGGCGCTCGCCTCGAGATCTTATTCGTCGAACCGATGGCCACTTCTGACGGTTGAGTTGGGTTCAGAGGAGCGGTCACCTGCGTCGACCAACGCTGGCTGCCTCCGCGCCAGAAGCCTCGCCTACCGGTGCGGGCTGGATGACCCCAGCCCACGTCCGGTCGCACCTGGACGTCTGGCCCGCTGGGTCCGGATGATCACGAGCGTTGGCTTCAATCGGGGTCGGCGCCGGGCTGCTCGCGCGCGTGGGCGAGCGCGGCGGCCCGGTCGCTGGCCCGGTGGGCGCGGCGGGTCAAGGCGCCGTGGCCCGCCGGCAGATACTCCAGATGGTCCAAGCCGGCGCACCGCATGCACACCGGGCCAGGGTCCTGCATGAGCAGCAGGTCGCCGGTGCCCGAGCACGTCGTGCAGGTCCAGTCCTTCCGCGCTGAGATGACGACGAGGTCCGGCGGCCGGCTGCGCGAGCCAGCCGAGCCGGACGAGCACGTCGATCGCGCTGGCGTATTGCCGCTCGGCGAGTGCCCGCCTCCGCCGCTGGTTCGACACGCCGCTCAAGCGCCTCGCCGCTCATCCGGTCCCCCCTGTCCCCCTGTCCGGCGCGTCTACGCAACGAAACACCCAGTGGTCTGCTACACGTAGATTATGACATCTGACCTGCATGTGATGGCCCACGACGTGCTGCTCCGCCGGGTTCGAGAGCTCCGCGAGGCGGGACGATCCCCCAAACAGATCGCCCAAGCTCTGGGCGTGCGACCCGCCACCGTCGCCCCGCTGGTACGGGCCATCGCCCAGCAGGCCGCGGCGGCCGAGCCGGAGCCCGAGCTGGTCGGCTGCTGGGTGAGCCCGGGCTGGAGCGAAGGTCAGCCCGTCGACGGGCACGAGGAGTGGCCGGACATCCCCCTGCCTGATGGCAGCGGGGCGGCGCTCGCCTGCGTCGCGGTCGCGCGCCGGTACCGGCCGCAACGGGTGTCCGTCTGCGGTTACCTCGTCGACAAGTACTGCCTCGGCGTGAAGAACGCCCTTGGACCCCGAGTCATGAACGAGCGTGACCTGCCAGCCTTTATCCGCACGTTCTTCAGCGCGTTCGAGGAGGTCGGCTCACCGCTCGCGGCACCGCTCGACCTGGCCCGCCACCTCGTGTGGGGAGCGATCGATTACGCCCGTGGGCTCGGATTCCAACCCCATCCGGACTTCCAGCCCACGGCGGGTCACCTTGGGCCGTGGCGGGAAACCAGCGCGATCACGTTCGGGCGAGACGGCAAACCGCTGTACATGCAAGGCCCCTACGACGACGCGGATGCAGTGCTTCGCACCCTGGCCGCCTCCGTCGGCGAAGGCAACTTCCACTACTTCGTATCGCTCGGGGCTACGACGGCATGCTGGTGACCCATACGCCGCGAGGTGTCGGCTCGGGCGTTCGACGCCGCATATGACCAGGCGGGTCACGATATCGATTTCTTTCCGCACTTCTGAGCGGCGTTTCGACCCCCCGCTTTCCGGGGTCCCGGCAGAGCCACGGCTTGTGACGTATCCCCATCTTTTTGTGGACGCTGACCGGACATATAGCTCGGAAGGGAACGCGTGCGAGAGCCGCGCCTTCGAGCCGGCCTCACCCAATCTGAGCTCGCGAGGCGGATGGGTACGGCACAACCGCGGTCGCACGACTGGAAGCTGGTGGGACCTCACCTTCAATCCAGTGAGTCGGGGTTTCGGAGGGATGCGGGTCTGGGGGTGTGAGGTGTGTGGGGCGATCGGGGAAGTGGCCGCGCTTACCCAGCGGCGGGTAACGCGGGAGCGGGCGTGATCCCGCCAAGGCCCCGGTTCGACATGGGTGTGATTCGTGGCGTAGCCTGCCGGGCGTGGAGCGGTTGAGGGCGTTTACGTATGTGACGGTGGAGAAGGCCTGGTTGTACCGCGCGGTGGCGGGGGCGTTCGTGGCGGCCAAGGAGGGGTTCGCGTTCACGCTGCGCCCGGACGACGTCCTGGCGGCGGTCGCCCAGGATGAGTTGGGCCAGCCGGTCGACCGGGTGGCGATCGACGCGGCGCTCGCGTCGTTGGTGGACTGGGGCAACCTGTCGGCCCAGCCGGACACCGCCGAGGTCATGACGGTAAACGACTTCAACCGTGAGCGGCTGCTGTACCAGCTGACCCCAGCGGGATTGGCCGCCGAGCGCGCGTTGGCGGTGTTCGACGAGACCTTGGTGCAGCCGGGTGAGCTGCAGGCCGCCGCGCTGGGGGACATCCGCGACCTGCTCTGTGAGCTGGCGGACCTCGCGGGGGCGCCGTCGCCGGACGGCGGCAAGATCCACCGCAACCTGTCGACGCTGCGCGCCCGCTTCGACGAGCTGGCGGCGCAGGCGCAGACGTTCATGGGCAGCTTGCAGCGCACGATCGACCTGCACGGGGTCGACCTTGAGGCGTTCTTGTCCTATAAGGACACGCTGATCGACTACCTCGAGCGGTTCATCGGCCAGCTGGTCGTCGCGACCGCCGAGATCGCCGAGGCCATCGCCGCCGTCGAGCGCGCCAAGCTCGGTGAGGTGCTGCGCCTGGCGGCCGAGCGGGACCTGGCCGACGCGCTGGCGCCCACGCAACACGATCGCGACGAGGCGTTGGCGCGGTGGCGGCGCCGCTGGGCCGGCTTGCGCGCCTGGTTCCTGCGCGAGCACGGGCAGCCATCACAAGCAGAGGTGTTGCGTGGCCGCGCCCGCTCGGCGATCCCGGCCCTGCTAGGAGTCGTCGCAAGCATCCACGACCGGCGGGTGCTGCGCACCGACCGGGTGGCCGACCTGCGGGCGCTGGCCCGCTGGTTCGCGCAGGCCGACAGCGACGCGGACGCGCACCAGCTGTGGCGGGCGGCGTTCGGGCTGGCGCCCGCGCGGCATCTGCGGGTCGACGCCGAGACGCTGGACGCCCGCGACGCCGTCCCGGTGCCGGCGCAGCGCAGCTGGCTGGACGCGCCGCCGATACGGCTGTCGCCCCGGCTGCGGGCGACCGGGCATCACGCCCGCCGCGGCGGGCCCGCCCAGGTCGTGGACCGCGGCGCGGCCAAGGCGCTGCTGAAGGCTCAAGCGCAGGCCGAGGCCGCGCAGCTGGCGGCGGCCCGCGAGCGGCTGCTGACCGGCGGGCGGGTGCGCCTGTCGCAGCTAGGCGAGCTTGACCCGTCCGCGTTCGGGCTGTTCTGCGACCTGCTTGGCGACGCGCTTACTCGCAAGGTCCGCCCGACCGACCACGTCCAGACCGTCTCCGCCGACGGGTCCCTGGTCATCGTCCTAGAACCCCTCCAAGGCGGCCAGGCCACCATCCGCACCCGCCACGGTAAGCTCACCGGCCCCGACCACTGGCTGGAGATCCGCGACGCCCTCGCCCCCGCCCAAGAGCTCGCCTCGTGAGAGCCGTTGCGAGCGCCGACCCGGCGGCACCGCTGGACCGGGCGGTCACCGCGGAGCGCCGCAAGGCGCTGCGGGCGCTGCTGCGCACGCCCCTGCTGACCGCCCGCGGCCCGGACCCGGTGGCGTTCGGGCTGGTCCGCAAGCACACGCCGTGGCTGCGGGAGTGGCTGGCGCGCAACGCCGGCTGGAGCCTGCACGCCGACGCCGAGCTGGCCCGGCTGCGCAAGGTGCCCGCCGATCTGCGGGACGCGAGCCGCCCCGCCCGGGCGCGCAAGGGGGACCCGCCGTTCAGCCGCCGCCGCTACGTCCTGCTCTGCCTCGCGTTGGCCGTGCTGGAGCGCGAGGACCGCCAGACGGTGCTCGGCCGGCTCGCCGAGCAGGTCGTCGCGCTGGTGGCCGGCGACCCGGCGCTCGCCGAGGCCGGGATCACGTTCGACCTCGCCGGCCGCGACCAGCGCCGTGACCTGGTCGCGGTCGTCCGCCTGCTCCTCGAGCTGAAGGTCCTCGCCCGCGTGGACGGCGACGAAGAGTCCTACCTCGCCGACCGCGGCGACGTGCTCTACACGATCAACCGGCCGGTGCTCGCCACGTTCCTGGCCGTCAGGCGCGGCCCGTCCATGGTGCAGGCCGAGGACCTGGACGCCCGGCTCGACGCGATCACCGCCGAGCCGTTGCCCGACACCGACGAGGGCAGGCTGCGGCGCCTGCGCACCCGGCTGACCAGGCGGCTGCTCGACGACCCCGTCGTCTACTACGACGACCTCGACCCCGACGAGATCGACTACCTGCACCGTGCCCGCGGCACCCTGCTGCGTGAGATCACCGAGGCGACCGGGCTGATCGCGGAGGTCCGCGCCGAGGGCATCGCGATGGTCGACGACCGCGGCGACCTCACCGACCTCGGGCTGCCTGAGGAGGGGACCTACGGCCACGTGACCCTCTTGCTCGCCGAGCACCTCGCCGGCTGCGCCCGCGCGCGGCCCGGCGCGCCGGTCAGCAGGGCCGCGCTGCACCAGCGGGTGGCCGAGCTGATCGCCGAGCACCGCCACCACTGGCGCAAGTGCGTCGCGGAGCCAGGTGCCGACCAGGCGATCGCCGACGAGGTGATCACCAAGCTGGCCGCGCTCCGGCTCGTGCGCGTGACCCCTGACGGCGTGGTCCCGTTGCCGGCGGTCGCCCGCTACGCGCTGGACCAGGTGCGCGAGCCGGACGCTCCCCCGCTGTTCTGAACAGGACGCCTTCGCGATGACGGACCGAGCCAACCTCACCCACCCACCCACCCTTAGCGGAGCCGCACTGCCCGCCGCCGCCCGCGAGCGCTGGCAGCCGGTCCGCGGCGGCCTGGTCAACCTGTACCGGTACGACTACGAGGAGTTCCGCTACGAGCAGGGCCGGCTGCTGCTGCGCGGGAACAACGGCACCGGCAAGTCGCGGGTGCTCGCGTTGCAGCTGCCCTTCCTGCTGGACGGCGACGTCAGCCCGCACCGGCTCGAGCCCGACGGCGACCCGGCGAAGCGGGTCGAGTGGAACCTGCTGCTCGGCCGCTATCCCGACCGGCTCGGCTACACCTGGCTCGAGTTCGGCCGCCGCGACGACGACGGCACCGAGCACTACGTCACGCTCGGCTGCGGCCTCCACGCCGTCGCCGGGCGGGGGTTGGCCGGCAAGTGGCTGTTCGTCACCGACCAGCGCGTCGGCCGCGACCTGTTCCTCGTCCGCCCGAACGGCGCGCCGCTGACCAAGGACCGGCTCGCCGAGCAGGTCGGCGCGCACTGCGTGTTCACCAGCGCGACCGGGTACCGCGCCGCGGTGGACCGCGCCCTGTTCCGCCTCGGCCCGCAGCGCTACGAGGCGCTGGTGACCCTCCTCATCCAGCTGCGCCAGCCTCAGCTGTCCCGCCAGCTCGACGAGCACCGCCTGTCCGCCGCGCTGTCCGAGGCCCTCGCGCCGCTGGACCCGGCGGTGGTCGCTGACGTCGCCGAGGCGATGCGCACGCTGGAGGCCGACCGTACCGCGCTGGAGGGCCTGGCCGCCGCGCAGTCGGGCGTCGACGCGTTCCTCGCCGAGTACAGCCGCTATGTGCGGATCGTGGCGAGCCGACGCGCCGACTTGGTGCGCTCGCGGCACTACGAGTACGAAGCGACGATGCGCAAGCTGCGCACCGCCGAGGCGTCCCAGGGTGAGGCCGCGATCGCGCTCGAGGAGGCCACACGGCGCCTGGGCGAGCTCGGCGAGGCCGAGGTCGCGGCCGACCAGGCCGTCCGCACGCTGACCGCCAGCGACCGGATGCGCGACGCGCATGCCCTGGCCCACGCCCGCGACGAGGCCGAGGCCGCCGCGCGGCGGGCCGCGGACGCCGACCAGGAGCTGGGGCTGGCGGGGAAGGCCCGCGAGCGCCGGGACCGTGACGCCGCCGCGTCCGCCGAGGTCGCGTCGGCCAGCCGGCAGGCCGTCGCCCAGGCCGCCGCGCTCGCGGCCGAGCGCGCCGGCGCCGCGGGGCTCGCGAAGGCGTACGAGCAGGTGTTCGCGCAGCTCGGCCTGCCCGAGGGACCCTCGGATCTGGCCGCGCTGCGCCGCGCCCGGGCCGCCGCCGAGCAGGCGATCGCGGACCGCCGGGGAGCGATAGCCCACCTCGCGCGGCTGGAGCGCGCATCCGAGGCGGCCCTCGGCGAGCTGCGGGTCGCGAAGCAGGCTCAAGAGCAGGCGTCCGGGCTGCTGGACGAAGCGCGGGAGGACCAGCAGGCCGCGCACGCGCGGCTCGAGGACGCAACGCAGGCGCTGGCCCGCGACTACCGCTCGTGGGCGGGCCAGGTCACCGAGCTGGAGCCGGCCGATCCCGACAACGTCGCGTGGGAGCTGGAGCACTGGGCCCAGACGGGTCACGGCGAAAGCCCCGTCGCGGAGGCCACCCGGCAGGCGCTAGCCGCCGCGACGGAGCGGCTCGGCCGGACCCGCCACGACGCCGAGGCGCGCCTCGCGGAGGCCGAGGTACGCCTCGCCGAGCTGCGTGAGGAGGAGGACAGGCTCCGCTCGGGTGTCCACACCCCACCCCCGGTCCCGTACACGCGGGACGCCGCGCGACGCGCGACGGAGCCGGGCGCGCCGCTGTGGGCGCTGTGCGACGTCGCGCCTGAGGTCGATGACGCCGGCCGGGCCGGGCTCGAGGCGGCGCTGGAGGCCTCGGGGCTGCTCGACGCGTGGGTCACCCCCGACGGGCGGCTGCTCGCGGCGGGCGAGCACGACACGATCCTGGTCGCGGGGACCAGCGAGCGGCCCGAGCGCAGCCTCGCGGACGTCCTCGTGAGCAGCGATGCGCAGGCTGCCGCGGTCTTGCGCCACGTCGGCCTTGGTGCGGGGTCGGGGCCGGTGTGGGCCGCGCTCGACGGGCGGTGGCAGGCGGGGCCGCTTCACGGGTCGTGGGCGAAGCCGGCCGCCGAGCACCTCGGCCAGGGCGCCCGCGAGGCCGCGCGGCGGCGGCGCCTCGCCGAGCTCGCCGATCTCATCGACGACGCCGTCCTCGTGTGTGCCGAGCTCACTAAGGCGATCGCGGCGATCGACCAGCGGCGAGCGCGCGCGTCCGAGGAGGCCGCCGCCGCGCCTTCCGACGACCCCGTCCGCCGCGCGCTCGCGGGCATCGACGCGGCCGCACGGCAGGTCGCCGCCGCCCGTGAGCGGCTCGCGGACGCCGAGACCCGTGTGGCGCAGCGCCGCGAGACTTCGGAGGCGGCGGCGCGTGCGCGTGACGAGACCGCCACCGACCTCGGCCTCGACGGCTGGGTCGGCCGGCTCGACGCGCTGCGCGAGGCCCTCGCCGGCTACGTCGCCGCGGTCGAGGGGCTCATCCCCCGCCTGGAGTCGCACCTCCAGGCGCGCCGCGGCGCCTCCGAGGCCGCCGCGCGAGCCGGAGAGGCAGCCGAGGCCGAGACGCGCCAGGAGGCGTCCGCCGCCGAGGCCCGCCGGCGAGCGGTCGCCGCGGCGTCCGACCGTGACACGTTGGAGGCGACGGTCGGCGCCCAGGTCGAGGAGATCCTCGCCGAGCTGGAGGCGGCGTCACGCCGGCTCGACGGGGTGCGCGCCGCGCTAGGCGACGCGCGCGAGGCGGTGACCCAGGCGCGGACGGCCCAGGCCGTGGCCGGGCATCAGGTGGCGAGCCTGGAGGAGGCGCTGGAGGCCGACGCCGCGCGGCGGCAGGGGGCGGTCGACGCGTTCGCGGCGCTCGCCGGCACTGGCTTGTTGCGTGAGGCGCACGCCGAGCTGCCTGGTATCGACGGCGAATCCGGCGAGGCGTGGTCCGTGGACCGGGCGGTGCGGGCGTCCCGGCGTGTCGCCGAGCTGCTCGCCGGGGTCGACAGCGGCGAGGACGCGTGGAAGCGGGTGCAGGGCGGCATCCACCGGCACCTGAACGCGCTGATCGACGCGCTGCTCCCCCACGACTACGAGCCGTCCGCCACGCTCGTCGACGAGGTCCTGGTCGTGACCGTGCCGTTCCGCGGGCGGAGCTGCGCGATGACGCAGCTGCGGGACGCGCTGGCCGACGAGGTCGCGCACCGCCAGTCGGTCCTCGACGCGCGCGAGCGCGAGGTGCTGGAGAACCACCTGATCGGCGAGGTGTCAGCCCACCTCCACGATCTGCTCCGCGGCGGCGAGGAGTGGGTCCGCCACGTCAACGCCGAGCTGGAGGCCAACCCGACCAGTACCGGCATGAAGCTGCGGTTCGCATGGCGCGCGCGCCCGGACGGGCCGGCGGGGCTGCCCGAGGCGCGGGCGCGGCTGCTCCGCGCGGGTGGCACCTGGTCGCCGCCGGAGCGGGCGGCGCTCGGCAAGTTCTTGCAAGAGCAGATCCGCGCCGTGCGGGCCGCGCAGATGACGGGCACGTGGCAGGAGCACCTCGCGGAGGCGCTCGACTACCGGGCCTGGCACACGTTCGACGTCGAGCGGTGGCAGGACGGGGCATGGAAGCGCCTGACGCGGCGTACCCACGGCACCGGGTCGGGCGGCGAGAAGGCGATCGCGCTCACGATCCCCCAGTTCGCCGCCGCCGCCGCGCACTTCCGCAGCGCGGGGCCGCACGCGCCCCGGCTGATCCTGCTCGACGAGGCCTTCGTCGGCGTCGACGCCGACATGCGCAGCAAGTGCATGGGACTGCTCGCCTCGTTCGACCTCGACTTCGTGATGACGAGCGAGCGCGAGTGGGGCTGCTACCCCACCGTGCCTGGCCTGGCCATCTACCAGCTGGCGACCCGCCCCGGGGTCGACGCCGTGGGCGTCACCCGCTGGGTGTGGAACGGCCGCGAGAAGGTCCAAGCCGACGAGCCGCTGCCGCCGGCTCAGGCGCCGCTTGACCAGGTGCCTGCCGGCGAGGACCTGTTCGCGTGACCGGGCGGCTCGAGGCGACGCTGGGGACCCCCGAGCTGGGCTGGCTCGTCACTCGGGTCCGCCGCAGGTTGGAGCACGGGCAGGCGATCGCGGGGACCGTCGCGCTGCATGACCCGACCACGGGCCAGCGCGCGGCGGTGGAGGCACTGCTGGGCCGCACTCCCCGGCTGGCGGGCAGCCTCACCGTCGACCTCGCCGAGCTGGACCGGCTCGTGCGCCACGCCGCGCTGGCCGACGGGCTCGCGGGCGCGGTCGTCGCGCTGACCGGCCCGGTCAGCGACCTGCGCGCCGAGGCGGCGCGGCGGGAGCGCGAGTGGGCGGCGGTGATCGACGAGTGTCTCGCGCGAGCCGCCGACCGCCCCGCGGTGGCGGAGGGGATCGCGAAGGTGACCGGCAGCGGGCTGCTTCGCCGGCTGTCCCGCGGTGACCCGTTGGAGGCCGGCCGCCTGCTCACCCGCGCTATGGACGTCACCGACCGGCTGCCGGCCCGGCCAGTCACGACCTTGGCCCGCCTGGCCGCCGAGACGCTCGACGACAGCCACGCGCTCGACCACGGCCGGCCGGAGGCGACCCTGGTCCTCCGCGCCGCCGCCGCCCTAACCGGCCTGCGCCTGGTCGACGACGCCAACGGGCGCCGCGACTGTTGGGCCTCCGTCGGCGTGCTCTGCGACGAGCTGAGCGCCCCCGTGCTCGTGCTCAACCTACACGCCGATCCCGGGTCGCTGACCGGCCGCGCCCTCGCGTTGCACGCCGAGGCCGGTGAGCCCGCCCGGCTCACCTTGCGCCAGCTGCTCCGCCACGAGCCGCGCTTCTCGCCCGCCGCGCTCGGGCACACCGTGTTCGTCTGCGAGAACCCCACCGTCGTCGCCGCGGCCGCGGACCAGCTCGGCCCCGCCAGCGCCCCATTAGTCTGCCTCGACGGCCAGCGCAAGACCGCCGCCCGCACGCTGCTCGACCTCCTCGGCGCTGCCGGCGTGGGGCTCGCCTACCACGGCGACTTCGACTGGGGCGGCATCCGCATCGGCAACGTCATGACCCGCGACCACGCCGCCCGCCCCTGGCGCTTCTCCACTCCCGACTACCTCGCGACCCACGGCGGCACGCCGTTAGAGGGCCGCCCCGTCCCCGCCCGCTGGGACCCCACCCTCGCCCCCGCCCTCACCGACGCCGCCCGCGCCGTCCACGAAGAGCAGCTCCTCGACGACCTCCTCACCGACCTCGCCCAATAATGTGCTGGATACGCGCCATATTTGGCGCGTATCCAGCACATCGCAACGGCCGAGCCGCCGGGCACCCTCGCCCGCCGTTCACCAGATGGTGACCTCGCGCGGATAGCGCAGTTCACGCATCCGCCGGTCCTTGCTCACCAACGGCCAGCCGCGTTCCACCGCTGTCGCATAGATCAACCGGTCCGCTGGGTCACCCAGGAACGCCGAGGGCAGGGTAACGGCCGTGTGCGCGATGGCCGGCGTGATGCCGACGGTCCGGACTCCGGTGGCCAGTCGCGCCAGCCAGGACGAGATCGGGACGGTGACGACGATGCGTTCGCGCGCGGCCAGCCATGCCAGCTCGTACCAGGTGATCCCGGCGACGGCGAGCGCGTCCGCGCCGGTGACGGCCTCGGCTGCCGTGCGGCTCAGCCGTGCGGGCTCCGCCGACCACCACTGCAGCACGTGGGTGTCGAGCAGCACGGTCGTCAAGTCAGCTCCCACGTCTCTCCCGTGCTGAACAGATCTTCGTCGGCCGCGACGCTACGCGCCGTGCCCGCCAGCGCTCCCCGGACGGCGGGCGGCCCGGCGGCTGGGACCAGCCGTGCCACGATCCGGCCGTGCTTGGTGATCTGCACCTCGTCACCCGCGGCGACATCGTCGAGTAGCGCGAGGATCTTGGCTTTCACCTCAGTAGCGGTCATTGTAGTGATCATATGACCACTTTAATGGTCGTCTCGGACCATGACAACCACCCCCGCGAATGCCCCGCGGGCCGACCGGCAAGATCAAGAACCGGGCTGCCGCTACGTCGTCGGAGAGGCGCCCGAGCCGGCGCGCCGGCCTCAGTTGGGGAACTTGTCGCCGGGCCCGTAGCGGACACCTGGACCCCCGCGGGCGTCGCCGATCTTCGTGAGCACGTCGCGCCTGCGCAGGTCAGTAAGGATATTCCGAGCGGCGTAGACGTTGACGTCGAAGAGCCGCTGAACCGTTCGGTTCGTCACGTACCTGTACTCGCGCACGTGCTCGATGATCTTCTGATCGGTGTCGTCGACACCTCGCCGCCGGTAGGTGACCGCGCGCGCCATCCCCGCGAGGGTCGCCGATCGCAGCCGGTAACGGGGAGTAGGGTTGCCCGCGGTGCGCCGGGTGAGCTCGACGAGGTCAAGATCGGCAAGCCGCGCGAGCACGGACCCGGCCTCGCCCACGCTACGCTGCACCACTTGGGCAAGTTTCACCGCGTCGATCGTGCGGGAGCGGCGAAGGAACGACAGGGCCAAGAGCACGTCCACGTCGCGGGTCACGCGGTCCGGGAGGCTGTCCAGGAATCGGACGAAGGCATCGTTACCGACGCCCCCGGATATCAAGACGCGTACGAGAGTTCCGAGGTCTTCGAAGGATGGCGGCTCTTTGCCGCTACGGAGCAGCTCCCGGTACGCTCGGTCGACGCCCTGTCCAGTGCGCTCCGCGAGCTGCATCGTGGCCACGGTCTCTGTCAGGAGCCGGTGCCGCGGTGTCGATGGGTACGTGAGAATATTCATGGGCGTGACCCCCGCGACGAGGCCTCCCGGGCTTGCGATCGTCAACTCCTCCGCGGTGTGTTCGATGTCGACGGTGCCATTGGTCTCGTATGACCGGTGGATCAGCCCGTTGACGACCAGCTCACGCACCGCGTCCAGTGGATAATCGCTGAGCTGCAACTGCACCCCACCGGCCAGGGTGAGCGGATGCACTTCTCGCCGGCTGTCGATCAGATCGAGGAGCGTCTCGACCGCCCACAGGAGGGGGCGGCGTCCGCGCTGGCGAGCGATCGCTTCAGCCCCCGCGGTCGGACGGAACTGATACGAGTACCCGTATGTGGGAACGACGGCCTCGATCACAGGCTCCGCGCCTAGGATCAGCACCGCCGCATTGGTGAGCGAGCCGTCGGGCAGGGTGAGCCGAAGGGCGTTGAGCAGACGGCGATTGTCGAGATCCACGAGCTCCCTCTTACCAGCGCGGGCGAGCAAGGCGCGGAGGCGGTCGAACTCCGCCGCCGAGAGGTCGTCCGCGATCGCCTTGCTCGACTCCGCCGACCAGTCGATGTGGCCTCGCGCGACCAGGGCCTCGCGTTGCTGGTCCGGCGTGAACGGCTGGCATTCCGTACCCAGCCGGCGAGTGGCCGTCCCCTTCGCGTTCGCATGAATGCCCACGCCATGTGGGACCGCTACGAGCACGAGGCGCTGGCCATCCAGCTCGCGCTCCTCCACGAAGCAGGTGAGATGCGGGCGCGTGCGGTCGAAGATGCCTTTGCGTACCGCCTCTATGGTGTAGACGGACGGGACTCCGACGATCGCCTCCTTCGGCGTCGCCGCCTTGTCGTCGACGCCGACGACCACCCAGCCGCCCGCGGCGTTGGCGAAGCAGACCGCTGCGTCGGCGAGCAGCTCCAGCGAAGCTCTGACGTCGCTCCTCGCCTGTTTGAAGTCCAGGCAGTCATCCTCGAGATCGCGCGCGGCGACGCCACGGCGGAGCGCTTCGAGCGCTCGATCTACCCTCTGGATGTCCACGAACTGATCCCTAACTGATAGATACGCAGTCGGTGCAGTTTATCAGTTCGCTATCAGTCTCGTCGCTACTACTCGCTGCCTTGCGCGCAGGCTGGTTCACGAATCGGTTGCAGACATTGTCGTGATTCGACCATCCTGGTCCGCACCCAGCCGGCTCCCCCCAAACTCTGACTACGGTGCGGGATCAGATGATCAAAGGGTTGGTGTGGTAGCGGGTGGCGCGGGCGTGGCCGGTGCGGGTGACCTGGCCGGTGGCGATCAGGGTGGCGAGGCGAGGGCGGAGAGTGGCGACGTCGATGCCGAGGGCGTCGGCCAGGTCGCGGCTGGTCGCCGGCTCGCCCGCGCGGAGCGCGGCCAGGAGTGGGTCGGCACCGTGGGCGTCGGGGGCGTCGGGGGCGGTGAGTAGGTCCCATGCGGTGCCGGCGGCGCTGGCGGCCAGGTCGAGGAGCGTGTCCATCGCGCCGGCCGCGCCGGGCGGGGGGCCCAGCCGGCGCAGGAACGCGGCGGCGTCCGCGGCGGGCGCGGGGCACAGCGTGACCGCGGCAAGGTCGCCGCGGGCGGTGAACAGCTCCCGGGCGATCAGCTGGTCCATCAGGACGGTGCGTTCGACCGTGTCCCGCTCGGGCACGACGTCGGCGGACCCGGCGCGGGCGGCGCGGAGCCCGGCGAGCAGCCCTGGCTGGTCCCGGCCACGAAGGGTGGGGAGCAGGAACGGGTCGGCGTCGAAGCTTTGCGCCAGGACGTAGTGCACCGCCGCCACGTGCTTGCACGGGTTCGCGTAGTCGGGGCAGGAGCAGGATGTGGACAGCTCCTTGGGGCGCGGGAACAGCGACACGCCACAGGCGCCCAGCACCTCGTCGATGTCCTCGGGCATCTGCCCGTCGAGCAGCGCCGCGGCGTGGCGGAGCTCGCCGGCCAGGGCGGCGGTCACCCGGCCCCACACCTCGTCGTCGAAGACGGGCAGCGTGATCGCGACCCGGTAGGGCCGCGCCCGCGATCCCTGCACCGCGGCGGTCACCTGACCGGGTGAGACCACCAGACCGCTCACGCTGCCTTTCCGCGCGTACGTCCGCCCGCGCGGCAGGCGGTTCTCGTACAGCGCGCCGAGCGCCTCCAAGGCGGCGATCCACCGCCGGCCCCACCACGTCAGCCCGAACTGCGCCCTAGCCAAGACCCACCTCCTCGTCATCGTCGGCGACGTCCTCGGATGACAGGGCGACCAGCGCGTGGAGCGCGTCGTCGTCCAGCTCGGTCAGCCACGCCTCGCCCTCACCGACGACCGCGCCGGCGAGGGCGCGCTTGCGCTCCAACAGGGCGGCGATGCGCTCCTCGACGGTGCCGGCGCTCACGAGCTTGTGCACGGCCACGGAGCGCGTCTGGCCGATCCGGTACGCGCGGTCGGTGGCCTGGTCCTCGACGGCCGGGTTCCACCAGCGGTCGTAGTGGATGACATGGGTCGCCGCGGTCAGGTTCAGGCCCGCGCCACCGGCCTTGATCGACACCAGAAGGACCGGCGCAGCCTCCGGATCGTCCTGGAACGCGGAGACCATCGCGTCCCGTGCCTGGCGAGGCACCCCGCCGTGCAGGAACGGCACCTCCGCCAGACCGAGCCGAGCGGAGAGGTGGCGGCCGAGCAGCTCGCCCATGCGCCGGTACTGGGTGAACACCAGCGCCCGGTCGCCCGCCGCCACGATCTCGGCGAGCATCTCCTCGGTCCGGGCGAGCTTGCCGGAGCGACCGGTCAATGGGCTCTTCTCGCCCAGGTACTGGGCGGGGTGGTTGCAGATCTGCTTGAGCGCGGTGAGCAGCGCGAGGATCTGGCCCCGCCGGTCGATGCCCTCGGCGGCCAGCCCCTGGACGTCGAAGGCACGGTCGACCGCGGCCTGGTAGAGCGTGGCTTGCTCGCGGGTGAGCGCGCACACGACGGTGGCCTCCCGCTTGGCGGGCAGGTCGGCGGCGATCGCCGGGTCGGCCTTACACCGGCGGAGCAGGAACGGCGCGACCAGCGCGCGAAGGCGGCGGGCGGCGCCGTCGTCGCTCCACCGCTCGACAGGCACGGCGTACCGCCGCTGGAATGAGGCGAACGAGCCGAGCAGCCCAGGGTTCGCAAAGTCGAGGATGGACCACAGCTCGGCGAGCCGGTTCTCGACCGGCGTCCCGGTCATCGCGACACGAGCCCGAGCGGGTAGCCGGCGGACCGCGCGGGCGGCCTTCGCGGTGTGGTTCTTCACTTGCTGGGCCTCGTCGAGGACCACGACGTCCCAGTCCACCGCGGCGAGCAGGTCGGCGTCGCGGCGGACCAGCCCATAGCTGGTCACGGCCACCACGCCGGCGGTAAAGGACTCCGGGTCGCACACCCGGCCGGGACCGTGGTGGCGCAGCACGGGCAGGTCAGGCGCGAACCGCGCGAGCTCGCGCTCCCAGTTGCCGACGACCGAGGTCGGGCAGATGACAAGGTGCGGCCGGTCGCCGGCGCGGCCCCGCATGAGCCCGATGGCTTGCAGCGTCTTGCCGAGCCCCATGTCGTCGGCGAGGACCATGCCCAAGCCGAGGTCAGCCATCGTCTGCAGCCAGGCGACCCCCCGGCGCTGGTAGTCCCGCAGGACCGCCTGGATCCCGTCGAGGCGAGGCTCGGGGCTGGCCCCCGACGCGTCGGACTGGGCGCGCAGGGACCCGAGCCGGTCGACCAACTCACGCAGGTCGCCACCGGCAACCGTCTCAACCGTGCCGACGCCGGTTACGTCCATCTCGCCGACGAGTACCGCGGCGAGAGCCTGCGCCCCGGTGATCTCCTCGGTGGTCCCGGCGAGATCGACCAGCCGCAGCGCCTCCTCCGGGTCGACCCGCACCCACCGCCCTCGCCAGCGGACGATCGGCTGTTTGAGCGCGACGATCTCCTCGAACTCAGCGGGTGTCAGGGTTTCGTCGCCGAGCGCGACCTCCCATGCGAACTCGGCGAGCCCCTCGGCGTTGAACCCGGCGGAGGCGATCCCCGTGCCAGGAGCAGCCGTCGCCTTGCCGACGCGCAGCCGCGCCCGCAGGCGGCGCTGGCCGTCAGCCGTCAGCTCGGCGGGCAGCAGCACGCCAAGGCCAGCGGCGGCGAGGTCGCCGGAGGCGGCCAGCAGATCGGCGGCGTCGCCGGCTGTCAGCTCCAGCCCGGTCGGGCTGCGCTCGGCGAGGCTGGGGGCCATCGGCGGGAACAGCCTGCAGGCCTCGGCGAGGCCACGGACGAGCGTCTCCTGCGGGTCGCCGACCCGGCGATCGGCCAGGTCGAGGCTGGTCCCGGTCAGCGACCACACGCGCTCGGCCTCGATCAACAGGCTCGGATCGTCGGCCGCTTGGAGGAGGTAGGCGAGCGGCCAGTTCGCGCCGGGCTCGCCGCCTTGCGGCGTGTCGAGCCGGAGGCACAGCCGGGCCTGCGCCGAGCCGTCCCGCGCGAGCAGCGGTGCGGACCATTCGGCCAGCTGCGCTGACCGGCCGTCCACGGCATCGACGATCGGGGTGTGGCTTGCGAGCGCCGCCGCCTAGGCGTCCGGCCAGTCCCGCGCACGCGGGATGGCCTGGATGCGCCGTGCGCACACGTCCGCCACGGCGTCCCCAAACGCCTCCAGCAAGGCCGCGGCCGACCAGACGGCCCCCTCGTCCTCGTCGCTTCGCAACGCGTGCGCGGCGGGCGGGAGCGCGCTCGCGAGGTCCGCGATCCGGCGCTCCCCGGTCACACCCAGGCGCCAGGCCGCGACCGCCACGTGCCCGGCCGGGCGAAGCGTGGGCACGAGCCTGCCCGCCGCCACGAACTCGAGCGCGAGCTTCGCCGCGACGCTCCACGCGAGCAGCGAGTCCGACGGCCGCCGGCGCCCTGGCCACGCGGCCACCGGCGCGCTGGCGGCGGGTAGCCTCGCAAGCACGCGTATGGCGGGCGCCACGGGGACGAGCATGGCGGGCACGGCCGCCGGTGCTACACGCTTGGTCGCCTTACGGCCGCGCGGCAACACGGTGGGCAGCAGCGCCGAGGTCGCTGCCCCAAAGCCCAGCTCGGCGGCTTGCGCGCGCAGGTCAGGGGCTCCCCACAGCGCGAGGTGCCCCGCACAGGGCGCGGGCGCGCCAGGCCAGAACGTGGCTTGCAGCCGGCCAGGAAGCAGCTCCGAGATGTCCACGGTCCCCCACACGTGACGGCACACAGCGGTGGGGAAGACCGTCGGCAGTGTACCGGATTGAGCGAAGCCGGCCTGGCCGTCACCGCCTGCTCTTTAGGCCCACGAGGTCGTCCTGTGCCTGGACCCGAGGATCCAGGCAGCGCCATCCCAATGGTCGCCGCTGAGCTGGCGGGTGGAGTTGTTCGTACGGACCCAGGACTCGGGCTCTCGTGCTGGAGACCGCAACGCTAGTCACGCCGTTCGCCGACGCCTACCATCTGCGGGGCCAAGAGCTCGTGATCTTTCTCGCGTATGCCGCACACGTGCCCTACGGGCTCGCGCTCGGCGTGCTTTCCCAGCGAGGTGAACAGGTCGTCTCGGGGCTGGCGTCGTACCGCTACCCCGTGGCAGCAACCCTCGGTGGCACATGCGTTGCGCTCGCATTATGGCTTGCGCCATGGCAGCCTCGTGTGTCGACGGTTCAGAACGCGGACGTGGTGATCTCCAGGGCAAGATTCGCGCCGCAGTTTGTGCGATGACCCGTCCGGCTCCTGCGTGGTCGTCGCCAACAGCGACCCCATCGGCTATCGCATCCAAACCGACGATGGAATTGTGGCCGTCCCGCCCAGCGCGCGAGCCGAGTTGTGTTACGGCGGGGGCGTCCATCGCGTCCGCACGAGCACAGCTCCCTTCGATGGCGGATTTATCATCATGAACGAGACGATCGAGGCATAGGACCCAATGAAGACAGGGTCAGTAGGGCGGGCTGTGGTGCTCTCGGGGGCGATCACGGGTGTCATCGCGTGGCTCACGCATGTCTGGATCGTCACTGCGAGCTATGACGGGATTGCTGACCCCGTCCGTCGCTTCGAGATCATCCCGGGGACCGGCAATCGAGGCTGGGGTTACCTCGCGGTCGTGCTGTGGGCGCTCCCGATCGGGTTCGGGATCGGTCTCGTCCTCGCAGGAGGGCGAGGCTGCCGGAGCAGTGGACGCGAAAGGCCATGCGCTCGGGTTCCTCTCGGCCGCGGCCGCCGGATTGGCGTGGGTGCTCCTTCAACTGGTCTTTGGCCTGATCGCGCCACCTGACCCGCTGACGGGTCAGGTGGCGCCGCTGTCCCACGTGTACGCGGCGCTGCTCATCTTCTCCGCGTCGGTTGCGGCGACCGCGATACTCGGGAGGCGGCTGGCCATCGCACTGGGCGAGGCGGCGCAGAGCACCAGGTTGCGCCCGCAGGGCCCCGCATTCGCCGTTGGGTCGGTGGCCTTTGCGGGACTTGCCGTGGGGTTCGCGCTCGCGTTCTCGCTCGGCCTCAGCGGGTACGACCAGCTCACCTTCCTCGCGTGTATCGGCCTGCTCGCCGGTGCCAAGCTGAAGGCAAAGGAAAGGGGGACGCTGCTCGCGTTCGTGCCCTTCGCCGTGGCCATGGGTGTGCTGATCAGCGGCACGGGCGGCCAGCGCGGACGACGGCGGCTGGAGCGAGTGTGGCTCTTCGCTCAGCGGCTACATCGGCTGCCCTGGGACCAGCCAGGTCTAGAAGGACGCCGGTCATGCGGTGCCCAGCGGGTTCATAGGAGGCGCGCTCGGCGCTTTCCTGGCGACTGCGGTCCTCACCCACCCACGGCCAGAGCGTCCCGAGCCAGAACCTCACGAGCTGTCGCCATCTGTCCAAGCGGTTCCACATGCCGCTCCACCTGTCGAGCCAGTTGTCCAAGACATCGAGGGAGCCCACACCCGGACGGTGCGGCGAGCCTCACCATGACGCGGGTATGCAGAGCATTCAGGAGGTTCGGGGATGAGTACCGCCGAAGCCCCCAGCCCACTTACAACCCGCTGGGTGCTGTTCGAGGACGGTGCCGACCTTACGGAATCCCTCAGTTCGCTGCACGGCCTGCTCAGTGGCCTGTCGTCAGTCGTGCGCGAGGCCGCGGTCCGTGAGATCGCGACGATGGCTGCCGGACTGGCTGACCTCGACGTCGTCGACGTCATCCTGACCCTCGAGTTCGTCGTAGAAGGCCTGGTCGCGAAGGTCTGCCAGGGCCGGCTCGTCGCCCTCGACGGCGGGAGCTGCGATGTGACCAACACGCTGTCGCGCGAAGGCGTCCGGATCGCTGAGCGGCAACGTCATCTCGACCCCCGGTTGGTGGCCATCCGCCTCGGCGACGGCCTCCCGCTGCTCCCCCCCCGGCCCAGAGCGCGTCGCACGCTCCCGCCACCCAGCACGGTCGGGATGAACCCGCCCAGGCCGTGCCAGCTACGGGTGAGGGGCAGCGTCCTTCGGACGTTCCAGGACAACTCGACCCATAACGGACCCTGTATCGTGCACACGCTCTTGGCACGTCGTTGCGCTTGTTCAATATTTCAGACAAACGCAACGACGCTACCGTGTGATCCAGCCGATCCGAGGATCCTCCGGGCCAGCCCGACTACCTCGGAGCCAAAGCACCGCGAGGAGGGGGACCACGCCGCCCACCCCGATCCCGCTGAACAGACCCAGCAGCGTGAGCGTGCGCACCAGCGGCTCTCGCAGGACGAACGTCGGGCCTTCGCGGATCTCGTCCGAGATGCGGGCGAACGGCACCGGCCCGCTGTCACCGCCCGTTGGCCGGGACGGTACGGACTTCAGCCGGCGGACCATCACCCGGCGGAGCTGCTCGGGGCTGGGCGGCACGCCCCGCGCGAAGCGCTGTGGGTCGAGCAGCTCCAGCAGCGCGGTGAAGCTCTCGGTGTACCCGTTGTGGGGCGTGGCGGACAGGAACAGGCGGTGCTCGAAGTGCGGGCCGAGGGCGCGCAACGCCCGTGTTCTCAGTGAGTCGGTCGCGTACCGGCCGCGCCCCGACGGCGCGGCGCTGTCGACCTCGTCGACGATCAGCAGGTCGAAGGTGCGGGGGTAGGTCGGTTTCGCGGGGAGCACCTCGCCGAGCAGCCGCTGCGCGCGGTCGCGCTTGAGCCAGTCGATCGAGGCGATCAGCCGCGG
>Ga0187893_10002088_pt1 | contig 45242 bp, 48 predicted proteins | sample MA1701074metaG_FD_139574 | JGI IMG/M metagenome (GOLD analysis project Ga0187893, IMG submission 139574) | White microbial mat communities from a basaltic lava cave in the Kipuka Kanohina Cave System on the Island of Hawaii, USA - MA170107-4 metaG ... | reverse complement strand
TGGAGGCGCGCGGGCTCGCGCGACGGCGCGCCGGCCAGGTCCTCGCGGATCCAGGCGCCCGCCCGCCGCGTCCCCCGGTGGGGCTTCAGCTCGAAGATCTCGGCGGCGAAGTGCGCGGGGTTGCCGGCGACGGCGTGGCTCGCGAGCGCGCTCACCGCCGAGGCGAGGCGCGCGAGTCGCCCCGCACGTTCGTGCGCGAAGCAGGCGAGCGCGGTCATCACGCTCGTGCCGTTCATCAGCGCGAGGCTCTCCTTCGGCTCGAGCACGAGCGGCTCGAGGCCCGCCGCCGCGAGCGCCTCGCCCGCGGGCAAGACGGCGTCCCCGACCAACGCCTCGCGTTCCCCGACGAGGAGCGCGGCCAGGTAAGAGAGGGGCGTCAGGTCGCCGCTCGCGCCGACCGAGCCCTCCTCGGGAATCGCGGGCAGGATCCGCCGCTCGAGGAGCAGCGCGAGGCGGTCGAGCAAGAGCGGGCGCACGCCCGAGTAGCCGCGCGCGAGCGAGATCAGCCGCGCCACGACGACGCCGGCGGCGGCCTCGGCGTCGAGCCGCCGCCCCGTGCCGCAGCCGTGGAAGCGGAGCAGGTTGAGCGCCATCTCGGAGCGCGCTTCGGGCGGCACCTGCGTCCCGACCGACGCACCGACCCCGGTGGTGACGCCGTAGACCGGGCGGCCCTCGGCGAGCGCCTGCTCGAGCGCGCGGCGGCCGGCCTCGAGCCGCTCGCGGAACTTGGCGTCGCCCTCGAGCTCGACCGGGAGCTCGCCGCGGGCGGCCGCGACGAGCTGCTCGATCGTTACGGGCCTGCTACCGACGCGCAGCATCGCAGGCGAACGGAGTCACGACGGCTGGATCCTCGACTACTGGCCGTCTTCCGTCGGGTCGTAGTCGATCCGGATCACGCGCGTCTTCCCGGTGTACTTGTGCAGGCCGAAGATGACGCGCCCGACGCCCTTGTAGTCCCACTCGGTGTTCTGCCCCGCGTCGGCGCCGTAGTAGTACGGGATGAAGCGCTTCGCGGTGACGTAGGACTTCTCCGCGGTCGGTGCGCCCATGATCTCGCGCACCTGCTCCTGGCTCATGTCCATCTGGACCTTCGCGAGCTTCGAGCCTGCGGGAGCCGGCACGCCCTTCGCCGGCTTCGCGGCCGCCGGCTGCTGGGCGGGCGCGGACTGCTGGGCCGGCGCGGCCGCGCTACCGCCGCCAGCGCTGCGGTTCGCGCAGGCCGAGAGCCCGAGCGCCGCCAGCGCAGCCACGAGCACGATCGAAGCGAACTTTCTCATTGCGATCCCCCTTTCGCTTGGAGCGCGCGGGACTCTACTGGAGTCCGAGGTCGGCGTCGCGCGGGAGCCCGAGCGCGAGGCGCGCCGCGCGGATCCCGGAGCGGACCACGCCGACCACGCCGCCGCCGGGCCGCGTCCAGTGGCCCGCGAGCAGGAGCCCCGGAACGGGCGTTCCGTTGTCGAGCCGGCCGGGCCCCACCTGGGAGGGCGTCACGTCGAAGCCGTAGAGGGCGCCGGCCTGGTTGCGCGTGTAGCGCTCGAAGGTTCGCGGCGTCGCGCTCTCGACGAAGCGCAGCTCGCCCGAGAGACCGGGGAGGCGCCGCTCGGCGAGCCGCAGCAGCAGCTGCTCGAGCCCGGGCTTCGCCTCTCGCCAGCGGGCGGCGGCGCGTCCGTCGATCAGGGTGGTGAGCACGAGCAGGTGCTCCCCGGCCGGGGCGAGCGCCGGGTCGAGCAGGCTCGGCGCGGTGATCGAGAGCCACGCAGGCGTGCCGGCCTGCCCGCTCGCGAACGCGGCGTCGTGGTCCGGCCCCGCGTAGAGGAAGGTCTCGTGCGCCAGCTCCGCTTGCGCGAGATCGCGCGAGGTCGCCGCATAGACCACGAACGCCGAGGTCGATGCGCTCGCCGCCGCGAGGCGCTGCCGGTAGCGGCGCGGGAAGTGCTCCGGGCCGACCAGCTCGTCCACCGTCTGGCGCGCGTCCGCGTTCGAGATCACGAGGCGCGCCGCGACGCGCTGCCCGTTCTCGAGCACGACGCCCGCCGCGCGCCCGTCCTCGACGAGGATGCGACGCACGGGGCTCCTGAGCGTGAGCTCGCCCCCGCGCGCGACGAGCGCCGCGACCAGCGCGTCGGCCAACACCTGGAAGCTGCCGCGGCAGTAGTAGGTGCCGTCCGCGACGTAGCTCATCAGCATGCTGGCGAAGTAGAGGAAGGAGACGCGCGAAGGGGGGAGCCCCAGGTACGGCCAGAGGGCGCCGAGCGCCGCGCGTGCGGCGGGGTCGGCGAGGCGATCCTCGAGCACCTCGGCGAGCGTCGCGCGCCGGTAGCGGAGCAGCAGCGGGAAGCGCTCGGGCCGGGCGAACGGCTCCGGGGCCTCCTCGGCGCGCGCGGTCTCGCTCCGGATCGCGAGGCAGTCCTCGACGAAGCCGCGGATCCCCTTCTCCTCGGCTGGGAACTGCTCGACGTGCGCCTCGACGAAGCGCTCCAGCTCGGACGGCGCCTCGAGCGCGAGCCCGGGCCACTCGACGCGGTAGCCCGGATCGACACGCAAGAAATCGCAGCGCTCGCGAACGCCCAGGACCGAGAGCACGCGGTGGAGCAGCGCCGCGCCCTCGAAGGGGCGCGGCTCGCAGCCACCCACCACGTGCACCGCGCCGTCGAAGCGGTAGCCGCGGCGGCGGAACGCATGCGCGTAGCCCCCCGGCCGGTCGTGGCGCTCGAGCACGAGCACGCGCTGCCCCGCGCGCGCGAGGAGGGCCGCGGCGGTGAGCCCGCCGAGGCCGCTGCCCACGACGATCGCGTCGTAGGCGTCGTGCGCGGCCTCCTCGTGGAACCGCATGCTCGCGCCTACCTCACGGCCAGCGGTGCGGAGTCGGTCCCGAACAGCGAAAAGCGCACCATGAAGTCGAGCAGACCCATGCTGTAGCGCTGCGTCGTGGACTCGCCGGTGAAGACGCGCGGCAGGTGCTTCCTGAAGTGGGGATCGACCAGAAGCCACGGGAATTCATTCCGCTTCTTGTCGCCGAGCTTGAGCAGCGTGAACAGGCGGCCGTCGTAGAAGTAGCTGGCGACGCGCTGCCAGTTCGCGAGGTGGTGGAGCACGTGCGCATCGTAGCGCGCGAGCGCCTCGCGGCCGCCGCCGGCCACGAGCGCCTTCGCGAGCTCCTGCGCGCCGTCGAGGCCCACCAGCATCCCGCTCGAGAAGACCGGGTCGATGAAGCCGAAGGCGTCACCGACCAGCGCCCAGTTCTCGCCCGCGCCGCGCGTGTGGCGGAGCTGGTAGTTCGTGTACTTCACGACGGGCGAGAGACGCTTCGCCATAGCACCCCACTCGCGGAGCCGCCGGTCGTGGCGCAGGTAGGCGTCGAGCTGCTCCTCCGCGTCGCCGCCGAACTCGCGAAGCACGGGCGCGTCGATCACCAGGCCGACCGAGACGCGCCCGGGCAAAGGGATGCGCCAGCACCAGCCGTGCTCCAGCAGGTCGGTGTGCACGTGGCCCTCGAACAGGAGGGGCACGCCCTCGAGATGCGCGTGGAGCGCGGTGTCGCGGCGGCCGCCCTCGACCACGGGCAGCTCGAAGAGGCGGGCAAGAAGGCGGCTCCGGCCCGCCGCGTCCACCACGAAGTCCGGCTGCGCGTCGAGGCTGGCGGCGGCGAGGCTCTCCGCGGCGAGCCGCACGCGCTCGGCGCCGGGCTCGCGCTCCACGCGCGCGTGGCGCGGCACGAAGCGCGCGCCCGCCCGTTCGGCCGCTTCGCGCATGGAGCGGTCGAGGCGATCGCGCGGCACGTTGTACGAGTAGGGCGTCTTCGCGGCGCGGACCTCGCCGAACAGGAACGACATGCGGTCGTCCTGGTCGAAGGTGAACGTCGCGCCCGGCTTCCAGATGGAGTACGCGGCCACCTCCTCCTCGATGCCGAGCGCGGCGAGGAACGGCACCACCGCCGGCACGAGCGACTCTCCGACGATCAGCGGCGGCCGCTTGCCCCCGTCGAAGAGCGTGACGGCGAGGCCGGCGCGCGCGAGAAACGTGCCCAGCGCGGCGCCCGCGGGCCCGGCCCCCAGGATCGCGACGCTCCGGATCTCGCGCATCGGTCGAACTCTAACGCACCGCCCTTGCCGCGAGGGTGTCGCTTCGAAACACTCGCGCGGTGCCGCCGGACTGGACCCACGATCGCCTCACCGAGCTGATCCACAAGATCCTGCGCGACGACCTGCTCGAGGTGTCGGGCGACTTCACGCCCGCCTCCAACCTGATCGAGGCCGGCCTCGACTCGCTGGCGGTGACGCAGCTCATGCTCTCGATCGAGGAGAGCACGGGGGTCTGGGTGGACGAGAGCCTCCTCACGCCCGAGAACCTCGAGAGCTCGCTCAGCCTGGCGGCTTGCGTCCATGAACACCTCAACCGGCGCTAGCGAGTCGGAGGCGGAGCGGCCGGGCGGCGCCGCCCCGCGCCGCCTGCCGCTCACCGGCGCCGACGGCTTCCTGCGCGCCTTCGACGCCGACACGCGCCGCAGGAACGGCGCCAGCCATCTCGCTCAGCTCGTGCTGCGCCTCGGCCCGGGCTTCGACGCGGACGCCTTCCGCGGCGTCCTCGCCGACGTGGCGCGCGCGAACCCGATCCTGCGCGCGCCGATCTCCCGGCCGCTCGGCGTCAGCGCGCCGGTCTACCGGCTCGACGCCGCACGGGACGCCGGCTGGCCGGCTTTCGAGGTGCATCCGGCGCCGGCCCCGGCGGGCACCGTGCCCGAGCTCTTCTTCCGCCGGCTCAACGAGGTGCGCCGGATCGAGCGCGGCGAGCTCCTCCGCGTGGACGCCGTGCCGCGCGGCGGCGCGGAGCCCGGCACCGACCTCGCCTTCACCTGGCTCCACATGCTCTTCGACGGCTCGGGGAGCGAGCGCTTCGTAGGCTTCCTCGAGGAGCGGCGGCGCGGGAGCGCGCCGCCCGTGCCGCCCGCCGACCGCCCCGGCGCGCCGGCCGAGACCTCGCTCCCCGGCGCCCGCGCGCGCGGCGCGATGGCGATGAGCTGGCAGCGCCGCATGCAGGAGCTCGGGGCGCTTCCGGTGCGCTCGCTCGCAGGTCCAGTCCGGCGCGTGCCGCAGGATCTCGTCTACGACGTGCACGCCTTCTCCGCCGAGGAGAGCGCCGCCATCGTCGGGCGCGCCGCCGCGCTGGCCGGCTTCCTCACGCCGATGCTCTTCTACGTGGCCGTCGCCGTGCGCGCCCACGACGCGGTGCTGCGCGCGCGCGGCACGTCGCCCGAGAGCTACGTAGTTCCCCTACCCGTCGATCTCCGGCCAAAGGGCGGCGCGGGCGGCATCTTCCGCACGCGCGTCTCGATGATCTGGCTCCAGGTGCGGGCCGACCGCGTCGGCGACCTCGACGTCCTCCTCGCGGACCTGAAGGAGGTCCGCCGGCGCGCGATCCGCGAGCAGCAGGTCGAGAACGGCGTCGCCGCGATGAGCTACGCGCTCTTCGCGCCGACCTGGCTCTACGCGCGCATGACGCGCCGCCCACTCGCAGGCGAGCTCTGCTCGTTCTTCTTCGGCTGGACCGCGGCGTTCTGCGAGGGGCTCGACCGCTTCTTCGGGGCGAGGCTCCTCGACGGCTTCCACGCGCCGGCGGTGCCGCCCTCGCCCGGGAGCGGTCTCGTCTTCTCGCTCTCGGGTGAGCGCCTGAACGTGACCCACGTGCGCCAGCGCGGCGTCCTCTCCGAGCCGGAGCTCAGACGCTTCCGGGACGCGCTGGTGCGGGATCTCGTCGGCCGATGAGCGCGGACCGCTTCGACGTCGCGGTCGTGGGCGGAGGCCCGGCGGGCCTCGCGTCCGCGCTCGGCGCCGCGCGGGCCGGCGCGCGCACGCTCCTCGTCGAGCGTGAGCGCACCCTCGGCGGGAACGTCGCGCGGGCGCTCGTCCACACGATCTGCGGCCTCTACCGCGGCGACGCGGCGCGACCCGAGCCCGTGCACGAGGGGCTTCCCGCGCGGATCGCGCAGGCGCTCGCCGCGGCCGGCGGCGCGGGCGAGCCCGTCGCGGCCGGCCGCGTCTTCTACCTCCCGATCCGCCCGGCCGCGTTCGGCGCGCTCGCGCACGACGTCTCCGGGCGCACGCCGGGGCTTGCGCTCGCGCTCGGGAGCGCGCTCATCGGAGCGCGGCTCGCGCAGCGGGCGGGCGATCCGTCCCTCCTCGAGCTCCTGGGACCGGCCGGCCGCGCGCAGGCGAGCGCGCGCGTCGTGGTGGACGCGAGCGGCGACGCGGTCGCCGCCGCGCTCGGCGGCGCCGCGAGCGAGACGACGCCGCAGGAACGCCTCCAGCGCTGCTCGTACATCGTGCGGCTCGAGGGCGTCGCGGACGCCGCCCTCGAGCCTTTCGCGCGCCTCCAGCTGACCGCCAGCGTCGCGCGCGCGGCGAGCCGAGGCGAGCTCCCCGCCGAATGTGTGTCGCTGGTGGCGCGCCCCGACGGCCGGAGCGGCTCGCTCTTCCTGACGCTCACGCTGCCGCCGCTCGAGGGCCGTCCCTTCGCGCCCCTCGACCCCGCCTACGTCGAGGCGCTGGGTGCGCGGGCCCGGGGCCTCGCCGAGCGGGTCGTCGAATACCTGCGGCGCGCGCGCGCGGGCTTCGCCGCGGCGCGCGTGGCCGACTGGCCCGCGCGCGTCGGCATCCGCGAGACGCGCCGCGTGCAGGGCCGCGTCGTGCTCGCGCGCGAGGACGTGCTGGAAGGCCGGCGCCGGGACGACGAGGTGGCGCTCTCGAGCTGGCCGATCGAGCTCTGGGAGGATCACCGCCGCGCGCGCTACGAGCATCCGGCCGGGCCCTGCTCGGTGCCGCTCGGCGCGCTCGTGAGCCGGAGCCACCCGAGCCTGGGCGCGGCCGGGCGCTGCCTCTCGGCGAGCCACGAGGCACACGGCGCGCTCCGCGTGATCGGCACCGCGCTCGCCACGGGCGAGGCCGCCGGCGTGGCCGCGGCGCTCGCCGCCGACGCCGGGGTCGCGCTCGCCGACGTCGAGCCTGCGCGCGTGCGCGCGCGCATCCGGGACGATGCGGAGAAGCCCCTCCCGTGAGCGCCGTCCTCGACGAGATCCGCGCGCACGCGCGAGAGCGCCCCGAGGCGGACGCGCTCGTCGCCGACGGACCGCAGGGCGCGGAGCGCATCTCGTACGCCGCGCTCGTCCGGCGCATGGACGCGGGCGCCGCGCGCCTCGCCGCTGGAGGCGTCGCGACGGGAGAGCGCTGCGGGCTCCTCGCGCGCCAGGGCTCGCGCTTCGTCGAGGAGGCGCTCTCGATCCTCGCCACGGGCGCCTGCTTCGTCCCGATCCCGAGTGACCACGCGGGCGCCACGCTCGAACGCTTCGCGGAGCAGGCCGCGCTCCACCACCTGGTGCGCGAGGCGGGTGGCACGATGGTGTGTCAGACGCGGGGCTGCGTCCCGCCGGTCGACGGCGCGGGCGAGGCCGAGTTTCGCGCGCTCGGCCCCGCGTACCTGCGCTTCACCTCGGGCACCACGAGCGAGCGGAAGGGCGTGATCCTCTCGCACCGCCGCATCGCCGAGCGGCTCGAGGCCGCGAACCAGGCGCTCCGGATCGGACTCGGGGACCGGATCCTCTGGCTCCTCCCGATGGCGCACCACTTCGTGGTCTCGATCCTCCTCTACCTCCGCTACGGCGCGACCATCCTGCTCCCGTCCGCCTCGCTCACGCGGCCGGTGCTCGAGCTCGCGGCGCGCGAGCGCGCGACCGTCCTCTACGCCTCGCCGTTCCACCACCACCTGCTCTCGAAGGACGCCTCCGGCATCGGCCTCGCCGACGTGCGCATGGCGATCTCGACCGCCGAGGGGCTCCGCGCCGAGGTGGCCGAGCGCTTCCGCGAGCGCTTCGGCATCCCGCTCGCGCAGGCGCTCGGCATCATCGAGGTCGGGCTCCCGGTGATCAACCTCGATGAGGCGGAGAAGAAACCCACCGCGCTCGGCCGGCCGCTCCCCGCCTACGACGTGTGGCTGCGCGCCGAGGACGGGAGCCGCGTCGAGGGCCCCGGCGGGCCGGACCGCACCGGCGAGCTCTGTATCCGCGGGCCGGGGTTCTTCGACGCGTACCTCGCGCCCTGGACGCCGGCCAAAGCGCTCGTCGAGCCCGACGGCTTCCGCACCGGCGACCAGGCCTGGTTCGACGCCGACGGCACGCTCTTCCTCGCCGGCCGCCGCAAGAACCGCATCAGCATGGCGGGCATGAAGTTCTTCGCGGAGGAGGTGGAGGACGTCCTCGCCGAGCACCCCGCGGTGCGCGAGTGCCGCGTGCTCGCGCGCCAGCACCCGCAGCTCGGCGAGATCCCGGTCGCCGAGGTCGTGCTCGCCGATCCCGCGCACGAGCCGAAGCGGAACGAGCTCCTCGCGCACTGCCGCGCGCGACTCCCCGTCTACAAGGTTCCGCGCGAGCTCCACTTCGTGAGCGCGCTCGAGCGCACCGTCACGGGGAAGGTCAAGAGGTGACCCGCGGAGCGCGCGGTCGCCGTCCACAGACCGCCGCCGTGATCGCACCTTCCCAGAGGTCACGCAAGCGGGCGGCGTCGGGCACGAGCGCGATCTCGCTGAAGCCCGCGCGCATCAGTGCCTCGGTCCAGCCCTCGGCGGTGAGGAAGCCCGGCGTCGGCCGCAGCTCGGGATCGGTCGCGACGGCGTGATAGCTCTGCAGGATCTGGAAGGGCAGCTCGGCACCGACGCAAGCGTGGGGCTGGGGACGGATCGCTTCGCCGGCGACGAGCCAACCACCCGGCTCGAGCACCTCGAACGCCTCGCGCAGGGTCGCGACCAGGTCACGCGCGAGATGGAACACGTTGACACCGACGACCAGGCTGTAGCCTGCCGCTCGCGCGCCCTGCGCGACCCAGCCACCGTTCACGTCGAGCGCGCCGAATTCGAGGGGGACGCCGGGATGTGCGGCACGCACCCGGCGTTCGGCTCGCTTTCGGAAGAAGGGGAGCGGCTCGGTCACGTGATAGCGCTCGACGGCAGGCAGGCTCGCGAGCACGGCCTCCGTGGCACTGCCGAGCCCGGCCCCGACCTCGAGGACGCGTGCCGGTCCCGCCTCCGCGGCGTGGGCCAGCGCGGCCGCGGCGACGACGCGGTTGTTGAGCGCGTAGTAGCCGTTCTTGTTGTCGAAGTAGGCGACCCAGAGCGACGCCTTCATCAACAGCGCCCGATCGCCGTTCGTCTCGCCGCAGGCCACGCGCGGGTAGAGTGCGGCGGCCTCGTCGATGAGCGTGAAAGCCGGCACGTAGGACGGATCCACCGCGAGGCACGCCGCCCGCACGGCCGCGCGGTCCGTGCGGGGGAGCGGCGCGCGCAGGTCGAGGCCGGCCGCGGCGGCGCGCCCGAGCAGCCAGCCGAACGCGGGGCGAAAGGCCGCTACGTAGCCGCCCTTCGCGAACAGGTCGTCGGCGCTCGCGCCGCGCGCCAGCAGGCCGGGGTCGGCGAGCTCGCGCAGCAGGTCGATCGCGACGTGGAGCGTGTACAGGTCGACCAACTTGCAGGCGCGATCCTGGACCGGGTCGAAGGGATCGGGTGACAGGCCGGCCGCGGCGAGCGGGGGGTAGAGGCGCGGGTCGGGCGGCGTGACGTCGACGGGGAGGGCGAGCACGATCCCGCCATCTTACTCCGGAGCGTCGAGGCTGCTCCGGCTCTCCGCGACGAAGGTGACGCGGTAGCCACACTCGGGGCGGGCGAGCTCGAGCGTGCCCGGCGCCTCGGTGCCCGCTGCGCGCGCCGCATGCCAGTCGCGGAGCACCGTCTCGGGCGGCACTTCGAGCGCAGGGCCGAGGCGCGCGTCGGCCTCGATCCGCTCGCGCTCCTGGGTGACGGAGAAGGCGCGGGCGCCGAAGGCGTTGAGACCGACGAGCACCAGCTCGGCGCCGCGCTTCTCTGCGACGAGCGAGAAGCCGGCGTCCACCTGGCCGCCGCGGTAACGGACGCGGTCGCGCCAGACCAGATCGCCGGCCGGGAGCGCGTCGGTGGAAGGGATGGGGCCGGGGCAGTCCGGGAGCCGCGGCAGCGCGTAGAGGCCGAGGGTGGAGCACGCCGCGGCGACGCTGGCGGCGGCGAGCAAGGCCGCCGCTCGGCGCAGGCGGCACGGGCGCGAGAGGTTCGTTCGCAAGAGGCGCTCGAACGTAGCGTCTGGGCAGGGCATCCCGTGAGCCACTCCGCCCTTGCCAGCCGCTCGTCCCGGAGGCGATGATGAGCGGCCATGTCGATGCCGCCCCGCGCTTTTGGCCGGACGACGGAGCGCATCGCGCAAGCCCTGCGCGCGCTCCGCGCCGGCCTCTGCTTCCTCTACTTCGGCGTGGGCGTCTGGCTGGTGGGGAACGCCATCCTTCCGATCCTGCGACGCACGCGCTGGCGCGGGCTCGCGCCCGAGGCCGTCGCGCTCCGGAGCCAGCGCGTCGCCCACCTCTTCTGTCGGAGCTTCCAGTTCTGCATGACCCGGGTGATGCGGCTCGTGCGGGTGCAGTGGATCGGCGCCGAGAGGCTCCGCTCCGGCCCCCACCTCGTGGTGGCGAACCACCCCTCGCTGATCGATACACCGCTCTTCATCGCGCTGATGCCGCACGCCGACTTCATCGTGAGCCCGGACTGGTTGCGGAGCAGGGTGCTGCGCGCGCTGATCCAGGGCGCGGGCTACCTGCGGGCGGAGGACGGCGCCGCGGTGATCGGCCAGGCGGTCGAGCGCCTTCGCGCCGGGCGCTCCGTGGTCGTCTATCCCGAGGGCTCGCGGACCCCGCCGGAAGGGCTGCGCGCCTTCCAGCGCGGCGCGGCACACGTCGCGCTCCGGGCCGGCTGCGACCTCACGCCCGTCACCATCAGCGTGGCGCCGCGCGCGCTCATGCACGGGCAGGGCTGGCTCGACTTCCCGCGCGAGAATCCGGTCTTCCGGTTCGAGGTGGGCGAGCCGATCCCCCCGTCCTTCCCGGGCGACGGCGGAGGCCGCGCGCTTGCGGCACGGCGACTGACTGGGGTACTGGAAGAGTACTTCGAGAAGAGGTGGGAACGTGGGAGGAGCTGAGGCCCTCGAGGCGGAGATCAAGAAGCTGATCGTCGAGTCGCTGGCGCTCGAGGACGTGAATCCGCAAGAGATCGAGACTGACGCCGCCCTCTTCGTCGAGGGGCTCGGGCTCGACTCGATCGATGCCCTCGAGCTCGCCATGGTGCTGGAGGAGCGCTACGGCGTGACGATCGAGGACGATCCCGAAGGAAACGCGCGCATCTTCGCGTCAGTGCGGAGCCTGGCGGACTTCGTGCGCTCGCAGGGCGGCGAGGCCCGGGAAAGTACGTAGTTGACTCCGCTGTCGCGGCTCTTCGCCGCGGCCGGCGGCGGCGCAGCCCGTGTGGCGTTCGGCCGCGAGGGCACGCGCTCCGGGGCGGATCTCCGCGCCGATGTGGCCGCGCTCGCCGCAGAGCTCGCGCCGCTCGCGGGCGCGCGCGTGGCGCTCCACTGCAACGACGCGTACGCGTTCGCGGTGGGGCTCCTGGCGCTCCCGCAGGCCGGAGCGGTGGCGGTCCTCGTTCCCTCGCGCCAGCCGGGGGCGCTCCTCCGCGTCGCCAGCGAGGTCGCGGGCTTCCTGCTCGACGGGCCGGACGCGCCGCGCCAGCTCGAGGGGCGCCCGTGCTGGTCGCCGCTCGCGGCCCCACGCGCGGAGCGTGCGCTCATCGCGCTCGACCGGGAAACGCCGTGGGCGGAGCTCTTCACCTCGGGTACGACCGGCGAGGAGAAGCCGATCGTGAAGGCGGTGCGCCAGCTCGAGGACGAGGTCGAGATCCTCGAAGCGCAGTTCGGCGAGGCGCTCGGCGCGGGCACACGGATGCTCTCGACGGCCTCGCCGCAGCATCTCTATGGCCTTCTCTTCCGCGTGCTCTGGCCGCTCGCGGCGGGCCGGCCGTTCCTGCGCACACCGCTCCTCCACCCGGAGGAGCTGGCGCCGGCGCTCGACGAGGGCGAGTTCGCGCTCGCGAGTACGCCCGTGGCGCTCCGCCGGCTCGCCGAGCGGTCGGAGCTCGCGTCTCGCCGAGAGCGCTGCCGCGCGGTCTTCTCGTCGGGGGGCCCGCTCGAAGCCGAGGTCGCGCGGCGCGTGGCCGACGCGCTCGGCGCCCCGCCCTTCGAGATCTACGGCTCGACGGAGACCGGCGGCATCGCCGTGCGCCAGCAGTGGGCGGGCGACGAGCCCTGGCTCCCGTTCCCGGGCGTCTCGTTCGAGCTCGAGCCCGAGGCCGCGCGCCTCGTCGTGACCTCGCCCTTCGTGAGCGGCGGCGAACGCGTCGGGAGGCGCGGCACGCGCCTCGCCACGGGCGATCGCGCGGAGATCGTGCCGGGCGGCGGATTCCGCCTGCGCGGGCGCGCCGACCGCGTGGTGAAGATCGCGGAGAAGCGCCTCTCGCTCCCCGAGATGGAGAGCCGGCTCCGCGAGCATCCCGCCGTGGCGGACGTGGCGCTCGTGCTCGTCGAGGGCGCGGGCGAGCCGCGCGTCGCGGCCGTGGTGGTGCCGACGCCGGCGGGCCGCGAGCTCAACGCCTCTGGCGGGCGGCGCGCACTCTCACGCGAGCTCTCCGAGCACCTGGCGCGCGACTTCGATCGCGTGCTCCTGCCGCGTGTCTGGCGCGTGACGGATGCGCTCCCGCGCGACGCCCAGGGCAAGAGCTCCGTGCGGGCGCTGCGCGCGATCGTGGACGAGGCGGCAACGCGCCCGGAGCTCCTCGCCGTCGAGCGCGAGCCGGGCGGCGCGGTCGTCGAGTGGCGCATTCCGAAGGACCTCGCCCACCTCGAGGGTCACTTCCCGGGGCATCCCCTGGTGGCCGGCGTGGTGCAGCTGCACTGGGTGATGGGCGTGCTCGCGGAGCTGCTCGGCGCGCCGCCGCGGCTCGAGAGCCTCGAAGCGCTCAAGTTCCACGAGGTTCTCCTTCCGGGCGAGCGCGTCCGCGCGAGCGTCGAGCTCGAGCCGGACGGGGCGCGCTTCCGCTTCCGCCTCGTCGATGCGGCGCGCCCCGAGCGCATCTTCTCGAGCGGCCGGGGACGGCTCGCGCCATGAGGCTCGGCGTGGTCATTCCGTGCTACGACCACGGCCGAACCGTCGCCGCGGTGGTCGAGGCGCTCGCGCCGAGCGCTCTGCCGTGCCTGCTCGTGGACGACGGCAGCGCCGCGGAGACCCGCGCTGTCCTCGACGCGCTCGCCGCGCGTCACGCCTCAGTCACGCTCCTGCGTCACGCCACGAACCGGGGCAAGGGGGCCTCGCTCAAGACCGGCTACCGCGCCGCCGCCGCGCAGGGCCTCGAGGGCGTGATCCAGCTCGACGCCGACGGCCAGCACGACCCGGCCGACGTGAAGCGCTTCGTCGATGCCATGCAGGCGCACCCCGGCGCGCTCGTGCTCGGCGTTCCCGTCTTCGACGCGAGCGTGCCGCGCGCCCGCCTCTACGCACGCCAGCTCTCGCGCGGCCTGGTCTGGCTGGCGTGCCTCTCGCGCGTGGTCCCGGATCCGCTCTGCGGCTTCCGCGGCATTCCGCTCGCGCCGACCCTGCGCGTACTGGCCGGCGTCGCGACCGGCGAGCGCATGGAGTTCGAGCCCGAGCTCGCGGTGCGGCTCGTCTGGGAGGGCGTGCCGGTGGTCGCGCTCCCGACCCGCGTCGTGTACCCGCCCGGTGGGCTCTCCCACTTCAGCCTCGCGCGCGACTATCCGCTCCTCGCGTCCCTCTACGTGCGCCTCGCACTCGGCATGCTGCCGCGCGCGGCGGCGCTCCGGCGGCGCGCGCGAGCCGCGCGTTGACCGCGGGGCGACGCTGGGAGGTTGCGGAGCGCGGCTCGCTCGCGGGCCTGCGCCTGATGGCGCGCGTCTACCGGTTCCTCGGGCGCCGCGTCGTCCTCGCGGCGCTCTACCCGATCGCGGCCTACTTCTTCGTGCGCGAGCGCTCGCGGAGCGCGTCGCGCCGCTACCTGGAGCGCGTCTTCGCGCATCCCGAGGGCCGGAAGCACCTCACGCACTCGCCGGGCTTCTTCGCGCCCTTCTGGCACTACCACGAGTTCGCCGTGCAGATCTTCGATCGCATGGTGCTCTGGGGAGGCGGCCTCTCGGAGCTGCGCATGGACCACGGCGGGAGCGAGCACTTGTTCGCGCTCCAGCGTGAAGGGCGCGGTGCACTTCTGCTCGGCGCCCACCTGGGCAGCTACGACATGCCGCGTCAGCTCGCTGGAGACTACGGTCTGGTGCTGAATACGGTGATGTTCACGGTGCACGCCGAACGCATCAACCGTTTCTTCGAGCAGCTCGATCCCAAGAGTCGCGTGCGCGTCCTCTCCCTCGAGCCTGGCTCACTGCGCACCGCCTTCGACATCAAGGCCTGCCTCGACCGCGGCGAGTTGGTCGGGATTCTCGCCGACCGCGTGCCCGTCGGCAGCGCCGAGACGCCAGTGCTGCTCGACTTCCTCGGGCGCGAGATGCCGTTCCCGCTCTCGCCCTTCCGCCTGGCCTGCATGCTCGGCTGCCCCGTCTTCCTCTCGCTCTGCTTGCGCAAGGGCGACGCTCACTACGAGACGCTGGTGCGCCCGCTCGGCGGCGGTGCGAAGATCCAGCGCCGCGAGCGCGACGACGCCGCGGTCGAGCTGGCCCGGGCCTACGTGCAGGGCCTCGAGGACGCCTGCGTGCGGCACCCCTACCAGTGGTTCAACTTCTACGACGCGTGGGAGGGAGCTTGAGCGTAGGTGACGCGAGCGACTGGCCGCCGCTGTCGGAGCTCTTGCCCCAGGCGGGGCCGATGAGCCTGCTCGATCGGGTGGAAGCACACGACGAGGAGCGCACCGCCTGCACGGCGGTTCCCTCGGCGAGCGTGCTGTTCCGGAACAGCGAAGGAGCCGTCCCAGCCTGGGTTGGAATCGAATACATGGCGCAGTGCGCCGCCGTCCACGGCGGGCTCCTCGCACGTTCGCGCGGCGAGCCGCCCCGCCCCGGCCTGTTCGTGGGCTCGCGCCGCCTCGTCTTCCGCTGCGAAGCCTTCGCACCCGACGCGGCGCTCGTCGTGACTGCGCGTCACGCAGCAGGCCGTGGCGACTCGCTCGCCTTCGACTGCACGGTGGAGGATCCGGCGGGCGGCCCGCCGCTCGTCGAGGGCCGGCTCAACGTGCTGCTGCTGCGCGAGCTGCCCGCGCCCGCGGAGGCCAGCCGATGAGCAAGCTCGACGCGGAAGGAGCGATGGACCGGTTCGCCAGCGCGCAGCGAGCCGCAGGCGAGCGTAGGCGATGAGCGGCCGTGTACTCGTCACGGGAGCGAGCCGCGGCATCGGCCGCGCCATCGCGCTCGCGCTCGCGGAGGGCGGCTTCGACCTCGGCCTCAACTATCGCTCGCGTCACGCAGAGGCCGAAACGGTGGCGGGCGAGGTCCGCGCGCTCGGGCGCGAGGCGTGGCTCCTGCCCTTCGACGTGGCGGATCGCGAGGCGTCGGGCGCCGCGCTCGAGAAGGACCTCGAGGCGCACGGCCCCTACTTCGGCGTGGTGCACAACGCCGGCGTCACCGCCGACGCCGCGTTCCCCGCCATGACGGGCGAGGCCTGGGACCGCGTGCTGCGCACGAACCTCGACGGCTTCCACCACGTGGTGCGCCCGCTCGTGATGCCGATGGTGCGCGCGCGAAGGGGCGGCCGCATCGTGGCGATCTCGTCTACCGCGGGCCAGCTCGGGCACCGCGGCCAGGTGAACTACGCCGCCTCGAAGGCCGGCTTGATCGGCGCAGCGAAGTCCCTCGCGCAGGAGCTCGCCAAGCGGAAGATCACCGTGAACTGCGTGGCCCCCGGTCTGATCGAGACGGAGCTGACGGAGGGCGCGGCCATCGAGGCGCTCGTCGAGCTGATCCCGATGCAGCGGCCCGGCCGCCCCGAGGAGGTCGCGGCCGTCGTCGCCTTCCTCTTCAGCGAAGGCGCGAGCTACGTCACCGGGCAGGTCATCTCCGTCAACGGCGGTATGGTGTAGCCATGCGGGGGGATCTCGACGTCGCCGTGCTCGGCGGAGGGCTCGCCGGCAACCTGATCGCGCGCCAGCTCCGCCGCCGCCTCCCGGGCCTCAAGGTCGCGCTCTTCGAGCGCAGCAGCGAGCGCTCGTACAAGGTGGGCGAGTCCACCGTCGAGATCGCGAGCCACTACCTGATCCGCCGCCAGGGACTCTCGCGGTACCTGTACGAGCAGCATCTGCCGAAGAACGGCATCCGGTACTTCTTCGACACGCCCGAGCGCGACTGCGAGCTCGAGGAGATGAGCGAGCTCGGCACGATCAACATGCCGTTCCACCCGACCTTCCAGATCGACCGCGCGCGCATGGAAGGCGATCTGCTCGAGCTGAACGGGCGCGAGGGTGTGGACGTGCGGATCGGCGCGGCGGTGGACGAGGTCGAGCTCGGCGAGAATGGTGCGCCGCACGTGCTCGAGATCGCCGGGGAGCGCATCCGCACGCGCTGGCTGGTGGACGCCGGCGGCCGCGAAGGCTTCCTCGCGCGGCGCCTCGACTGGCGCGTGCCCGAGCCCGAGCACAAGATCGGGTCGGTCTGGGCGCGCTTCGAGGGCATGGCCGACATCGACGACGCCGGCAGCGACGCGTTCCACGCGCGCGTGCGCCACACCACGCGCCACCTCTCGACGCTCCACTTCCTGTACCCGGGCTACTGGATCTGGATCATCCCGCTCGGCTTCGGCGTGACCAGCGTCGGCGTGGTGGGGACGCCGGTGAAGGACGCCGCGCTCCGCACGCCCGACGGCTTCCGCGCCTTCCTCGACGAGCACAAGGCGGTGCGCGCGCTGGTCGGCGACGCCAAGGCGCTCGACTTCGGCAGCCTCGCGCGCATCGCGTATGGCACGAAGCACTTCTTCGACCCGCGCCGCATCGCGCTGATCGGCGAGGCCGCCACGGCCTCGGACCCGCTCTACAGCCCGGGCTCCGACTTCATCGCGCTCGAGAACGACTTCGTGACGGATCTGATCGCGCGCGAGCAGGCGGGCGAGAGCGAGGCTGAGCTCGCCCGCCGCACCGCGCTCTACGACCGCTTCATCTCCTTCCGCCACGAGGCGGTGATGCGCCTCTATCGCGGTCTCTATGGCCTGATCGGATCCTATGAGCTGATGCGCCTCAAGTGGGACTTCGACATCGGCTCGTACCACAACCTGTGGGTGTCGCCGTACATGACGGACATGCTCACCGACGTGGCGTTCGTCTCGCGCCAGCTCCGCCAGCAGCGCTTCGTGCTCGGGGTGATGGAGAACTTCCGCACGCTGTTCCAGCGCGTCGAAGCAGCGCTCGTGGCGCGAGGCGCCTATTACCGGAAGAACCGCGGCGTGTTCTCGTACGGGCTCGAGAACATCGACTTCCTGCCGAAGGTCGGGCTCCCGCGCTCGCGCCAGGAGACCCTCGAGCAGGCGGCGCGCACCTTCAACGTGGTGCGGCGCGACGCCTGCGCCCTGCTCGGCGAGGAGCCCGGCGAGCCCTGGCCGCTCCAGGCCTTCGTCACGCGCTCGCTTGGCTAGCGGCCGCGGAGTTCGCCCTCCCCTCGTGCTCGCGCTGGTCGGCGCGGGGATGCTCGGCGCGCTCACCTTTCCGCTCCTGGCGGTGTGGGCGATCGACGCGTGGGGCCCGCGCGCGACGGGCGCCGTCCTCTTCGCGCTCGGGCTCGCGAGCTTCGCGTTCCCGCGCCTCGAGGTGCCGGGCCTCGGCCGCGCCTCGCGCGCGCTCCTCGTTGCGCTCCCCGGTCTCGCCGCGCTCACCGACGACGCGCGCTTCCTCCGGCTCGTGCCTGCCGCGCTCGAGGCGCTCCTCGCGGCCGCGTTCGTCGGCTCGCTCGCGGGCGGGAGCTCGCTCCTGGAGCGCACGGCCCTCGTGCTCGAGCCCTTCGCGCCCGACTTCATCGCGCCCTACTGCCGGAAGGCGACGCTCGCCTTCGCGGCCCTCTTCGCGCTCCAGGCGCTCACGCTGGTTGGGCTCGCGCTCGCCGCGCCGGAGCCGGGCTGGGCGACGCGCGCGAGCCTCGCCGTCTGGGCGCCGACCCTCGCCGCCACCGCGCTCGAGTTCGCGGTGCGGAAGGCCTGGTTTCGCCACTATGGCGAGGGGCCGGTGGACCGTTTGCTCCGCAGGCTGATGCCGCCCGAGCACACCGCGCAGGGCCGGCGCTCGCTCGAATACATCCGGAAGCGGCGCGTCGAGCTGGGGCTCCCGCCGCCCTAGGCGGCTCGCGTCCAGCCGAAGCGGCCGAGCTCGAGCCGTGCCTCGCCCGCGAGGAGGAAGCGCAGGAACTCCGCCGCGTCGGGCCAGGGCTGCGAGCCGGCCTCGCCGCCGCCCGCAAGGTCGAAATCGAAGGCCGGGCCGTCGCCCGAGCTGCCGAGGAGCAGGCCGAGTCCGTAGGCCGCGGCCGGCTCGCGGACGAGCACGGCGAAGGTCGGGTCGAGCGGCACGTCGCTCGTCACGAGCAGCACGGGGCTTTCGGGCTCGCGCTCCAGGAAGGTGAGCGCCTCGAGCCAGCCGCACGCGAAGGTGTCGGCGCGGGCGGCGAGCGAGCTCGACGCCTCGCGGTTACCGGCCGCGATGCAGAACAGCCCGGCCTGCGCGTTGTGCACGGTGTGGCTGAACTTGGTGGGCGAGAGGCGCTCCTGCGCTACGACGGCGTGCAGCAGCTCGATCGACTCGTTGATGCTCCCGTGCCGCGTCGCGAACACCGTGCGCACGCGCGAGCGCTCGTTCTCGGCGAGGGTGCCGAAGGCCGCGGTCAGCACGAGGCGGGTGAGCGGCGTGCAGCGCCGCCGCAGCATGGCCGGCAGGAACGCGGCGTCGGGGTGGCCTTCCAATGCGAGCGGGCGCGGCGCCGCGGCCCAGCCCTCCCACGCCGAGCGGTCCTCGACGCCGGGCGACCACGCGAACCAGCGCTCGACGTGCGCGCGCGTGGGCGTGGGCCCGCTCACGTGGACCGCTCCAGCACGAGCGTGCAGTTGTTGCCGCCGAAGCCGAACGAGTTCGTCATCACGCGGAGCGGCCCGCCCGGCCGCACGCTCTCTCCCTTGCCGACGAGGCGGAGCGCGGGGATCTCCGGGTCGCGCTCGCCGTCCCAGCAGTGCGGCGGCAGCTCGAGCACGCCGTCTTCACTCCGCGCGAGCGCGAGCCAGCAGAAGGCCGCCTCGAGCGCGCCGGCCGCGCCGAGCGTGTGCCCCACGAGCGGCTTGGTCGAGCTCACGGGGAGCGCGCTCCCGAACACGCGCGCGACCGCCTGACACTCCATGGTGTCGTTTAGAGGCGTGCCCGTCCCGTGGAGGTTCAGGTAGGCGATGTCTTCGGGAGCGAGGCCGGCGTCGCGGAGCGCGCCGCGCATGGCGGCCTCGGCGCCCCCGCCGGTCGGGTCGGGCGCCGACATGTGGTGCGCCTCGCTCGACTCGCCCACACCGGTGAGCTGGATGCCGCCGGCCTCGGGGAGCAGCAGGAACGCGGCGGCTCCCTCGCCGAGGGTCAGCCCAGCGCGGTTCCGGCTGCACGGATTGGTGACGCCCTCGCAGATCGCCTGGAGCGCCGCGAAACCGTTGGTCGTGAGCCCGCACAGCGTGTCGGCCGCGCCGGCCACGACCGCGTCGCAGAGGCCCATGGCGAGGAGCGAGCGGGCCGAAGCGAGCGCGCGTGCGCCCGACGAGCAGGCGGTGGAGAGCGTCCACGCCGGGCCGGTGACACCGAGCAGCTCCCCCACGAACGCCGCGAGGCCGCCGAACTCGAGCTGTGCATAGTCGAACGACGGATCGAGCCCGCCGTGGTCGCGCTGATGGCGGAACGAATCCTCGGCGTCCGAGACGCCCGACGTGCTGGTCCCCATCACGACGCCCACGCGCGAGGCGCCCACGCGCGCGAGCGCCTCGCGAACCGGCGCCTCGATCTGGGCGAGCGCCGCGAGCGCCATCTGGTTGTTGCGGCAGGCGTAGCGCGCGAACGTGGCCGGAACCTCGGGCAGCGGATCGGACACCGCGCCGACGAGCAGTCGGCGGCCCGGGACGAGCGCGTCGTTCCAAGACAGCTGGGACGGCTCGCCGGACAAGAGCCGGCGCCAGACCGTCTCGGCGTCCGCGCCCAGCGCGTTCACCACGCCGAGCGCCGCGAGGCGACAAGGGGGGCGCGCCTTCATGACCGCGAAGCATCGAGGAGCGCGGGGCGCGCCGCAAGGCGACCGTATCGCTACCCTGCGAGCCGCTCCGGCCTCGAGGAGCGAGGAGGAATTCGATGGGTCGCCGCTCTCTTTTCGGGCTCGCCGCTCTCGCTGTGGCTTTCGCGTACTCGGCTACGGGCGCGAGCGCCGCGACCCAGATCGCGCGCACGATCCCCTTCGCCGCGAACGCGGGCGCGAGCACCGCGGTGCAGCAGGAGTGTCAGGTCCAGACCCTCGTGCCCCAGGGCATCCAGCAGGCGGGCGCCGACGTCACGCTGGTGGACGCACCCGCGAAGGGTGGCCGCTGGCTCGAGCTCACGATCAGCGAGGTGCACGCTCCGGGCGGCGGCCTGTTCTCGGGCCCGAAGTGGCTGACGGTCGCGGGCACGCTCTATGACCGCGGCAAGAAGATCGGCAGCTTCCGCGCGAAGCGCCTCACGACCGGCATGCGCAGCACCTGCGGCAGCCTCGCGAAGATCGCGCAGGTGATCGGCCAGGACATCGCCGGCTGGCTCGCGGCGCCGTCGATGAACGCCGAGATCGGGGATGCGCGGTAGGCGAGCCCTCGGTGCGCGTCAGGGTTGCGATGTCGCGGGGGCCAGGGCGGGCGCAGCGAGCTGGAGGAAGCGGTGCCGGTCGCGCTGGATCTGACCGATCACGTCCTCGACGGCGTGTGACTGCGTGGTCTCGAGCCACTCCGCCATCTTGGTTCCGCTCGGCGTCATCGTCGTGTAGTAGAAGTCGTACTCGCTTCGATAGCTGTAGCTGCCGATGTCGGCGTCCGCGGAGGTCCGTGCCCTGGCCGACAGGTCGACGACGACGGTGTAGTGCGTCGGCAACACCGGACCCAAGAGCAGGAAGGTGAGCCCCGTGAAGATCGCCTTGACGATGTTCTCGGCCCAGTGCTCGTGCTCTTCGATTCGGACGGTGACGTCGAACACGATGTCTGGGTGTACTTGGGCGAGCGGCGTGAGCGGGTAGACCACGACCTCGAAGAGCTTCTCTTCGACCATCCGCGTGGCGAGCTTCTCGATGACGGCGGTTGGCGGAATCGATGGGGCCTCCGGTGCGTTCGAGAGGCCGCTCAACGTGAGGCCCGCGGTGAGTGGAAGCGTCTCGCCCCCGACGGGAGTGGGGAAGGGATCCTCCCGAGCATTGCTCCACTTCCAGTAGCAACCGCTCACGAGGGTGATGAGGCACAGGAACGCACCGCGAACAAGGATGTGATGAAAGCGGGCGCCCATGCGTCCTCCTCAGATCTCGGGTTCGAGCTCCACGCGGACGGGGTCGGGCTCGAGGTGGTAGGCGCTGCCCGTCGCCAGGTCGGCTGCGATCACCACGAACCCCGCGATCGTCACCGCAAGCATTACGAAGCCACCCCATGCCCACGCGGAGATCTGGGGATTCATTTGCTTCGCAACAGGCCCGTGGCCAGCGAGCTCGAAGGTGGCCAGGTACCGGGTGTCCCGCTTCAGCCAAACCTCACCCGGAGCAGTGAGCTGATGATGATCCGGCTCGATCACGACGCTGGCGCCCGTTGGAACGGATTCGATCTGAACCTTCTGCCACGGGGTGTTGATGATGGTGGCGCACGCGGTCAGCTGCGAAAGCACGAGAACAACGGCCAGGATCTTCGACAGCGAGAGATGAGCCATGAAGCAGCGTGCCATCAGACCACGATGAGCCGGCGGATGTCAAGAACCGGCTTCGTGACGGTGCCGCCTGCCGCCCCCGAATGAGCGGCTCAACGGTGCAGTCACGGGAGAGACGCGACAGCGATGCTAGGCCCCGAGCCGCGTCACCGCCACGTCGAGCACGAGGCCGAGCAGGAACCACATCCCGAAGCGGCGGTTGTACCAGAAGGCGCTCGCCACGCAGTAGAGCGGCCAAACACCCGCCGGGAGCTCGGGCGGCGGCGCCGTCGGACGCGGGCGGCTCAGCACGGGGTAGACGCGGCGCAGCGACGGTGCAGCGGCGAGCGCGACCAGCATGACGGGGTGGAGGTAGCCGCTCGCGACGAGGCCCACGACGAGCGCGAGCTGCGCCACCAGCATGCCCAGCACCGTCCAGCGCGAGACGGCCTCGCCGAGGATCACGGGGAGTGTGCGGATCCCCTTGGCGCGGTCCTCGACGAGCTTGTCGATGTGCTTGCCGAAGAGCACCGCCGTCGGGCCGAGCGCATAGGCGATGCTCGCGACCGCGACGGGCGTGCTCCACGCGCCCGTGATGACGTAGTAGCCGCCGCCGACCATGAGCGGGCCCCACACCACGAGCACCGCCGGCTCGCCGAGCCCGATGTACTTGAGCGGGTAGGTGTAGAAGAGCACGAACATCGCGCCCGCCGCGAGGAGCCACGCCACGCCCTGGCCGCGGAGCGCCACGAGCCAGGCGCCGATCGCGAGCGCGGCGAGCCCCGTCGCCGCGATGTAGACGAGCAGCTGGCGCACGCTCATCAGGCCCGACTCGAGCGGCTGCGGCCCGTACTGGTTCCGGAAGTAGTTGTCTTTGTCGACGCCCTTCCAGGAGTCGGTGAGGTCGTTGACGAGGTTGTTCGTCGCGTGCGCGAGCAGCAGGCCGAGCGTGACGAGCAGCCAGAGGCCGAGGTCGAACGCGCCCGCCTTGGCGGCGAGGAGCCCCGCGAAGGCGGCCGAGGTGAAGGTCATCACGAGCACGGCCGAGCGCGTGGCCACGAGCCAGCGCGAGACGAGGTCGAGCCGCGCCCACTGCTGCGCGTCCAGCTTCGGCATCACGCGCAGCGCGCGTCCCCACATGGCGACGTCCGGCATCGGATCCTCCTCGGGCGCGAGGGCTACTTCGACTTCTCCCCGAGCTTCCCGCCCGGGTGACGGGCATGGTACTCCGCCCGGGTGAAGCCGCGCGCGGACTCGAGCGCGGCGGAGAGCGCGGCCAGCACGAGGAGCTCGGCGGCGATGCTCGCGCGCGGCGCGAAGCCGAGCCCGCCGCCCTCTCGCTCGACTCCCGCCTCGAGCACCAGGTCGGCGCGCGCGGCGAGGGGCGAGCGGGGGTTCCCCGTCACCGCGATCACGCGGGCGCCGAGCGCGCGCACGGCGTCGGCAGTGGCGACGAGCTCGGTCGCGCCGCTGTTGCTGATCGCGATCACCACGTCGCCGCGCACGACCTGCCCGGCGCTCCCGTGCACGGCCTCGGTGCCGTGGAGGAAGGTGGCCGGCGTGCCCGTCGAGGAGAAGAGGCTCGCCGCGTAGTGCGCGACGTGCTCGGGCTTGCCGATGCCCGTGACGTGCACGCGGGCGCCGGCCGCCTCCGTCTCGCGGAGGAGCGCCACGGCGCGCTCGAAGACTCCCGGGTCGAGGCGCTTCCGGAGCGCCGCGAGCTCCTCGACCGCCACGTCGAACGCCGCGAGTGCGTCGGCGCCCGCCGCGGAGACGGAGCCGGGATCCGCCTGCTCGATCCAGGCGGGGAGCGGCTTCCCATCGTAGCGGGAGAGGATCCGCTCGCGCGCCCAGGCCGGCTCGTCGGGGAAGGCGCCGAGCTTCTCGACGCACGCGGCGCCGCAGGCGTTCGCGAGCCGCGCGGCGTCGTCCCAGCCGAGCCCGGCGGCGAGCGCGGCGAGGAGCCCGCCGAGGAACGCGTCGCCCGCGCCGGTCGAGTCGACCACGTTCGCCACGCGGTAGGCCGGCACGCGGAGCGCCACGCCCTCGGCCGAGATGGCCGAGCCCGCGGCGCCGTCCGTCACGACCACCGCCTCGTTCCCGAAGCGCTTGCGCATCGCCTCGGCGATCGCGAGCGCGTCGTCGCCCGCCTCGGGCACGAGCGCGCGCGCCGCCTCCTTCGCGGGCTTCACGATCCGCGCCGCGCGCAGCACCGCCTCGAAGCTCGCCTTGTCGCCGAGGCCGGGCACGGCGTCGCGCTCCGGCACGTCGAGGTCGAGGAGCGTCGGCACGCCAGCCTCGCTCGCGATCACGAGCACCTCGCGCACCGCGGCGAGCGGGAGCTGCGAGACCTCCGTCGTCACGCGGAGCGCGCCGCGGATCGTGGCCGCGTGGTGCGCGCGCACGTGCTCGGGCGTCGTCTCGGAGGTCGCGCCCGGCGCCATGTAGATCGCCCGCCCGCCGGCGTCGTCGACGTAGATGTCGGCCGACGAGCTCGCCGAGCCGTCGAGCACGATGTCGCGCGCGATGCCGAGCCGGTCCATCGCACCGCGCAGGAAGCGGCCGCCCTCGTCGTCGGCCTGCTTGCCGAAGATCCCGGTCGGGAGCCCGAGCACCGCGGCCCAGCCCAGATGATTCAGCACCACGCCGCCGACGCGGACCTCGCGCGGGCCGGCCGCGCCCGCGCGCAGGATCCCCTTCTCGTCGGCCCCGAGGATGCGCGGCACGCGGTGGAGCCGGTCCACGACCATGCTGCCGATCCCGACGGTGCGCTTCTGCGGGCGCGCCGGCGCGCTTCGCTTGTTCATGCCGGCGCCTCGGGCGCGCGGCTCACCCAGCTCGGCGGGAGGACCTCGCGCGCGAGGCCGCGCACCGCGTCGAAGCGCGCGTCGAACGCGCCCGCCTCCTCCGGCGCGAGCGCCGGCGTGCCCTCGGCCACCGCGTCGGAGCGGATCACGCCCGCGCGGAGCAGCGCGCGCTTGAGGCACGCGATCGAGTGCTTCCCCGAGGCCTGCGCCGCGTCGCGATACGCCTCGAGCACGCGGCGCACGCGCGCCATGCGCTCGCCGTCGCCCGCGCGGCACACCTGCCAGGCGCGCGCCCACTCGCGGGGCAGCGGGTTCGCCGGCCCGGCCACCACGCCGATCGGGAGGCCGCCGCGCATGCGGCGGCGCTGCCAGTGCTCGGAGAGCACGCCGAGGAGGCCCGGGCGCGGCCGGAAGATGTCGAAGATCAGGAGCGCGTTCCCGACGTAGATGCCGAAGTCGCCGCGCTCGCGGAAGCCGGCTGCGGCGCGCGTGTAGTTCCCGAGCACCTTGCGCGACGCGCTCACCTTGATGCCGCGCACGAAGTCGAGGCGCGAGAGCGCCTTCACCTGCCGCGTCGGGATGTGCGTGCGCTTCGGGTCCGCGGCGATGTCGGCGTTGTCGTAGAGGTACACCGGGATGCGTCGGGGCGCAGCGTCGAGCAGGTCGGCGACCTCGCGCGCCACGAAGCCCACCGGGTCCGCGAGGCCGCGGATCGAGAGCGGCGCGAGCACGGCGGCGTCGGCGCCGGCCGCGATCGCCGCCTCGAGGTTCTCGAGCGTCGCGAGTGGCGCGTGCGCCGTGATGCCGGCCCACACCTCCACCTGCTCGTGGGCGCCGAGCGCGGCGTTCGCCTTCGCGACCTCCTCCGCGCAGATCCGCACCACGCGGCGCTGGAGCGGCGCCGGCAGGCGATCCCACTCGCCGGTCGTGCCGGCCGCGAAGATCACGTCGGCGCCGTTGCCGTCCTGGATGACGAAGCGCACGAGCCGGCGCTGGTCGTCCTCCGAGAGCTCCCCCGAGCGCTCGAGCACGGTCACGACCGGCACCGAGAGCCCACGCCGGGGCCGGGTGTCCTCGACGCTCCGCACGGGCCGGAGGCTAGCAGGGCGAGCTGGGCACCCCTGTCGTGACTCCGTTCGCCTCACGCGAGGCAAAGCCCTCGCGTGGGCTCACTGCGCGCCCGCGCGGGGCGCGGGCTTGCACTCAGCGGCCGCGGCCGATGCTCCCGCCCCCGCCCGAGCCGGGCCGGCGGCGGTTGCCGTCGTGGCGGCCCGCGGAGATCTCGGGCGCGTTCCAGCCCGAGCTCAGCGACGGCACGTCGCTCCACGAGGTGCGCTGTTGCCACTGCCGCTGCGTGGTGTGCTGGATGGTGCCCGGGATCTTGGCGTTCGACTCGTTGGGCGCGCCGATCGTGATGCGGCCGAAGCGCGTCTCGCCCTCCGCGAGCGGCGGCTCCGCTTTCTCCGTGGCGCGGTGGTGACTCTGCATGGCCCGGTGGTCCCAGGCCTCGGCCGAGGCGGCGCTCGCCGCGAAGGTCAGCGTCAGGATCGTGAGCCAGGCCTGCTTCCGCATGTTCGTCCTCACCACACCACCCGGAACGGGTCGTACCGTGGGTGCGGACCGGGAACGCGGAGGTGACGCTCAGCGCGCGAGCCAGCCGGGCTCGAAGGCGTCGGGCGCCGCGGCCTCGGGCCGGGCCTCGGCGATCGTCATGCGAAGCGCCGGGCGTCCGGGCGCCTCGAGCGCGATCCAGGCCGGGAGCGCGACGCCACCCGCCATGCGCGGCGGGCCGAGCCGGTAGCGGACGCCGCCCGGGAGCTCGATCCGCACCGGCGCGAAGCTCGCCTGGTCCACCCAGAGCGAGGCCGCGCCGTCCGGGCCGCCGAGGACGAAGCAGTCGTGATCGCCGTCGCGGCCGAGCGCGGCACGGTCGGGCCTCCCCCCGAGCTCCGCGAGCCGCTCCTGGAGCGCGGCGCCCGGGTCGGCCTGGAGCAGGAAGAGCGGCGGGAGGAGGGGGTGCGGATCGACGAGCGGGGCGCGGTCGCGGCTCGCTTCGAGGGTACGACCGCGCCGGAGCTGGCGCTCGACGAAGCCGCTCGCGTGCGTGACCTCGAGGCGGGCGAGGCCGCGCGGGTCGGAGAGGAGAGTGCCGGACGCCAGCGCCGCGCCGCCCGCAGCCTCGAACGTGACGCGCATGGTGAGGGTGCGCGCGCGGCCGTGGGCGCGGTTCGCGTCGGCGATCGCGCGGGCGACGCGCTCGGCGGGCGGCACGTAGGCGAGCGCCGCGGCCGCGGCGAGGCAGACGAGGCCGGCGAGGAGCGCTCGCCCGGCCCTCAAGCGCCGCCCCGGAGCGACCGGCGGCCTGCGTAGCGGGCGGCGCTCCCGAGCTCGGCCTCGATCCAGAGGAGGCGGTTGTACTTGGCCACGCGATCGGTCCGGCAGAGTGAGCCGGTCTTGATCTGGCCGGCGCCGGTCGCGACCGCGAGGTCCGCGATCGTGGTGTCCTCGGTCTCGCCCGAGCGGTGCGAGATCACGGTCGCATAGCCGGCAGCCCGGGCCACGCGGATCGCCTCGAGAGTCTCGGAGAGCGTCCCGATCTGGTTCACCTTGATCAGGATCGCGTTCGCCACCTTGCGCTCGATCCCCTGCGCGAGGATTGCCGGGTTCGTCACGAACAGGTCGTCGCCGACGAGCTGGACGCGGTCGCCGAGCCGCGCCGTGAGACGCGCCCAGCCGTCCCAGTCCTGCTCCGCGAGGCCGTCCTCGATCGAGACGATCGGATAGCGGCCGCACCACTCCTCCCAGAAGCCGATCATCTCGTCGCTGGCTTTGCGAACGCCTTCGCCTTCCAGCACGTAGACGCCGTCCCGGAAGAATTCGCTCGCGGCCGGATCGAGGGCGATCGCGATCTGCTCGCCCGGCCGGTAGCCCGCCTGCTCGATCGCGCGGAGCACGAGCTCGATGGCCTCGCGGCTGCTGGCGAGGTCCGGCGCGAAGCCGCCCTCGTCGCCGACCCCGGTCGCGTAGCTCTGCTCGTGGAGCACGGTGCGGAGCTTGTGGAAAACCTCGGAGCCCCAGCGGAGCGCCTCGGCGAAGCTCGGGGCGCCGAGCGGGTAGAGCATGAACTCCTGGAGGTCGACGTTGTTGTCGGCGTGCGCGCCGCCGTTCAGGACGTTCATCATCGGGGTCGGCAGGAGGTGGGCCCCGTCCCCGCCCAGCCAGCGGTAGAGCGGGAGCCCGGCGGCGGCGGCGGCCGCGTGTGCCGCGGCAAGCGAGACGCCGAGGAGCGCGTTCGCGCCGAGCCGCGCCTTGGTCTCGGTGCCGTCGAGCGCGCAGAGCTTCGCGTCGAGCGCGCGCTGCTCCGCGAGACCGCCGAGCGGGTGCTTTGCGAACGCGTTCGCAATCTCGCCATTCACGTGGCCGACCGCGCGGGAGACGCCTTTTCCGCCGTAGCGGCGCGGGTCTTTGTCGCGGAGCTCGAGCGCCTCGCGACTGCCGGTCGAGGCGCCGGAGGGGACCGCGGCGCGGCCGCGCTGGCCGCCCGTGGTGGTCACTTCGACCTCGAGCGTGGGGTTGCCGCGGGAGTCCAGGATCTCGAGCGCCCGGACGTGCTGGATCGAAACCGACATGGCGCCTCGCTGATCCTCACTGGTGGGAGGGCGCGCAGGCTAACGCCGGGGCTGAGGGAGAACCACCGGGCCGGCGGGCGTCGCGATCACCTCCGTCTCGACGCCGAAGGCCGCGCGGAGGTGGTCGGGCCGGATCACGTCCAGGGGCGCGCCGGCGGCGAGGATCCGGCCCTCGGCGAGCAATGCGACCCGGTTCGCAAAGCCGGCCGCGAAGAGGTCGTGCGAGACCACGAGGAGCGCGCGGCCCTCCGCGGCGAGGTCGCGGAGGCAGCCGAGCACGAGAGCGCGGTGGGCCAGGTCGAGGTGCGCGGTGGGCTCGTCGAGGAGCAGGACGGGCGCCTCCTGGGCGAGGCCGCGCGCGAGGTGGACGAGCTGGCGCTCGCCCCCCGAGAGCTCGAGCACCGAGCGGTCGGCGAGGGCTGCGAGGCCGAGCCGCTCGAGCGCCCGCTCCGCGACCGCCACATCGGCCCGCGACTCGAAGGCGAGGAGGCCGAGGTGCGGGGTCCGGCCGAGGAGCACGAGCTGGCCGGCCGTGAACGGGAAGGGGAGCGCCGTCTCCTGTGCGACGCAGGCGACCTGCCGCGCGACCTCGCGCCGGCCGAGGCTCGCGAGCGGCCGGCCCGCGAGCTCGACCGTCCCCCGGACGGGCGCGAGGAGGCCCGCCGCGGTCCGGAGCAGCGTTGTCTTGCCCGCGCCGTTCCGCCCGGCGAGCAGCAGCAGCTCGCCCGGCGCGAGGGCGAGGTCCACGCCCGCGAGCACCACGCGGCCCGAGAGCCGGACCTCCACCCCGCGGAGCGCGAGCGCGGGCGTCACGGACGCGGGCCCACGCGCTGCGAGCGCCTGAGGAGCACGAGGAAGAACGGGCCGCCCGCGAGCGCGGTGAGGGCCCCCACTGGGAGCTCGCGGCCGCCGAGGAGGCTCCGGGCGAGCGTGTCGCAGAGGACGAGGAAGGCGGCCCCCGCGAGCGCGCTCGCCGGCACGAGGAGGCGGTGGTCGGGCCCGAGCGCGAGGCGGAGCGCGTGGGGCACGACGAGTCCGACGAAGCCCACCAGCCCCGCGACCGAGACGGCCGCGCCGACCAGCAGCGAGCTCGCGAGGAGGAGCCAGCTCCGCGCGCGGGCGGCGTCGATCCCGAGGAGGGCCGCGCTGTCCTCGCCGAGCGCCAGCAGGTCGAGCGCGCGCGCGAACGGCACCGTCACCGCGAGGCCGACGACCACGAAAGCCGCGACCCAGCCGGCGAGCGCGGGGCGCGCGTCCGACAGATTCCCGATCAGCCAGAGGAATACCTGCGCGCCCTCGGTGAGGCCCGCGAGCGAGGCGAGGAAGACGATCGCGGCGGACGCGAAGGCGTTGAACACGACGCCGGTCAGCAGGAGCGCGGTCGTGGAGACGCGGCCGGCGGGGCCGGTCACCGCGAGCAGGAGCAGCACGGTACCGACCGCGCCGGCGAACGCGGCCGGCGGCACCGCGCCGTAGCCGAGGCCGACGGCGCTCCCGAGCGCGAGCACGGCGATGCCTGCGAGCGCGGCGCCGCCCGACACGCCGAGCACGAAGGGGTCGGCGAGCGGGTTCCGGAGGAGCGCCTGGAAGACCACCCCCGCGACGGCGAGCGCGGCGCCGACGCCGGCCGCGAGCGCGACGCGCGGGAGCCGGACGCCGAGCACGATGTCGGCGCTCGCACCGCGCGCGTCGCCGGCGAGCGCGTCGAGCACCTCGCGCGGCGCGAGGCCGCTCGGGCCGAGCGCGAGCCCGAGCGCGAGGACGAGGAGGAGGAGCAGTGCGAGCGCCGCGAGCGTGGCAGCGAGCCGACCGGGCGTCAGGCGTCTCAAGGCGTCTCCGCGCGGAGCGCGGCGACGAAGGCCTCGCCGCGGGTCGCGGCCGCGAGCGTGAGGAGCGCGGCGTCGAGGTCGGGGCCGGGGAGCGTTGCGACGCCGACGGGGAGCGAGACGACCGCGCCCTTCGCGACCGCCGGGAGCGAGGGCCAGCGCGACCAGTGCGAGAGCGCGGGCTCCGGATCCGGCGACGAATCCACGATCAGCTCGGGCGCCGCCGCGAGCAGCCACTCGCGCGCGAGGCGCGGCCAGTGCCCGGGCTGCTCGGCGGCGAGGTTCGTGACGCGGAGGCTCCGCAGCATGTCGTCCACGAAGGTGCCGCGGCCCGCCACGAAGAGTGGCTCGCGCTGGAGGACGAGCACGCCGCGGAGCGGCGGGAGCGGGCGCGCGGCCGCCTCGACGCGCGCGCGCGTGGCGCGAATCGCGCCGACGCGCGCCGCGGCCTCGCGCTCGCGCCCGAGCGCGGCGCCGATCCGCTCGATGGCCGCGAGCACGTCGTCGAAGCTCACCGGGTCGAGCACGAGGCGCGGGATCCCGAGCGCCTCGAGCCGCTCTGTGAAGCCGCGCTGCTCCGCGGAGGGCACGAGCACCACGAGGTCGGGCGCGAGCGCGACCACCGCCTCGAGGCTCGGGTTGTAGAGGCCGCCCACGCTCGGGAGGCCCGCGGCGCCGGGCGAGCGCGCGGAGTAGTCGTCCACGCCGACCAGCGCCTCGCGCCCGCCGAGCGCGATCACCATCGCGGTGAGCGAGGGGTTCAGCGAGACCACGCGGCGCGACGGCGCAGCGCCGGCGGCGAGCACCGGGCCGGCGACGACGAGGAGCAACCCCGCGGCGACACGCCACATCGGCCCCGGGGTGTAGCAGGTGTCACGAAGGGACGGACCTTTTCTTTCACGAATGGTGGTGCTCGCCGCTTTCGTGAAGAAAAAGGTCCGTCCCCTCGTGAAAGGGGGGTGGCCCGGGCGCCGTGGGGCGGCGCCCGGGCGATTCCTCAGTCGCTCTGCAGCGTGGTCTTGCCCTCGAGCGCGATGTACGGGCGCAGCTTCGCCAGGCTGGCGTCGCCGATGCCCTTCACCTCGAGCAGCTCCTCGACGCGCTTGAAGCCGCCGCGCTGCTGGCGCAGCTCGACGATCGCGCGCGCGCGCGCCGCCCCGACGCCGGGCAGCATGGCCAGCTCCTCGGTGCTCGCCGTGTTCACGTTCACGACGCCCGAGAGCGCGGCGCTGGCCGTGGCGAGGGCGAGCGGCAGCGCGAGCACGAGCGCGCGCAGCCACCGCCGCCGGTGGGGATGGGTCATGGTTCTCTCCGCGGGACCGCGGGGGAGGAAGCGGAGCGCTACGAGTCTCGCTCGAGCGCGAACCAGGCGGCCGCCGCGAGCGCCTGCTTCACGGGGCCGTCGGGGAAGGGCGCGATCGCGTCGACGGCGCGCTGCGCGTGCTGCGCGGCGCGCGCATCCGTGTCTTCGACGCCGCGGTAGCGACGCACGACTTCGAGCACCGGCGCGAGCTCGGCGGGTTCGAGCACGCGCTCGGGGGCGAACACGCCCTCCGTCTCGAGCTCGACGCTCCGGCGCGCGGCGGTCTTGAGCACCGCGGCGACGGCGTCGCGCTCGGCGGGCAGACAGCGCTTCAGCGCGAGCAGCAGCGGGAGCGTCACTTTGCCTTCACGCACGTCCGTGTACGGGAGCTTGCCGAGCTCGGCCTCGCCCGCCGCATAGTCGAGCGCGTCGTCGCGCAGCTGGAACGCAGTGCCGAACTCGCGGCCGAAGTCGCGCACGTGCCGGCGCTCGGCGCGCGTCACGCCGCCCAGGATCGCGCCGGCCTCCGTCGCCGCCGCCATCAGCGAGGCGCTCTTGTGATCGATCACCGCATAGTAGTGGGCCTCGGTCACGTCGGGATCGAAGCTCCGCTCGAGCTGGAGCAGCTCGCCCTCGGCCATGCGACGGATCGTGTCGGAGAAGACCCAGAGGATGTCGAGATCGCCGTCCTCGACGATCATCGACGAGGCGCGTGCATAGAAGAAGTCGCCGACGAGCACGGCGCGCCGGTTGCCCCAGACCGCGCGCGCGGCCTGCTGGCCGCGGCGGAGCTCGGCGAGGTCCACCACGTCGTCGTGGAGGAGCGTCGCGGTGTGGAGCAGCTCGACCGCGGCGGCGATCTGCACGCGGCGCGGGCCGTCGTAGCCGCAGAGCTCCGCGGCCAACATCAGGAGCGCCGGGCGTAACCGCTTGCCGCCCGAGGAGAGCACGTGCTCGCCGATCGTCCCGACGAGCGCGTGATCCGAGGCGAGCTGGTCGCGCATCGCACGCTCGACGAGCGCGAGGTTCGGCGCGATGCGAGCGAGCGCCAACGCGAGAGCCGGCGGCGGCGCAGCAGGGTCGGTCATCGAAGCGAGCCTAATGCGGCTCCCCCCGCCGTGTCAAAGGCCCGCGCGCGAATCGTGACGCGTGTCTAACGCGCGTCCGCATGCGCGTGAACGCTGGTGCTCAACCACTCCACGGCCTCGCCCACGTCGTCCACGCCGATGGGCTTTGCACCACGCACGGCGAGCGGCAGTGCGCGCGCGGGCACGAGCACGCGCGCGTAGCCGAGGCGTGCCGCCTCCGCGAGGCGCTCCTCGAGCCGCGCCACGCGCCGGATCTCGCCGCCGAGCCCGACCTCGCCGCAGGCCGCCACGTCGGGCGGGAGCGGCACGTCGAGCCGGCTCGACGCGATCGCGAGCGCGACCGCGAGGTCGGCCGCCGGCTCCGTCACGCGGACGCCCCCGGCCACGTTCACGTACACGTCGCGCGAGAGCAGGTCCACGGCGCTGCGCCGGTCGAGCACGGCGAGGAGCAGCGCCACGCGCGCATCGTCGATGCCGAGGCTGGTGCGACGCGCGGTGCCGTAGCCCGCGGGCGCGACGAGCGCCTGGACCTCGAGCAGCATCGGCCGGCTGCCCTCCAGCACGGGCACGATGCACGAACCGGGCGCGCCGGCGTGCCGCTCGGCGAGGAAGAGCTCGCTCGGGTTCTCGACGACCTCGAGCCCGCGCTCGCCGAGCGTGAAGACTCCCACCTCCTGCGTCGAGCCGTAACGGTTCTTGCGCGCGCGCAGCACGCGGAACGGGTGGCCCCGCTCGCCCTCGAACTCGAGGACCACGTCCACCAGGTGCTCGAGCACGCGCGGGCCGGCGAGCGTGCCCTCCTTCGTCACGTGCCCGACCAGCACGAGCGCGGTGCCGTGCGTCTTCGCGGTCGAGGCGAGGAGCGCCGCACACTCGCGCACCTGCGCGACCGAGCCGGGCGCCGATTCGACGCGCTCCGTGCGGAGCGTCTGGATCGAGTCGACGAGCACGAGCGCAGGCTCGGCGTCGCGCCAGGGTTTCGCGAGCGCCTCGACGCGCGTCTCGGCGAGCGCGAGGAGCCCCGGGCCGATCTCGCCGAGGCGCGCGGCGTGCATGCGCACCTGCTCGAGAGACTCCTCGCCCGTCACGTAGAGCACGCGCCCGCCGCGCTTCTCGACCGCGAGCGCGAGCTGGAGACAGAGCGTCGACTTCCCGATGCCCGGCTCACCGCCGACAAGCACCACGCTGCCCGGCACGAGGCCGCCGCCGAGCACGCGGTCGAGCTCGCCGATCCCGGTCGTCCCCCGTGGCGCGGCGTCGGCCGCCACCTCGCGGAGCGGGAGCGCGTGCCCGTCGCCGGCGCGCGGGGCCTTTGCATCGAGCAGGTCGAGCGGCGCGGCCGTGACCGGCTCGCCCCCGCTCGGCTCCTCGACCAGCGACTGCCAGGCGCCGCAGCCCGGGCAGCGCCCGAGCCAGCGCGGCTGCTGCGTGCCGCACTCGGTGCAGACGTAGACCGATCTCACCCTCGCCACGGCGCTACGTTAGCGGCGTCGATCAGCAAGGGCTGGGGCGGCTGGGCTGTGCACGCGGCCGCGTCCCGCGCAGCGAGGCGAAGCCGAGCGAAGCATCAGATGGGACTCTTCTACGACTTCTACGAGCGCCGCGTGTTTCCGCACGTGCTCGACCTCAGCATGCGCGCGCTCGAGCAGCACCGCGCGCCGACGCTCGCCGGAGCACGGGGCGAGGTGCTCGAGATCGGCTTCGGCACGGGCCTCAATCTCGCGCACTATCCGAGCGACGTCGCGAAGGTCGTGACCGTCGATCCGATGGACGCGCTGCCCGAACGCGTGCGGACGCGAATCGACGCCGCGCCCTTCCCGGTCGAGGTCCACCACCTCCCCGCGGACCGCCGCCTGCCCTTCGACGCCGGCCGCTTCGACTGCGTGGCGATGACCTGGACGCTCTGCACGATCCCGGAGCCGCTCGCCGCGCTCGACGAGATGCGCCGGGTGCTGAAGCCCTCCGGCCAGCTGCTCTTCATCGAGCACGGCCGGAGCGACGACCCGAAGGTGGCGCGCTGGCAGGACCGCTGGAACCCGATCCAGAACGTGATCGCCTGCGGCTGCAACGTGAACCGCAAGATGGACGCGCTGGTCGAGCAGGGCGGCTTCCGGCTCGCCTCGCTCGAGCGCTTCCAGGCCGAGCGGGTGCCGCGGATGTTCGGCGAGATGTACCGCGGGGCTGCGGTTCCGGCTCAGGCGGCGCGGTAGGCGCGGCGCCCCGCGAGCCAGGTCTCGACCACGCGGTTCCCGGCGTCGAGGAGCGCGAGGTCGGCCCGCGCGCCGGGGCGGAACGTCCCGCGCTCGCGCTCGATCCCGAGCACGCGCGCCGGCCGGAGTGTCACGGCCGCGACGGCCTCGAGCCGCGTCAGCGCGCCGAACGACACGGCGTTGTCCAGGGCGCGGTCGAGCGAGAGGCGGCTCCCGGCGAGGCGCCCGTCGGCGAGCCGGAGCGCCGTGCCGTCGTCGACGAGCGCGCCCGCGCCGAAGCCCGCGCCGGCCGCGACGCGATCGGTGATGAGCACGAGGCCGTCGCCCTTCGCGCGCGCGGCGAGCCGCACCGCGGCGGGGTGCACGTGCACACCGTCGCAGATCAGGTCGCAGGAGAGGCGGTCGTCGGCGAGCGCCGCGCCGGCGAGACCCGGCGCGCGGTGGTGGAGCCCGCTCATCGCGTTCCAGAGGTGCGTCACGTGGCGCGCGCCGCGCGCGACCGCGGCATCCACCTGCGCGAGGTCGGCCTGCGAGTGACCGAGCGCGGCCACGATGCCGCGCTCGCCGAGCTCGGCCTGGAGACGCGCCGCGCCGGGCAGCTCGGGCGCGAAGGTCACCATGCGGAGCGTGCCGTGCGCGCGCGCGAAGAGCGCCGCGCCCTCGCGCGGATCGAAGTCGCGGATGCCGGCCTCGGGCTGCGCGCCCGCCGCGCTTGCTGCGATCCACGGCCCCTCGAGGTGGAGGCCGAGCGGGGCGGCGCCGTCGCTCGCGTGCGCCGCGCATGCCTCCGCGAGGACTCCCACACGCGCGAGCAGCTCCGGCGCGGGCCACGCCACGGTGGTGGGCAGGAAGCCCGTCACGCCGGAGCCGAGGAGAACGCGCGCGGTCTCGCGCACGGCCTCCGCCGCGGCCGCCGGCCGGCCCAGCACCAGCGTCCCGTGGTAGTGGAGGTCCAGGAAGCCGGGCGCCAACGCGAGCCCGCCGAGCTCGATCCGCTCGGCCCCGGCGGGCGCGGCGCCCGGTGCGAGACGCGCCGCGATGCGGCCGTCCTCGACGAGCAGTCCGCCCGGAACCGGCGCCTCGGCCTCGGGGTCGAGCAGGAGCGCGTTCACGAGCGCGACCCGCGACATGGGCGCGCAGTCTATCAGCAAGCTCCGCGGCAAGCGGAGCGCGCAGTGAGCCCACGCGAGGCTTTGCCTTGCGTGAGGCGAACGGAGTCACGACAGCTGGGGAGCGCCGCCTCAAGAGCGCGGGAAGGCGAACCGATCCAACCCCCATGAGCCCGCTCGGCACGGACATCGAGGAGGATCTGAATCTTCTCGACGTGCGCCTGAAGACGCTCCGCCTCGAGTACGACCAGTACTTCATGGGTGCGCGCAAGCGCGAGCCGCAGCTGCTGCGCGGCGAGGTGCAGAAGATCATCTCGTACTACGCGAACGTCCCGATCCGGAACACGGGCCACCGCTTCAAGTTCAACAACCTGCGCTCGCGCTTCTTCTCCTTCCGCCGGCACTGGGACGACACGCTGCGAAAGATCGAGGACGGCCGCTACGACAAGCACCGCTTCCAGGCGGAGCTGCACGACCGGGAGCGCAAGCTCGGGACCGGGGCGGGCGCCCGGCCGCGCGGGCCCGAGGCGGGCGGCTCCGACGCGGAGCTCGACCGGCTCTTCGAGTCCTTCGTCGAGGCGCGCGAGGCCACCGGCCAGGGCCGCGCGGGCCTCTCGCGCGAACGGCTGGCGGGCCAGCTCGCCGAGCAGACGAAGGCGCTCCAGGAGCGCTTCGGCGTGACCGAGGTGCGCTTCCGGGTGGTGGTCGAGGGGGGCCGCGCCAAGCTCAAGGCCACCCCGGTCAAGAGCTGACCTGGACGTCGGCGGGTCGTCACGGGCCCGTCACGAAACGTCCTCGGCTGCCACTCCCTCCCAGTGCCCTGTAGGATTTCCCCCATGGTCCGAGCTGGCCTGCTCCTCGGAATGCTCCTCCTCTCTCTTCCGCCCGGTGCGCTCGCGGCGAGCGCCACGGCCGGCGAGGCGGGGGTGCGCCGCGTGGAGGCGCTGGTCGGGGAGGCCCGCTTCCGGGAGGCCGTCCGGGAGGCGGCCGCGCTCCGGCCGGGCGTGCTCGCCCTCGCGCCCTCGGGCCAGAGCCGACGGCTCCTGGTACGGACTGAGCTCGCGGCGGGCACGGCCGCCCTCGCGCTCGGCCAGGAGGGCACCGCGCGGAGCTGCTTCCTGCGGGCGCTCCAGATCGAGCCGACCCTCGTGCTCTCCGCGAGCGCGCCGCCCAAGGTGCGCCGCGTCCTCGACGCCCTTCGCAAGGGCGGCGCGTGACGGACTCGGCGCCGAGCGGGATCCGCGTGGCCGAAGCGCTCGCGGTCTCGAGCGACGCGAACCACTACGTGCCGCGGCTCGCGCTCGAGTCCGCGCTCGCCGAGCTCCTCGAGGGGATCGGCAAGACGCCGGCCTGCACCGCGCTCTCCGGCGAGGCCGGGCTCGGCAAGACGCTGCTCCTCAAAGTGCTGCGCGAGCGGCTCGCGGGCGCCTTCGAGTGCCTCTACGTGCCGTTCCCACGGCTCGCCCCGTCCGAGCTCTGGCGCTGGGCCGCGGCCGCGCTCGGGCTCGGCCCCGGCGAGGGCGATCGCGGCGCCGTGCTGGCCCGCGCCGGGCGCCTCGGCGAAGAGGGCTCGGGGATCGTGCTGCTCGTGGACGACGCCGGTGCGCTCCCGCCCGCGACGCGCCACGACCTCCTCGGCGCGCTCGATGCGCCGGGCTTCTCGCTCGTCCTCGCCTTCGCGAGCGACGACCAACCGCAGCTGAGCGCGCTCCCCGCCTGGGTCCGGCGCGTCGAGCTCGGCCCGCCGCTGACGCTCGCGGAGACGCGGGCGTACGTGCACGCCCGCCTGCTCCGGGCGGACCCCGACGGTGCCGTGAGCACGCGGCTCACCGCCGACCAGCTCGCCGCGTTCCACGAGGCGTCGGGCGGGGTGCCGGCGCAGCTCCATCCCCTGCTCGACACCTGGCTCCGCAGCCTGGACGAAGCGCCGCCCGCGAGGAGCGAGCCCGCGGCGCCGCAAGAGGACGCCGTCGCGGCCGCGCCGACAGGCGGACTCCAACGCCCGGTGCTGCCCGAGAGCGTGCGCATCTGGCTCGACCGCCTCTCGGCGCCGGGCGTGCGCTTCGCGCTGCTCGGCTTCTTCGCGCTCGCGACGGTCGTCGCGTGGTACTTCGCCTGGCAGAAGGGCCCGGGGGTCTCGTCGGTCGGCGTGCCGGTGTACGAGGAGTCGAGCGCGGCACCCGAGCCTCCCGCCGCGCCCGCGCCGGTGCCCGAGGCGGCCGTCCCGCCGGCCGTCTCTGCCGAGCCGCCGGGTGAGGCGCTCGCGCCCACGGAGCCGGGCCCCGAGCCGGCGGAGGCCGCCCCAGCGACCGAGGCGACACCCTCCTCGACCCAGCGCGACGCCGCGCCCGCGGCTGCGAACCGCGCGCGCGAGCTCTTCGGCTGGCCGCTGCAGGCGCCGCGGCTGCCCCTGCCGGGTCAGCCGGAGCCTCCGGTAGCGCTCTCGTCGCTCCACTTCCCCGACGAGCACGTGCCGCCGCTCGTCGCGGACGCACCGCTCCCCGCCCCGCCGGCGGGACCGCGGCTCAACGTGAACGCCGCGCCCTGGGCCGCGATCGACCTCGACGGTCGTGCGATCGGCGAGACGCCGCTCGGCGAGCTGCGCGTCGCCCCCGGGCCCCACGTGGTGAGCGCGAAGCTCCCTGACGGTCGCGTCGTCGAGCGCCGCGTCGAGGTCCGGTCGGGCGACGTCTACGTCGTCTTCCGCTAGCGCGTCGAAAGACCCGCTCAGCTCTTGAAGCGGTCCGTGGTCGATACGCGCGAGAGCGCCTGCGAGTAGGCGTCCTGGTACTTCTGGTAGAGCGCCTCGCCCTCGGGCGTCCCGCGCAGTGCTTCGAGCTGCTGGAGCGCGCGGCTGCGCGCGATCTCCGCGCGCGAGAGGTCGAGCTCGTGGGCGAACTCGCAGCTGCCCACCATCACCGAGACCTGATCGTCGTGCACCTCGGCGAAGCCCTGCGACACGACGGCGCAGAGCTCCTCGCCGCCGGGCTTGCGGATCGTCATCGTGCCGATGGCGAGCGCGGTGAGGAAGGGCTCGTGGCCGGCGAGGACGCCGAACTCGCCCTCGCTGCCGGGCAGCACGACGGCTTCGGCCGGGCCCTGGAAGGCCTGACCCTCGGGCGTGACGACGCTGAGCGAGAGAGGCATCGCGGCTCCTTAGAGCGTCTTCGCCTTGGCGCGCGCTTCCTCGATCGTGCCGACCATGAAGAAGGCCTGCTCCGGCAGATCGTCGCACTTGCCCTCGAGGATCTCCTTGAAGCTCCGGATCGTGTCGGGGATCCGCACGTAGACGCCCTTCGTGCCGGTGAACTGCTCCGCCACGCTGAAGGGCTGCGACAGGAAGCGCTCGACCTTGCGCGCGCGCGCCACCGTGAGGCGGTCGTCCTCGCTGAGCTCGTCCATGCCGAGGATCGCGATGATGTCCTGGAGATCCTTGTACTTCTGGAGCGTCTGCTGGACGGCGCGCGCCACGCGGTAGTGCTCGTCGCCCACCACGAGCGGGTCGAGGATGCGGGAGGTCGAGTCGAGCGGATCCACCGCCGGGTAGATCCCCTTCGCGGCGATGTCGCGCGAGAGCACCGTCGTCGCGTCCAGGTGCGTGAACGCGGTCGCGGGCGCCGGGTCGGTGAGGTCGTCCGCGGGCACGTAGATCGCCTGCACCGAGGTGATCGAGCCCTTCGTGGTCGAGGTGATGCGCTCCTGGAGCGCGCCCATGTCGGTGGAGAGCGTCGGCTGGTAGCCCACCGCCGAGGGGATGCGGCCCAGCAGCGCCGACACCTCGGAGCCCGCCTGCGTGAAGCGAAAGATGTTGTCGATGAAGAGGAGCACGTCCTTGCCCTCTTCGTCGCGGAAGTACTCGGCGCAAGTGAGCGCCGAGAGGCCAACGCGGGCACGCGCGCCCGGCGGCTCGTTCATCTGCCCGTAGACGAGCGCAGCCTTGTCGAGCACGGTCGTCCCGTCGGCGAGCTTGCTGTCCATCATCTCGTGCCAGAGGTCGTTGCCCTCGCGTGTGCGCTCACCCACGCCGCCGAACACCGAGTAGCCGCCGTGCTCCTTCGCGATGTTGTTGATGAGCTCGAGCAGCACCACGGTCTTGCCGACGCCGGCCCCGCCAAAGAGCCCGACCTTGCCGCCCTTCGGGTAGGGCGCGATCAGGTCGATCACCTTGATGCCCGTCTCGAGAGGTTCGACCGTCACCGACTGGTCCACGAACTCGGGCGCCGGACGATGGATGGGCCAGAACTTCTCGGTCTTCACCGGGCCCTTCTCGTCCACGGGCTCGCCGATCACGTTGATGATGCGGCCGAGGGTGCCGGGGCCGACCGGCACCTTGATGACGTCGCCGGTGTTCACCACGGGCTGGTCGCGGCGAAGACCGTCGGTCGCGTCCATCGCGATCGTGCGGACGCTGTTCTCGCCGAGGTGCTGCGCCACCTCGAGCACGAGGTTGTTCTCGCGCGCGTCGATGTTCGCGTTCGTGGTGCGGAGCGCGGTGTAGATCTCGGGCAGGGCGCCGGGGGGGAACTCCACGTCCACCACGGGACCCATGACCTGGGTGATGCGTCCGTTCGCCGCCACGATTTCTCCTTCGCTCTTGCTGCCGGCTACTTCAAGGCTTCCGCGCCCGAGACGATCTCCATCAGCTCCTTGGTGATGGCCGCCTGGCGGGCGCGGTTGAACTGCAGCGTGAGGCTGCGGATCAGCTCCTCGGTGTTGCGCGTCGCGCTCTCCATCGCAGCCATGCGCGCGGCGTGCTCGCCGGCCTGGCTCTCGAGGAGGGCGCGGTAGATGGAGAACTCGAGCGCCTGCGGCACGAGCACGTCCAGGAGAGCGCTCGGGTGGGGCTCGATCTCGAACGGCTCCCGGCCCGCATCCTCGGCGTAGGAGCGCACGCGTGAGAACTCCGGCACGAGCGGGAGCAGGCGCACCACCGTCGGGCGCTGCGTGAGGGCAGAGACGAACTCGTTTCCGACCAGCACCACCTCGTCCACGACGCCCGCCGCGTAGCGAGCGGCCACGTACAGCGCGATCTCGCGCACGAGCTGCATCGTCACACCCTGCCCGATCAGCCAGCTCTTCTCGAGCGGCCGGCGGCGCCGCACGAACTCGGCCGCCTTCCGGCCCACGGCCGAGACGCACACCTGCTCGAAGTTCTTCGCGCGCTCGGCGAGCTCAGCGGCACCGGCCTTCAGCACGTTCGCATTGAAGGCGCCGCAGAGGCCGCGGTCCGACGCGATCACGACGACCTCGATCCGCTTCCGCTCCGGGTGCACGTGGAGGAGCGGGTGCGAGAGCTCGCCCTGCCGGCGGCCGATCTCGTACATCGTCGCCCAGATCTGCTGGGCGTAGGGCCGCAGCGCGATGATCGCGTCCTGCGCGCGGCGCAGCTTTGCGGCCGACACCATGCGCATTGCGCTCGTGATCTGCTGCGTCTTCTGGACGGTGCGGATCCGGCGCTTGATTTCCTTCTGGTTCGCCATGCGCTCTAGCCCGCGGCCCCGCTACTCGAGCTTGCGGCTCGGCTGGAAGTGGCTCGCGAAGCGATCGAGCGCCGCGGCGAGCTCCTTCTCCTCGGCCTCTCCGAGCGCGCCGCTCTGCGCGACCTTGTCGAGCAGCGGCTTCTGCTCGGTCCGCATCCACGCCAGCATCTCCTGCTCGTAGCGGCGGATGTCCGGCATCTCGAGGTCGCGCACCCAGCTCTTGCGACCGGGCTGCGGCGTCGCGGCGTAGACCGCGACCACCTGTTCGACCGCCGACATCGGCTGGTACTGGCCCTGCTTCAGGATCTCGGTGAGGCGTTCGCCGTTCGCGAGCTGCTCCTGGGTGGCCTTGTCGAGGTCGCTCCCGAACTGCGCGAATGCCGCCATCTCGCGGTATTGCGCGAGGTTCAGCTTCAGCGTGCCGGCCACCTTCTTCATCGCCTTGATCTGCGCGTCGCCGCCCACGCGCGAGACGGAGATGCCCACGTTGATCGCGGGGCGGATGCCGGAGTTGAAGAGATCCGTCTCGAGGAAGATCTGGCCGTCGGTGATCGAGATGACGTTCGTGGGGATGTACGCCGACACGTCGTTCGCCTGCGTCTCGATCACCGGGAGCGCGGTGAGCGAGCCGCCGCCGAGGCCGTCGTGCAGCTTCGCCGCGCGCTCGAGGAGCCGCGAGTGGAGATAGAAGACGTCGCCCGGGTACGCCTCGCGGCCGGGGGGCCGGCGCAGCAGCAGCGAGAGCTGGCGGTACGCGACGGCGTGCTTGGTGAGATCGTCGTAGATGATCAGCGCGTGCTTGCCGTTGTCGCGGAACCACTCGCCCATCGTGCAGCCCGAGTAGGGCGAGATGAACTGGAGCGGCGCCGGCTCGCTCGCCGCCGCGGCCACCACGATCGTGTACTCCATCGCGCCGTGCTGCGTGAGCTTGTCCACCACCTGCGCGACGGTCGACTGCTTCTGGCCCGTGGCGACGTAGATGCAGAACACGTCGCCGCCCTTCTGATTGATGATCGTGTCGAGCGCGATCGCGGTCTTGCCGGTCTGGCGGTCGCCGATGATCAGCTCGCGCTGGCCGCGGCCGATCGGCGTCATCGCATCGATCGCCTTGATGCCCGTCTGGAGCGGCTGGTTCACCTTCTTCCGCGTCACGATGCCGGGCGCCTTCACCTCGATGCGGCGCGTCTCCTTCGCCTCGATCGGGCCCTTGCCGTCGATCGGATTGCCGAGCGCGTCCACCACGCGGCCGAGCAGGCCCATGCCCACGGGCACCTCGACGATGCGGCCGGTGCGGCGCACCAGGTCGCCCTCGCGGATGTGCTGGTCCTCGCCCATCACGGCGATGCCGACGTTGTCCTCTTCGAGGTTCAGCACCATGCCCGACACGTCGCCCGGGAAGCTCACCAGCTCGCCGGCGAGCGCGTTCTGGAGCCCGTAGACGCGCGCGATGCCGTCGCCGATCGACAGCACGGACCCGGTCTCGGCCACGTCGATCTCGCGGCCGTACTCCTTGATCTCGCGCTTCAGGATGTCGGTGATCTCTCCGGGGCGAAGTTCCATGGTTCCCCTCTTCGTGACTCGGGCGCGCGGTCGTCAGCCGCGCGCGAGGCTGGCGCGCAGCTGCTGGAGCTGCGTCTTCAAGCTGCCGTCGTAGACGACGTCGCCGAGCTGCGCGACCGCGCCGCCGAGCAGCGTCGGGTCGATCTCCACGACGAGCTCCACCTTCCCGCCGCTCTTCCGCTCGAGCGCGCGCTGGAGTCGCTCGCGCTGCGCGTCGCTGAGCGGGCTCGCGCTCCGGACGCGCGCCTGCGAGAGCCCGGCCGCCTCGTCGGCGAGGCGCTGGTACTCCGCCTCGATGGCGGCCCAGTCCACCAGCCGGCGCTGGTCCACGAGCAACGAGAGGAAGTTCCGGAGGAGCGGGCTCGCGCCGACGCGCTCGGCCACGGCGCCGAGCACCGCGCGGCGCTGCGCGGCGGGGTGGAGCGGCTGGAGCAGCACCTCCCGGAGCTTCTCGTTCGTCGAGATCGCGCGCCCCAGGCTCTCGAGGTCCGCGCGCATCTCGGCGACCTGCCCGCTCTCCTGGGCGAGCGCGAAGAGCGCCTTCGCGTAGCGGCGCCCGGCCGCGGCGCGCGCCATCAGCGCGCCTCCCGCTCGACGCGGCCGATGAACTCGTCGACCAGGCGCGCGCGGTCGCCGTCGGTCACCTGCTCGCGCAGGAGCTTCCCGGCGACCTCGACGGCAAGATCGGCGGCCTCGCGGCGAAGCTCGACGCGCGCCTGCTGGAGCTCGCGCTCGATCACGGCGCTCGCGGAGCGGCGGATGCGGTCGGCCGAGGCGTGCGCGTCCGCGAGGATGCGATCGCGCTCGCTCTCCGCGGCGCGACGCGTGGTCTCCCGGATCCCCGCCACGTCGCGGTCGAGGTTCGCGGCCTTCTGGTTCCATTCGCCGAGCCTGCGCTCCGCCTCGGCGAGGAGCTGCGCCGAGCCCTCGAGGTTCTTCGCGATCGTGTCGCGGCGTTCGGCGAGGTACGTGAGGACCGGCTTTCGCGCGAAATAGATCAGCACCGCGAGGAGCAGCACGACGTTCAGCACCTGCCAGAAGAGACCGCCGCCGTGCCCTGCGTCCGACGCCGCGAACGCAGGCGCTGCCGAGCCGAGCGCGAGCAGGAAGGCGAGCGCGCGGCTCACGAGAGAGGCCGTCCGAGCACGCGGGCCGCGGCCTCGCGCGCGAGCGCCTGGCTGTCCGCCCGGAGCGCCGTGCGAGCCTCGCCGATCGCGCTCGCGACACCGCTTCGCGCAGCGGCCACCTCGGCCTCGGCGGCGTGGCGCGCGTCGGCCAGGATGCGCACCTGGTCGCCGCGCGCGGTCTCGAGCGCGCTCTTGCGGAGTTCGCCGGCCTGCTTGCGCGCCTCCTCGACGGCGGCGCTGTAGCGCGCGAGCGCGGAGTCGGCGCTCGCACCGACCTCGCCCGCGCGCTTGCGCGTGCCTTCGATCCGCGTCGAGCGCTCGTCGAGCACTCGGAGCAGCGGCGTGATCACGAGGCGGTTCACCGGATAGATGAGCAGCACGAAGAGCACGACGAGCTGCAGGAAGCGGCTCCCGAGCGGGTTGGCCCCTTGCTGCACGATCTCGATCAGGTCGGGGAAGATCTCGAGACCGCCCTCCGCCGCCGCGGCCGGCTGCGCGAACGCGAGCAGCGTGAGGGCCGCCACGATCGTTCGCCTTCGCATGGGTCCCGATGACTCCGCCGAGCTGCGCCTCGCTGCACCCGCCACCGGCGTGGCTGCGCTCGCCTCAGTCGCTACGCGCGCCTGGAAAATCGACCGGCCCGCCGGGGCGGGCCGGTCCGAGGCGGGCCTATGCTCGCAAACCGCGGCGGAGTTTCAAGACGAGCGCGGGCGCGAGGGGCGCGGCCAGTGCGGGGGCTGGGGCGCTTGCGAGTCGCGGGCGGCGGGCCCCGTCGTGCAGCGCCCGAGGAGCCGGCCCCCTTCGGCGATCACCAGGCGGGGGGTCTCCACGTCACCGCGGATCGTCCCGCTCGCGAGGAGCTCGATCCGCCTCCGGGCGCGGACGTCGCCCTCGATCTCGCCCGCGACGATCAGCTCGTCCACTTCGACCTTCGCCTCGGCGCGTGCGCCCGGGCCGAGGACGAGGAGACCGTGGCCCACGATCTCGCCGGTGAGACTTCCCTCGACGCGGGCGCGTCCGCGGAAGGTGAGCAGGCCCTCGAAGCGGGTGCCTGGGCCGATCACGGTCGCGCCGTCGTCGGCGTCGATAGGGTTCGCCACAGCCTCGGCGCTCACGCGCGCCGGCCTTCGAGGATCGTGCGCGCGAGCCGGTCGAGCTCCTCGGGGCCGTGGAAGTGGATCTCGATCCGGCCGTGCCCCGAGGCGCCCTCGATGCGGACCCGCGTGAGCAGGTGCGACTGGAGCTGCTCGATCAAGTGGCGGAGGTTCGGGTCGTGCTTCGCCGCGCTCGGCGCGGGCGCGGGCG
>Ga0187893_10002087_pt1 | contig 45246 bp, 26 predicted proteins | sample MA1701074metaG_FD_139574 | JGI IMG/M metagenome (GOLD analysis project Ga0187893, IMG submission 139574) | White microbial mat communities from a basaltic lava cave in the Kipuka Kanohina Cave System on the Island of Hawaii, USA - MA170107-4 metaG ... | reverse complement strand
CAGTTCACTCGGATATTTACCACCAGCACCAGAAGCCACGCTCCCTGCTCAGAGAAACCAACTTGAACTGAACCGGGAAAATACTAACATTCAAGTTGGTACATAAACTGGGGGCAGGTCAGTACAAAAGTTTGATTTCTAAACGAACGGTAGAGTAGATCCTGTCGGATCATCAACACGAAAGGCAACAACTGCGGACAGGAGTAGAGAGTAGATCTAGAGCAGAATGCGGAAGAAACCTAAAGACTTGTTCGTAAAAAGTCAATAGCGAAATAAGATAAAAAACCTTAAGGTGGCGTAGGCCCAAAAATACTTGACAAAGCCGATGGAAATGTGTATTGAGTTCCAATGGCTAAAGAGGGTGCTTTCACAATGAAGTCGTTGGTTGTTATTCTGATGTTCCTGGCTTTGTCGTGTGACATGGGCGAGCCTCCACCGCCGATACCTCCTCCGCCTCCACCACCTCAGTACGTTCGAACAATCGATCTCGTGGTTGAAGATGTCGGCGTAATTGATGCGGCCATACATATCCGATTCCTTGATACTGCACGCGCGAGAACGTTTCAGATTCTACGGAATGGCCAAACCTTCGTTACGCATTCACTCCTGGCGGCAGACACACTGATTGTTGATACAGTGTTGGCCCCGAACCACACATACCTTTATCAAGCGTACCGACTCGACGGCACTGCAAGAATCGATTCGAGCCTTGATACCACTGTAACCACTATGGGTACGACAAGCCATGATTTTACGTTCCAGACTTTTTACTTCGGAGGGAGTTCCTCAAGTAAGTTACGCGATGTTGTTATCATAGACGAAAATAATATTTGGGCAGTGGGCGAGGTTTATGTCACCGATTCGTCTGGACATGTGGATCCTATTCCTTACAATATTATTAGATGGGATGGGGTTCAATGGGGGTTGCAACGGGCATACTTTAGCGTCTTCTGCAACCAGCCAGACACTGTTCCATATCCGGCCAATTCGGTCATTGCATTTAGCGAGAATAGTGTGGTAGTGATGTCCAATGGCCAACAGTACGCTAAGTGGAACGGAACTACTTTTGATCGGTTTTGTATCCCGTTCGTATTGGCGGGAAGCATCAACGAAGCTTTCGGATTGGGGGACAATAAGATTTACGGTGTGGGTTATTCCGGAACGATCGTTTATTTTGATGGAAATGTTTGGACGAGTATCCCGAGCGGAACCACTTCAGACATACAGGATGTGTGGGCAACCGATGGCGGCCCGGTACTCGTCGCAGTGTCAAATATTCTTAGTCTGGGTGATCGAAAAATCCTGAGTATAGGTTCAAACGGCTCGGTCGACTCGACAAATTGGTTCTCCACACGTCGGGTGAATTCGATTTGGTTTGAGAAGAACGCTAGAATGTTCGCGAGCGGGGATGGTGTTCATATGAAGGCGGCAGACATGGTCTGGCGAAGACAAGAAGAAATACCGCTGTACTATACCAGGAGAATCCGCGGCAATCACAGTAATGATGTATTTGTAGTAAGTGATTTTGGCATGACTGCACATTTCAATGGAGTCTCTTGGAGAGTCTTCCCCGGGAATTTTGACGATTTGTTTTATTCTTGCGACATGAAAGAAAATTTAATGGTTGCCGTCGGTTCAAGAGGAAGCCAGGCCCTTGTAGTTGTAGCAAGGCGTTAGGTATGGAGAAGTGGTCACGCAATGACCGGCAAAAAAAACATATAGGAGTGCCTACCATGAGGTCTGTGATTGCGTTGGGTTTTCTTGTTTTTATTTCGGGGATCACTCTAGCCCAGGATCCAAGATATTCGGTGCCTGTGGCTTCTCCGAGCCAGGATTTCTCTGTTATCGGTAGATCAAATAATACCTTACCCAGCCACAAAGAACTTTTAGGTGGCGACCCGCTTGATTGGGCCGATGTGAGAATGTTCCCGACGTCTAATCATCAATTTGAGATGTCTGTTGCAGTAAGCCCTGGAAACAGGTATCAGGCACTTGTTGCAGCAAACACATTTTTGTACGATTCTCAAGGAAACCTAATTGACCAATCCGTTGGAGTGTACTGGTCAGTAAACGGTGGCCAAGCGTGGGCTGGCACTGACCAGATCCCAGGCGGTCCAAGACCTTTGGGTGATCCGGCAGCCGCAATTGGCAGAAGGCTGAACGGGCCGGACTATTATTATGTTGGCTTCATCTCGTCTGGTCAAGGTCAGGGCATTGCGCGGTCTGTAAATGGCGGTCAAACGTGGACTCGTCATACCGTGGCGCCTGGAGGACTCGGACTCCTTGATAAGAATCACCTTGCAGTTGACAACAATCCAACGAGTCCATTTTTTGGCAGACTTTATTCTGCATGGACGAAATTTGGGACGCCGATGCCCAAAATCGAACTGAAGTATTCACTCGATGCCGGAAGTACATGGGTTGCTCCCGCAAGCGGGCTTGTCATAAGCTCCGATGTAAATGCAGGTAACAGGGACCAGGGCGTAAACATTCAAATCGGTCCAAACGGAGAGGTTTATGCGGTCTGGGCAATATATGATAGCGATTTTGAGGGGATCTTCAATCGTGAAGATGCAATTGGCTTCTCAAAATCTATTGATGGAGGAGCTAATTGGAGCCCGGCTGTTCGAATAAAGAGCATAAAAGGGTTTCGGTGTAGGGATCTGATACCTGTCCTCCGGATCAGAACAAATAGCTATCCGGCAATGGCAGTCAGTCAGTCGACGGGAGCGCTCTATGTGATTTGGATTGAGGATGTAGGCGAAAACGATACGAATGTTGATCCAGATGTTTTCATGATCAAATCCACCGATGGTGGGAGTACTTGGAACGCGCTCGGTTCGACTCCCAAAAGGGTTAACGATGACGCCGCCGATCACTATCAGCTTTTTCCTTGGATAAGTGTTGATGCATTGACGGACTATATCAACGTCATCTTCTATGATGGCAGAGACTATTTGATACCCTCAAACAGTTTTCGTGTCACTGTGGGACAATCAACTGATGGTGGTTCAACCTTCAACAATTATCGCATTAGCGATTCTGATTTTGATATCAGCGCGCTCCAAAATGCGTCATTTCAGCATGGTGACTACATTGGCATAGCATCTCTTGGTGGATATACGTATGGCGTTTGGAACGATCAACGTGAACCTGGGACGCCTCCTCGCTCTCAAGGCTGGGCCTCTGCTCTTCTGAACAATGTTACGATTATTGCACAGGAACCAGATGGTCAATCCGGCTTTTCAGTTGATAGCGTGGGCCACTGGGAGGAAAATTCTGGTTTCGTTCAACACAAGGCGCCTTGGACGACGACTGAACTGGAGCCATTTAGTTCACAGGTACTTAGGGCTACACAAAAAACACTTCCGGTGGTTGGGGGGACCAATCAGAAATATGTCAGCTGGAGCATTGATCCAAACATTCTCAACCATCGATCATTCTTCATTGGAGATGCGGATGTTCGCATCACCGCAAATCTTGCTCCTATCTATAATGGTATTATTATCAAAAATGAATTGAATGGCATTGATATTGGAGGTACAATAGATTTTCGTGACCCGTGGTTCATTGATTTTGCAGACCCAATATATCAAGGTAACTTACGGAACAGTGGACCCGTCGAAGCACAATGGTACAGCCGCCCATCGCCATTTCAATTGTCGAGTTTTCCAGCCTATCAAGGAGTTTTCCTTAATCAAAGTCCTTCGGGACCGCATTACTCGATCCGAACCGCTCCTGCACGCAAAGTTGGTAGCTTCCCAGCAGTTTTCAATCAATGGTCTTCAACTGGTGGCCACGTTGAATGCGTCACATGTCCCGAGACTTCAGTGGTGTTTACTGCTTCTAATGCAGTTGTAAGGGCACAATACAAGTATCAATTCCAATCGTTGAGCGCCAGTACCACAACCTATAACAATCAAAGAAAGCTCGCTGTCAGCTTTCCGGAATACGCATCTCTTCCCGAAGCAATACATCTTGTGTATGATAGTTCGAATGTGGTTAAATACTTTGCATCAACCGACAACGGAACCACATGGGGGCAAGAACAAACTTTCTTTGGAGATGACATGGGGAGGGGGCCCGTTATTGACATAAGTAATCGTTATGAAGAGGAACACCCTATGATCATCTTTGAGAATCGTTTCTCGGAATACCCAGAAAATTTCCAGTTTTATGGTGCCGTGAGGCGATATCGAAACGGAAACGATCCTCCAGGGCCGCCCCTCATATGGAGCGGGTTCTATCTTTTTGGATCGGAGCAATATGAGGGCATCCCCTATTCAAAACCGGTCCTTGCATTTCCTTTTCTCTTCTTCCGAAGAGCTTCCTATCCCACGACAGAGTATTATGTCGGTTTGTCTTCCTATTTGACCGTAGCGGGTGATCCCGGGGACGCACCATTCATCAATTCACCAGTACGCGTTCCGCTTGACATGTCAAACACGGCCGACAATCTCTCGGCTGCCAGAGCACTTTATCATGGCCCTTTCTCCAACAGTCTGCGCGTTGATACGATTCATGTTGCTTGGGAGGAGAACAATAGCATAAGATATCGAAAGGTGCTGGGAGGTGGGCAGTCGTCCACACTTTGGGGAAACAATGAGACTGTCGCATTCGACAAGTCCGTTGTCGCAACCCATGGGAAACCGACCATTACAGTCGATTATCTCGGACGGCCTTCGGTAGCGTGGGAGTGCCAGCCTTCAGGGTTTAGCAAACAGATACGGCAGAGGCGCCGGGAGTATACAGGTTGGGGTGTCACCAATTCATTCAGTTCGTTTGGAATTACCTATTCGCAGCCTTCTATAAGCAGACACGCAACAACCCTAACGAGTAATAATCTGGCTCTTTCATGGTCCACGAGCTTGAGTACAGTTCGGACGGTTAGGCTTATTGGTTCCTCTTGGGAGGATCAGGGAGCAATCTCTGATCAAGGTGGCTTTCCGACAGGCATCGGCTATCAACGTACTGGTCCTCAATTGTTTGCTTTTACAGGGTACACATACTCGGACCCGATTGGCGTGACAACCTATCCCGCTGTTGGACCTCCTTCTGACCCCAATATTGAATTATCGCATGAGAGCTATCGCGAGCTTGAGCTTTCCTCGGATGATGCAACGGTTTCTCTCGGCTTAGGATCTATTGTGATCTCAATTCCAGATTCGACAGGCCCCCTTGAACGCAGGAGACATAGAGTCGGTTTTAGGGCGCTCGCAGACACAGCAACGATTCCCGATTTTGCAAGTCTCGAGAGGGGCCTTGTTTCCAAACCCTTTGATGCACCAGCCGGCACAGAGGTATCTGCATTTCTTTGGACAAAGGTGCATGCGCCGGACTCTCTTACGCGATGGTCAAGAGGAAGTAAGCTTGTTCTTGGTGTTTGTTTAATCAACGCGACGTCTGGTGAGCTGATTCAACAAATTGGTCTGTACACGATAGAGCGGAGATCGATGCCATCATTTCGCGGAAAACTGCGCTATACGTTTGCTCGACAGGAAAGTAACTTGAGACTTGCCATTAAATTGGCGCAGACAGGAGGGGGGATGGGCTGGACTACAAATCTGTTGGTTCATCATGTTGACGGTTTGATGCCGGATGATACATCAAACGATTTCTTGGTTGCAAGAACAGTTCAAAGACCACTTACGCCAGAGACGTTACCAACCGTTAATGTCCTGTACCAAAACCATCCAAATCCATTTAACCCATCGACACAACTCAACTTTGACCTTCCAAAAGCGGGAAATGTCTCTTTGGTGATTTATGATATCCTCGGAAGGCAAATTGTGGAGTTGGTAAATGGCAATCGTGAGGCTGGTAATCATTCCGCAATATGGAATGCTGCAGATCATGCAAGCGGCATATACCTAGCACGGTTTAGTGTTGTGGATGGAAGTGGCAGGCAGGTGTATTCAAAGATCAATAAGTTGGTGCTGATGAAGTAGAAGATTTATCAGTAAGCTGACAATACTTCAAGCCCGTCGATCTGGCGGGCTTGTTTGTTATGCTCGCAAAACGAATCAATCGAAGAACATAATTCTCGGTCTGCAAGGAAAATCCGTCAATCTATTCATCCAGGATTGAGGATTTTCATCCTTCGCAGCCCACTCTTTTGTTATCAACGACGCCTGGGATCATGATTCACTGGATTTCTGAGACTGCGGCGAATCCATCCACCTAAATTATGAGGAATGATGTCTTTGTCGAGGGTTGGCCTCAATTGATCCATTAGACTACCTCAACCTGACCGCTGTTCTTCCAATGAGTTCAAATAGCTCAGGATAATTCTTTGCGCGTAAGAAAATTTGATCCGGAAAGACATTCCCGCCATCTTTTTGAATGTAGAGCTTCCGCTTGATAATCTGATTTGATATTTCTTCCGTCGAAGCCGTCTTGTTGGGACTTTCTGCTAGCACGATTTCTATTGCCTTGTGAAGCGTTAGCTTTTCCATTCGTTTATCCTCCGTTAATGTTTGCTCTTTGGTTTATCAGTCGCATTAAACTCTGGGAAATAATTGGATCACTGGCTTGAAGTGCGGCATCAACACTTATGATTCGACCGTCGGCATTGATGTTGTCCCAAACCGAAATTCTTGCTAACGGCACCCCTAATACTATCGGGGTCAGGTCCTTCACGAAGTCATAGAATGCACGCTGTTTCCAACGCGGTGCGCCACAACCACTGAGGTCACCTTTTTCCCCTGCAATTCCGAATTGTCTTTCGCAACTTCTATTCGTCCATTTACCACCGTAGCTTCCAGCAGACAGACATTTGAATTCATGGTCCTCACAAAACTGTGAGTACTCACGGTGCGGGAACGCAGGCAACTTGTCGTAGATTGGTGATTGAAGGGTCTGGGTCCGATAACGATTGAAATGTAAGTCTTCATCCAACTCCACGGCAATGCCATTTATTTCCATATCCCATTTTCTAAGATTCAACGGGAATTCGGTCATGATCCCACCTATTGAACGATACACCTGATCGATTTCCTCATTAAATTGCGAAACGCTATGATGTGTCGGAAATGGAAGCTTCCCTGACGTACCATTGAGTAGCGTAGTAAGTGTTTGCTGTCTTTTTCCCATTTGTATCTCCATCTAAAAAGCAAAAACGCCGATACCTGTCATGTGCAGGTAAGGGCGTAATCGGATTTGCAAATGTAACACCCGGTTGCGGGAAAACCAAATCCTCCTGGGATTATTTTCTCAAAAGGCTTGACAGGTCGAAGAATCAGTTAACGAGCGATAATTTTGCCACTTTCCTCTTCAGGTGAAATCCCAGACGGTTGAGTTTATTTTCAGACACTGCGTCTTAACTCGTCGGACCGGAATTCTGATACGCCCGCTCAATCTCATTAGCAATCTCTCGCATTGATTCCATCCATTTTTCTCCATCATTTGGTTTACCGACTGCGTAATCACCCGGTAGTGGTTTTGGACGTGGTTTGAAAAGGTCTTTTAATCGTGTTTTTTGTTTGTATGAATTTCATTTTTCCTCCTGTATTATGCCCAAGTCTGCCCGTCAAGTGCCCTTATTCCAAAGCAGATCGCTGATACTGAACTTGAGAAATTTGCAAATGATATGAGTAGGCTTGTTCTTGCTTCAGGCAGAAATAATTTGTCAAGCGATGAAAAGTTCAAGATATCTGAGATCGTAAGGCTGCGGCTCCAAAAGCAGACGATATATTCAAATGAACCACAGGTCAGATAGATGTAAAAAGAGAACCGTGGTGTTAACACGGCTCTTTTCTCTCCGAAGGTATTGTCCTGATTGGGACAGTACCTCTCCGAACGGAGCTTTGCCTTTGGCGACGGATTTCCTTACCATTTTCCAACGTCAGCCAATACAAGCTAATACCGCTCAGTACTAAGTCCTACCAAAGTCTTACATCTTTAGTCCTTTTCTTGGGGTCTTAGCGTGTTTGGCAGAATAGAAATCGTTGAAATTGAGTTGTTTTTCTTGCCCGGATGGCGAAATTGGCAGACCTGCCTGCCGGCAGGCAGGCGCGCTAGCTTCAGGAGCAAAACAATGTGGTATGTGTACGCGATACAGAGCTTGGTCAGGAACTACATTTACGTTGGGTTGACATCGAATATTGACAGGCGTTTTGAGGAACATGAGACTGGGAAAGAAAGGACAACAAAACCGTATCGACCTTTTCGGTTGATACTGAATGAGAGTTTTGGTACCCGTGCAGAGGCGCGGAAGCGTGAGATTAAGTTGAAATCCGGATCAGGTAAGGAGTTCCTAAAGCGGTTGGCAAGAACTCAGACTCCGGAGGTTTTTGCTGTAGAAGTTAGATTGTAGTTCTTGCCCGGATGGCGAAATTGGCAGACGCGCTAGCTTCAGGAGCTAGTGGCCGTGAGGTCGTGCAGGTTCAAGTCCTGTTCCGGGCACATTCTTGATAGAACAGCCCTATTCTGAAAGAGTGAGTTCAGGATAGGGCTTTCATTTTTTGGTACGCAAAGCAATGTACAAGTAATAGTATCTTTTGCACGATCTACAGTCACCCATGTAACCCCGAAGCAATATTTTTTGCTCCCGTACAGAGGAGTTTTCATCCCGCGTTCCTTACGCAAAAGCAGAGTTCTCCAGACTCGTGTTGCTATTGACATTGAACCAATCTCTCTTAGATTTCCTGCCAATCGCTGATTCTTCTTTGGCGGGGCGAACAAGTGCTGTTGAAAGAACTTCAGCGTTGTGATTCGTCTGCCGTACCTTTCCAAGAACACACGGTAACTGTCTTTACTACCATCTGGAATTGGGTGATTCATGTGGATGAAGTGTTTTTCGCATGCCCCGTGTGACAGAAGCATCCCTTCGCGCGTAAAGCTGCTGGTCTGTTTCACTCTCCTTGCCGCTCTTCTCCTCGCGAGTTGCGACGAGGTCAGTGCCCCCAATGAGCCGCCACTTCAAACCAGCGAGTATCTTGCCCCCTCCGAGGTCCAACTTCTTCTCGGACGTGCTGTTGCCAGAGCGAGTCAACAAGGCGTTAACATCACTGCCATTGTTGCCGATCGAGATGGTTTTGTTCTTGGCCAGTTTCGCATGACGGGAACGACGGGCAGCGTTGATACATGTCTGCGCAAAGCAAGGACCGCCTCGTTTCTGAGTAGTAACCAACATGCCTTTACGACATTGACAGCATGCTTCATCACGCGCAATCATTTTCCTCCCGGAGTTGCGAACACTCCCGCCGGACCACTCTTCGGAGTTGGATTTTCAAGTTTACCCGGAGGTGACGTCCAGCCAAACGGTAACGCGCTCAATGATGAACCTGGCGGCGTTCCGATTTTCAAGAACGATCAATTGGTTGGAGGGATTGGGATCACGGGGGCCGAAACAGGATTTGAGCCGCTCACATGTAACGGTATACCCAAAAACGAAGTTGTTGCGCTAAGTGCAGTGGGGTCTGACTTTTCAGCTCCCACCGCAAAACGCGGTGACAATCAGTTGATAGACGGCATCCGGTTTCTCTATTCCAATGCACCTTCGCTCCCCGCTCTTGATACGTCGGGTTTTTCGACGCTCGGTACGATGGACGCGCTGATCGCGACCCCGATCTCAACAAGATTCCCTTATGAAGGAGAAGTAAATCTCGATTCAGCGTCGCATGACTTCCGAATTCGGGGAGGTATCAGACTCACAGCAGCGGAAGTTCGACGCATCATTGATCAAGCCGCGGCGCAGGCAGCGAGAACGCGGGCCGCTATCAGGTTGCCGGTGGGGGTCGCTGCACAAGTCTTTATTACTGTTGTGGACATTGACGGTTCAATTCTTGGAATTTGGAGAACACCTGAAGCGACAATATTCAGTTACGACGTTTCCGCACAAAAGGCAAGGACGGCACTTGCGTTCAGTGACCCTGCAAACGCGGAGTTCGGTCAACGCATCCGCTCAATTCTGGGCAGGCCCGCCGGATCAGCTTTGGCAATGACAACGCGTGCTGTTGGATTTCTTGCCCAGGATTTCTACCCTCCCGGGATTGACCGTGACAGCTTGGGAAATCCTGTTCAACCGGGTCCGTTGTTCGAAGGTCCCGGCTTTGCCTATCAATTCAGATTGCTTTCGGAGCCCGGCTTGCCTGCATTCGGTAATGGCATAACGATTTTTCCTGGCGGCATACCTTTATATAGAAACGGGGAACTGGTCGGGGCGATTGGCATAAGTGGTGATGGGGTTGATCAGGACGATCTCATTTCCTTTGCAGGGACACGAGGTTTCGAGCCCCCACAATCGGCGCGCTGTGATCAAGTGGTCTACGGAGGAGTACGTCTGCCATTTGTAAAATTTCCCCGGCAACCTGAACGCTGACGCCATGCAGAAACCACTTCGCCTGTTGGCGTTGATTCCGGTTTGCCTGGTTACAATTGTTGCGGAGGGCCGTGGTCAGGATGCAGTCAGGCCTCTTACTGCTGACACGATTGCAACCCAGAGTGATTCTGTTGCTGACTTTGTTCCCATGCCCGATCGCTGGAATATCAAAACACCTCCCTATGAGCTCAACGTGGAAAGTCATTGGTACGATCCCTACAACCAGAATACATTAAAGGGGGATTTTCCATTCCTGGGTCAAAACACTTTTTTCGTGTTCACGGGATCGGTCGAAAGTGTTGTCGAATTTGCACGAGTCCCCACTCCAAGCGGAGTGAGCACGTTGAATCCTGTACGTCCATCTTTTTTTGGCGAGGGCGAAAGGACCTTTCTTAACGGCAATCTGAAAATCTCGGTCGAGATATATCAGGGGGATGTGGCATTTCGACCGCGTGATTGGGAATTGAAAGCAACAGCATTCTTCAATCTCAACTACATCAATACCGAAGAAAACAACGGCGTCAACATCAACGTGCGCAAAGGCGACAATCGTCGCGATGATCACATTGCATTTCAGGAACTCTCCTTTGAAAAACACCTGTTTGATATTTCCGATCGCTATGATTTCATCTCTCTTAAGCTTGGTATCCAGCGTTTTGCGAGCGACTTCCGCGGGTTTATCTTCAGCGACTTTAATCTTGGTGCACGCCTGTTCGGCAACGCGGCCTCGAACAGGATTCAATACAATATCATCTACCTGCCAATGCTTGAGAAGGAGACGAACAGCGAACTCAACACCGTGTTCGATGATCGTGAGCAGGATGTTTTCATCGCGAATCTGTACTGGCAGGACATGCTGACCTTGGGTCACACGACTCAGTTCAGTTTTCATTTCAATCACGACAAACCAACAATACATTTCGATAATAATGGTTTTCTGATACGGCCTTCAGTTGTTGGCAACGTCAAACCACACGAATTCAATGCATACTATCTGGGATGGACAGGCGATGGACATTTTGGAGAACTGAATGTTACGCATGCATTCTATCAGGTGTTTGGTACCGATGACTTCAATTCTTTTGCTGCACGCCCGATTGACCTCAATGCGCAGATGGCGGCTTTGGAACTGTCGATTGACAAGGATTGGATGCGTTTCAAGGTTTCCGGGTTCTATGCATCAGGCGACTCTGAACCGTCAGATGATACCGGAACAGGTTTCGATGCAATTTTCGATCAGCCGGTGTTTGCCGGCGGGCTATTCAGCTATTGGAATTCTCAACGGATAGGATTGCTCGGCGTTGGCCTTGTTCAGAAGCTCAGCATCCTGCCAAGTCTTCGCAGCAGTAAGATTGAAGGGCAAGCCAACTTTGTTAATCCGGGCTTGCTGCTCGTTAACGCCGGATACGATGCAGAAATCAGCCAGTCGTTAAAAGCAACCATCAATGTGAACTACCTGCGATTTGTTGATACCGCTGTCCTGCAAATGTTCCTGAATCAACCAGCGATTCACAAGCAAATCGGGCTGGATTACAGTCTTGGAATTCTCTGGCGCCCGTTTCTCAACAACAACGCAATCGTTACGCTTGGTATTGCAGGCCTCTCGCCATTTGACGGCTTCAAAGATATTTATGAAACGTCCGATATCCAGTTCTCATCGTTTGGCTCATTGGGGCTCACATTCTAACGATGGAGAAAGAGTGAAGAGAACGTTCTTGTCATTGGTTCTGGTGATGTTCTGGTCTGAGGTTGGGATTGCGCAATCTGTTGATCTTATTCGACAGAGTCCTGAAGAAGCACAGCGGAAGAGCAAGGGATGTCTCACATGCCATGGTGGCATCGAATCCATGCATCAGGATCCTGCCGTTCGATTGGGATGCACAGATTGCCATGGAGGCAATCATGAGGCCACGACGCTGGAAGTTGCCCACATAATGCCGCGTCATCCCGCGCGATGGAGAACGTCGGCAAATCCGGAGCGGACGTACACCCTGCTCAATTCCGAGAGCCCCGAGTTCATCCAATTCATGAACCCCGGCGACCTTCGTGTTGCCGATAAAGCATGCGGAACCTGCCACAATACCCGGGATAACACCATTGTCACCAACGTAAAGAAAAGTATGATGACGACTTCCTCTTTATTATGGGGAGGAGCCGCGTACAATAATGGCATTGTCTCAACCAAGAACTACATCCTTGGTGAGAGTTACGGAACGAACGGCATTGCGCAACGCATCAATGCTGTTCCATCACCGACTGAGGAGGACTTGAAGAAAGGCGCTTTACCATTTCTGATACCATTGCCGCGTTGGGAAATTACCCAAGTGACAGACAACTTCAGAACGTTCGAACGAGGCGGACGGGAGTCGCGCGCTAATCCATCCGAGATCGGTATCCCCAATCCGTTCAGTGAGCCGGGCAAGCCGGACATGAAGACAAGCTCGCGCGGACTTGGCACAGAACTGAGAATAAGCTCCCCCGTTCTGAATATTCATAAAACCCGACTAAACGACCCCCACCTTTCATTTCTCGGAACAAACGACCAGGCCGGTGACTACCGTTCGAGCGGTTGTACCGCATGTCATGTTGTATATGCCAACGACAGATCGTTGTACAATTCGGGACCGTATGCAATGTACGGGAACCAGGGTAGGAGCTACTCCGCCGATACCACCATGCATCGTGCTGAGTCGGGTCACCCGATTAAACATCAGTTCACGCGGGCGATTCCTTCGAGTCAATGCATGGTGTGCCACATGCATCAACCCAATTCGTTTGTCAACACCTATCTCGGCTATCAGTTATGGGATTATGAAGCTGATGGCGAGATGATGTATCCAAAACAGCAGAAGTATCCCGGTGCATCCGAATCGTTTGCGATGCTTTCAAAGAATCCGGAAGAGGCCGTCCTGCGGGGAAACTGGGGAGATGGGGACTTCCTGACGCGCGTTAGTGAAATGAATCCGAAGCTGGAACAAACACAGTTTTCCGACTACCATGGCCACGGATGGATTTTCCGCGCAGTTTTCAAGAAGGACAGAAAAGGCAATCTGCTAGACAAGGACGATAAAGTAATTCCCTGGGATGCGCCATACAAATTTGAAGGTGTCGTTCCTACGTACACAATGGGATCGCAGACTGTTTCGGAAGAGAGTCGGAAGGCGCAAAAAGCTGTACACCTCAAGGACATTCATCTTGAGAAGGGAATGCACTGCGTTGATTGCCATTTCAGTCAGGATGCACATGGAAATGGGAAGTTATATGGCGAGTTTCATAACGCTATCGAAATACAATGCATAGATTGTCACGGTTCACTTACGGAGCGGCCATCGCTTCGGACTTCCGGTCTGGCGGCAGTGTCAGGCGGTAAACAGCTTGAAGACCTTTATACTCCGTGGAAGGAGAAGCGGTTTAGAAAGCAACGCAACACTATTACCCAACGTTCAGTGGTGGTTGATACGCTTCGATGGGAAGTGAGGCAGACGGTTGACGCTCATCGCCCGGGGGCTTCATCGTTTAACCAGAATGCCGCAACGGCACATTTGATGATGAAGGGTGGTGGATTGTGGAAGGATGGAATGGATAAGAATATGCTTGCACATTCCTATGAGAAGATGGAATGTCAAAGCTGTCACACGTCATGGATAACGAATTGTTTCGGGTGTCACCTTCCCCAGCAGGCGAACTGGCGCAAGAGTATGAACCATTTTGAAGGCGAGCAGTCTCGGAACTGGACGACATACAATCCTCAGGTGGCGCGTGACGATGGATTTATGCTGGGGCTTACCGGTTCCACCAAAGGAAACAAGATTACCACGGTGCGTTCTTCCAGCGCTCTGGTGTTGAGTTCGGTAAACGCAAATCGCGAACAAATCTATATTCAACAACCGCCAATCTCAGCACCGGGCTTCAGCAGTCAGGCGTTCAATCCGCATTTTGCACACACGGTCCGCACGTCCGAGACCAAAACCTGCACTGATTGTCATTTGTCGGCACAGAACGACAACAATGCATGGATGTCTCAACTTCTCTTGCAAGGGACAAACTTCGTAAACTTCATGGGAAAGTACGCCTATGTGGGCACTGGCGATGGAGGGCTTGAAGCAATAGCCGTGACGGAAACAGATGAACCGCAGGCAGTCATTGGCAGTAATCTTCAGAGCCTTGCCTATCCCGATTATTTCAAGACCCATCAGGAGAAGAGTCGTCAGCTTCAAGTCTCGTATCATCACGGTGGGAATGTTCTCAGCCTTCAAGCTCGCGGCGAATACCTCTTCGCGGCATGTGGTGAAGACGGGTTCAGGGCGTATGATATTGCCAATGTTGATAACAAGGGATTCTCGGAGCGGATTGTGACTTCACCGGTTTCTCCGTTGGGTCAGGGCACTCATGTAAGGACAAAGTTCGCAACGGCCGTCGCCCTCCCGACAAATATGCCTGTGGATACGCGTCGAGTTTATCGTCCGGAGAACCAGGAACAACGCATTCATCCATTGTATTCGTACGCTTGTATCACCGACAAGTATGAAGGATTAATTCTTGTTGATGTGATGAACCTTGTGGACGGTGACCCGCGAAATAACTTCCTTGAACGCGATATTACATTTAACCCTGATGGAGTGCTCAATGGTGCGCTCAATCTGACGATTGCTGGTAACTATGCTTATGTGTGTTGCGATCGCGGTGTCGTTGTGGTGTCGCTTGCCGATCCCTTGAAACCTGTGATCGTTGGAGAGGTTGGTGCCCCGGCTTTGCGAAGGCCGATTTCAATTGCAGTTCAATTCCGGTACGCGTTTGTGTGCGATGAGGAAGGAGTTAAAGTTCTCAACGTGGAGAATCCCGAAACGATCCGACTGGCGGGGAAAACAGTCCCGCTCGAAAACGCGAACGACATTTACATTGCCAGAACGTATGCGTACGTTGCTGCCGGCCCCCAGGGTCTTGCGATCATTGAAGTCGAAAATCCGGAGACAATGACGCTTGAGAAGATCTTCACGGCGAATGGAGAGATCAGCGATGCGCGTGGCGTCAAGGTAGCGTCAACGAATTCATGTTTGTTTGCGTACGTGGCCGACGGACGAAATGGCCTTCGTGTTATTCAGTTGACGTCTCCCAAGGACACGCCGTCGTATCTTGGGTTTAGTCCAAAGCCGTTCCCACGTCTGATTGCGACAAGAAGGACTGGTGGCCCCGCGCTTGCCGTATCGAAGGGTCTTGACCGGGATCGGGCAGTTGACGAAAGCGGCAATCAGGTGAGCGTCTTTGGCCGACTCGGTTCACGTCCATTCAATCTTGAGGAGCAACATCGATTGTATCTCAAGGATGGGAAACCATGGTTTGTTACCAATAATGGCGAAGTAAAATACTCGCCCCGATAACCAAGATGAAAGTCCGCCCGATTCTGTTTTTTGCGTTGATGTTTGCAATCGTCCAACATGCATGGGGACAAAAGTATTCCATCGTTGGACCCGGAAGTTGCGGCGTTGGTACGGGAAATTGCCATGCGCGGGAGAACAATTGGTATAAAGGTGATGCGCACAAAGGAAGTCTCGGGGCTCTCGACGAATCCGAAAACTCTGAACGCTACGCGCTTGCTGTGGGATTGACAGCTGCAAACTTCCGCAATAGCGGAAGTCTTTGCATGGATTGTCATGGTACGCCAATAACAGAAAGACGCGGCAAGGAGGTTGAGGATGGCGTGAGTTGTGAAGGGTGCCATGGACCGGGAAGCGGATATCGTGAATCCCACAAAGAGACAAAAGGTGTATTTGATGTTGGTCAGGGTATGGTGGATTTGAGAAACATGGATGCGCGCGCAGCAGCTTGCGTTCGATGTCATTACACCAATATTGATGCACTCAGCGCAGCGGGTCACCCTGACGGAAAGAAATTTCCCTATACGAGTAAAATCAAACAAATTGCGGATGAGAACCATTGGAAACATCCGCTATCAGATCAGGATAAGGATAGGAAGCCTTACGATAAGGCAGTTGCCGCAAAGGCGCCCGGAGGTAACGTCAAGATTTCGGCTCCTCCTCCACCGAAAGCGGTTGTCAAATCACTTCCCACGGTGGCTCAGCCGTCCAATGCGTCAGCTCAAATGGATCAAACGCCTGCGCGGATTCAGGATGAACAACCGCAACCGCGAAAGCGTTTGCCTCCGCCTCTTCCGACTCCACCGGCCGTTGATCCGGTTTCAATTCCGGCGTCTGTAGGTCCTGTTGATCTGCCACCGTTTCCCATAATCACCGACAGTACGCGCGTTGATACGCTTCTTCTGTTGCTGAAGCAAAGGCTTGAACTCCTCTATCAAAAGACACGCTAAGTGGAACAAGGCAAGACACAAATAAAGCGACTCGAGCAATACAAAGACCGTTGGACTTCGTTTGGAAGCTCAACGGGAATTCTGGAAATCTCCGAGAAACCGACGCCTGCTATTCTAAAACAGTATGCCATTTTCAAGGAGTTTGATGACAAGTTTCTCGAGAAGATCAGTCCCGACGTCTCAATCGCGCGATGGAAAAAAGGCAGTGTACTTTTTGAGGAAGGAAGTTACCTGGATGTTGCATTCCAGGTTATCTCGGGTGAGCTTGAAGTCTCGTTCCAAAAAATGCGCGCCGGCGGTGACGAGCCCATCTTTAACCGATCCCGAACCGTGGTTGTTGGCCCGGGTGCTTCACAGCCTCGAAGCAGTGGATATCAAACAGCATATCAAGGACAAATCCAAAAACAGGAGCGAAATCCAAAAGCGATAACTTTTTTGTCCTCTATTGACTTCAACCTTCCGTCGGATGGCAAAACACGTCTTGGCGCAGGTGAGTTTGTTGGTGAGCTTCGAGAGTCGAAAGGCTGGCCGCAATCGGTGACTGTAAAAACAGTTGCAGATTGCGAACTTTTGCAGATTCGAGTTGCGGCTTTGCGCATCATGCGTAAACGTTCGACGAATCTCAAAAACCAACTGGATAAGCTCTATCGTGAGCGTTCACTCTTCACACAATTGAAAACGACACCACTCTTCAGCGGGATGAGTGATGACTTCATTCAGTCGCTGACACAAAGCGTTGAGCTTATCTCATGCGAACCAGATGAGGTTATCGCGCGCGAAGGAGAGTCGGTGGACGCGTTGTACCTTCTGCGCTCAGGGTTCATCAAACTCTCCCAGCGTTTGGGTGAAGGGAATGTCGCAGTATCCTATCTTTCGAAGGGAGGAATTCTTGGTTCGGCGGAAATTTTGATTGAGGGAATGGGAGGCTGGATTTGTACAGCAACCTCAAAGGAATATTCCGAGCTCGTAAAGATATCACGAGGTGACTTTCTCAAGTTGCTCGAAAAGTATCCGGCTGTAGAACCGGTCTTGTGGGATGCCGTTGTGAGGAACCTGAAGGAGTCGGGCTACTCGCGAAGGGTTGTGAGTCAATCGGAATTCATCGACACAGCATTGAACAAAGGGCTCGTCGAAGGAAACAGCATTCTTGTCATTGATTTGAATGTCTGTACCAGATGCGACGATTGTGTCCGTGGGTGCGCAGATACACATGAGGGCATTCCGCGGTTTGTCCGTGAAGGGGACAAGGTTGGCAATTTCCTGATTACAAGAGCGTGTTATCATTGTGAAGACCCGGTCTGTCTCGTCGGCTGTCCGACGGGTGCGATTCGCCGAACCGATGTGGGCGATGTCGTTGCGATTGATGACAAGCTGTGCATTGGCTGTTCCACGTGCTCGAATAACTGTCCGTATGATGCCATTACAATGTATGAGACAGGTACACAATGGCCTGCGGACATGATTCCCGAAGGACTGCGCGGCAAGGATCAACAGTTGGCAACAAAGTGTGATCTGTGCTATCAGGACAGTCGCGGTCCTGCTTGTGTTCGCAGTTGTCCTCATGGCTGTGCCGTTCGGGTTGGCGACATAAAAGAATTCAAAACCTTGATAATAGGTTCGGTGTAGCATGTTGCAGAAACTCCCCTTACAGAAGTGGGTTCAGGAGCCCCGATGGCTTCTCGCATTCGCTTGCGTTGTTGTTGCCGGTATTCTGGTCTTTGCGATGAATATGCTCATCTCGGAAATCAATCCGGGAAATTGGTGGGGACTTGGATACGGTATCGTCGCCGGTCTCCTGATGCTTGGCGATGTTCTCTATGCCGCCAAGAGACGTCTTCCGAGGCTTGCTCTGGGTTCCTCAAAGGTCTGGGTGCAATTCCATATTTATGGCGGAACACTATTCGGAATGTTTGTCTTAATGCACTCCGGATTCAGGCTTCCGGTCGGATTGATGAACTGGCTGCTGTGGGGTTTGTCTCTTTGGGTAACCCTGAGCGGCCTCTTTGGCGTATTCTTGCAGCGATGGATTCCAAAAACTCTTTCGTCGGGCTTATCCATTGAGGCGGTGTACGAGCGTATTCCCGACCTCGTTACTCAAATACGCGAAAGATCAAACAAGCTGGTTGGTGACAGCACGGAAACATTGCGCGACTTTTATCAAAGGAACGTCGCATCGGTGTTGGTCGGGCCTTCCCGCAAGGCAATCTATTTTGTTGATGTTACAGGCGGGATTCAGACGCAAATGCGCAGGTTCGAGTACGTACGCAGCATTTTGAATCAGCAAGAGAAGGAGAAGCTCGACGCGCTGGAGACAATGTACAGGACAAAACTTGAGCTTGACGCCCACTACACGCTTCAACGGCCGTTGCGATGGTGGCTCTACACGCACGTCCCCCTTTCCTTCGTACTGGTGCTCTTGGTTATCCTCCACATCTATGTTGTTGTGATGTACTGATGGCTTCCTCGAAAGACACATCGCGAACAAAAGGATCATTTGGTCCGGCTCGCCTTTCGGTTTCAAAGAAATATGTCTTCCCGAAATCGGGCAAGATGATGCTGCTGCTTGGCGGTGCCGGCTCTGCCCTCATTCTCCTGTACTTCCTTCTCAGCTCTTTCGTCTTGGGAGATTCATTCAGCTCGCCGGGCGCGTTGTCGTCAAACCATGCAGGCTTTGGGGAAGACTGTTCCCGATGTCATGCTTCGGTCAGCGGAGTCTTATCGTCGAAGTGCTCTACCTGCCATGAGAAAACAGGCGACAACCTTGGTGTGTATTCATATTCCGCACACTATGTTTATCGATCCGGTCGCTTGCCCGTTGCCGGGCCGGATCATGATTGGTCCATGGATAATGAGGGAAACTGCGCAACATGCCATCCTGAACATCGCGGCAGCGCAGCGGCAATTACGGAAGTTTCTGATGCCAAGTGCGAACAATGCCATGGATTTGGTTCGTTCGATAACGGGCATCCTGAGTTCGAATTCGCGCGGACGAAGTCGCCGGATGATTCCACATTGCATTTCACACATGTGCGTCACACGGATTTTGTATTGAAGGACCTCGACAAGCGAGGTGAGAGCGCGTACATCGAAAAAGCATGTTTATATTGCCACAATGCTCAACCTGACGGCAAAACATTCAGGTCGCTGGACTTCGACACGCATTGCAGCAATTGTCACCTGACAACATCCGACGAAATCAAGCCGCTTGTCATTAAGGATCCCCAGAATACTGTCAGTCCGGGTGTTGAAAGCTTGGAAATGATCAGACGCCGAAAGGAGCCCGGCACGATCTGGGCAAGCTATACTAATCCAAATGAATTTACGGTGAGTGGGTCTCGGATTGCCAAATCACCTGTGTATCATCGCGATCCATGGGTGCTCGAGAATCTGAGACAACTCCGGCAAACAATGTTCGGTGACCAGGGCCTTGCAGATCTTCTGGATGCACAGCGCGTCGGTGAGTCCAGACCGATTCAGGAAACCTACAATGAGGCGATTCAAAGACTGCGTGACTATGCAATGGGGTTGCGTTCGCGACCTGAACCTGAAGTACAGAAGGAGCTTTTAACAATTGATTCGTTGTTACGGTATGCTAAAGGCCTTTCGTCCTCACCGACAGAGAAACTGCCACTTGGGCTCTTTGGAAGGAGTCAACGCGATCCAATGCTGAGCGCTGAACAAGTCGCCGAGTTTGAGGACTTTTCATTGAGATTGACGAGGCCGTGCCTCGTGTGTCACGTTGTAGAGCGCGCGCAGATTCGTGGCGTCAAGGCATCTCAACAAACTCTTGTGAGGGCCGAGTTTGACCATCGTGCCCACATCCTTGAACGTCGGTGCGTTGAGTGCCATACGGAGATTCCTGTCGAACGCGCGCTTCTGGATAAGGATACGTCCGGTGTCTCCTTGAGTGACCGTTCGACAACCCACAATCTGCCGGCAATGGCAAATTGCATGGAATGTCACACGGAAGGCAAAGCATCGAATGCATGCGTTACATGCCATTTCATGCACCCGAACAAAACGAGCCGTGGTAATCTTCAACTTAGAGCTGAGAGCAATTGAACCATGGCAGCCCAGGCACGACTCTTCTGTAAGACCGGACCGCTCGCTGGGACTTCATTTTCCATTTCTGGCGAAGCAACTGTTGGGAAAAGCCCGGGTAATACTATCCAACTCACAGCGAACATCATATCAGGTAAACATGCGCGCATTGTCTTTGACGAAAAACGGAGTGAATTCTTTATCGAAGACCTTGGGAGCACCAATGGCACATGGGTTGATGGAATCAAAGTTGCTCAAAAAGAGCGGCTGGGCGCGCTGAGCATTGTGTCGTTTGCCAACGCGTTCGATTTTGTCTTTCAGACAGTATCGAAGAATGAATCTTCCGAAACGAAGGAACTTCCAAAACCGGAGGTCAAAAAACAATCAGAATCGCAACAACCACCAACGGGGAAGAGTAAGGCAACCCTGTTTGATGATGGCACTCCTGCGGTTCCGCCGATGCGTCCACCGCGACAGCCACCAAAGCAGGAGCCCATTGTCCCACAAGAACCTCCCGCATCAAGACCAGAACAGCGAACGGTCATTGACGATGGCGGGTTGGTTCAGGTGCCTTCTCCGGGTGGCGCTCGGCCGGTACAGCCCAACAAAGGAGCAACGGTTTTTGATGATGGACGCGCCGCGTTTTCTGGTCCCTCAACTCCCCAAATCATTCCGAAGCAATACATCCTGGAAGTCAAGAGTCCCGCAGGACTCAAGACCTTCGAAATGAAAGAGGGCGACAACATCATCGGACGCGAGAAGTCGTGTTCAATATGGATCGAGGATTCTTCCATTTCAAGACAACACGCGATCATCACATTGAAATCGGGAAGCCTTACTATCAGCGACCCGGGAAGCAAGAATGGAACGTTTTGTAACGGGAGACGGGTAAGTACCGGAGAAACTCTCAGATCTGGTGATGAGTTGCAGTTTGGAAATATTGCGGCCCGACTGATCTCATAGCAATGAATATCAAGACCGACGATTTGACTTCATGAATTCCTCAACCGAGTACCTTGCCGACGGGACACTGGTCCTCAAGAACCCTGTCGAACTTCCTGAAATTGTTGACCTCCTCGTTGTTGGTGGTGGACCCGCCGGAACAGCGGCGGCGTTTCACGCAAGAGAGCTTGGCCTTTCAGCTCTTGTCATTGACTATGATGACCTTATGAAGCGCATCAGGGATTACCCGAAGGATAAGCTGATTCTACCCGACTTCGGTGGTGGGGATGGGATGAAGTTTCCAAAGGGTGGCGAGCTTGTGTCGCTTCTCCGCTTCGGTCCGATTGACAAAGATGAGATGGTAAGCTCATGGAAGGGTTACTATCGTGAGAATAACATTCCTGCGCAGATTGGCATTGAGCTGCTCGGGCTGGACCGCCAGAGCGATGGCGTATGGCGTGTAAAAACATGGAATCACAACACGAAAGCAGAGCAGTTGCTCTTAGTGCGGCACATTGCCATCAGTATAGGTCGCGGAGTTCCCCGTCGATTTGATATTCCCGGAAACACAGATGGCGTCGCCTATCGCCTTTCCGATGCATTGTCCTACGTGAACAAGCCGGCCCTTGTGATTGGCGGAGGAACATCTGCAGCTGAGGCTGTCATCTCGATCTCTCACGCGAAGGCGAAGGCCGGAAACAACTCAGCCGTGTATTGGTCATATCGTGGGGACAAATTACCGAAGGTTTCAAAGGCACTCGCCGATGTTTTCTTTGAGGCATATCTGGGCAACGGGAACATTCGTTACTTCCCGAACAGCGATCCTGTTGCCGTTGTAACAGCAGGTGATTCAAAGGAATATCTTTCTCTCCGTACTGACCGAAAAATGATTGATGATCGCCCCAACGAAACATTGCACCTGGAGTTTCTGAAGGAGTGCTGTATTGCCTGCATCGGTGAGGACATCCCGGAGGGTTTTCTCAACTCTCTGGGAATCTTCATGGCGACAGGTGGCCCCACGAACAAGAAGCGGATGGTGGTCAATCAGGTTCTGGAAACACAGCAGCCCAGTGTGTATCTCATCGGCGATATTCTCAGTCAGGCATACCTTGAAACCGACAACTTCTCGGCGGATCCAGCAACGTTCCGCGAAATCAAGCATCGGGGAAATATCAAGGCTGGTTTGCGCGACGGCGTACTTGTTGCGAAGGTCGTTTCCCAAAAGATCGCGGGCAAGAAGGAATTCGATATTGAGTTGGACTTTGAGGAGTCCGAACCAAAAAAGAAGAGACTCGAATCGGCAGCGATTAAGACGATCTTTGCCCAGGCGACTCCCGGAGTGAAAGTTGTCGAACCCGAAGTCAAGAAATCGGAGCGGGTGTCGAGTCTCATTCGCATTCTTCCCGGGGGTGTACAGGAAGAAGAATTTCAACTCAAGGAGTTCGGCATTACAACCATTGGAAGAAAGTTTTGTGATATTGTTTTTCCTGAGGACGAACTCCTTTCGGAACGGCATGCTTCCGTATCGCACGACCAACGAGGATATCTTTTAGGGGATGACGGTGGATCAACAGGAGTCTTCTTCAAAGCGCCTGAAGGTGTTCCGCTCGAAGTCGGTGCTGATGATCTTATCAGACTTGGCCGGCAATTCCTGCTCTTTCAGTTCAAAGGTGGAGATGCCTCGTTTACGCACTACAATGCGAAGGGCGAACAAATTGAGTGGTATCCGTTAACGGAAAAGACCATGGTTATCGGCCGTGAAGCTCCGGATATTACACTTGATCCTTCGGATACAATCATGTCGCGACGGCATGTGTCGGTTGCCGTAAAAGAAGGCAAGATCGTAGTGAAAGATCTGAAAAGCCTCAACGGAACATTCCTCAAAGTGAGGGAACCAAGGAGGCTCGGCCCCGGTGACAAGTTCAGAGTTGGCAAGCAACTCTTCATGCTGAGTCTTCAGCAGGAACCGCAACCGGAAAAGATTCGCGTCAGCACCAGGGTTTCACTAGCTTCCGCTCCAACTAAAGTGGCACCTGTAGAACAACCTGCAAGGGTTCAGGTTCCGGTCGGCGATATGATTGTGACCGTCAGAAATGGCAACAAGACGCTGGCATTTCAGAAGGGTCAAACAATTTGTGACATCGCAGAAAAAAATGGTGTGAAGATCGTTGCGGAATGCCACGCGGGGATTTGCGGAAGCGATCCGATTCGGATTCATGCAGGAGGTGAGAATCTGAATCCGATTACACCGGAGGAAAAGGGAACGTTGGAGGATATTTGCGGTCTCACGCCGGGTGAGTGTCGATTGGCGTGCATGGTAAGACCCGCCGGTTCCGTGGAAATTGATATTGTGGGCTGAGTTGCAAGAAGGTTTATGACGGACGAACGATCGAGAATCGAGTATGCCGGGATCTCTGATCAGGGGATGATCCGGCCTGACAATCAGGATTCGTACGGGGCGTTTCCTGATGGGCAGCGAGATATTGCGGGTCCGAAAGGATTGCTCTTTCTTGTTGCAGACGGCATGGGTGGGCACAAGGGGGGAAAGTACGCGAGTTCCCTTGCCGTGGAGACGATCAGCGAATCATATTTCGCGGATGAAAACAGTAACACCGGAACTTGTCTGCGGACAGCCGTACTTAAGGCAAATGCCGCCATCAAAGAGCGCAGCGTGCTCGATCCTGACTACATCAACATGGGAACCACATGTAGTGTGCTTGTGCTGTGCGATGGCCACGGAGTGATCGCACACGTCGGCGACAGCAGGATTTATCGAGTTTCAAGAAACGGCATTGAGCAACTCACCAATGATCATTCGACTGTTGCTGAAATGATCAGACGCGGAATGCTCACGAAAGAGGAAGCAGTTACACATCCGGAGCGATCCCACGTGTATCGTGCTGTTGGAGTGCGAGAAGACCTCGATGTGGACGTCATTGACGGAATTTCATTAGGCCGCAATGATTTTTTTGTTCTTTGCAGTGATGGGCTTGTCAATCATGTTGGGGATGACGAGATAATGAAGGAGGTACTCGCCCGCGGTGTCAAGGATGCGGCGGATGAGCTTGTCCGCCTCGCCAACGAACGCGGTGGTTCCGACAATATCACGGTTCAGATCATCAACGTGAACCCAACGGAATCATTTCTTGGTAGGTTGTTTGGGAAGACGAATAAATGATAAGTTTTTTTTCATGTTTCAGCGTGTCGAGAGAACTGGTATGGCAAGAGCTATCATCACATTGATTAGTCTGATCTCGATCCCAATCGGAACTACAATGGGGGGATGGGAACCAACTTCTGGTACATTTGGAGCGGACATTCGATCTCTGCATGTGGGATCGACGGGCGTATTTGCTGGGGCAAAGGGTGGTGGATTCTTTGTTTCCGTGAACGATGGAGAAACTTGGACATCAAGGAGTGGACTCCCTCCGAATGACGTAAACGGAATAGTCGAGATTGGGCAAAAGATTCTTGTAGCATGTTACAACGCAGGCATTTTTTCCTCCACAAATGACGGTATATCTTGGCAGGCTTCAAGCATTGGTCTGAGTAGCCTGAAGGTTGAGGATTTAGTCATCCATGCAGGTGCTGTATACGTCAGTGCTTGGGCGAATGACACCACAGGAGGTGTTTTCAAGTCCACTAACGACGGTCAAACTTGGTTGAATGTCAGTACGGGGATTACTGAGCGAAGGGTCTATACTCTGTTCTCTTCGCAATCAACTCTCTATGTCACCGCGACCACCGGAAAAGTATTCCGAACAACTGATAATGGCACAACGTGGTCTTCAATTAGCTCCGGTTTACCTTTCAGGGACATTCGGTCGATCGCATCAAAAGGCTCCTTTCTCTTCGCTGGCTCTTTCATAGATGGAGTGTTTCGATCTGTGAACGGTGGCGCAAGCTGGACCGCGCTGAATAGTGGGCTTGGAAACCAAAACGTTCATCGGATTCTTTCGCTAGGTTCTGGTGTGTTGCTTGGGACAGAGAATGGCGTATTCCAGTTATCGGCTGACGAGTCCAGTTGGAACAACATAAGCGAGGGAGTGGTCGACAGCTCGCTTGCTCTTGAAGTGTCAGGATCATTCTTACTCTCGGGGAACTCAGTGAATGGTGTTTGGAGGCGTCCATTGACCGACATTCTTGGGGAGCCCCCGAGCATTTCTTCTTTTGCTCCTACTTCGGGTACTGTCGGAACAATAGTGACGGTATCTGGAACAGGTTTTGGCACCTCTCCAATCGTCTACGCGGGCCCGGTTCGATGCTCCGTACTGATGTCCAGTCCGACAAGCGCGACAATCCGAATTCCAGCGGGCGCAAATCATTCACCGCTTTCTGTCACCAGCGACAACCTGACCGGATTCTCCAAGCATCCATTTGTGGTAACGTTTCCTACAAGCGACGTCATTGACCAACCATCATTTGTGGTTCAGGGCTCTCTTCCATCGGGCGAAAGTCCGTTTGGAATTTCCTTGGGGGATTTAAACGGAGACGGCCGTCCTGATATTGCCACTTCAAATCACGATGCGAATTCTCCTTCGGTCGGAGAGGGTTTCGATGTGTACGAGAATCAAGGATCGGCCGGAGGCCCGATTGTTTTTGGTTCAAGACAGAATCTGAGCTTCGGAAAGGTTACGCGAATGGTCGGCCTGTCAGATTTTGACCGCGATGGCTGGCTTGATATTGCAGTGTGCAATTACAGAAACAATACAGATACAACAGTTTCCATCTACCGCAATAAAGGATTGGGAGGAACGATTACGCCCGCGTCCTTTGAAGCTCAAGTGGAATTTCGTGCCGGAAGGGATCCACGGGAGATGGTGATTGCGGACTTCAATGGTGATGGTCGTCCCGATATCGCCGTTTCAAATATCTACAGCAAGACCGTAACGGTGTTGAGGAACATCCACTCGACCGGGCCGTTTAGTCCATCGTCGTTCGACACCATCAAAGTTTATAGCGGGGCTGATACGACGCTCGGTCTTGCGGCGGGGGACATGAACAATGATGGGAAGGTGGATCTGATTATCGGCAACGCTGATTTGGGCGACGATAGTGTACGGGTTCTCCGCAACAACGGTACCGGCAGCGTAATTTCCTTTCATCCCGTTGTCGCGGTGCAAACAGGAGGTCGCTCAGATGGCGTCACTGCCGGAGATGTCGATGGCGATGGAAAGTTAGATCTTCTCGTTGCCAATCAACTCATTGCGGTCATGTCCATTCACAGAAACATAAGCACCGATGGCGGCCCGATACAGTTTTCGCCGTACATCACGCTGCCGGTCACCAGCCCCCGGTCAATCTCGCTCGGCGATATGGATGGCGACGGCAAACCTGATCTTTGTGTAACATCGATGATCAGCGGTCCGATAGATAGCCTTCTTGTTTTTAAGAACAAAAGTTCACCGGGGATTCTATTGTTCGCGTCGCGCACTGCTTTCCCCGCTGGTGATGGTGCGAGAACACTCGGTGTTGGCGACTTGAATCTTGATGGAAAGCCGGACATCCTGATAGCAAACAGGACAAGCAGTACGATCACGATAGCGCGCAACTCAATTCGCCAACCTGCCGAAATTACATCCATACTACCTCCCGCTGCAAATGTCGGAGCTGTTGTGAGCATTCAGGGACGACGTTTCAATAATGTCCCTATGAATAACACTGTGTATTTTGGCGCAACGAAAGGTCAGGTCGTTACCGCTTCGGATTCCGTCCTTACGGTAGCTGTTCCTTCTGGCGCCTCGTTTTCACCAATTCAAATAACAAAAGATGCATTGACGACAAGCGGACCATCTTTCGATGTTACATTTTCATCCGGGGGGATATTTGACACGATGTCACTCAGTCCTCAAGACCCCATTACTGTTCAAGCTCCCCGACAATCCCTACCAGCGGACATGAATGGGGATGGATTGCCGGACCTTGTTTCTTTCAGCACTGGTTCAGGGAGCATTTCGGTTCTTCGGAACATGTCGGTACTTGACAGCATTTTGTTTGCAATTCCATTTGACTCCGCCGTCGGACTAACACCGGAGGGCATGGCTACCGGGGACCTCGATGGTGACAGGCGGCTGGATGTTGTCGTTATGAATACCGGATCGCGAACAGCATCCATTTTTTTAAATAATTCTACTACCGCTTCGATCAGTCTAGGTCCACGATTCGATATGCAGATTACAAACAACACCAATGCGCGACCGCGTGACGTCCAGATTGCCGACTTTGACGGAGATGGCAGGCCTGATCTTTTTGTGTCAATGCAGGTTCTTCTGGCGAACGATTCTGTTCTTGTGCTGAGAAACATTGGGAGTCCGGGTAATCCCCTTTTCGAGATTGCATGGAGGTTTGGATTCCCTGGCCAGTCATTCCCGCGGGGATTGAGCGTTGTCGATCTTGATGGGGACCGACGTGTTGATGTCTGTATCGCCGCCTGGGATCTCGGCGCCACTCTTGTGCTCAGGAATACGGGCGCCCCGGGTTCGATTTCATTCGCAGCGCCACAGGCCTTTTCCACGGGCACAAATCCTCTCTCGGTAGCCCTTGGAGATCTCGATGCGGACGGCAGGCCCGATCTTGTTACCGGTAATTTTAATAGCGGAACCATCGCAACTCATCGAAATACAAGTTCGCCCGGCTCAATTGGTTTTTCCCCCGGTCCAACACTCCTTACCGCGACGCAGCCAGTGGTAAGCCTTTCGGATATGAACGGTGATGGAAGCCCGGATGTAGTTGCGGCGTGTGTCGGGAGCGAGCGTTTGCAGGTTTTTGTTAATCGTGGCGGACTGTTTGATTCGCTCTTCGCATCACCGGTTGAATTTGTTGATGCATCGCAACTCGGTGGAGCCGCTCTGGCAGATTTCAATGGCGACGGCAAGCCTGATGTCGTTACTTCAAACGAGCTCATCGGTTCTCTTTCATTGTTCAGGAACACTGTAGGTGGACAGCTAAATGCCGCCTTCCAGGCAAACCCTGAGGTGATCTCTTTTGGGGCAATTGCCGTTGGGTCCACCGATTCCGCGACGATTGTCGTTACGAATGTCGGTGGCGATACCCTTGATGTGAGTTTCGTGGGCGTTCAGCCGCCTCAAGGATATACGATTGTCCCTTCTTCCGCGTCCATCCTTCCGTCGGATTCGAGGAATTTTTTGGTGAAGTTTGCTCCGCCGGCGGCATCCACGTTTGTCGCAAAGGCGGTTTTTCAGCACAATGGTTCGCCCCAACAAGACACAATCGATCTCTCAGGGTCAGGTCTCGCGACAGGATTTGGGCTGTCATCGTCGTCTTTGGAGTTTGGCAATGTTGCTATTGGTGACACGCTTCGTGACACAGTATCGGTCATCAATTCCAGTACTGTCACCACGCTTGTCATTTCCTCTATCACGGCCACCAACCAAGCCTACAGTATTTCTCCCGTATCGTTCATTCTGCCGCCACAGGGAACGCAGAACGTCTCTCTCGCGTTTGCTCCGCGCGTGACTGGAGACCAAATCGGTAATTTAATTTTTGAACACAACGCCGTGGGTAGTCCGGATTCGCTCGGTGTTTCAGGAACAGGTGTTGCTCCCATATTCGCTGTTTCCAACCGTGACATCACTTTCGGCAACGTCGTTGTGGGTCAGACGGGCAGCAATACAATTCAGATCTCGAATCCTGGAACTGATACGCTTGATATCTCTGTGGAGTCGCCGGACTCCCTTTTCTCAATCGACACAACAAATGTGCGAATTGTGCAAGGACAGAGCCATTCCTTCAATATCAGCTTCTCCCCGTCAGGTACGGGATTGCGTAGCGGAAGCTTCTTATTCTCCCACAACGCCGGCGCATTGCCGGACACGATCCGGGTAACCGGAACGGGAGTAACGTCCGGCATCCTTGCAAATCCAACCTCACTAAACTTCGGTAATCTGCTGGTCGGGACCAATGCAGTGGACACAATTGAAATCACGAACATTGGGGGAGACACGTTGACCATAGTGTCCATCCAATCAAGCGACCCAAGGTTCACAATTCTTACAAGTGCCCCAATCGCGATAGTTGGTGGTGGTGTTGCTCTCTGCCGTGTTGGCTTTGCACCAGACAGCGCGAGACAATTCAGCGGGTCTGTGCGTTTTCGCTTTGGTCCGGACAGCGCTGATGTTCAGGTGTCAGGAAACGGTGTGGTGGCGGGACTCCTGGTCAACCCGTCCTCGATCTCCTTCAATCAAGTATCCGCAGGCTTTTTGGGAGTACAGTCAGTTCTGGTTCAGAATACAGGTGGTGCTGTACTGTCGCTGAATGCATCCATCCAGGATCCTTCATTCTCCGTGGCGCCAACGGATACCACAATCCCAGCGGGTTCTTCTGTCCAGCTCGCAGTATGGTTTGTTCCAACGGTTTCTGCAGAGTACTCAGCGGCCCTCTTCCTTGATGCCGGATTGTCCGGACGGGACACGGTTGGTTTGCAGGGAGTTGGTATCGAGCCTACTCCGGCGGCTATTCCCAACACCATAGCTTTTGGACAGGTGAACATCGGGGATCTCTGGGATACGACAATCGTTGTGGTAAATCTGCCATTTGAGGGCGGTCTCCTGCGAGTGGACTCTGTTGTTACTGCTGATAGAACAAACTTCCAGGCTGTGTCAATCTCCGACACGCTGGGCCCGAATCAGCAGGTAGTGCTTGATTGTGCATTCAGTCCGCAAACTGTCGGCAATCTAAGTACAGACCTTCTGGTTTTTTATAACGGTTCAAAACCGCTAACAGTAGGACTCTCGGGCGTGGGTGTGCGTCCAAACATCAATGTTCCGATAGTGAGTTATTCTTTCGATCCAACGTTTGTTGGCGAGAGTTCGGCACGATCCGATGTCATCATCCAGAATCAAAACATAGGGACGTTTTTGGGTCCGCTCATTATTCAGTCAGTGATCTCTACGAACCCTTCAGTGTTCGCCGGTGTTCCGCAGGCGTTTGTTATTCCTCCGGGCGAGGCGCGATTTCTGATGATGTCATTCACACCGGAGAGCGCCATCTCCTATGCAGAGACGTTGACAATTATCAGTAATGATCCGGATAACGACAGTATTGCGGTTTTCGTCGGAGGAACCGGCAGGATTCTTGCGGTTCCCAATTTAGGTTCTCCTAACGATGGAGCGACAGGAGTAAGCCCGCCGGTCAATTTCTCCTGGTCTGCATCACCGGATGCTGGTGGTTACGAGCTTCAGCTATCCACCACATCGTCCTTCGCTGATACGATCGTCTCGCAGGCGACTACGGGCCTGTCCGCTGTCATCGATTCGTTGCCTTACAATTCGACACTCTTCTGGAGAGTCAGTGCAACGTTGAGGCAAATCAAGAGCACCTTCTCGGCAACACGAAGCTTCAGGACTCAATCAACGATTGCCTATTCAAATACTCTTGTACATTCGTTCGGTACTCCGACATCATCACAAGACTATATTATGGTTAGCTTTCCGGGAGTAAGTTCATTTACTCCTGGCGATTTGCTGACGGGCAACAGGTTGACAGACTGGCGTATATGGGAGGATGTCGGAGGAACTCCTCCCAACCATCTTACAGAACTGACAACCGGCAGCGCTCTGAAATCAGGTGCGGGTTATTGGCTTGTTCGCACTGGAGACTTTATTTTTTCAAAGACCGTTACCTTGCCGTCGGTTGATATCAATGGAGAAGTAAGAATCGATTTGCGCAATGGTTGGAATATCATCGGCAATCCTTTCGAAGTTGCGGTTTCGTGGCCACGTATTCTGACGCGAAATGGAATCGCCACCGCGACACTCTCGCTATACAATCGCGGATTCATCTCATCCAATGTGCTGGCCCCGTTTGTTGGATATTATTTCAACAACACTGCAAACCTCGACAGCCTGATTGTCCCCTATCCCTTCCCTCTCCAGGAACCCGATCAACTCCAACCGCCAATTGAGTGGAGTCTTCGTTTGGGCCTTCACACGGATGGAATCGATGACAGGGAAAACCGTCTTGGCATTTCTGCAATTGCCGCTGTTGGCCGTGATGTACTGGATGACCAAAAACCACCAATGTTTGATGATCAGCCATTCATTCTGTTCGATCGGCCGGAATGGGATAACAATGGCAGCGCGTTCGCGGCAGACTTCAGACCGGAACTTGGAGAAGGTCAGGTGTGGGAGTTTACAGTAAACAATCCTCATCGCACTCCGGCGACGATTAGAGTGGAGGGAATCGGGACACTGCCTCCACATCTGGAAGTGAAGCTGATTGATCTTCATAACACAACACCGCTTGACCTTCGCGAGCACAATATATATTCATTCCTGAGCGTAAGTACACAGATGGAATTCCGGGTTCTTGTCGGTTCACGTGATTTTGTGAGACAAAGGGTTCAAGATTTTGTCCCGAGGGAATTTTCACTCGAGCAGAATTTTCCCAATCCATTCAATCCGACAACATCCCTCGAATTCAGACTGCCGCAGGATGCCATAATCCGTCTCGATGTATTCTCAATGCTTGGCGAATACATCGCAACCGTTGCGAAGGGGAATTTTGCTGCTGGAACGCATACGGTACTTTGGAATGGGCACAACGAGAAGGGTGAAGCAGTATCGAGTGGAATGTACTTGTATCGACTAGACATTGATGGACGGGTGCTTACTACACGCAAGATGGTTCTGTTGAAATAGATTATCTTTACGGAGGTTGACACGCATGAAACAAAGAAACCAGGTTCTTTTGAATTCAGTGCTGGTTTGCATAGTTACACTCACGGGATTGGCCGTCTCACAGACAACAGCCCGGCTTGAGAATGCCCGCTGGCGCGTACAGGACGATGCGGTGCTCATTACCTATGATCTTATCGATCAGGATGCCGGGCAGTATAGTATTTCCATTGTGCTTCGTCAGCAATCGAATCCACGGCTTTCATTCTCACCCACCGCCAATGCTCTTCAAGGTGATATCGGTCCGAATCAGATCCCGGGTAAGAGCAAAGTGATCCGTTGGCAATATAAAGATGACTATGCTCTTCCGCTTGTTGGAGACGACTACTATTTCGAATTGGTTGCAACGGAAGCTGGAACCGGAGGACTTCCGTGGTGGTCATATGTGGCAGGGGGGGCTGGTGTTGTAGCTGCTGCTGTTCTCCTTTCCGGAAAGAGTAGCTCATCCGAACCACCACCGACGAATTTTCTCCCTGAACCGCCTAACATCCGTCCCTGAAGAACCCCCCTTGGGATCGACAGGGCAGCCCGACCTTCTGACTTAGAGATGGAGTTTCCTTTATGAAAAAAAACCTCTTGCTGTTTGCTTTTCTGTTCCTGCAGTTTTCGGCCGCGGGACAATCTCTAAGAACCGAGACCAATCGGGGGTCATTCCGGCTTCCCGAAGTGGCTGGGGGATATGGAACATATCATGCGCTTATCATTGCAGTCCAGAAGTACGACAGTGATGGATGGAGCGATCCGGGATTTACGATTGACAGCGCCCGGAGACTGAAACAGGTGCTCACAGAGAAGTATATGTTCAACAGTGCCAACATAACGTTTCTTCAGGATCCAACGCGCCTGGAGATTATTGAAGAGTTTGACCGGATGCGGCAAACACTGACTGTCAGTGACAATCTTCTTATCTTTTACGTTGGTTTGGGGAACTGGATGGATGATGTTTCCGAAGGCTATTGGATTCCACGCGATGCAGTTTTTGAGAGGAGGAAGACATGGATCTCCAACGCCACAGTGGCCGACTATGTGCGTCGTGTGGAAGCGAGACACGTGCTTCTCATATCTGATGCCCGAATCAAGGGACATGATTCACTGGTCGTGAAGGACCCGTCTTCAGCGGACTCCGCGTTTGTTCGCATGAGTCAACGACGAAGTCGCCGCGCAATTACCGGGAATGGCATGCAAGAGAATTTTATCAACAGAGATTTTGTGGATAGAGTGATCCTTGCATTGGACAGAAATCAGAAGGTCCGTATCAGCGCTGAGCAATTATTCGATGATATCCATGGGGTGGTCCGTGATTTGACCGGAAAAGAACCCGTGTATGGCGTAATCCGTGACGCAACCGACGAGGGAGGAGATTTCATTTTTGTCAGAAGACAGTGACAATGTGCTGACCTATAGTCAACCAGGAAGGCTTCAGTGGCAGATCCCCTCATAGGGAGAACTATAGACGATACATACCACATCACCGACGTGTTGGGTGTTGGTGGCATGGGTGTGGTATACAAGGCCCGCGATGTGATGCTGGAGAAGGATGTCGCCATCAAGATGATGGACGTCCGCCTTGCGAACGATACAGATTTTCTCAAGAGGTTTCAGCAGGAAGCCAAGGCCCTTGCCAAGCTGCAAGATGCGAACACCGTAGCAATTTACGCTCTGAAAAAAACAGACGTTGGGTTCTGCATCGTTATGGAATTTGTGGAGGGGTGCACCCTTGCCGACGTTCTTAAGGAAAGCGGTGCTTTGCCTCCGGACCGATATACAGCAATCTTTCGCCAGATTCTGAGGGCATTCTCCTATGCACATTCGCGGGGGATTGTCCATCGGGACATCAAGCCAAGTAATATCATGCTCACCGCGGATGATGGCGTCAAGATCACGGATTTTGGGCTTGCCAAGATTCAACAGCCATCAGGTGCCACACAAACGATGGGAACGGGCGGCACACTATTCTACATGTCGCCCGAACAGATCCGCGGTCTGGCAAATGTGGATTTGCGCGGCGATATCTATTCACTGGGGATGACGCTCTACGAAGCCGCCACTGGTCAGCTTCCGTTCTCGGATACAGACAATGACTTCGACATTCGTCAGGCTATTGTCAACGGGAAAATAAAATCTCCTGCCGAGTTGAAGCCGGACATCCATCCCGAGATGGTAAAACTCATTCTCAAGGCAATTCACAAGGACCCGGACAAACGATTTCAAACTGCGGGCGAAATGCAGGAAGCTCTGGAGAGAATTCCCGTTCCCTTGCAGGCCCGCGAACAAGGTAAATGGAAGCCCGGCTCCGGCAAGCTCGGGAAGAATAAGATGCTTCTTTCCGGTATCATTGCAGCCACCCTTCTGATTGGTCCATTGCTGTTTTATGATGATTTGTTATCGCTGATTCGTGGGACGTCTTCAACCACGCTGTCAATTGCATCTGAGCCGACCGGAGCGAGCGTTGTTGCAAATGGGGAAGCAATCGGAATGACGCCGTTGGAAGACAAGGTGATTAATCCTGGCGTGACGAAATTAAGAATCACCAAGGATGGCTTCATTCCCCTTGATACAATCATTTACGTGGGGAAGGGAGGTTCAACCAGGGCGCAGCTTTCACTCATGCGGGCGCCTGCAACCTCAATCTCTGTGATGTCGCAGCCGGCAGGTGCTCGTGTTTCTCTCAATGGAAAAGTAATTGGCGTAACTCCGCTCGAGAAGTATCCGGTCGCAGCGGGCATCGCAAGGCTACGGATAGACCGGGAAGGCTATCAACCCGTCCCCGGCGAATTCTCCATTCGCGATGGGAGAGACACCAGTGTGTTTTTTGTATTGATCCCGGCGGCATCAAACGCGCAGTTGATTCTCGGTGTCATTCCTTCCGGGACTATTTCCGTCGACGGGAAGGCGCAGTCGGCAGGTTTGTTGCGCACCACTGCAGGATCCCATGTGGTTCTTTTTTCCCATCCTCAGTATGGCTCAAAATCAATAACTGTTGGCATTAAAGAAGATGAAACAAAAAAATTGACATGCTACTTTGAGGCATCGGTGAGCGTGAACGCCAAGCCTGTGTTCGGTGCCATCTGGGTGGATGGAAAGAACTCCGGCATCAACACTCCAGCCGAAATCACGTTGCCGCCCGGGAGACACCTCGTCACAGTCCGGCGCAGTGGTTATCGTCCAAACGAAGGAGAGGTGGTTGTCAATGTTCAACCCGAGATCAACAAATCGGGCGTGGAACTTTCATTCAATTTTGTTGCAGACTGATGCTTTCACAGGACAATTAATGAGGAGGTTTCACATGCGTACGATTCTTGACATACGAGGATGGTGTTCTGTTTTTGTCGCGTCCACCCTGATCGTCTCTTTCGCAGTTGCCCAGGGTAAGTCGGATGCGGAACAAAAACTGGAGGAAGCCAAAAAGCAATACGATTCCGCGAAATTCGACAAGGCAATTGTGACGCTGACGTCGTTGGTGGAAAATCCGTCGCTGGACAAGAAACTAAAGCGAGAAGCGCTGCTGAGTCTTGGTCGGGCACACTTTGCCAAAAGACAAATGGAGAAATCCGAGTGGGCGCTGACGGAACTCCTTTCGCTCGAACCGCCCATTGTCGAGGTCGACCCGGATGCCGAACCATGGGAGTTTCTCAAGGTGTATTACGAGGCGAGGAAGAAAAAAACCGGATCTACCGAGGTAGAGCGGGCCGATCCCGGCATTAAGACTATTGCCATTCTTGACTTCAAAAACAGATCGGTCTCAGACGATGCGGAGCGCTTCAATCCAATGGAGAAAGGATTTCCTGAACTGATGATCAGTCAGCTCAAGGGGACGATCTCCCTGAAGGTCGTGGAGCGTGAACGCATTCAATGGCTCATGGATGAGATCAGCATGGAGAATGATCCGGGAAAGTTTGATGTCAACTCGGCTGTACGAGTTGGGAAACTCCTTGGAGCGCAATCAGTATTGCTCGGAAGCTTTATCAAGTTCAACGATGAAATGCGACTCCTCGCCCGCTTGGTGAAGACTGAAACGGGCGAAATTATAGCCACCGAGCAGGTCAGCGGAGACGCTGACGAGTTCTTCGAGCTGTCTGAGAAACTCGGAGCACAGATCGCGAAAAAAATTGACGTCGTTGTGAGCGAAGAACAGCTCGCCAAAGGAACACCAACAAAATCTCTTGATGCTCAGCTTGTGTATTCCGAGGGTATTGCGCTCTACGAAAAAGGAAGCTACACCAAGGCACTGGAAAAATTTGAACAGGCAGTTGTTCTTGATCCGGGGTTTGAAAAGGCAAAAAGAAAGATCGAAGCGGTAAAACCGCTCATTGGCTAGTCACATGAAGTTGACCCGATACATAGCAACCCTGCTAACAGCGTTGATCGTCGGTTCATGTTCTACAACCGAGGTTGCGAAACAGGGGGGAACACTCAGCGATTTTCAGAAACAGATCGGCACGCTCAACGCCCTTCTTGTCGAGAACCCCCGGAATGCCGGGGGACTTCGAGATCTGGGGATTATACACTATCAAGTCCGACTGTACCGTGAAGCGCTGGGTTACCTGAAACGTTCCTACGATATCGACCCTGATGATCCGCGGCAGCTGTTCTATCATGGAATGGTGCTTGAAGAGCTCGGCAATCCACAGGCGGCGCTGGGAATCTATTTGTCTTATACGGAAGCACCTTCAGGGTCTGGCTACAAGTCCCTCCTTGAGGGACGATATCGGGCACTCACACGCGACGCTATTCAGAATCAGATTCGGGAAAGAGTGGCCGGTGAACAACAACTGAACGATGGTGAAATGGCTGAAGGAACAATTGCCGTGTTTCCTCTTGCCTATCAGGGAAAAGAGCAAAAGTATGAAGCAATCGGGTACGGGCTTGGTGAACTGATTGTCACGGACCTCGGAAAGGTGTCGAAGCTGAAAGCTGTTGAACGATTACGGATGGATGCGCTCCAGCAGGAGCTGGCTCTGGGTCAAACCGGTCGTGTTGATCCTGCGACAGCGCCGCGGGTGGGAAAGTTGCTCAAGGCGGGCCGCATCGTTTCCGGAACCTACGACGTTTCATCCGCACAGGTGCTACGCCTTGATTACAGTCTCGCGAATGCTGTGAAGAAGAGATTTCCCGATCCACAGAGTAAATCAGACGATCTGGAAAACCTCTTCCGTGTGGAGAAAGATATTGTGTTCGAGCTCGTCAAGAACATGGGAATAACGCTGACGCGTGCCGAGCGGGAAGACATCGAAAGAGTTCCAACAAAAAACCTGCAAGCGTTTATCCTTTATTCAATCGGTTTGGAAAAGGAAAGTCAGCGCGATTTCAGAACAGCGGCAAGCTATTACGGCCAGGCGGCGGAACTTGACCCTTCATTTGAGCAAGCCAAGACAAAAGCATCAGCAAACTCCGCCCTCGCAGTCGCAGGGAATCCCGGCGATGCACTTCAGGCAGCGGAACTTATCAATCCGCCTTTCTCGGCCGATGGACCTGACCTTGTGCAGAAACGTTTGCAGAATCTCGGAAACATGACGGGCTCATCGTTCTTCCCCGGAGAGGATCACAGAGAATCGGTTGAAGAAGCGGCAAGAGCAGGCGCTGCAGTACGCGATCTCCCCGGACCACCACCACCACCCAGGCCTTGATAATGACGCAGGCAGTGATACGACTTGTGTTGTTCGCAATTGCGCTTACCGCGTCGGCTTCGGGCCAAACACAGACGTTTTGGGAGTCGACAAACGGTCCGACTGGCGGAACCACGCAAGCTCTGACGTTCAACTCCACAGGTGCTCTGATCGCGGGTACGGGAGGAACCGGAGTGTTTGTTCTGCTTCCCGGAGACTCGAATTGGATTCCATCAAGTGCCGGCCTTAACAATCCCGATGTCCGCGCTCTTCTCACCTTGCCCGGGAACATTGTTCTCGCCGGAACCGGATTGGGAGTCTTTCGATCAACGAACGGCGGTCAGTCGTGGAATACAACAGGCTTGGACTTCGGGATAAACAATGCGTTTGCTTCGATCTCAGGTTCCGACGTAGTTGTTGGGACGACCAACGGAAATGCAGGTGTTCTTCGATCGATTGATGGCGGGTTGACGTGGGGACCTGCCGGACTTTCCGGTTTCTCGGTAATAGCTCTTGCTTACCGCCAGTTGTCCAACACCTTGTTTGCAGGAACGACCACAAGCGGGATTTTTCGCTCTACAAATGCGGGGACAAGTTGGATTCCAGCGAGTAACGGGCTTACTGATAGTGTCATCCTTTCAATCGCAGTGAGCTCTTCAGGAGTCGTGTTTGCGGGGACAGCTAACGGTCAATTTCGATCCCTTAATAACGGAGCAACCTGGGTGCCGGTTGGTGCCGGAATATCCGCGGGTCCCAGATACGCCGTTGTTGTCAATCAGGCCAGACATGTATTCCTGGGAACCGGAATCACGTCGGGAGTATTTCGTTCTACGGATGATGGGACGTCTTGGGCGGCTGTAAACAGCGGACTGACCAACCTGGATATTCGCTCTCTTGTATTATCGCCGGGTGGTGTCTTGCACGCGGGGACGGGTAACGGAACCGTGTTTCGTTCAACCAGCTCTACGGTCCCGCCGGTTTCTCCCGTACTGATCTCTCCGGCTGATCAGTCAATCAACCAACCTATCAACATTCTTCTCCGATGGACTGCCTCGTCCGGTGCAGCAGACTATCTTGTTCAGGTTGCTACAGATTCCCAATTCACATCCGTAATCGTTAGTGACACTCTTACAACAACAACGAAGACAGTTGGCCCTCTGGCCAATGGAACCACATACTTCTGGCGCGTGAGCGCAAGAAATCTTGGAGGAACAAGCGCGTTCTCGGCAAGGCGATTCACTACAATTCCTGTTACTGCATCGGTTCCGATACTGCTAATTCCAATTGACAACGCTACAAATATCCCGTCACCGGTTGGATTTCGATGGCGGGCCTCCAACGGAGCTTCAACATACAGGTTTCAGCTTTCAACTGATTCCACATTCTCGTTTGTAATTCTTGACGATTCAACGATCGTCGATACTGTGTTTCAAACTTCCGCTCTCGTGGAAGCAACCACGTACTTTTGGCGCGTATCTGCAAGAAACGTCGCCGGTTCAAGCGCATTCAGTTTCGCAAGAAGATTCCGGACTGCCGGTGTTCCGGCGATGCGATTGATCCCTCCTATGATTGATTTCGGAAGTGTCACTCTGGGAAGTTCTGTTTCGGATACTGTAACAATTCTCAGCGAAGGCTCCGATCCTCTGGTTGTTGACAGTGTAAGAATCGTTGGTGTAGATGCATCCGAGTTTTCTGTTTTGGGTTCGCAAGGTCCTTTCCCGCCGATAGATCCACAGAACTCAATTCAAGTGGTTGTTCGTTATGTACCGACGGTTACCGGGCCTCGAACTGCATTCCTTTCTGTTTGGTCAAACGCGAGTCCGGCGATTGATTCTGTCACATTTTTCGGACGCTCCACGGCGCCGGTTCTTGAGGTGACGATCAGTGGAACGCCGGTTCAAGATGGCACAGTCGGCTTTGGTGTAAAAATTCCGGCCAGCACCGCGACTCTCACGGAATCGTTGTATGTCCGGAATGCAGGACAGACTTCCTATTCGTCCCTCGAACTTACACAGATAACACCTGATTCGTTTTTTGTTCAGGTTCCACCGGCCTTCCTCAATATTCGCGGCGTCGAGTATTATGTTGTCATCGTTGATGGGACGGGATTCCCGTTGACCTATCCGGAACTCAATCCCGCCGGCAATCCAGCAATACTTCGCGTGTCCATCGCCAACGCACTGTCATTGTTCACATTGCCCCGTGGAAAATATCGGATGGCGTCGGTACCCCTTGAACTCGGACAAACAGGACTGCTGAATCTGTTCAGCGATGATTTTGGGCCCTATCAGCGAAACCTGTGGCGCCTCTTCCGGTGGGAAAACGGTGCATACGCTGAGGCTCAACAGGTAAGTGCCGCTGCCGCACCCGGAAGCGCAAATTGGGTTGTTGTTCATGCCGGTGGAAACTTTGACACGGATAGCGGACGTTCGGTGAATTCTGCGACGCCATACGTCATCACACTTCCTGCAAGTGACTGGTCGCAAATAGGAAATCCATTTGCTTTTCCAGTCGAATGGCAATCAATCATCAGCAGTGGCAATGTGAGAGGTCCTTATTACTTCAACGGTGAATCGTACATCCTTGATACGAATGCCGTGATGCGACCCTGGGAGGGTTATTTTGTTTTCAACGAAGAAGCTTTCCCTGTCACTCTGACCATCCCCGTGCTTGAGGCACCCGAGCCACCGCGACCACCGCGTCCCATAGCACCCGGTGAATTCATGATTCGTTTGACAGCGGCATCATGGGAGGAACCTGAGCAAACAAGTCAGATCTTTGTCGGTTCGCGATACGGAGCGACATCCGGTTATGATCTTTATGATTATCCCGCCCCGCCTAGATCTCCGGCGAACGAAGCAACTTTGGCGATTGTCAGCGATGGAAGAGAGTTCATGATCAATGCGAAGCCGGCATCCCAACTCGGGAATCGTTGGGATGTTCGTGTTTCGGTGCCGCCCGGCGTGAATCGCCTTCGTGCCGAAGTATCATCGCTTGGAAATCTTCCTGACGGGCACCACTCATACATCTACGACATTCATGACAGGGCTGTCATCGGGCGTGAGAACTCGACGTTTGTTATCGAGAGTGCTTCTGCATCAAGGGAGCTGATTGTCATCGTTGGAACGGATGAGTTTGCAAGGCAGATTCTTGGAGACGTCCCTCTTAAGCCCATTGTATTTAACCTTTTGCAAAACTTCCCGAACCCATTCAACCCATCCACAACAATTGAGTATCACGTCGCAAAGCGAGCAAACGTTTCAATTGAAGTGTTCAATGTGCTGGGACAACAAGTTCGAACGCTTCTCAATGAAGACCGTAATGCCGGCTTTCACTCCATCATATGGGATGGCGTGAATAACACGGGCTCTCAGATGAGTTCCGGGGTGTATGTGTACCGGATGACCGCCGGCCAATTCGTTCAGCATCGCAAATTGATTCTCCTGAGATGATATGACCAGAATAAAACTTCCCGGAGTGGTTCTCGCTTTCGTCCTGGGGATTTCCATGCATACTCCGGACGGATACGCACAACCAGCCGGTTACGACTTCGGAGGCAAGCCGACGATCCGATTGGGGCTGGGCTACCAAAGCTGGTCGGTAGATGATCTTCAAATCACACAACTGGCCGCGCCGGTTTCAGTTCTTGTTCCACTCCAGCGTAGACTCTCTCTTGAAGTCAGAACAGCATATGCATCAGGTTCCGGTGATGTAGAAAACCTGGCAGGGATGACCAATACATTTGTTGGGCTTGTTTACAAGATTGAGCGGCCTGACATTGCGTTCACCCTTGGGACAGGACTTCCAACCGGGAAAAAGGAACTTACGCAGGAGGAACTGGAGACAAGCATGCTGGTAAGTCATCCGACCTTCAGGTTTCAAGCGCCTGTTTTGGGAGAGGGAGCCAGTGTGAATGCCGGGGCGGTGTATGCGCTGGTGCTTGGTGACAGGATCGCGATTGGGGCGGGGGTGACCTACCACTATCGAGGTGCTTTTGCGGCATTGCAAGGTTATGATGAATATGATCCCGGTGACGAGGTGCTCGTTACAGGCGGAATTGATGTTCAGCTTGGAGAAGCATCCAATATCTCTCTTGATGTGAGCTTCACATCGTATAGCAGTGACAAGCTCGGCGCGATGGAAGTGTTTTCTTCCGACAACAGGTTGGTGGTGTACAGTCAGTTCTCAAAATCTTTTGGTAGAGATGACCTGTGGTTGATGGCAAGAATGAGTGGTAAGGGGAAGGGCAGTGTTGGATTCTCAGGTATTCTCATTCCTGAATCCGAAAAGACTGAACCGAATCAATTTGAATTGAAGGGAAGCTACAATCACCCGTTCTCCGATGAGTTCAATTTGCGATTCATGCTTGGGACACGCCTGTTTGAAGAAACTCAGTCGCCACTTTCAGATCTGAAACTGTTGGAAGCAGGCATCGGGCCGGGTATGGCGATCTCGCCTTCAACCCGACTTGAGTTAAACCTGATGTTCCAGACCGGAAAAGTTCGTGACGGGAACATCAGTGGGTTTTCATGCGGAGTAAGTCTTGTTCTATGAACGAGAATCTTTCGCCGGTCATCAGTATCCAGCGAGAAAAATGACCAACGGAGCCGGCGCAAATACCCCTAGCCATTCTGTTTCTTAAGGCCTAGGTCGACTGAGATGCGAATGAACTTCTTTCCGACAATAACTTTGTTGACTTCAACGATCTGCTATGCACAAACATTCGTTGACAGCTCCTTTCAGTACACTGCTACCGCCGGAGAAGTTCTTACGGTCTTCTCCGATGAAGAAATCGTTGCTGCATTATACAGTGATTATGAACTACCAAAGGGATTTTATTCGGATGCCCGCGACCTCGATAACTACACAGGAGTGGGCTATCTTACGCGGGCCTCGAATCGTTGGAAACAGATCTGCACAGACAGTCTACCCTTGGCCAGACAGTGGTTCCAAGAAGAGAACAACGCCAGTTCCGCTCGTTCACGACTGATCGGAGAAACCGAAACGGAAAAGTACTTTGAGTTTGAGATTGAAACGGTGTCTCCGCCACATTTTCTCCAACTTGTCAGAGTTCATAAATGCAGCTACCTGGATCGCTCAATGCACGTTTTGGGATTGCATCCTTGGCGGAATCGTGACTTTTCAGGCTGGTGTCAAGGTGTTCTCAATTTTCGGCCGATCAACCGCAATACAGTGAGAGAGGTTGCAGAATATTTGTGGCATAATTCCCCTCCTGCGTACAAGGCAATGGCATCATTTACAAGAGACCTTGATACAGCAGTTTGCCATACAATCTACATGTTGAGTCCGGCTTTTCAAGATGAAGGTGAGAACGTTTGGGCGGACGAAAGCATTCCGGTGCCACCACCACGCCGCCCTGCCCATGTAACATTACTTCGCTTAGAATATCTCGTCAACAAAAGAACCGGAGTCATCTTGCTTGATGGCAAGGCGATTCGCACAATCAGCGTGAGAGATAATCCACGTGAAATAATCGGATCTGTAGATACAAGACATTGAAGAGCATCTATTTTATTTTGTGCCAACTCTCAAGTTGAGACCTAGCGACAAGAAGAGATCGACATTTTCCAGGTTTGTTTTCTTTAGATTGGAGTAGAGGGAGAATTTATTGTTGAAGAACACCTCAATCCCTGCGGCGTAATGCACAGACCAGTACAACGTCCCCGTACCGAATCCAACTTGCGCATACACATTAGATCGATCGACAATACTGAAGCGCAGTTTTAGGGCACCGCTCGGCGGCGATACCAATTGCTACTGTTAACATCAAGAACAGCTTCAGCTCCGTTAAAGCCCTTTGGATTGCCAAAGCACGAATTTTCGTGGCGATGTTCTTAATTGAGTTGTAGGGCGATAAAGATGTGGAACCACTGAAGAGAACAGCGGCGAAGGTAATGCCGAAGAAGATGACAAGGGAGCCGATGAGAGGTTTGAAATTCACTGCGGCGGCGTGTCGTGCCCACCAATACCTGTCATTCCATCACTTCGTCACAACCATTTTCTTTATCGCAACGCTTTGACCGATTTGCAGCCTACACACATAGACTCCTGAGGATAGTTTTGAAGCATCGAACGATGTCGTGTATGAACCGCTGAGTTTAAAAGAATTTTCTATTACAGCAACTTCACGACCAAGCATATCATAGACAATCAGGCTAACCTGTCCATTGCTCGGTATTGAATACTTAACCTGAGTAATAGGATTAAACGGATTCGGATAGACATCAAAAAGAGTAAGCTTGTTGGGTATTGCCGTGTTCCTCACTTCGGCGGAGACGTTTTTACTATTTGGGCGTTCGCCAATCTGAATTGTCCCAATATATGGCCAGTATTGATAGCCATCGAGATGTTCTGGTTGCTCCCAATATCCATATTGAGTTGCCCAATCGATCATTGTCCCCCATGTCCAGGTTGGATTAGCATTGGAATGGCCGTTGGGGAATGCGCTTTGCAAGTCCGGTCTTAATTTCCAGATTGTACGCATGTTCTTATCGTATGCATAGTGGCCGTTATCAAGAATGACCCATTCAGGATATTCCGGATTCAATGCATGCATTGATCCAGCTGTCATTCCCCAGTGAACAAGGTCGTATTCAGGTGATGCTGGCCAACCGACTTGGACTGCTGTAATCGAATCAGGCTTGTTCCCGTTTGGAAACAGGGACATCAGATCCGGCCTAGTCCGCCAAATAAGGTGGATTGGAGATCGCTCATCATTGTATTCATTCCTAAGTCCTTGCGTAAAAGCATACTCACCATGACCGTTGTCTGAAAACCACGTAGCATTTCCCATACTGATTGTAACATCACTTCTCATGAGGTTTCGGTAAGCCCCGTCGGTTATATACTTGCTGCTTTTTGTAAACGACAAATTCGAGTAATAAGACTCTATGTAAGTAGGAGTATTTGAAAGCATGAAGTTTGTTACGATATCACAGTTCCCATCGTAATTGTAAACATTGGCTTGGTAGGGAGGAAGTGCAATAACAGACAAGTAGAAATTGGCTGTAGATGAATCCGGAATTACTCGACAACAACCGCAAGGAGGGCTTCCTGCAACCCATTGGGCAGCTAGTCCATTATGAAACCCTTCTTCACACCCAAGGTGAACGGCTCTCTTCCACCTTCGGGTAACGTGGGAATTATTGCGTTGGAATAAGTCTGGAGGGTCGTTTGGAGTTCCCCCCTTGCGTGAGACAGAATTTTTGGATACTAAGGTGGGCATTTTCCGAGAGGAGATGTCCCTATGTCAAGAGAACGGCGCCGGTTTTCACGAGAGTTCAAGATCAAGGTGAT